>ERZ827498.3015-NODE-3015-length-14879-cov-3.118254_pt1 | contig 14879 bp, 10 predicted proteins | sample MGYA00519865_ERZ827498 | MGnify/ENA primary metagenome ERZ827498 (study PRJEB31778, sample SAMEA3449328) | human gut metagenome | biome: human gut; feature: human-associated habitat; material: faeces | place: United Kingdom | collected 2010/2012 ...
TACGTTGCCCAGTTGGGGAATCTTGTCGAAGCCCCCCTCGGCGTTGGGAAGGAATCCGAAGCCGTCGGCGCCGATCACCGCGCCGGCGTGGAGGATGCAGCGGCTGCCGATCGTGCAGCCTTCATAGACCTTGACCCCTGGGTAGAGAATCGTGCCGTCGCCCACCGTCGTGCCCTGCCCGAGGTAAACCTGCGGGTAGATCTGGCATCCCCTGCCGATCCGCACGCCCGCTTCGACGACGGCGAAATCGCCGATGTAGCACTCCTCGCCCACGACGGCCTCTTCGGCCACCGAGGCGCGGGGGCTGATCCCCGTGCGGCGGGGCTTCGCGGCGTTGTACATTTCGAGCAGGCGGAGCACGCAGGCTCCGGCGTCGGCCACCCTGACGAGCGTGGCGGCGACCGGGCGCGAAGGCGTGAACGAACTGTCCACGAGTACGATCGACGCTCCGGTGGTATAGACGAAGGGTTCGTATTTGGGATTGGTCAGATAGGTCAGCGATCCGGCCTTCCCCTCCTCGATCGAGGAGACGGTGTGCACTTTGGCGTTTTTGTCGCCGATGACTTCGCCGCCCAGAAACCCGGCGATCATTTCGGCTGTGAATTCCATCATAGGCTTATTGCAAGTAGTTGTTTATGTCGATTCCTTCGGGCATGAACTCCTCCACCGTGCGTCCGAACGAGAGCACCTCGCGGACCGTCGAGGAGGAGATGTCCGCCACGGGCGAAGGGGTGAAGAGCATCACGGTCGTGATCTCGGGGTAGATGCGGTGGTTCGTGGCCTCCATCGTGCGTTCGTATTCGAAGTCGGTGGTGTTCCTCACGCCGCGGATGATGGCGCAGGCGCCCATCTGCTCGGCGAACTCGCCCGTCAGCCCCGTGTAAACCCGGGCCTCGACGCGCGGATTGCGGGCGTAGATGTCGTCGATGAGCCGCTTGCGGTTCTCGACCGTCAGCAGCCCCGGCTTGGAGGTGTTGTTGCCGATGCCGATGATCACGCGGTCGAACAGGTTCAGCGCTTCGTCGACCAGAGCCGCATGGCCGCGCGTGAAGGGGTCGAACGACCCGGGGAAGATTGCAGTGCGTTCCATATCGGACAAAGGTAGAAAAAAAACGGAAAAACAGCACGTTTTCCCGTTTTTATTCATTGCGGCCGCGGCGGGGCACTCCTTGTGGAGCAGGCTGCGCAGGCGACGCAGCGCCTTGCTCATCTGCGCTTCGACGGTCTTGACGGAAATATGCATTTCGGCGGCTATTTCGGCGTTCGAGAGCTGCTCGCTGCGGCTTTTGAGGAAGATGTCGCGGCAGCGGCCGGGCAGCTGCGAGACGGCCTCGGCCACGAGCTGCGTGATCTCGTCGGTCTCGATCTGCAACGACTCGGGGCTGGCGAAAACCTCGCCTAACTCTTCGAACGGAATGTAGGAAAAACGGTCGTCGCGCAGGCGGTTGAGCGCCCGGTTGCGCACGGCGCGGAACAGATAGGCGCGTACCGAGACGGTGATCCGCAGTTCGGCGGCGTGCTGCCAGACATGGGTGTAGACGTCGAGTACGACCTCTTCGGCCGAAGCGCGGTCGCGGAGCCAGAACTCGGCGAAGCGGCACAACGGCGCATAGTAACGGTCGAACAACTCCCGGAAGGCGGCGATTTTCCCCCCCCCGTTCGATTCTCAACCACAGGTGAACGTCGTATTCGTTATCTGACATGGCGTGTCGTAAGACTGTGTAAAAGTACTAAAAATCGGGATTCCCCGAAAAGCCGTTGCGGAAAAGCAGGCCGCAGGGTGGGGAGGCGACCCGCTTTTCCGCGGCTTTGTTCACTCGATGTCCTCGAAGAAGAATTCCGAGAATTTTAGTTTTGCGTTTCCGTAAAGTTCCGGCAGGAGCCTTTTGGCCCGTTTTTCGAAATCGTCGTAATCCTTCCGGTCGTATGCCCAGGCGATTTCTGCGATGGCGGCCATCCTGGGGAGCGTCATTCGCTGCACATGGCCGAAATCGGCGATATATTCGGTCCATACGTTTCCCTGAATGCCGAGGATATTCCTGTACTCGGCGGGTTTCAGGCGGTCGTAGGGATCGAGTCGGTAAACCTGCCTCATGGAGAGGTACCGTGTGGGTCCTATCGGCTCGTACTTCTCGGGATCGGAAGTCTGCGAGTAGTCGAGGTAGCAGTTCCACTTGGGTGTCATGATGACTCGGTTTCCCTTCCTCGCGGCGTCCGTTCCCCGGAACTGATCCGTCCAGGCCATGATTACCGCTGACTTCGATATTCCGCCCTGCATGATCTCGTCCCATCCGATCAACTCGCGTCCGTGCTCGTGGAGCCACTTTTCGACGCGGTGCATGAAATAACTCTGAAGTTCGTTTTCGTTTGCCAGTCCCTCCTCCCGGATGCGCCTCTGGCAGGCGGGGCACTCCTTCCAGCGCTCCTTGGGACATTCGTCGCCCCCGACGTGTATGAATTTCGAGGGGAACAGGTCGAGCACCTCTGCGAGCACGTTTTCCACGAATTCGAAGGTCTCCTCCTTTCCGGCGCAGAGCACGTCCTTGGAAATCCCCCAGTGGGTCCATACCTCGTAGCCCTTGCCCCGGCATCCCAGCTGGGGATAGGAAGCCAGCGCCCCGAGCATATGCCCGGGCATGTCGATCTCGGGAATGACCTCGATGTAGCGCTCTGCGGCGTAGGCCACGATGGCGCGTACGTCGTCCTGGGTGTAAAAACCGCCGTAGGGTTTTCCATCGTATCGGTTGCGGCTTTCGTCGGTCTTGTCGTATCGGCCGATGACGGTCTCCCTGCGTACGGACCCGATCTCGGTCAGCAGGGGATAGTGTTTGATCTCGATGCGCCATCCCTGATCTTCGGAGAGATGCCAGTGAAATACGTTCAGCTTGTGCATGGCGAGGATGTCGATGAAACGCTTCACCTCGTCTACGGTCCAGAAATGACGCCCGGAGTCGAGCATTCCGCCGCGGTGTGCGAAGCAGGGTTTGTCGCGGACGACGACCGCGGGTACTGTTCCGTCGGTAGCGACGAGTTGGCGGAGTGTCTGCAAGGCGTAGAACACGGCTTGCGGGGAGCCTCCGAGAATTTCGACGGTACGGGGCGTCACGGCAAGAGTGTACTCCTCGGCGGCGAGGGACGGGGATGTCCGGAGACGGATTTCGCCCTTCGCGGCCACGGGTATTTCGCGCCCGATGACGGGTTCGATGTCCGTTGCGAAGATTTCGGCGGGACGCCGGAGTTCTCCTTCGGCGGCGATGGCGGTCTGGGCCGTGATCCGAAACTCTCCCCTGGCTTCGGTGATTTCCGCGGGGCGCGGGATGATGTCGATGCTCCGGGCGGAGCCGGCTGCCGCGAGAAGTGTGACGAAGATTAATAAAATGCTCTTTCTCATTGGATTGGGGAAGGGTGGTGGCTGAAAAAGCCGCCTGCGGGAACGCTCCCGCAGGCGGGTGATAAGGGATTAGTCGAGGTCCAGTTCTTCGAGGTTGCCCCAGACTTCGAATTCGGCGAATGTGCCGCCTTTGTAGGTCATCGGCGTCGGTTTTACGCTCGACCCGCTGTTCCACGACATGTGGAGCGTGAAGCGGATGTAGCGCGCCCGCTGTATTTCACCCAGATAGACCGAGTTATGGAGCGAGTGGGACATGATTCCCTCGTCGGGCTTCGTCCCGGTGAACCGTTCGCTGTATGTCCAGTCCGCGTCGTTCTCCATGCCGTCGCCCGTGATGGTCTTGGCCGTTTCGATCGTGATGTCGCCCGGAGGATTGTTCAGTACGCCGCCGGCTTTGGTGCGGGCCGTGATGCGGACGCCGCGCACGGTCACCTCCTTGCCCATGTCGAAGACGAAATAGAGCGGAACGTAGACCACCGGACCGACGGATGCCTTGAAATTGTAGGTCCAATAGCTCGCCGGGTTGCCGTCGAGCACGTCCTTGGCCCACCCGGTCTTGGGATTGCCTTCGCCCGGGGTGTATTCCGAGGTGCAGTGGACCACTTTCCAGCCTTCGCGGTCGAGCAGCTGGGCGGGCGGCAGCACGCGCTTGTTGAAGAGGATGTAGTAGACGTTGCCCTCGTCGGAGGTCTGCGCAGCGTCGTCGCCTTTGATCTGTTCGATGGTGATCGGTAGCAGGTACTGCTCGCCGTCGGGCATCTTCTCGCTGTTTAGCGTCACCTGCGCCGTCGACGAAACCTCGTTGTAGCGGGGCAGGATCACCTCCTTCTTCGAAAATTCGTAGGCCTCGGCCGGCACGAGTTCGTACGACGTGTCGTGGGCCTTGTTGTAGGCGTCGACCAGCGTGCGGTCGACCTTGAAGGTCACGGTGAGGTTCTCCGCACTGACCGACCGGGCGACGGCCCGGATGTCGATCGTCTGGGTTTTGGGTTCGAGCAGCGAGATCTGGAGCGGCTCGGCCCCGGCGTTCTGGATCGCCAGCACCGCGGGCCCGTTCAGCCCCGTTCCCGGATTGTCGTCCTTGCAGCCTCCCGACGCAATCAACAGCGCGGCGGCCGCAACGAGACGGATGGAAGCATATCGTTTCATGGTCGTGTTCGTTTTGGGTTCTACTTGTTTTTGGCCGGGAGTTTGATGTCGAGCATCACCGGCAGGTGGTCCGAGGCTTTCGTCACGTCGCCCGACTTGAACCAGCGCAGGATCTGCGAGCCTACGACTTCGCACTTCGGCGTGCCCTTGAGCTGCATGATGTAGTCGATGCATTTCGAGGGATTGTCCGACGGGAAGGTCCCGAATCCGGTGATGGTCAGGATCTCCCAGTCTTTCTGGAGCAGTTTGCCCGTCTCCGACGAGGGTGTGGCGTTCATGTCGCCGCCCAGGAAAACGGGCTTCCCGGAGTCGCCGTAACGTTCCTTCATCGTTTTGGTGATCAGCTCCACCTGTCCCAGCTGCGCCTCGGAAGAGACATGGTCGAGGTGCGAGGTGCAGATCACGTAATCCTCCATCTCCATGACGACCAGTACGCGCGGCTCGGCGCCCACGCCCTTGGGCAGGGCCACCGAAAACTTATTCACGGCCTTCTTGCGGGTTGTCACGCCCTCGCCGTATTCGCCTCCGTCGTAGGGCATGGCCGCACCGTATTCGAAGTCCCAGCTGCCCATCAGGGATGCGAAATGCTTGAGCTGGTAGACGTGGCGCGTGCGGTTGGTGTTGTTGTCGAGCTCGTTCATGCAGATGGCGTCGGCGTCGATCTCCTTCATCATGTCGGCGATGAGCTGGTAGTCGTCCTTGATGTATTTGTTGAAGATTCCGACATTGTAGGTCACCAGACGTGTCACACCCTCGCCCTTGGAGTTGTCGATCGAGACGTGGGGCGGAATTTCGGTGTCGTAAAACGGTTCGTCCTCCATGCAGGCTGCGGCATTGCAGGCCAGGCCGAGCATCAGCAGGGTCATCAGGTATTTTTTCATGAGTTCCAACATTTTTCGGTTTGTTTTGCGGTTAAAAATTCAGTCCGTCGTTCCATCCGGGGTTCTGGGTCAGGGCGCCGCCCGTCAGCGAGCGGTCGTCGGTCGGAATCGGATAGAAATAGTCGCGGGTTTCGTCCCAGATGCCGGGGTTGTTCTTGTGTGGCGAGATGTAGCCGTGGTCGCCGTCGGAGAAGAGAATGTCCTGGTCGATCACCAGTGTCAGTTTGGCCGTGGTCGAGGGCGTTTCGCCCTTGGTGGCGAAATAGACGTCGGGCGTTCCGTCGCCGTCAATGTCGTACTCGCCCTTGGCGGGGATGTAGAGGCCCAGCAGCGGTTGTTCGAAGGTCTTGCCCTCCTTCCAGCGCATGATGTCGTAGTAGCGGAATCCCTCCATCGCCAGCTCGATGGTGCGTTCGCGGCGGATTTCGAGGATCACCCCCTTGTTCGCACCCGTGACGTTGGGATAGCCGGTCTTCGCATCCGACAGGTAGGGGTCGGGGTTTTTGTTGGCGTCGTCGAGGATCAGGTTGGACATGCCCACACGGTCGCGCAGCCGTTTGACCGAGAGGTTGATGTCCTCCTGCGTGAGGGTTCCCAGCTCGGCCTTGGCCTCGGCGAAATTGAGGTAGACCTCCGCCGAGCGAAAGATCGGCAGGTCGTTGAACGACTTGTTGTAGGCGTCCTGCGCCGTTCCGGTGACGAACTTCACGACGTGGTAGCCGGTGATCGAGTTCGCCAGGTCCGGCGCTAGCTTGGTCGTGGCTCCGATACGCGTGTATCCCGGCGTGCGGATGGTCTGGGCCAGGCGCGGGTCGCGGTTCGAACACTGCTGCTTGAACTCCATGGTTTCCCAGCCGGCCTTGTCCGTGAATCGCGAACCGTCGGCCATCAGGTAGCTGTCGACGATCTTGCGCGTCATGCCCGGTTTGCCGTACGAGGCGCTGATGGTGTAGAAATTGGCGTTGTGGAAGACGCCCAGCGCCGAATTATAGTCGCGGGCGAGGATGACCTCGACGCTCTGCGCGTTCTCCGAGGCGAACAGGTCGCGGTAGCTGGTGGCCGGTCCGGTCGCGGTGTAGAGCGAATAGCCGCTGTTGGTGATGAATTCCTCGGCTGCGTCGGCGGCCTGTTCGAGATACCATTTCCAGTCGTGTTCGTAGCCGTCGATGCTGTGGTACTTGCGGAACGTGCCTTCGAAGAGGCAGAAGCGCGACTTGAGCGCCAGCGCCGTCCATTTCGTCACGCGGTAGAGATCGCGTTCGGCCGGCAGATAGCGGATGGCGAAGTCGATGTCCTCGATCATGCGCTGCATGACGAATTCGCGCGAGTCGCGGGGACGCTTCAGCTCGGGGTCGGCCGAACCGAGGGGCTTGGCATACCAGGGCACGTCGCCGAAGCGCTTCACCTTCTCGAAATAGAAGTAGGCGCGGAAGAAACGGGCCACGGCGTCGTAGCGGTTGCGGATGTCGGTGTCCTTGCAGTTGCCCGAGTATTCGAGCAGGGTGTTGAACTTGCGCAGGTCGGTCCACGTCCAGCCGCCGCCCGAGGCGGGAATCGTGCGGCCGTCGCGCATTTCGGCGGCGATTTCGTTCTTCACGATGTTGTCGTAGCCTTCGTTGTAAAGGCCGTCGCCGGGGAAGATCGTGTAGAAGGTGTTGCTGAAGGCCTGCAACTCGTTTTCGTTCGAGAAGAAGGTCTCGGGCGACATCTGCGCCAGCGGATATTTGTCGAGCCAGTCCTCGCACGACGAAAGCGTCAGGGCGCAGCCTACGGTCAGTATCGATAGAATCTTTTTCATAACTCTTCTCATTTAAGCGGTTAGAAGGTGACGTCCACGCCGAACATGTAGGTCCGCTGCCAGGGGTAGAGACGCAGGTTGCCGTTCGTGGCGGCCATTTCAGGGTCGATGTAATCCGAGCGGATGCCCGACCAGGTAAAGAGGTTTTCGCCCGTGAAGTAGATGCGCAGGCTCTCGATCAGCGCCTTGCGGGTCCATTGTCTGGGCAGCGTGTAGCCCACCGTGAGGTTTTTCAGACGGCAGTAGCCGATGTTTTGCAGGTAGCGGTCGTTGACGGCCGTCAGCTCGCGGTTGGTTCCCTTCAGGGCCGTGTAGCCGCGCGGACGGGGGAAATAGGAGTTCGGATTCTCCTCCGACCAGATCTGCGTGTGGAAGTTCTTGGGGAGGTAGGTGGCGTAGGGACGTGCGTAGGGACCCCAGAAGGCCAGTGCGTTGGCGGCCGGGTACCAGTCCTGGCGGCCGATTCCCTGGAAGAAGATCGAGAAGTCGATGCCTGCCCATTGCAGCGCCAGCGTGGCGCCGTAGTGGTAGCGCGGCTGGCTGTTGCCGATGATTTCGCGGTCGCCCGGATCGTCGACGGTGTTCTTGCCGATGGAGATTACGTTGTTGTCGTCCAGATCGCGGAATTTCAGGTCGCCGGCGCGCAGTCCCTTTTCGGCTCCTGCCGAGGCGTTGATGATCTCGTTCACGGTCGTCTGGTCGACGGGGTAGTTGCGGGCTTCCTCGTCCGAGGCGAACAGTCCGTCGATGCGGTAACCCCAGATTTCGCCCCAGCGCATGCCTTCGTAGTATTTCTTGGCGAAGGAGCGGTCGGGGTTGTCGAACTTGGTGATGTTCGAAACGTAGTCGTTGAAGGTCAGCGTCACGCTGTACGAGAACGGACGGCGCAGCAGCTGGAACTCGTCGCGCCAGTTGAGCGAGAGCTCGTAGCCTTTGGTGCGCAGGTCGGCGCTGTTCATTTTCGGCGAGTCGGCGCCGTAGGTGGCCGGCAGGGCGATGCCCGCGGTGAGCATGTCCTTCGTGTCGCGGATGTAGAAGTCGGCGGAGAAGGCCAGGCGGTTGTTCAGGAAACTCATGTCCACGCCGAGGTTCTTGTGGATGCTTCGCTCCCACGAGAGGTCGGAAGCCACCGGGGCCGAGATGGTCGCCGTGGTGGGCTTGTCGCCGCCGAACAGGTAGTTTTGACTCCCGATCGAGATTTTGCGGATATAGTCGTAATAACCGACGTTCTGGTTGCCCAGTTGGCCGTACGAGAAGCGCAGTTTGAGGTTGTTGAACTGGTCGCGGATGCCGTCGAAGAAGGCCTCTTCCGAGACGCGCCATCCCAGCGAGAACGAGGGGAAGAAGCCCCAGCGCTGCCCGCGCTTGAAGCGCGATGTGCCGTCGTAGCGGCCGCTCGCCTCGACGAGGTATTTGCCCTTGTAGTCGTAGTTCAGACGGCCGAAGAAGCCCATCAGGGCGTATTCGTTCTGACCGCCGCCTACCTCCATGCGTTTTTCGCCGTCGGCGCCCTGGCCCACGAGGTTCAGGTCGTTGAGCGTTTCGGAGAGCAGGTTGTAACCCGTTGCGGCCACGTCCTTGAGGAATTTGGTCTCCCAGTTGAAGCCGACCATCGCCTTGAAGTTGTGGTCCCGGGCGAAGGTGCGTTCGAACGTGCCGTAGAGGTTGGCCTGATAGTAGGTGTGGGTCATGCTCTTTTCATAGAGTTTGTCCTCCATCTTTCCGGACGTGAGCGTGTTTATTTCACCCGGATACTGCGAGTACTCGGTGTTGACCTGACGGTTGGTGTAGCGCGTGGTATTGAACATGTAGGTGAAGTTACCCTTGATCTCCAGCCCTTTGACCGGGGTCCAGGTCAGCTCCGTCGTGGTCGACATGTTGTCCGTATGGTCGTCGTTGGTGTGGCCGTCTTTGTTGAGGATCGTGGGCAGTCCGTCCATGATCTGGTAGTTCGAGAACGACGTGTTGTAGACGCTCGTGCCGTCGGGGTTGACGGGAACGAACGAAGCCAGTCCGTGTACGGTGCTCCACGAGAAGGCCGTATTGACATCGCTCGGGCCGGGGTAGAAGTACTTGTAGTTGTAGTAGCTGGTGTTGTTGCTCACCTTCAGCCACTTGTTGATGTCGAAGGTGATTTTCGACCGGAATGTGATCTTCTGGAGCTTGTCGGGATGCTGGCGAAAAAGTCCCTCCTCGCTGTAATAGCTGCCCGAGAGCAGATAGTCCACACGGTCGTTGCCTCCCGAGAGCGAGATGCTGTGGCTCGTGTTCGGGTGCTCATCCTTGAACAGGTAGTGATACCAGTCGGTGTTGCCGTAGTAGACATAGGTGTCGCGGCCGTCGCGCTGGTCGATCTTGACCCACGGGCGGTCGGGATGCTCCGTGCGGTCGTTGCGGCGCGCCCACAGCTCCATTATGTCCTGTTCGGTGTAGCGCGTGTAGTTGTTTCCGGCGTAGGAGCGCCAGAAGAGGTCGTTGAGGTAGACCGAGTAGTAGCCGCGGGTCTCGTAGTCGGTCGAGGTGGTGGGTTCGTTCCAGCCCCAGCGGCCGCTGTACGAAATGCGGGTCTTGCCCGAGGAGTCGCCGCTCTTGGTCGTCACGAGCACCACGCCGAATGCCGCACGGGCGCCGTAGATGGCCGCCGCCGAAGCGTCCTTGACCACCGAGATCGAGGCCACGTCGTTGGGGTTGATCTTCATCAGGTCGCCTTCGGCGCCGTCGACCAGCACCAGCGGCGAACCGCCGTTGATCGAGGTGATGCCGCGGATGTTGAGGCTGGCCGGATTGCCCGGGCGTCCCGACGAAGTCGAGACCGTGAGTCCCGGGACGGAGCCTTGCAGCATGTGGGCCACCGAAGGCGCCGACCGGTTCTGCAGCTGTTTTTCGTCCACCGTGGCGATGGCGCCCGTGAGGTTCACCTTTTTCTGGGTTCCGTAACCCACGACCACCACGTCCTCCATCTTCACGGCGTCCTCCGTAAGGAACACCTTCACGTTGTTCTGCGTGGCGGGGACGGCGACTTTCTTGCTCACGTAGCCCAGATAGGTGAAGCTGAGCGTTATGTCGGCGTCGGGGACCGTGAGCGTGAAGCTGCCGTTGGCTTCCGTTACCGCACCGCGGGTGTTGTCGCCCACGAGCGTGACGGCCACGCCCGCCAGCGGCGTTTCGGACGAGTCGTTGACGACGCCTGTGATCGTGCGCTGCCGGGCCGGGGACTTGCGGGCCGGGATCAGGGCGATCTGGCGTTCGGTGATGGTGAAGTTCAGCCCTGTCGGGGCGAGCATTTCCTTCAAGGCGGCTGAAATCGGCATTCGCTTCGCCTTGAGGCTCACGCGTTGGGAGAGGTCGGTCTGCTTGGCGTCGTAGAAGAACGTGTAGCGGGTGTTCTTCTCGATACGGGATATGGCCTCCGAAAGCGGGATGTCCGTGAACTCCATGTCGAGCGTCGGTTCCTGCTGCGTCTGGCCGGATACAACCGTCGTACTGCCTGCGACCAGCAGCAAGAGGATTGCAAATAGTCTGAAGTGCATCATGGTTGAAATTTTAAGTTTGTGGAAAGTTTGCGGCGGCATTGGTCATGGGCCGCTGCGGTAAGGTCGGGTAGGGGGGCGGTTTATCGCTTCATAGGCAATCGGGTTTTTAAAGGTCGTAATGCAGGGTTTATTCGAGTTCGGAAATCGTGACGGTGTTGTCTTCGGCGAACGTGTAGGCGATGGGGTTGATGCGGCTCATGATGCGCAGGATCTCTTCGAGCGGTTCGTCGGTAATGGTGAACGTGTAGGCGTAGTTGTGTGCGAGGGCCGGGGTGATGTGGATTTCGGTGTCGTACCAGCGCGCCATGTAGTGACAGATTTCGCCCAGCGACTGCCGTTCGAACGCGAGTTTTCCCGCGGCCCAGCAGGACTCCATCGCCACGTTGCCGCGTCCGATGACCACTTTGCGCGTGTCGGGGTCGTAACAGGCGATCTCCCCGGGACGCAGCAGTCTGCGGCTGCCGCGCCCGGTGTCGAGCGACACCGAGCCTTCGACCAGCGAGACCGACACGTAGCGGTCGGCCGCGGTGCGGACGTTGAATTTCGTGCCGTGGACGCTGATTTCCAACCCTTCGACCTCGACGGTGAAGGGGCGTTCGGAGTCTTTGGCCACCTCGAAGAACCCTTCGCCGCGGAGTTTCACGCGGCGTTCCCCGGCGGCGAAACGGGCGTCGCAGGTGAGCGTCGATCCGCCGTGGAGCCAGACCGTCGAGCCGTCGGAGAGCCGCGCCTGCGACTTGCCTTCGAAGGCGCAGAGCCGCTGTTCCGCCGTCTCTGCGGCGGAGCGGAAGAGGTCGGCGCGGGTTGCGAAAAGGGTCACGGCGACTGCCGCGGCGACAGCTATGGCCATTTGCAGCAGGTGGCTCCGGCGACGTTTCGGAAGCTGGTCCGCATGCGGAATTTCGTAGGTTCCGATCCGTTGCTGCAACTGCCGCCACAGCCGGTCGCGGTCCGGCTCGTAAGCCGCGGCCCGCTGCTGTATTTCGCGCCATACGCGGGTCAGGTTGTTGTAGAAGCGGCGGTTTTCCGCTTCGGCGGCCCATCGGTCGAATTCGCGCTGTTCGGCCTCGCCGAGCGTGCCTTTGAGGGCGCCGACCAGAAGGTCCCAGGTATGGTTGTCCGGATTCATGGTTTGCTGTCGTTTCCATTGTGACACGAAAAATCCGGCCGACCCCTACGGGACAGCCGGATTTTTGCGGAAAATTTTTCAGCGTTCGATTTTCACGTACTCCGCATAGACGATCCGTGTGTGGGGATTGGTCGAGACGATCTCCTGCCGGAGGGCCTTCGTGCCCCAGCGGATGAAGAGGAAACGGCGCGGGATGCGGTGGACCGCCTGGCGCAGGGTGTCGACGCTGCGGATGCGGCAGGCGGCCGAGTCGCGGCCGATGCGTCCTTCGACCGAAATCCACGGGTCGCGCCAGCGGAACATCCGGACGGTGTCGCGCACGGGGAGCGTGTCGTGTATCCGGACGACGACGGTGTCGCGCAGCGGGGTGCGGATTTCGGCGTCGGTGACGGCGACGGCCTTGGCGGCGGCTTCGAGCCTGCGGAGCCGGATGCCGAGACGCCGGATCTGCTCGGCGTCGGCCGCGCGCAGCGTTTCGAACTCCCCGCACCGCAGCCGCAGGACCTGCGCCGAGGCGGCCTCCTGCCCGGCCTGCGTGCGGTAGTGCGCGACCTCGGCGGCGAGGGCGGTCTGGTTCTGGACGAGGCGCCGGTTTTCGGCGCGGTAGCGGCGGTGGGAGCATACGAACAGCGCCGTCACGGCGACGGCGTAGAGCACGAGGTATTTTTTCATGGTTTTCGGGATTTGGTTGCCCGAAAGGTACGACGGAAGGGGCCGGTGCGGTTTCTATTTTTTCGGAAAAAGACCCTCCATCGCTTCGGCGATGCGTTCGGCGACGAAGGTCATCAGCGGCAGCCCGTCGCAGCGCGAAAGCGAGGTGACGCCCCGGTGGTCGGCGAAGAAAAGTTCGTCGAGCGAGGGCAGGTCGGCGCGTCCGAAGGCCTCTTCGCGCAGTTCCAGCCCTGCGGCCCGAACGGCCAGCATGGCCAGGCGGCGTTCGACGCTTGCGGGGCCGGGGGCTGTCAGGACGGTGCGGCCGGCGATGGCCAGCAGCGGCGCGTCGTCGGCCGAGCGGAGAATTCCCGCGCTGTCGCAGCGCACGGCGACTTCCGCCCCGCGTCGTTCGGCCAGCCTGCGTGCCAGTTGCGCTGCGGCCTCGCGCGCGGAAGTCGGAGCCTCGGAGAGCGTCAGATCGTATCCGACGGTCACGGCTTCGGGCTGAAGGCTCCGGAAGGCGTAGCCGTCGTAGAGCGACACCCCTGCCGGGAGCAGACGTTCCGTGCCGTCGGGGTCCAGTTCTATGCGCACGAAGCCCGACACGCCCGCCGGATAGCGTTCCGCGGCGGAGAGCGTCTCGATACGCTTCGCGAGCCGCTCTGCGGCGGGGGCGTAGGGGCGTCCGAACAGTTCGCGCGACGCGGCGTCGAGCACGGCGATGTGTCCGGCGACGTTGCGCGCGCGGCCCCGGGCCAGATGCACGGTCTGGTATAGGTAGAGACCGGTCAAAGCAGAAAGATTTTCAGCAGCAGTTCGCGCAGCAGTTCGCCGTCCGACGCGCCGCCCGCACCCAGTCCCTTGCTCTTGGCGTCGTATTCGCGCAGTAGCCCGAGGATGTTGAACACCTTGCGGTTGTCCCATCCGGCGGCGTTCTGCTTGATCTCGCCGATGACGAACGTGTTGTTCTTGCGCAGGATGCGCATCAGTTCCTGATCGGGCGGGAAGGGCTTGCCCTTGTGGCGTGCGAGCCACCGCAGGTAGTTCACCACGAACAGGTCGCGGAACTGCCCGAACAGCGCCATGACGGTCAAGAGCAGCGGGTTGTCCTTGGGGTTGCGGGCGAAGTGCTCGGCGATCATCAGCGCGCGGCCCATGTCCCGCGTGAGGACGGCCTTGCACAGCTCGAAGTTGTTGAAATCCTTCGAGATGCCGATGTTGGCCTCGATATCCGCATCGGTGATGCGCTTCATTCCCTCGGGCAGCGAGACGGTGAGCTTGCACAGCTCGTTCGAGATCTTGGCGATGTCGGTTCCCAAGTGGTCGGTGAGCATCGACAGCGCCTTCTGGTCGATCGTCAGCCCCCGCCCCTTGACGAACTGCTGCAACCACGAGGCGATCTCGTAGTCGCGCGGCCGCACCGATTCGAACACCGCGCCGTTCGCGGCGCACCCTTTGTAGAAGGCCGAACGCTTGTCGGCGTTCTTCTCCTTGTGGCAGATCACGAGAATGGTCGTCGGCGAGGGCTTCTGCGTGTAGAGCGCGAGCTTGTCCAGCCCCTTGAGCTGCTGCGCCTCCTTGAGGATCACCACCTGGTATTGTCCCATCATCGGCATCTGGCGGCAGAGGTTGATCACCTGCCCCGCCTCGGAGTCGCGCCCGTAGACGGTGATCTGGTTGAAGGCCCGCGCGGCCTCGTCGAGGATCGTCGCGGCCAGCTGGTCCGAGAGTGCGTCGATGAAGTAGCTCTCCTCGCCCATCAGCAGGTAGATGCCGGAAAACCGGCGGGCCGCGACCTCTGCCGCGATCCGTTCGTACTGGGCGACGGAATCCTTGAATTTCAGAGCGCTCTTTGCCATTTTAAACGATTTCTTTGGTGATGCGCAACACGTTTTCCGTGTCGGGCGTAAGGCGGTAGCGGTCGTCGATGCGGCGTCCGACGAGCCAGACGATCTCGTCGCCCGACAGCAGCACGAACTGCCGCTGCTTCTCGGCCACGGAGACCTTGGCGTCGACGAGGAAGTCCGACACCTTTTTGCGGCCCGTCATGCCGAACGGCACGAACCAGTCGCCGTCGCGCCAGCGGCGCAGCGTGAGCGGGAATTGCAGGCGGTCGGCGTCTATCTGCGCGATGTTCTCGGGAACGCCGAAATTCTTGATCGTGTCGATGTCGCAGTATTCGTAGTAGAGCACCGAGTTGCCGCAGTAGCTACGCAGGGCTCCTTTCGGCACCGTCGTAAGACACGCGTCGTCGGGGGCGACCGGCGCCACGACGATCCGTCCGCGGTCGATGCAGGCCACGTGCTCCCGGGCGTAGAACCGCCGTCCCGTGGCCCCCTGTTCG
>ERZ827498.3046-NODE-3046-length-14766-cov-3.536061_pt1 | contig 14766 bp, 10 predicted proteins | sample MGYA00519865_ERZ827498 | MGnify/ENA primary metagenome ERZ827498 (study PRJEB31778, sample SAMEA3449328) | human gut metagenome | biome: human gut; feature: human-associated habitat; material: faeces | place: United Kingdom | collected 2010/2012 ...
GCAGAGCACGCGGCTGCGCTGCTTTGCGTACAGATGCAGGCTTGACCGCGGCACTGGGCAAGCGCCGCTTAATGCTGCTCGGTTCCCCGCCTGACATGGTTCACAGGCTGCCCATGCGCGGGACCTGCATCTGTACGCGAAACAGCGCAATTCAGCCCTGTCCGCTTATAGTATTATACAATAAGTTTGGAATAAATGCAAGCGTTATCTTATATTTCGGGCATTTCGGGCATCTCGGACATCAATCTTCCTGCAGGCGCTGGACCATCTTGTAAAGGGCCTCGGCGCTGTTGAAGTTCTGCGGCATGATTTCGGATGCGGGGATCGAAATGTCGTATTCCTCATTCAAGGCCGAGATGATCTGCAGAATGTCGAAAGAGTCCAGGATGCCGTCATCGATCAGCGTTGTACAGGTGGAAAAGTCCACGTCCTCTTTGATTTCGCTTAAAATTTCCAGTAAACGTTCCATTGGTATTTCTCCTTTTCAAATTATGCTTACACAGCGGGTGTATTGATGGGATAGGTCGGCGTTTCGCTGCGTACCGGGTGCGGCGTGCCGTTCTGCCACAGAATGACCTGCGGCAGGTCGCGGCTCAAAAACAGACCAAGTCCTTCCGTAACAGAGTAGGCACCGGTGTTTTCAAAAACAAGCAGGTCGCCGGGGCATAGTCCGGCCAGCGGCATACTGCGCACAAGAACATCGTTCGTAGTACAAAGGCTGCCGCAAAGTGTCCAGTCCTGTACGGAAGCTGCCCGGGCAGCAAAATGGCGCAGATGCGGGCGTTTCATACCCATGATCTGGCCAAGATAATTCAGGTGGTTCATTCCACCGTCTACAATGCAGTAGTGCTGCCCGCCGTGGTCCTTGCAGTCCATGGCGGTGGTCAGGTAATAACCGCATTCGGCGGTGTAAAAGCGGCCCATCTCAACGGTCAGATGGACCCAGCTGCTGACTTCGCGCAGTGCTGGCGCAAGGTCTTTGGCCGGGGACAGTGTGTCGGTAAAATCGTCGCCGTCAAAATACGGCACCGCCAGCCCTGGGCCGTATTCCAGTTCCGGCAGACGCAGGCCGAAGGTCTGCTCAATTTCAGCGTACAGTTCCCGCAGCATGGCCAGCTCTTTTTGCTGATTGACCAGCTTTTTGCGCTGGGTCCCGACAAAGTAGTGAATGCCGATAAACTCCAGATCAGGTGTTTCCCTGCGATGCGCCAATGCGGTGAAAAGATCCTCCTTTGACATGCCGAACTGACTGCCCGCGTTCAGCCGCAGCAGCACAGGCAGCCGTTTGGCGGCCTTACGTGCAGCATCCTGCAGATAGCGGACCTGTAGCAGAGATTCCGCTGTGCAAGTGCCGACGCCGTCGGCCACGGCGCGGGCAATATCCACAGGCGTCTTATTAACACCCGAATAGATAACACGTGCATCCGCAGCATGCAGGCTCTCGCAGAGCGAAAGCTCTCCGGGACTGCATACTTCCAGCCGCGCAGTGACCTGCATCATGGCAGGCAGCAGAAATGGGTTGGCTTTGATGGAATAGCAAAGGTCGATTTCCCTGCCCCAGATTGCCTGAATAGCGCGCACGCGGGCCTGCAAAGCGTCAGTGTCAAAGACAAACGTCGGTGTGCCGTAGGTGGCAGCAATTTTTTGTAAAGAAGCGTCGGTCATTTATGGGCTCCTTTTTTCGTCAGGGCAGCCAGTGCCGTGCGGTCAATTTTGCCGTTTTTATTCAGCGGCATCTCGTCCAGCTGCACAGCAGTATTCGGCTGCATAAAAGGCGGCAGACTTTCTTTCAGCGCAGCCAGCAGGGCGGCTTTCTCACAGCTGCCCGTGTAAAACAGGTGGAGCCGCTGGCGTTCGGCATCAAACGTGCAGCAGGCACGGGTCACGGCGTCGCAGCGCATAGCGGCAGCTTCAATTTCGCCAAGCTCTACGCGGTGTCCCATGTGCTTGATCTGGAAATCCCGGCGGCCAATATAATACAGGCTGCCGCTTTCGTCGTAGCGGGCCAGATCACCGGTGCGGTAAATACGCTCATACCAGTTGGTGTTCAGCGGATTCTGGGTAAAGGCCTGCGCTGTGCGCACAGGGTCAGCATAGTAGCCGAGGGCAAGCGCCGTACCGGAAACGCAAATCTCCCCTGCCTGCCCGGGCACGGTGACAAGGGCGTCGTCCTCGTCCAGCAGAAAGACCTTCTCGTTGGGAAACGCGCGTCCGATGGGCAGCGCCTCATCCGGAGCAAAATCGCGGTCCGGCAAAATGGCGTAGGTGCAGTTGCAGGTAATCTCTGTCGGGCCGTAGAGGTTCACAAACCGGGCGTGCGGCAGAGCGGACTTCCACTTCATCAGGTGCTTGATGGGCATGACTTCGCCGCTGAACAATACCTGCCGCACGCGGGAAGGGATACGGTAGCTGAAGCCGTTCATGATGGAGACAAAGCACATGGCACTGACAGCCCAGACAAGTATGGTGACCTCATGGTCTGCCAGATAGTCCATGAGGTTTGTGGGCTGACTGAAATAAGCGCGCGGGATGATCTGCACCTTAGCCCCCGTGTACAGTGCCGTGTACAGGTCTTTGACCGAAACGTCAAAGTCAAAGGGAGCCTGATTGCCCAGAATATCGTTTTGTGTGATGCCGAAAATTTCGGCAAACTGCGGGATAAAATCCAGCACCGAGCGGTGGCTGACGGTGACGCCTTTTGGCACACCGGTGCTTCCGCTTGTGAAGTTGATATACAGAGGGTCAACGTCCACAGCCTGATGGCGGCGGGCTGCCAGCAGGGCAGCGTCCGCGGGTGCGGCCAGCAGATCGTCAAGCCGGATGATTTGCCCGCTGTACCCCAGCGCGGCGGCTGCGGCAGCGTGGGCCTCGTCCGTAACAAGAAGTGCAGGGGTCAAAGTATCCAATACCTGCAAAGTGCGGGCAGCGGGCTGGCGGGTGTCAAGCACCGAGTAGCAGCAGCCCGCGTAGACTGTGCCAAGCATGGCAGCAAAGGCGGAAACGGATTTTTCCAGGTAAAATGCCACCGGGCGGCGCGGCATCGTGCGGGACGCCAGAAAGCTGCCGGCGCGGCGGGCCGTGTCGGCCAGTTGTGCCCAGGTACAGTCTGTCTGGTCATCCCCCACAGCGGGGGCATCCGGGCAGCGGGCGGACGTGGCTTCAAGCCAGTCCAGAATGTTTGTTTGCATAGAAAGCTCTTTTCTTAAAAGTTGGCATAGAGGAAACCAACGGTTTCATTGACGCAGATAAAGCTGAGGAGTACCATGAAAATAACAAGATAGTATAAACCCCAGCGCAGCGCAAGCGGCAGCCGCTGTACCTCTGCGTAAGGGTCGCGGCCTTGTTCCTTCAGCACACTATGGGCAAAGACCAGAAGGGTACTGATAATGACAAGCCCCCAGGCCGGGCCGGAGACTGCCGCGAAAGCGCCGGGTGCATTCGCGGCCAATGCGGACAAATTGAAATCCGTAAAGGTGTTGCGCAGGTAGATGCACCCCTGCACAAACTCATTGCGGTCAAAGTACCAGCCAATGTTGACGATGATAAAGGTCCGCACGATGCGAAAAACGTGCCAGCCGCGGCTTTCGGTAGGAATGTGCAGCGCTGTGTTGAGCTTTTTGAAAGCGGGCTCCAGCAGGTCAGCCAGCGCAATGACAAGACCGTTATACAGACCCCAGGCAAGGTAGTGCGCCTGCGGGCCGTGCCAGATGCCGACTACGGCAAACACAAGCAGGTTGGCGACTGCAGCGGGCAGCACACGGCCAAAATGCTTGCCACAATGCGATGTGGCCCACTTGCCGAAGCGCTGCATCGGCTTGGTCAGTGCAAAGGGATAGAACAGGTAATCACGCATCCACGCACCCAGCGAAATATGCCAGCGCCGCCAGAAATCCCCCAGCGAGGTAGAAAAATATGGCTGCCGGAAGTTGGGCATCATCTCAATGCCGTACAGCTGCGCAACACCCAATACCATATCAATGCCGCCGGAAAAATCTGCATACTGCTGCAGCGAGTACAGCAAAATGGCCAGCAGTGCCATAGAACCGGCCAGCTTGGGGTCATTGCCGTCGAGGATGGCGGCAATCGTCGGGGCTGTCAGGTTTGCGATGGCATATTTCTTCATTGCGCCGAACAGAAACAGGAACAGTGCACGCTTGGTGCGCTCCCAGTCCCAGATGTGACGGGCGGTGAGCTGCGGGGCCATCTCTCCGTAGCGGTTGATGGGGCCCTGGATCAGCTGCGGGAAAAAGCTGATGAAAAGCAGAAAGCGGACGTAGTTTTTCTCTGCCGGGTGCCGACCACGGTAGCAGTCAATCAGATAACCGACGGCCTGAAACGTGTAAAAACTGATGCCAAGCGGCATGACCAGCCCCAGTGAGGACGGCGCTGTGGCCGAAAATGCACCGGAGAGCAGCTCCGCAAAATAGGACCAGTATTTGAAGTAGCCAAGCACAAGAAAGTTGGCAGTCAGCACAGCAGTAACAAGACATTTTTTGCGGCGCACCGCCTGTGCTTTGATGGCCTTTTTTTCGTCCTTGGTTATGCCCGGAGCCTTTCGCCGCGCGGCGGAATCGGCATCCAGCTTTGCCAGCTGCAAGCCGCCGAGCCAGATCGTCAACGCAGTGAAGAGCAGAAAAACAAGGCCCTTCCAGCCGCTGGCGGTAAAAAACAGCAGGCTCAACCCCAGCAGGCAGATCCATTGGCAGCGGCTGAAAACAGTATAATATAAAATGAGTCCAACGCTGACCAGCAGGAAGAAACTCAGGGAATAGATTTCCACACTACACCATCCACAAAATTAAAAATCGACAGAACATTCATAATATCGCTCAAAATCGGCGGAAGAACCAACAATACGGGCATTCACGCGGAACTGGTAGGTGCCGTGCTCCGCCGCTGCGTACTCGGTCCAGGAGCGGGTAGAATACGCGGAAACCCGGCTGTATTCGCTCTCCCCCGGCGCTTTGACCCAGAACTCGTATTCAGCCTGTACGGACGGACCGTGGTAGGAACCGGCCAGCAGCAAAATCTTGTCCGGGTGAACCTCCGGCGTCATGTAGACGTTGGTGATATAGTTTACGGCGGCCAGATATTCTGACGGCGTCTCGAACAACGATTCCACATCCTGCCCGGCGTCCAGCATGGCCAGAAACTTTGCCATGCTCAGGCTGAACGCATGCCCGCCGGCAGCATTCATGTGGGTGAAATCCTTGTGATAGTCAGGCTCTTTGTTCTCAAACAGCTCCGGCTTTGCAAGGTTAAAGTCATAATAGGAAGCCCCATACTGTGCTGCCAGCTGCTTGAAGTAGGCGTAGTCGTCAAAATACGTCTCGTAGCTCACGACATCCAGCGTGGTCTTGGGCGCACTGATGAGCAAAAGGCGCGTGCCGTTCTCCTGACAGAGCTGCAGCATGGAGGTCAGCTCTTCAATGTGCTGCGCGCTAAAGTCGTGGGCGTTCTGGTTCCAGGTGTTCTCCGCACCGACAGTGTCAAAGTTGATGACCGTGGTATCCTCCGGCTGGGCATGGGCCGCACCGCGCCGGTGCGGCAGACGATTCAGCACGGCATTCCATTTCTGTTGGATCGTAGCGGGCCAGTCGGTGGGCCAGCTGCCGCTCTGCCAGGGAAAAAGCGCATTCAGGGAATCTGCACCTGTAAAGTTATCACGGCTGGTCATGTAGCGCAGCAGGTCAGCGGGCTTATCCTTCCAGGAATCCGTCTGCAGCTCTGCATATAAAAAAGCCTTTTGGGCTTTGGCGTAGGGTTTGCCTGTCATGTTGGTCAGATCCATGACAAGGATCACATACCGTGGAGAATGCTCCCGAAGCAGGGTCTCCAGCGCGATCTGCGACATATCCAAGCTTTGGGCGTTTGTTGCCATCAGTGCAACGGTCTCCCCTGTTGCGGCGGCGAGTTCTTCTTCGGGCAGGGCGCAGGAAGCCAGCGAAGAACCAATGACGGCAATGTCAATGGACTGCTTTTGGTGGTAGCTGCGCCACATGTCAAGGCTGGAACCGTTATCGGGCGGCATAAAGCCGCAGAAAATCAGATTTATAATCAGAAAAATCGCGGTGAACGCTGCGATTTTGGCTATGTGCTTCAAAAGATACGCTCCTAAAACAGACAAATAAAGGAAAATGTCCAAAAACAATAAACACAACTATTATACATCAATTGGAACTTCCCTGCAATGGTGATTTGCTGACAAAGGTAAGATTTTACAATTGTGAAAAAAACCGCGTTTCTTCGTGAAACGCGGCTCTATACAATCAGCCTAAAAGCTGCTTGGCCAAATCAGCGCTGGCCTTGGCATCCTTGCAGTAGTAGTCGGCACCGATGTCCCGGGCGTAGTCGGGCGTCAGCACCGCGCCGCCGACCATGACCTTGCAGTCAAGGTGCGCGGCATGCAGGGCCTCGATCGTGGCCTGCATATTGGGGACGGTGGTCGTCATCAGGGCCGACAGGCCGACGAGCTTTGCACCGGTCTGGCGCACGGCCTCTACGACACGCTCTGGGTCAACGTCGCGCCCGAGGTCGAGCACGTCATAGCCGTAGTTTTCGAGGATGACACGGACAATGTTCTTGCCGATGTCATGCACGTCGCCTTTGACTGTGGCAATGACGATCTTGCCCTTGCTGCCCTGCGCCTGGCCGGAGGCGGCAATTTTGGTCTTGATGGCCTCGAACGCAGCCTGCGCGGCGGTGGCGGCCTGCAAAAGCTGCGGCAGGAATACCGTGCCTTTCTCGAAGCCGTCGCCCACGGCGTCCAGTGCGGGGATCAGCGAGACATTCACTACGTCCAGCGGGTCGCGCATTGTCAGCGCGGCGTCCGCGGCGGCGCGGGCCTCGGCCTTCAGGCCGCGGCGCACAGCCTCAAACAGGGCGTCCCCGCCCGGCGCGGCGGCGCTGGCCACGGTGGCGGCGGACTTGCTCGTCTGCGTCGTCTGGATCTGCACATCGGCATAGGCGGCAACATAGTCGGTGCTCTGTAAATCCTGCGAGGTCAGCACGCGGTAGGCACGCACGGCAGCCATCATTTCCGGCGTGTTGGGATTCATGATGGCAAGGTCGAGTCCGGCAGACATGGCCATCGTCAAAAACGTTGTGTTCAGGTAGCCGCGGCACGGCAGGCCGAAGCTGATGTTCGACACGCCCAGCACAGTGCGCACGCCCAGCTCACGCTTGCAGCGGGACAGAGCCTCCAGCGTCTGGACGGCACCCTCCTGCTGGGCGCTGGCGGTCAGCGTCAGGCAGTCAATGTAGATGTCCTCATTCGGGATACCGGCGGCGTTGGCAGCGGCGACAATGCGTTGAGCAATCGCAAAGCGGCCCTCGGCTGTCGGCGGGATACCGCCCTTGTCCAGCGCCAGGCCGACGACGGCGGCACCGTACTTTTTGCAGAGCGGCAGAATCTTTTCCAAAGTCTCCGGCTCACCGTTGACCGAGTTGACGATGGGCTTTCCGTTGTAGATGCGCAGCGCACGGGACAGGGCCTCGGGATTCGAGGAGTCGAGCTGCAGCGGCAGGTCGGTGACGGCCTGCAGATCCTTGACAAGCTGCTCCAGCGTGGCGGCCTCGTCGATGCCGGGCAGGCCCGCGTTGACGTCGAGCACCTGCGCACCGGCCTCGGCCTGGGCCACAGCCTGAGTGCAGGGGTAGGCGCTGTCGCCGTCCCGCAGGGCCTGCTGCAGCCGTTTTTTGCCGGTGGGATTGATGCGCTCCCCCACCACAGTGATGCCGTCGACCTCCACAAAGCGGACCGGCGTGCACAGACAGCTGCGGCGGATGGGGATCTTGTCAGCCGGGGTCAGCGGGCTGAAGGTCTCATGCAGCCTGGCAATAAACGCGGGCGTCGTGCCGCAGCAGCCGCCGACCATTGAAACGCCGATGGCGGCGTACTCCTTCATCTCGGCGGCAAATTCATCCGGGTCGAGATTGTAGCTGCCGTCGGGGTTCGGCAGACCGGCGTTCGGCTTGACAAAGACCGGAACTCCCGCGGGCACGCTGCGGCAGAGGCGCTGCGCGAAGGGCAGAATCTCCTTGGGGCCGAGCGAGCAGTTGATGCCCACGGCGTCCGCGCCGAGACCCGCTGCCGTGACGGCGTAGCTTTCGACGGTGCAGCCCGTGAAGGTGCGCCCGCGGCTCTCAAAGCTCATTGAGGTAAAAACAGGCAGATCGCAGTTTTCCCTGGCGGCGAGGATGGCGGCCTTCAGCTCATACAGATCGGTCATCGTCTCCAAAAAGACGAGGTCAGCCCCTGCCGCCGCACCGGCACGGATGACCTGTGCAAACTCATTGTAGGCATCCTCAAACGCCAGCGTGCCCGCGGGGACGAGTAGCTCACCCAGAGGGCCGATGTCCAATGCTACACACGCGCCGGTGGTCTCGGCGGCCTTGCGCGCACAGGCGATGGAAGCGGAAACGACCTCCTCCACCGTGTGGCCGCAGCCGGTCAGCTTCTTGGCGTTGGCACCAAAGGTATTTGCCAGCAGAATATCCGCGCCCGCGTTGGCGTAGTCAGTGTGGATGGCCGTTAAAACCTCCGGCATTTCCAGCGCGGCAAGCTCGGGCTTCTGCCCGGGCTGCAGACCGCGTGCCTGCAGCTGGGTGCCCATGCCGCCGTCCAGAAAAACAAACCGCTTGCGGTCAAAAACTTCACGAATCTGCATACGCTTCTCCCCTATCAGTCTTGTGTGAAACAGGTCGTGCCGCGCTTGCGGAACGAGCAGGTCTCCTTTAAATGGCAGGTCGCACAGCCTGCGCGGGTGCCGGTCACGGGATGGTCGGCAATGCCTAAAATGGCGGTGGTACTCTTGCGGGGGGTCAAAAGGTGCTGGGGCGTCACGGCCAGGCCGCAGCCGCGCACCGTGTCCGCCGCAAGGCAGAGCGCGTCGTTCAGCTCCAGCGGGCAGTCACCGTAGCCCGGCGCGTAGCGCCCGGTCATAAAGACGCCCTGCGCCTCGATCTGAGCGCGTATTTCGTTCTCCAGCTCGTCACAGACCTGTTCCAAAAGCACCGAGGCCAGCGCGTCCGCTGCGGCGGCCAGGGCAATGTCAGTCAGTTCCATGCGGCGCAAAAGCTTGTCCACCTCGGCCCCGAGGGTCGCTGCCAGCAGAAGGACCTCGTCGCAGCCCTGCAGATGGCGTGTCAGGTCGCTGCCGCAGTTTTCCAGCGGCAGGGCGGTACGCGGCAGACGGCGGTACACCGCACGCGGCGCAGCAGCGGTCAGCACGGTCTGCTCGGCCTTGTCCAGCAGGGCCGCGGTGGCGGCATCGGGCGTCCAGCCGGACGCACCCATGTAGCGCAGCGCCGTGGCGCGGTCAATGGCGGCGGGCTTGCGGCACTCCATTACAGCAGATCCCTGATGCCGTCGTAGACCTTCGCGGCCACGGCGGCGTCATTCATTGCGTACAGGTGGATGCCGTCTGCGCCGCCCTCAATGAGGTCGCGCAGCTGCCTGATGGCGTAGTCGATACCGGCATCGTACAGGCTGGCCGGATCGTCCTGATAGCGGGAGATCATGCGGGTGAACTCAGATGGCAGGCTGGCCGAAGAAAGCGAAACGGTGCGTTCGATCTGGCTGCGCTTGACGATGGGCATGACACCGGCAGAGACCGGCAGCGTGATGCCTGCGCGGCGTGCCAGATTCAGAAAACGGTAAAAGTGCATGTTGTCAAAGAAAAGCTGGGTCAGCAGGTGCTCGGCACCGGCGGCCTGCTTGATGCGCAGGTTCTCAACGTCATGCAGCAGGCTGTCGGCCTCGGGATGGCCCTCCGGGTAGCAGGCACCGTGAACGGAAAATTCCGGCTTCTTCCATTTGATAAAGGACGTCAGGTCGCTGGCGTGTTTGAAGTCGGGGCTCTCCGGGCGGGACGGGCTGCGGTCCCCGCGCAGGGCCAGCACATCCCGGACGCCGACAGATTCCAGCTGATCCAAAATCTCCGCTGCACGGGTCTCGTCGTTGCCCATGCAGATCAGGTGCGCCAGCGTGGGGACATGCAGCTCGTTCTGAATGTAGTCGGCCACCTCCGCGGTGGAGACGCCGCCCGCAGAGCCGCCCGCACCGAAGGTGACGCTGATGAAGCCGGGGTCCATGGCCTGCATCTGGCGCAGGGTGTCCTTGAGCTTTTCCATCTGGGTGGTCTGTTTCGGCGGGAAGCATTCGATAGAGAAAACGCAGCGTTTGGCTTTGAACTGTTCCGTAATCGTCATTTTCTACTCCTTATTTTTACGCCGCAAAATCGGCGGAGTCCGCGGAAGTTTCCACGTTGAGGGTATTGTTCTGCCAGATGAAGGTGAGGCTGCCCTCCAGGTCAGTGCGCCATACCTCGGCACCGACCTCTGCGTAATTTTGCAGGGCAGCGCGGTGCGGATGGCCGTAATCGTTGTGCAGCCCGCAGCTGACGGCCACGGCCTCGGGCCGGACTGCCTGCATAAAGGTCGGGCTGTTGGAGGTGTAGGACCCGTGATGCCCCGCCTTGAAAAGAGTGGCATGCAGGGTCGGGCCGTAGGTATCGACCAGGCGCTGCTCGGCGTCTGCCTCTGCGTCGCCGGTATCGAGAAAGCGGAAATCGCCCGCCGTGAACAGCGTGCAGAGTGAGGCATCGTTGACGCTGTCGGCATCCTCGCTGCCGCCCTGCAAAATTTGCAGCGTGCCGCTGCCAAGCGGGTATTCCTCCCCGGCTTCTGCTGTGAGAATTTCTGTTCCGCTGTCGGCGGCCAGCTCTGCGAGATGGCGCGGCCAGTCGGCGGTCTCATCTGCCGTGGGCTGCCACAGCGGCAGCAGCAGGGTCTTGACCGGGAGGGTGCGCAGCACCGCGCGGGCGTTGCCGGTGTGGTCTGCGTGGGGATGGGTCAGCACAAGATAGTCAAGCGACGGCACACCCAGCACCTCTAGGTCATAGAGCAGCGCGTCCTCAGCCTCGACGGGGCCGGTGTCGATCAGGCAGTACGCGCCGTCCTGACAAAGCAGTACGGCATCGCCCTGCCCGACATCCAGCACATACACGACGGTACTGCCGTCCGCGGTCTGCGGAGCGCTTTCCTCGGTTTGGAGCGGTACGCCGAGCGCGGCGCGCAGCTGCTGCCAGCCGGGAACGCTGCCTTTGCCGCCCAAAAGCTGGACGGCGAACGCGGCAAGCACCAGCAGGCAGACGGCAACCGCCGCGGCCAGGCGGGCAAAGCGCTTACCCGTCATACTGGCCGTTCAGCTTACGCTCCTCCCACTCGGCCTTGGTCACAAGCACGGCGCGGGGCTTGGCACCCTCATAGGGGCCGATGATCTTTTCCTGCTCCATCTGGTCCATGATGCGGGCGGCGCGGGCGTAGCCCAGCTTGCAGCGGCGCTGCAAAAGGCTGGTGCTGGCCTGTCCGGCCTCAATAACGCACTCAACAGCCTGCTCAAACATGGCGTCCAGTGCACCGCCGCCGTCTCCGTCATCGTCGCCGCCCTTCTTGCTGCCCTTTTCGGCAACGGCGCGGCGCTCCATCTCGGCAATCATCTCTTCATCATACTGGGCGCTGGAAGTGGATTTGATAAAGTTCAGCACAGCGCTGATCTCTTCATCCGTCACAAAGGTACCCTGCACACGCACGGGCTTGGACGCGCCGACGGGCAGGAAGAGCATATCACCGTTGCCCAGCAGCTTCTCGGCACCGCCGCTGTCCAGAATGGTGCGGCTGTCGATCTGGCTGGAAACGGCAAAGGCGATACGGCTGGGGATGTTGGCCTTGATAAGGCCGGTGATGACGTCCACGCTGGGGCGCTGGGTCGCAACGATCAGGTGGATGCCGGCAGCGCGGGCCTTCTGCGCGATGCGGCAGATATAGTCCTCGACCTCCTTGCCCGCGACCATCATCAGGTCGGCCAACTCGTCAATGACGATGGCGATATAGGGTAGGTGCTCCATGCCGGTCTGGGCGGCCAGCTTGTTGTAGGCCTTGATCTCGCGGACGTTGTTCTCGGCAAAGAGCTTGTAGCGGCGCTCCATCTCGGCCACGCTGGCCCCCAGCGCACCGGCAGCCTTGCGCGGTTCGGTGACGACGGGCATCAGCAGGTGCGGAATGCCGTTGTACTCGGCCAGCTCGACGACCTTCGGGTCAATCAAAATGAGCTTGACATCCTCGGGGCCGGAGCGGAACAGGAAGCTGATGATAATGGAGTTGACGCAGACGGATTTACCGCTGCCGGTGGAACCGGCAATCAGCAGGTGGGGCATCTTGCAGAGATCTGCGACCTGCGCCGTACCGGCAATGTCCTTGCCGAGGGCCATCGTCAGCGGGCTGCGCATGTTGATATAATTCTGGGATTCAAAGACTGCGCGGATGTTGACGGTGGAGCGGATCTTATTCGGGACCTCGATGCCGACGGCGGGCTTGCCGGGAATGGGCGCTTCAATGCGCACACCCGCGGTGGCCAGGTTCAGGGCGATGTCGTCGGCCAGGCTTGTGATGCGGCTGACCTTGATACCGGCCTGGGGCTGCAGCTCATACCGGGTGACGGACGGGCCGCGGCAGATGTCGAGCATCGTCGTCTTGACGCCGAAGCTGTCCAGCGTGTTGACCAGAATGTCCGCGTTTTTCTTCATTTCGCGGGCGGCCCCGGCCTCGTCGTCGGGGCGCGTGGCGTTAAAGAGATTCAGCGACGGATAACAGTAGGGCTCCGGCGGCTGCTCCTCCGAGGTGGGCAGACGCATGGCGTTGGGGTCGGCCTTGGCCGCACAGGGCGGCGTATGGATGGGCGCACCGGCAGAGTTGCCGACAGCGGTGCTGACCTGCACGCGGGCAGCCTCCCCCTGCCGGGGCACAGTGAAGCTGCTCTGGGTCGTTTCCGCCGCAGGGCGGGTCATGGCAGGGGCAGACTGGTACGGCTGCGGGGCGGCAGCCGGTGCGGCGGTGTAGGAATCGGCTGCCGGGGCCGGAGCCTCGACAACAGGCCGGGCAGGGGCGGCGGGTGTCTCGGCCAGCATATCATCCAGCATTTCGGAGACAGAGCGCCCGGACTGCCAGGCAGCGCTGACCGCACTGCCGGTATCACTGAAGCTGCCGCCCAGTGTCGGGATCGGTGCGGAAACAGCGGGGGCCTCCGGTGCGGCGGGCACAGCTGCGGGGGCGGGCGTACCCAGCGGCGCAGCGTCTGCGGCCATCTGTGCAGCAAGATCAGCCGGAGAAAGGACCATCGTATCGCCCTGCACACGGCCTGTCATATCCAGCTGCGGCAGCTCAACAGGGATCGGCTCGGGATCGTCCTCCACGGGAATGAGAGGCGTGTCAAATTTGGGCTCCTGCGGGACAGGCGTCAGCGGGGTCTCAAACTCGGTAGGCTGCGGCAGGTCCAGCGTCGTCTCGGCACTGACCTCCTGCGGCGTGTAGTAAGGCGCGTGGCCGCTGACAGCGCGGTTGATGAGCGCATCCAGCTCGTCCTGCGGCGCGGTGGACGCCTGTGCGGCGGGCGCGGGCGTGACCGGGGTCAGCGGGGTGCTGTACACCGGCGCGGCAGGCTCCGAGGCAGGCTGCAATTGCAGCTCAAAATCCTCCTTCGGTACGGGAGCAGGCTGGGGCTGGGTGTGGCGCAGTGTGCTGTTGGCCCGGTTGGACAGCGGATCCATGCCGAACGTGCCGCCCGGGCCGATGCTGACCGGCTCCAGCGGGTCATCGCTGACGGCCTTTTGGCGGGCGTTTTCCCCTGCACTGGGGCCAAGATCCACGTCAAACGACGCATGGGTCTGGGCGGCGGGCTTGGCGGCAAACGGTGCCTCGGGCACAGCAGGTGTCACGGGGGGCGTGTAGGCGGCCTGCCGCTGCGGGGCGGGCGGGGTCTGCTTCGGGAAACGGCTCGTGTCCGCGATGACGTCGTAAACCGGATGGTGCGGGCGGCTGCTGCCCGGCAGCGTACCGGTCAGATTCTCGACGCTCTCCTCCTCGGGCTCCTGCTCAAACAGGCGGGTGTCGTAGGCGGTCTCGGCTGCGGCGCGCTCCTCGCGCTTGGCCTGCAGGGTCTTGTACTGGCCGTCTACAAACAGAACGACGTCCGCGGGGGTGATGGCAAAGAAGAACATCAGCCCCAGCAGGAAGATGAGCAACATGATAATGTTGGAGGCGGGACGCCCGAACAGCGCCAGCAGTGTGGCACCGATGGGCGCACCGAGGACGCCGCCCTCCCAGAAGTAGGTGCCGCCGCGGGTAAAGAGCATCTTGACGATCTCCCCGACCTTGAGGTTCTCAATATTGAGCTTGGAGAAGATGACCGGCACGCTGGCGCAGAGCACGCCCATCAGCGATACCTTGCCCGCAAACAGTGCGACGCGGTAGCCGGTGGCCAGCAGGTAGGCCAGGTACAGCAGGAACGGTCCGACCAGATAAGTCGTGATACCGAAAACGCCAAAGTACCAGCTGCGCAGCGTGCGCCAAAGATTCTGCCCGGGCACAAGCACGAGCGCAACGCAAAGCAGACCCAGCCCCACCAGCAGGATGCTGCGGGCCAGGTTCGGGGTCTCGGCGCGGCGCTGGGCACGGCGGGACGGCTGACGGCTGCGGGAGGCCGCACTGCTGCGCGCGGATGCGGAGCGCCCGGTGCTGCTGCGGCCTGCGCTGCGGGAGGAGGCTGTGCTCTTTTTGCCGGAGGAGTTCTTTGTTGATTTTTTACCGGAACGAGATTGTGCCATGTTACAGTGTTTCCCTCTCTTATTTCTCTGAACGCTTCTTTAGGCAATACCGCATAATTCCCGCCTTACGGCTTAAGCACCGCTCCGGCGGCTGCGGCACGGC
>ERZ827498.3047-NODE-3047-length-14760-cov-3.846583_pt1 | contig 14760 bp, 9 predicted proteins | sample MGYA00519865_ERZ827498 | MGnify/ENA primary metagenome ERZ827498 (study PRJEB31778, sample SAMEA3449328) | human gut metagenome | biome: human gut; feature: human-associated habitat; material: faeces | place: United Kingdom | collected 2010/2012 ...
GGGGGGGGGGGGGGCTTTGGTGGAGGGGCTTTGGGAGAGGGGGCTTTGGTGTATTTTTCTGTCCTCTCTATTACATTCTCTCCGGCACCTCAATGCCCAGCAGCGCCATGCCGTTCTTAATGGTCTTCGCCACGTTCTGGGCGAGCACCAGGCGCACAGCCTTCTCGTCGGCGCTGTCGGCGCCAAGGATAGAATAGTCGTGATAGAACTGGTTAAACTCCTTGGTCAGCTCATAGCAGTAGTTGGCGATGCCGCTGGGCGAGTAGTCCTTACCTGCCTGCTCCACAGCAGCACCAAACTCGCTGATCTTCTGTATCAGCTCCTGCTCCTTGTCGCTCAGCGGCATGTCGTCGCCAAGAGAAGCGGGGATGACGATGCCCTCAGCCTCTGCCTTGCGGAGGATAGAGCGTATGCGGGCGTAGGTGTACTGTATGAAAGGACCCGTGTTGCCGTTGAAGTCGATACTCTCCTCGGGGTTGAACAGCATGTTCTTGCGAGCGTCAACCTTGAGGATGAAATATTTCAGGGCACCGAGACCCACCACGCGGGCGATCTCGTTGCGCTCCTCCTCGCTCATGTCCTTAAACTTGCCCAGCTCCTCGCTGGTCTTCTTGGCGTCGCCGATCATGGCAGCGATCAGGTCGTCGGCATCGACCACCGTTCCCTCGCGGCTCTTCATCTTGCCGTTAGGCAGCTCCACCATGCCGTAAGAGAAGTGGACAAGCTCCTTGCCCCACTTGAAGCCCAGACGGTCGAGCAACAGCGAGAGCACCTGGAAATGATAGTTTTGCTCGTTGCCCACCACATAGATCATCTTGTCAATGGGGAAGTCGGCGAAGCGCATCTCGGCGGTGCCGATGTCCTGCGTCATGTAGACGCTGGTGCCGTCGGCGCGGAGCAGCAGCTTCTGGTCCAGACCCTCGTTTGTGAGGTCAGCCCACACCGAGTTGTCGTCCTTGCGGAAGAACAGGCCCTTCTCCAGACCTTCCTCCACCTTCTTCTTGCCCACGAGGTAGGTGTTCGACTCATAATAGATCTTGTCGAAGCCCACGCCCAGCGCCTTGTAGGTCTCGTCGAAGCCGGCATAGACCCAGTCGTTCATCTTCTTCCAGAGAGCACGCACCTCGGGATCGTTCTGTTCCCACTTCACGAGCATCTCGTGAGCCTCCTTGATGAGCGGACTCTCAGCCTTGGCCTTCTCCTCGGCAGCCTCTTCAGCCATGCCTTCAGCCACATACTTGGCCTTCAGCTCCTTCACCTCCTCGCGATAGTGTTTGTCGAACGCCACATAGTAGTCGCCAATGAGGTGGTCGCCCTTCTTGCCGCTTGTCTCGGGTGTCTCGCCGTTGCCCCACTTGAGCCATGCGAGCATCGACTTGCAGATGTGTATGCCTCTGTCGTTCACGATGTTGGTCTTCACCACGCGGTTGCCGTTGGCCTCCATGATCTGTGCGAGCGACCATCCGAGCAGGTTGTTGCGCACATGTCCGAGGTGGAGAGGCTTGTTGGTGTTGGGAGACGAATACTCAATCATGACGAGCGGCGACTTGTCGTCTGCATGCTTCTCGCCGAAGGTGGGGTCAGCGTTTATGCTGTTGAGCAGCGAGAGCCATGCTGCCTTGGCCACGGTGATGTTGAGGAAGCCCTTCACGACGTTGAATTTCTCCACCGCCTTACAGTTTTGCTCAAGCCACTGTCCGATCTCCTGGGCAGTGTCCTCAGGCTTCTTGTGCGACATCTTGAGGAATGGGAACACTACGAGCGTGAGGCTACCCTCAAACTCGCGCTTGGTCTTCTGCAGCTGCACCATCTTCTCAGGCACATCCTGTCCGTAAAGCTCCTTCACGGCTTTCTGTGCCGCGAGGCTTATTTCTTGTTCGATGTTCATAATTGCGTATTGTCGTTTTTTGTTGTTTTCTTTACGTTTTGTTATAATAATGTGCAAAGTTACGCATTATTTTAAAAAGATGCGATGCATATTGCCAAAAAAACGAAGCCGTAGATGCTTTTATGCCAAAGATTTGCTGTAACTTTGCACATTATATACACAACACGCAAATTTTTATGAAGAAACTTTTCATTGAGACATACGGCTGCCAGATGAACGTGGCCGACTCGGAGGTGGTGGCCTCTATCATGCAGATGGCCGGTTACGAGCTGTGCGAAGACGAGGCACAGGCCGACGCCATCTTCCTCAACACATGCTCCATTCGCGAAAACGCGGAGAACAAGATATACAGCCGCCTGGAGGCTCTGCACGCAGAGCAGAAGAAGGGCCGCGACATCATCTTGGGCGTCTTGGGCTGCATGGCAGAGCGCGTGCGCCAGGACCTCATCGACAACCATCACGCCAACTTGGTGTGCGGTCCCGACTCTTACCTCAACCTCCCCGACATGGTGGCACAGTGTGAGAACGGCAACAACGCCATGAACATTGAGCTGTCTACCACCGAGACCTACCGCGACATCGTGCCGCAACGCATCGGACACGGCAAGGTGAGCGGCTTCGTGAGCATTATGCGTGGCTGCAACAATTTCTGCCATTACTGCATCGTGCCCTACACCCGTGGACGCGAGCGCTCACGCGACGTGGAGAGCATACTGCGCGAGGTGCGCGACCTGCACGACCGTGGCTTCAAGGAGGTTACGCTGCTCGGACAAAACGTCAACAGCTATGGCCTCACACCTGCCGGCAAGCGCATGGAGGGCGGCGTGTCGTTTGCCGAACTGCTGCGCAAGGTGGCACAGAGCGTGCCCGACATGCGTGTGCGCTTCACCACATCAAACCCCGAGGACATGACCGACGACATCTTGCACGCCGTCGCCGACGAGCCAAACCTCTGCAAGCACATCCACTTCCCCGCACAGAGCGGATCGAGCAAGATCCTGAAGCTCATGAACCGCAAATACACACGCGAGCAGTATCTAGAGCGCGTGGAGGCCATACGCCGCATCATACCCGGCTGCGGACTGTCCACCGACCTGTTTGTGGGCTACCACGACGAGACACCCGAGGACCACGCCCTCACGCTGTCGCTCGTCAAGGAGTGTATGTTCGACTCGGCTTTCATGTTCAAATATTCGGAGCGACCCGGCACCTTCGCCGCCAAGCACCTGCCCGACAACGTGCCTGAAGAGGTCAAGATCGAGCGCCTTAACGAGCTAATACGCTTGCAGACAGAGATCTCTGCCCAACAAAACCGCAAGGACATCGGCAAGACCTTCGAGGTGCTCGTCGAGGGCTTCAGCAAGCGCTCACGCGAGCAGCTCATGGGACGCACAGAACAGAACAAGGCCGTGGTGTTCGACAAGCAAGGCCACCACATCGGCGACCGCGTCATGGTAAAGATTGTCGACGCCACAAGTGCAACACTCATAGGCAACGCTATATGAAAGAATTCCTCCTTATCCTGAGGCGCTTCATACCGCCCTACAAGAAGTATCTCGTGCTGACGGTGCTGTTCAACATCCTGTCGGCCGTGCTCAACATCTTCTCCTTCGCCGCCCTCATACCCATCTTGCAGATCCTGTTCCGCACAGAGGGAACGGGAACGGCGACACACCTCATGCCGTGGACGCTCGACAACATAAAGGAGGTGATGGCCAACAACGCCGACTATTATGTGACGCAGCTCATTGGCAACGTGGGAGCAACGACAACGCTGCTGCTCATTGGCCTGTTCCTCGCCTTTACCACCTTCCTCAAGACGGGTGCCTATTTTCTCTCGTCGGCAACCATCATACCCATCCGCACGGGCGTGGTGCGCGACATTCGCAACCAGCTCTACGCAAAGATCACGTCGCTGCCCCTCGGGTTCTTCTCCGAGGAGCGCAAAGGCGACATCATTGCACGCATGACGGGCGACGTGGGCGAGATAGAAAGCAGCATCATGTCGTCGCTCGACATGCTCTTCAAGAACCCCATTCTCATCATCTCCTATTTCACCGCCCTGCTCTTCATCTCGTGGCAGCTGACGCTCTTCACCCTCGTCTTCGTGCCCGTCTTCGGATGGTTCATGGGCTTCGTGGGAAGAAAACTCAAGCGCAAGTCGATAGAGGCACAGAGCCTGTGGAGCGACACCATGTCGCAGGTGGAAGAGACGCTCGGCGGACTGCGCATAATAAAGGCTTTCTGCGCCGAAGAGAAGATGAACAGCCGCTTCAGCGACATCAACAACCACTACCGCTCGTCGGTGCAGCGCGTGAACATACGCCAGCAGATGGCGCACCCCATGAGCGAGTTCTTAGGCACGGTGCTCATCATCATCGTGCTGTGGGTGGGCGGCATCCTGGTGCTCGACCAGCAGATCCTGTCGGGACCGACGTTCATCTATTATCTCGTGATGCTCTACTCGATCATCAACCCTCTCAAAGACTTCTCCAAGGCAAGCTACAACATACCCAAGGGCCTCGCATCGATGGAGCGCGTCGACAAGATCCTCAAGGCAGAGAACACCATAAAGGAGCCTACCAACGCCAAGCACATCAGCGCGTTCGAGCACCAGATCGAGTTTCGCCATGTGTCGTTCCGCTACGGCGAGCAGTGGGTGCTGCGCGACATCAACCTCGTCATTCCAAAGGGCAAGACCATTGCGCTGGTGGGACAGAGCGGCAGCGGCAAGTCGACACTCGTCGACCTCATTCCGCGCTATTATGACGTGCAGCAGGGCGAGGTGCTCATCGACGGCATAAACGTCAAAGACCTCGGCATACACGACCTCCGGCAGCTCATAGGCAACGTGAACCAGGAGGCCATCCTGTTCAACGACTCGTTCATCGGAAACATAACCTTTGGCGTGGACCACGCCACACAGGAGCAGGTGGAGCAGGCGGCACGCATTGCCAACGCCCACGAGTTTATTATGCAGAGCGAGCACGGCTACGACACCAATATCGGCGACCGCGGCGGACGTCTGTCGGGCGGACAGCGCCAGCGTGTGAGCATTGCGCGTGCCATCCTCAAGAACCCGCCCATCCTCATCCTCGACGAGGCCACATCGGCACTCGACACCGAGAGCGAACGTCTGGTGCAGGATGCGCTCGAACGGCTCATGAAGACGCGCACCACCGTGGCCATTGCCCACCGTCTGTCAACAATCAAAAATGCTGACGAGATATGCGTGCTCCACGAAGGACAGATCGTGGAACGTGGCACACACGAGGAGCTGCTCAAGATCGACGGCTACTACAAGAAGCTGCATGACATGCAGGCTTAAAACCGATGGACATGCAGGGCTTTTATATAAAACCCATTGGTCAAGAAGGCAACAGAACAAAAGGACAATAGGACAAAAAGAAAAGAAGAAAAGATGACTTACTTCATTCTTATAAACAACCAGCAGCAAGGCCCATACACCCTCGATGAGCTTCGCAGCCGCAACATAACGTCGGCAACGCTGGTTTGGAAAGAGGGTATGGCCGACTGGACACCGGCATGGAAGGTGGCCGAGCTGGTATCGTTGTTCCATGCAGACGATGCTGACAACGCACAAACCACACCGCCGCCGGCTCCCTCAGCAGGAGCAACGGGAGCGGCCACGGCACCTTATGCAGCAGAGCAAGGAACCTCAGCTACGCAAGGAGCTTCGGCTGCACAAGGAGCTTCGGCTGCGCAAGGAGGAGCCTATTCTCAACAGGCAGGCTCAGGCAGCTCTTACGCTCAGCAAGCAGCACAAGGCCGCTATAACACCAACCAGCTCTACGCCGACGCACAGGATGACGAAACCGTGGACCATGGCAACGGCTATGAGGAACGTGAGGAGCACAAGAGCCACACGTTGCGAAACGGGTGCATTGTACTCATCCTCGTTCTTGCCGCAATGGCCATTGGCCTGATGGCAACCTGTCCAACCGAGCAAGACCACCGCGAGGCCATAACGAAGGAGATGAACCGCTTCATCAAGGAGTCGACCGACAACCAAGGCGACGCATGGGGCATTATTGGCAACATCATATCGCAAAAGATCGTGGGCGTGGTTGTGGACAACCTCATCGAGGTCGACAACTACGGCGTGTGCTCCGTGGGCAGCATAACGTTTAAGGGAAAGACGCACCGCGTGTCGTTCGGAATACTCGGACATGTCTTCACCTTCGATGCCGATGACATTCAACGCGCATTGGAGAATGGCAGCGATGCCTCCGACATCTTCCATTCTCCTCTCAACAACCCGGGCGACAACGACAGCAGCACTGACGACGGAAGCACAGACGACGGAAGCTCTGACAACGGAAGCAGCACAGACGACGGTGGCAGCAGCTACGACCAGCAGGACGGCTCTGCAGACAATGGACAAAGCGACGGAAGCTCTGACAGCAACGAGGCCGACGGAAGCGACATGAGCAACATGTAACTGGAGCTTTTTTCACACCTTCTATTTCATACCTATGCAAAAAATCACTACCTTTGCATAAACATAAAAAGCAAAAAAAACAACGACATACAACTATGGAATACAATTTCAGAGAAATCGAGAAGAAATGGCACCAACAGTGGGTAAAGGATAACACCTACAAGGTGACCGAGGACCCCAACAAGCAGAAATTTTATGTGCTCAACATGTTCCCCTACCCTTCGGGAGCCGGACTTCATGTGGGACACCCGCTCGGCTACATCGCCAGCGACATATACGCGCGTTTCAAGCGCCTGAACGGATTCAACGTTCTAAACCCCATGGGCTACGATGCCTACGGTCTGCCCGCTGAGCAGTATGCCATACAGACAGGACAGCACCCTGAGGTAACAACCGTGGCCAACATCAACCGCTACCGCGAGCAGCTCGACAAGATCGGATTCTCGTTCGACTGGAGCCGCGAGGTGCGCACCTGCGACCCTAAATATTATCACTGGACACAGTGGGCCTTTGAGAAGATGTTCAAGTCGTTCTTCTGCAACTCTTGCCAGAAGGCGCAGCCCATAGAGAAGCTCATCAAGCATTTCGAGCAGAAGGGCACCGAGGGTCTGGACGTGGCCCAGAGCGAACCGCTCGAGTTTACGGCTGACCAGTGGCGCGACATGAGCGAGGTAGAGAAGGAGCAGACGCTCATGAACTATCGCATAGCCTACCTTGGCGAGACAATGGTCAACTGGTGCGCCGGCCTGGGCACCGTGCTGGCCAACGACGAGGTGGTGAACGGCGTGAGCGAGCGTGGCGGCTACCCCGTGGTGCAGAAGAAGATGCGCCAGTGGTGCCTACGCACAAGTGCCTACTCGCAGCGCCTGCTCGACGGTCTTGACACCATCGACTGGAGCGACTCTATAAAGGAGACACAGAAAAACTGGATCGGACGCTCTGAAGGAACAGAGATGCAGTTTGCAGTGAAAGACAGCGACATCAAGTTCACCATCTTCACCACCCGTGCCGACACCATCTTCGGCGTGACCTTCATGGTTCTCGCACCTGAGAGCGAGCTCGTGGAGCAGCTCACCACACCCGAGCAGAAGGCAGCTGTTGACGAGTATCTGGCTTATGTGAAGAAGCGCACAGAGCTCGACCGCATGGCAAACCACACGGTAACAGGCGTGTTCTCAGGCTCTTACGCCGTGAACCCCTTCACGGGCGACAGCATACCGGTGTGGATCTCTGAGTATGTTCTCGCCGGCTACGGCACAGGAGCCATCATGGCTGTGCCTGCCCACGACTCGCGCGACTATGCCTTCGCGCGCCATTTCAACCTACCCATCATACCCCTCATCGAGGGTGCCGACGTGAGCGTGGAGAGCTTCGACGCCAAGGACGGCATCGTCATGAACTCGCCCGCTGATGGCAAGCAGACGCTCGACGGTTTCTCTCTCAACGGTCTGACCGTGAAAGAGGCCATCGCTGCAACGAAGAAGTTTGTTACGGAGAAGGGCCTCGGCCGCGTGAAGGTCAACTACCGTCTGCGCGACGCCATCTTCTCGCGCCAGCGCTACTGGGGCGAGCCGTTCCCCGTCTATTATAAGGACGGCATGCCACAGATGCTCCCCGAGGAGTGTCTGCCGCTGGAGCTGCCCGAGATCGAGACCTACAAGCCCACCGAGACCGGCGAACCGCCATTGGGACGCGCCAAGATGTGGGCATGGGACGTGGAGAAGCGCCAGGTCGTTGACAAGGCACTGGTCGACAACAAAACCGTGTTCCCGCTGGAGCTGAACACCATGCCGGGCTTCGCCGGCTCATCAGCCTACTATCTGCGCTACATGGACCCCAACGACGACACGGCGCTGGTGTCGAAAGCCGCCGACGAATACTGGCAGAACGTAGACCTCTATGTCGGTGGCTGCGAGCACGCCACAGGCCACCTTATCTATTCGCGCTTCTGGAACAAGGTTCTCTTCGACCTCGGCGTGAGCTGCAAGGAGGAGCCGTTCCAGAAACTCGTCAACCAGGGCATGATCCAGGGACGAAGCAACTTCGTGTTCCGCATAAACAACGACGACCACTCGAAGGCACCCGTGTTCGTGAGCCTCGGTCTCAAGGACCAGTATGACACCACCCCCATCCACGTCGACGTGAACATCGTGTCGGCCGACGTGCTCGACATCGAGGCGTTCAAGAAATGGCGTCCCGAGTATGAGAACGCCGAGTTTATACTGGAGGACGGCAAGTATATCTGCGACGCAGCTGTGGAAAAGATGTCGAAGTCGATGTTCAACGTCGTGAACCCCGACATGATCGTGGAGCGTTACGGCGCCGACACCCTGCGCCTGTATGAGATGTTCCTCGGTCCCGTGGAGCAGAGCAAACCGTGGGACACCAACGGCATCGACGGCTGCCACCGCTTCCTGAAGAAGTTCTGGGGTCTCTATTACGACAACCGCTCCGACAACATGCTCGTCAACAGCGACGAGCCGTCAAAGGACAGCATGAAGAGCCTGCACAAACTCATCAAGAAGGTGACCGACGACATCGAGAAATTCTCTTACAACACCTCGATCTCGGCATTCATGATTGCCGTGAGCGAACTGCAACAGCAGAAGTGCCACTCAAAGGCTGTGCTTGAGCCGCTCGCTGTGCTCATTGCGCCCTTCGCTCCCCACGTTGCCGAGGAGCTGTGGCACGCCATGGGCCACGACACCACGGTCTGCGACGCACAGTGGCCCGAGTTTAACCCCGCCTTCCTCGTAGAGAGCGAGATGCAGCTCACCGTGTCGTTCAACGGCAAGGCACGCTTCCAGAAGAAGTTCCCCGCCGACGCCAAGAACGACGACATACAGGCTGCCGTGCTCGCCGACGAGCAGAGCCAGAAATATCTCGACGGCAAGCAGGTCATCAAGGTGATCGTCGTGCCGAAGAAGATCGTGAACGTGGTGGTTAAGTAGAAATCACGGTTTGGCGTGCCTGCGAACGGACACGCCAAACCACATAAAAAGAAAACTATGCAACTGTTAAAAAGCAAAGCTGTGTGGAACGAGGTTAACGATTACTTTTTCATAACCCTCGGACTCCTGCTTTACACCTTCGGATGGACAGTGTTCATGCTGCCCTACCAGATCGTGACGGGAGGCGTGACCGGTATCGCCGCCATCGTGTTCTATGCTACGGGGCTGCCTATCTCGCTAACCTACTTTGTCATCAACTTTGTGCTCCTCATAGCGGCGTTGAAGATATTGGGTCTGAAATTCATGATCAAGACCGTCTACGCCATCTTCATGCTGTCCTTCTGTCTCTATGTCGCGCAAAACATCATGACCTCAAGCGACGGCCAGCTCATTCGCGTGCTCGGCGAGAACAACACGTTCATGTCGCTCGTCATAGGCTGCTGCCTCACAGGCACCTCGCTCGCCATCGTGTTCCTGCACAACGGTTCAACGGGAGGCACCGACATCGTGGCTGCCATCGTGAACAAATATCACAACCTGTCGCTCGGCACCGTGCTCATCTTTGTCGACATCCTCATCATCGGCTCGTCGTTCCCCGTGTTCGGCGAAAAATATGGCTATGAGATAGGTCTGCGCATCATGGTGACAGGTCTCTGCGCCATGATGATTGAGAACTTTGTGCTCGACTATGTGATGAACGCCCGACGCGAGTCGGTGCAGTTTCTCATCTTCTCGCGCAAATATGACGAGATTGCCTATGCCATAGGCACAAAGCTCGACCACGGCGTGACCATTCTCGACGGCCACGGCTGGTACACAGGCAACGAGGTCAAGGTGCTCTGCATCCTGGCACGCAAGAACGAGAGCGCCGGCATCTTCCGTATGATAAAGATCATCGACCCCAACGCCTTCGTGAGCCAGAGCTCTGTCATCGGCGTCTACGGCGAGGGCTTCGACCGCATAAAGGTGAAGGTCACCGACAAGCACACCGAGGACCTGCAACGACACCTGAAGATGCAGGAGAAGCTGGAGGCTTACAGGGCAAAGATGGAAAGCCAAAAGACGGAAGAAGCCAAGAGCGAGAGCTAAGGAGCGAAAGCTTCTTAAGATTTAATTGAACTTTCGCATGTAAATAAAAAAACATATCAGATAGTTACAAGCTTAAATGGCCGCTAACCATGCGAATAAGCTTTTTTGCGCTTCGCGCTTTTTTTAAACATTAATTATCATTAATGACCCATTAATTATCATCAATACGCGCTTCGCGCGGAAAAAATTAATATTCAATTAATGATAATTAATGTTTAAGAAAAAACACGAGCGCGAAGCGAAATGTAAATATTAAACGTTTGTGAAAGTTCTGAAAACCTAAGCCATGGGCTGAGCTCCAAAAGCAAAAAGCCCAAGCACAAAGCAAAAGAAGAGAAGATGAAAAAGATTGTATTTGCAACCAACAACCTCCACAAGCTGGAGGAGATACGCCAGATCCTCGGCAGCAGCATGGAGGTGGTGTCGCTTGCCGACATAGGCTGCCATGCCGACATCCCTGAGACCGCCGACACGCTGGAGGGCAACGCCCTGCAGAAGGCACAATATGTGTGGAACCATTACCACATGAGCGTCTTTGCCGACGACACGGGCCTGGAGGTCGATGCCCTCGACGGAGCACCCGGCGTTCACAGCGCACGCTACGCCGAAGACACTGACCACAACTCGGAAGCAAACATGGAGAAGCTTCTGCGCGAGCTCAACGGCAAGACCTCGCGCACAGCACACTTCCGCACCGTCATAGCCCTGCTGCTGGCAGAGGATGGCAACGAGGCAGAAGCCGCCAAAGATGAAGAAGCGGCCAACGGCGCAGAAGCTGCCAAGGCCCCCTGCACCACACCCAAGGAGCACCTCTTCGAGGGGCGTGTCGACGGCACCATTGCCACCGAGAAGCGCGGCACCGCAGGCTTTGGCTATGACCCCTTGTTTGTGCCCGACGGCTACGACCAGTCGTTTGCACAGCTGGGAACAGACATCAAGAACACCATCTCCCACCGTGCGCGGGCCGTGGAGAAGCTCTGCTGCTTCCTCAAGCAAACGGGGCTGTAAAGAGCTGTAAAGAACAGCAAAAAGAGCTGTAAAGAACAGTTTTTACTTTTCAATCATTCTCAACTCTGCGGCTGTAAAGAACAGTAAAAGAGCTGTAAAAAACAAAAAAGAACAGCAAAAAAGCTGTAAAGAGTAATAAGCATTGAATTTTCGCAAGCGGAAGTTCAATAGACAATAACAACAAAAGAAGACGAAGGAACATGCGAAAGGCAATTTTGTCACTGTTTTTGGTCTTGGCTGCCGTGGCGTTGACCACGCAGAAGGCATGCGCCGCTACCATAGGGTCGTGGAAGAACATGCTGTCTTATTCGACCATAACACAAATTGAGTCGACAGACAGCAAGGTCTATGTGCTCGCGTCAGGAGGTCTGTTTTCGTACAACCCCACTGACGGCGAGGTGCAGACCTATGACAAGACAACCGGACTGAGCGACTGTGGCATTGCGCACATAAGATGGTGCCCGGCGGCGAAACGGCTGATGGTGCTCTATGACAACGGCAACATAGACCTCCTCTGTGCCGACGGCTCCGTCATAAACCTGCCCGACTATTACAACAAGACGCTCACCGAGAGCAAGACGGTGAACCTGCTCACCGTGCAGGGCAAGTATGTGTTCATGTGTACAGCCTTCGGCGTGGTCAAGGTGAACGTCGCCAATGCCGAGATTGCAGACACCTACAACCTGGCGCTCAGCATCAACGATGTGGCAGCCACGTCGAAGAACATGTTTGCAGCCACCAACCAGGGGCTCTACAGCGCACCGCTCACAGCCAACCTCAGCGACAAGAACGAGTGGAAGAAGCTGTCGGGACGCGCCTACAAAAACCTGTTCTGCCTCAACGACAAGCTCTACGGCACAAACAACGGATACCTCGACGCCATAAGCGCCGACGGCTCTTACAGGAACGTCTACGACACCTGGAGCAACAAGATGCTGAAGTTTGCTGACCATGTGCTGCTCTTCGGCACAGGACACGCCTACCTGTTTGACACGTCAGAGACCGTGACGACCATCCCCAACACGTTCCTTGTTTTCGGCTATAACAGCTCTACCCGCACCTTCTGGGTGGCCGACAACGACGCCGACGCCACATACACGGGCAAGCTGGCAAGCGTCACCTTTGAGAACAACAACCTCACGGAGCCTGTCTATGGCGTGAGAGGCATAACACCCGACGGACCGCTCACCAACAATTTCTTCTATATGACCCTGTCGCAAGGCAAGCTCATGGCGGTGCAAGGCTATGGCAACCCGGGCGACGTGATGGTCTATGACGGCACCACATGGTCGGCGTTCGACAACAGTTTCGCCTCAACGCTCGGCCATGTCTACAAATCACATTATTGCGTAGCCACAGACCCCCTCAACCCGAGCCGCACACTGGTCTCGGGCCACACTGGCCTTTACGAGTTTATCGACGGAAAGCTTTCGCAACATTGGAACATGAACAACAGTGCGTTGCGACCGGCTGTCGGCATGAAAGAAGAATCATACCTCAACAACACCCTCGTGCGTGGCATCTGCTTCGGAAGCGACGGCACAGCCTGGATCACGAACCCGCAGAGCGCCACGACATCGGTCTTCTCGATAGCACCCGACGGCACATGGACCTCACACCACCAGGCGCTGTTCACCTACAACTTCGAGTGTTCGCTTCACGGACTGGGCCAGATGTTCTTCGACCACAACGGCCTGCTGTGGTTCACCAACAACAACTGGATACAGCCCGCCTTGTTGTGCTATGACACCGCCACCAAGGCCCTGAAACGCTACACCTCGTTCATAAACCAAGACTTCACACCGCTCTCGCCGCTCTTCTATGTGCGCTGCGCCGTGGAAGATGCCGACCACAACATCTGGATAGGCACCGACGTGGGACCGGCCATGCTCACTGCCTCGACCTTGGCTTCGGGCGGCGACACGTTCACACAGGTCAAGGTGCCACGCAACGACGGCACAAACCTCGCCGACTATCTGCTCTCGGGCCTGGACATAAACCAGATCATCGTTGACGGCGCAAACCGCAAGTGGTTCGCGACAAACACCAACGGCCTGTACCTCATCGACAGCGACAACATAACGCAGCTGCATCATTTCACGACGGAGAACTCGCCGCTGCCAAGCAACGAGATCCTGTCGTTGGCGCTTGACAACACCACGGGCGAGCTGTTCATAGGCACCTCGGCAGGCCTCTGCTCTTACATGACCGACTCGTCACAGCCCAGCGACAAGATGACGAAAGACAACGTCTATGCCTACCCCAACCCCGTGAGTCCCGACTACCATGGCCTCATCACCGTCGTGGGCCTCACGCTTAACGCCGACGTGAAGATCGTGACAGCCAACGGCGCCCTCGTGGCAGAGGGACGGAGCAACGGCGGCACCTTCACATGGGACGGCTGCGACAAACAAGGACGGCGCGTGGCAAGCGGCGTCTACATGGTGCAGACGGCAACGGGCGACGGCGGCAAAGGCACGGTGTGCAAGATTGCGGTCGTGAACTGATCTTAAAAAGAGCTTACAGCTCATCGAGGTTCATCACAGCTCATCACGGTTCATCGCAGCTCATCGCAGCTCATCACAGCTCAATAAAGCTCAATCATTAACAGCAAAACATCATTCTGAGAAATTGAAGATCTTTTTTAACCATAAGGAAGAAGTGTGGAACTCGTGGTCACACGGAGCAGGAATAATCTTGGGACTCGTCATAGGCACGGTGTTCCTCGTGTGGTGCGGATGGGCACGCAACGGATGGGCCACAGCAGGCATCATCCTCTACCTCTTCGGCATGCTCTGCTCTTATGTGGCTTCGACAGTGTATCATGCCATCAGCGCCTGGTCGCCATGGAAGGAGAGGTTGCGCAAGTGGGACCACGCCGCCATCTACTGGCACATCGCGGGCTCCTACTCGCCCATCACGCTCATCGCCATGCGCGAATATGGCTATTGGGGCTGGGCACTCTTCATCTTCATCTGGCTCGCCGCCATCGCAGGCACGATAAAGAGCTTCTGTGGCCTGAAGGGGCACAGTCGTGTAGAGACCATGTGTTTCGTGGTCATGGGCCTCAGTGTGCTCGTGGCCTTCGGACCGCTTGTCCACTGTGTCAACACCACCGCCGTGGCGTGGATCATCGCCGAGGGTGTGAGCTACATCACGGGCGCCGTGTTCTACAGCCTTAACAAGAAGCGGTTCATGCACACCGTCTTCCATTTCTTCGTGCTCCTCGGCTCGGTGTGCCACATCGTGGCAGTGTGGGATATATTGATGAGGTATCTTTAAAGCCCCACCCCCGCGCCACCTTCGGCGGCTTCCCCCTCCCCGTAGGAGAGGGGAGTGAATAGCCAGGGCTATTGAAAGCC
>ERZ827498.3050-NODE-3050-length-14750-cov-4.999388_pt1 | contig 14750 bp, 13 predicted proteins | sample MGYA00519865_ERZ827498 | MGnify/ENA primary metagenome ERZ827498 (study PRJEB31778, sample SAMEA3449328) | human gut metagenome | biome: human gut; feature: human-associated habitat; material: faeces | place: United Kingdom | collected 2010/2012 ...
ACCAGATATTCTGCGGCATCCGGATCAACTCAAGGAATCCTCTGACCAACTACAAACTCATAGACGACATCATTCTTGAACTGTCCAACCGTTTGAAGATACAGATTCAACAAGAAGCACTGGCAGAAGCATGGAAGCCGTACATGAAGAATCTCGATACTCTTTATACCGATGCCACCTGTTACGAGAGTGCCATGCGTTACCCTACCGATGCAAAACTGCTATGGTAATGTATAGAAAAGGTGTATCCAATGATGTGTGAGGCAAGCCGTGAACTCGGCATTCACCGTATGAGGACGAAATACCTTGATGTATCCCGTGACAACATGGCCTATGTGAAGCAACGCCGTCACACCAAGCAACGGACTCACAAGATAATCCGACGCCTGTTGGGTTTGCTGGGAAAGATACTCGCAGAACTAAGAAGACTCAACCGGGCGAATCCTTGTGCAGGGCTTTTCTCTGACAAGCAACTCGCAGAAATAGAGATGAAAACGAAGATATACCGTCAACAGCGCAACCACCAGAAGAGTGGCAACGCAAAGGAGAGCATCCCTAATCGTATCGTAAGCGTCAACAAACCATATGTACGTCCAATCGTAAGAGGCAAGGAGATAAAGAAAGTCGAGTTTGGAGCCAAGTGCAACAACATCCTGATTGATGGCATGTCGTTCATCGAGAAGCTATCCTTCAACGCATTCAACGAAGGCACACGCCTTGTGCATTGCGTAAAGCTTGCAGAGAAACTCTTTGGAGAGAAGATCACCAAGATAGGCGGTGACTGCAGCTACTCATGTAATGACAACCGCACATTCTGCAGTGATGAGAATATTGTGACGTCGTTTGTACAGAAAGGCAAAAAGCGGGAAGCATCAGCCTCTGTCAGTCTGGTCAGGAAAGAACTTGCCAGGGTACGCGCCACTGCAATGGAAGGATCCTTTGGAACACAGAAGGAGCATTACGGACTCAAAAGGATTAACGGTCGAATTAAGAAAACGGAAATCTTGATAATCTTCTTCGGCATCCATACGGCTAATACGGTGCAATTGGCAAGGAGAATTGCAAAGGCAGAACTCAGCCAGGCAGCCTAAACAAATATCGGTCAAACATTATCCCTCGTGCAAGGGATAATTGTGTCCTGACGATACATAAATCACCTCAAAAAACGACAAAACTCAGAAAAAAAAGCAGACAAGGGCAACCTCTGATGGCATTCCCTCGTAAACCAATATCAATTTCTCAGAATTAAACGACAATCCCTAATTACATCAATGAACACTCTACAACGGATGGCTTCTGCCTTTGAGAGGATGATTTCATTGTACTGCTTCTGCTGGGCATTGGTTGGATAGGCATAGATATACAAGCCAAGTGAGCGACGACGAATTAACTCCATCGTCTCAGGGTCTCTGTACCCAGGCCAGAAGTCCAGGAACTGGGATTTGGTTCCGTTGCGCCTATCTCGCATTCGGAGTTTGACAGATTTACATACTTGCATATTGTTTTATTATTATTTGTTTTTGATGCAAAATTCCTAAATGATACAATGTTGACCTCAGTAAAGAGAAAGTAAATTGTACTAATCAAGAGTAATTGATAGTAAATCGTCTTTTGAAAGACGTTTTTCCATCAATCTGTCGAACTCTTCTTTTCTGAAATATATGCATTTCTTCTTCTTTACTTTAGTGATTTTATAGCGTTTTACATAATAATGAACTATATCTTTTGATAAATGATACTTCTTCATCGCCTCCTCGACAGTGTAATATCGTTCGCGACCATCAAAATCTCCATTTTTCACTTGTTCAATATGCTGTTTAGAATAGTAGTTAGTACCATACTCCACCTTTGCGGGTATTTGATGGCGATAGATAAAGGAGGGAACAGCATCTGCTGTCATTTTGTAGGTTGAACGCATCTCTTCCGGTGTAATCCAGTCTGTAATTTCCGAATAGTTGTTCTTCAGATTATACAGCACATCTATGGCTTTCTTCTCATAGAAGTTGAATCCTTTGAGTGCAATCTTTGGCGTTTTATGCTCTCTAGTCATTACACCTACATGTTTAACTCCCACCTTGAACATCTCTGCAACCTCTTCAGTTGAATAATAGCCATCTGGGGTTGGTGGGCATTTCTTCTCCTGGTGTTGAGCTTGGAAAACAAGCTTTTCGTCTCCGTCTGATTTTTCTGTTACTTTTGCATTTGCCATTCGTTCACGCATGACCTTATCAAAGTCGGTACGGAATATCATCGTAAACTTTCCACGTTTTTCCGTTCTGACATCAAAATGCTTCAAGGTGTAACTGACTTGGTCTTTTGATATGCCATATTTTTCCATAGCCTCTTCATAGGTACTCCAGTCAGGATCAATACTATCATCCTTGCGTTTGATACAGTCAATATGCACCTTGGAGTAGAAAGCTTTCCCGTTACGGTTTACTCTTGGAACTTTGTGACGCATCACAAAAGTGATAACAGCTGTCCTTGTCATGTTATACATATCCATGATTTGGTCAGCAGTGTAATAATTATCAATGTCTATCTCTTCAAGGAGATCAGCAAAATGTGCGTCAATGGCTTTCTTGCTAAAGAAGGTGTTGCGTCCCTCGTATATCTTGGGGATGCCCAGACGGTCACAACGCCCCCATACAGCCTTACGACCGATCTTGTACTTCTCCATGATTTCCCGGAGAGTATAGTATTCCTGCTCCTCCTTTCTCTGATAACGTCTTTTCCGATAGGGAGTGGCATCATCAAACACACGTTCAATGTCTGAGTATCTCACAAACGTCTTATTTCTTATCTTTACGGCTTTGATTAAACCTGTCTGGAAATAACGATACACTGTGGGAAGACTGACATTGAAAAGAACGCTCACGTCCTCGGGGGATAAAAATGCCTTATCACGCAGATAGTTATTTCTCTCTGCGTTTAGAAGAGATTCGGCATTTTCCTTCTCCCTTTTTTTCTTTTCTGCCTCTCGTCTCCGAAATGCGACACGTTCACACCCTCGACAGCAGTACTTGACCGACATTTTGGAAGCAACGAACGCTTTTCCGCATACTCCACATTCTTTAATTATCTCCATTTTACGCTTGCAATTCTGATGTTTTTTTCTGTAAAAGCCCCCCGATTTTGTCTCAGTCTTTATCACATATTTTCAGTATTTCTCACGAGTGCCCTGCATAGCGGTTGTGACGGATAATGGAGAATTCTCAGTATTTCTCACGAGGTGTCCTACATAGCGTTTTGCCATTCCATTTGTTCGCACGATTGAAACGCAGGAACGAAATTTGGGCCAAAGTTACCTCGAAAAACTGGTATCAACAAATTACAAATGGAAAGTGTTAAAACGAAAAAAGCCACCAAAATGGTGGCTTATAAGCAGTTATAAAAACGTTTTGCAAGTATGGTCAGGCGGTCTATTTACCGATGCAAAAGTGACTGAAAATGTTTCCTAACACCTCGTCGGTCTGTATCTCACCACCAGTGATCTCGCCGAGATGATAAAGACAGCTGCGGAGGTCCTGACTCACAAGGTCGGTGGGGAGGGATGAGCGTAAGCCGTCAAGCACACGAACGATGTCGGCATGTGCGGCACGAAGCGCCTCTATGTGACGTATGTTGCTCACAATCACGTCGTCCTCCGATTCGGTGGCTAAAGAGAATGATTGGCTTAACAGCTTTCGCAACTCTTCTATACCTGCTCCTGTCTTGGCTGATATGCTTAAGCACTTTATCGTTGAAGACATTTCTGATGTTAAAAGCTCTTGTGATGAGAAATCAGAGAGGGTAGAGGACACAGGAACGGCAGATGACGTTGCGATGAGGTCACACTTGTTATAGACAAGAATGAGGGTCTTGTTTTTGCACAAGGGAACAACTCTTGGGGCGAGTTCCTGTAGTTGTTTATCAGCACATGTGGCATCGAGAAGAAGAAGTACTATCTCAGCCTGTTGTGTCTTCTTTATGGTGCGTTCTATGCCTATGCTTTCTATCTTATCGTCTGTGTCTCTTATGCCTGCTGTGTCTATGAAACGAAACAGTTGACCGTCAATGGTCACGGTGTCTTCTATGACATCGCGTGTGGTGCCGTGAATGTCGCTCACGATGGCTCTCTCTTCGCCCACAAGGAGGTTGAGGAGTGTCGATTTGCCTGCATTTGTTTCGCCGATAATGGCCACGGGTATGCCGTTTTTTATGGCGTTGCCTTGCTTGAAAGAGCTAATCAAGCGGTTGATGACGTGCTCTATCTTGTCGGCAATGGTCACGAGCTCTGCACGGTCAGCAAACTCGATGTCTTCATGGTCGGGGAAGTCGAGCTCAAGCTCCATTAGTGAGGTAAGGTGCAAGAGCTTGTCGCGCAAGACAGACAACTCTTTGCTGAAAGATCCTCGCATCTGGTTCATGGCCATGCGATGAGAGGCGGCTGTGTTAGAGGCTATAAGGTCTGCCACCGCCTCGGCTTGCGACAGGTCCATCTTGCCGTTGAGAAACGCTCGTTGCGTGTATTCGCCTGGGCCTGCTGCCCTGCATCCGTTCTGAATGAGCAGTTGCATGACTTGCTGAAGAATGTAGGCTGAGCCGTGGCACGATATCTCTACAGAGTATTCGCCTGTGTAAGAGTGAGGGGCGTGAAAAATGCTTACGAGCACCTCGTCAACGGTCTGTCCTTCCGAACCTATAATATTGCCAAAGGCGAGGGTGTAAGCTTTTCGTTCTTCGAGCTTTTTGCCTTGCTTTCCATCGCGGCTTGTGGCGGGTACGAAGATGCGGTCGGTTATGGTTATGGCCTGGGGTCCGGAAACACGAATAATGCCGATGGCACCGCCAGAGGCGGTGGCAACGGCACATATTGTATCAGATGATAAGTGAATGTTCATTTATAAGGGTTTTAGATGCGGTCAAGCACCAGTTTTATGAGATTATCGATATGGTTCTTGTAGCTTGTGTCGGCCTTTCCTGCACGACGGTTGGCTATTACCATGCAAGCTGTTGTGGCTCGATGGCCCATAAGGCGTGCCAAGCCTGCAAGGGCAGAGCTCTCCATCTCAAAGTTGGTTATGCGATGACCTTGATACTCGAAGTTTTCTATCTTTTCATTCTGGTGAGGGTCTGTGAGAGGCACACGGAGCTGACGGCCCTGAGGTCCGAAGAAGCCTCCACATGCCACGGTCACACCGCGCACCATGTCTTTCTGAGCTATGCGCTCCACCATCTCCTCGTCGGCATGAATGACATAAGGTGCCGGCATGCACATGTTGCCGCTCCAGCCAAGATGGTTGAGAAGGGCGCGTTCAAAGGGCAGGTCACACACGGCGTTGCGTCCGGCATAGAAATTGAGCAGACCATCGAAGCCAACCGATATTTCTGAGCAGATGAATGTGCCTTCGGGTGTGAACGGCTGCAATCCGCCACAGGTTCCTATGCGCACGATATCGAGCTGACGAAGCTCGGGCTTTAGTGTGCGTGTCTTGAAGTCGATATTTGCCATGGCGTCAATCTCGTTCATCACAATGTCTATGTTGTCGCATCCTATGCCTGTAGATATTACGGTTATGCGCTTCTCTTTGTATGTGCCTGTTATGGTGTGAAACTCACGGCTTTCGATGTCGCACTCTTTGGTGTCGAAATGAGAAGCTACGAGGGCTACACGTCCAGGGTCGCCGACCAGTATTACCTTGTCGGCAAGATGTTCGGGTGTGACATGTAGATGGAAGATGCTTCCATCCTTATTGATAATAAGTTCTGATTCGGCAAAATATTTTTCCATAGTGTGTTAATAAAATTGTTGGTTATTTTCAATGTCTCTTATTTTTTTTGTTAGACTGATGATGTTGTTTATAGCCGTCTGCTGTGCCCGCTCGTTGGCCATTATGGTCTGTGTGAGCTGCACTTTGCTTGTGCCGTTAACCTTTCTGAAGCTCATGCGTTGTTCATCGAGAGTTTTGTTAATGTTGTTAAGCTTGTCGCGTTCTGCAAGCAGCTGTGCATAGAGCTGTTTGCTCTCTTCGCTTTTGAAGCTGTCTGCATTGTTGTAAGCAAGCTCGTCGTTCACGATAAACGTCTGTTCTGCAGCGTGTGTGGCGGCGTTTGCAGATATGCGCATCGTCTTGAGCTGTTTCAAAGCTTCGTTGCGCTTTTGCGGCGAGGACCATGTGTCGCGTATGTGTGTGAGCTGAGCCAGCTGCTTGAGCGCCTTTTCGTCATAGTTGTCAGCATCATAGTTTTCGCGGTTCTTTGCCAGTTTGATGGTGTAAATGCACACTTTACCCTCGGGCTGTCGGCGCGTTGTTGCAAACCAAGCAAAACTGTTCACGTCGTCCTCAACATACAGGTAGTCGTCGCTATGCGAGTTGATTGGCAGTCCCACATTCTCTGGCTGAAGAAATTTTCCTTCATCCGGATCGTAACGTGTCATGAAGATGTCATAGCCTCCCAATCCGTCGTCGGCTTTAGCTGCAAAGAAGAAGGTCTCGCCGTCTGATGTCATGAATGGATAGTTGATGTGTTTCATGTCTGCTCCCAAGCCTTTTATCAACTGTGGCGCGCTCCATATAGAGTTGAGCTTCTCCCGACAATAGAGTTTTGATGTTCCCGTGGTATCGGTTTCTGCATAATAACATTTGTTTTCGAAGCCGTTGACGTAGACGTATGTTTCGGGCAAGGTCTTGTCGTGGAAGAAGCTGTTGTATGGTACAATCTTCCCAAGGTCTGGTGTGAGCGCTATTGTGCTGAGGGCCTGTGTCTTGTCCACGACCACGCTGTCGACCACAAACAGACGTTGTGTGTTATCGAGCATCTCCTCAAAAAGTTTGTTTTGTTTCTCTTTCTGTATGGCTTCAGCTGTCATTGGCTTTGGTGCAACCTTCTTGCTCCTTCTTTGGGCGGTTGCGCTTAAAGAGGAAGCGAGCAAAAGCATGGCTGCTGCAAATTTTATGTTTATCATAATTTCACTTGAGTTTTGTTCTTTCTTATTATGGAAAATTGTATTATATCGTCCTGATTTGTAATGAACATTACAATGCTGTTATTTCACTCTAATCACTCTAATGCCGAGGTTTGACGGATGCTTCTTCATGTACGCATAGAGAGTTTGTTTGTCATCAATGACCTTATGGTCGAGCGACGAGGCGTTCATTAGATGAAGCTGTCCGTCCTTGTGCCACACGGCGTAACCTACATGAGATATTTCCAGGCCGGTTTTCTTTGTCACAAGGGCCAGAATGTCGCCGTCCTTAACCACCTTGCGCAGCTGCTTCGGCTTGTTAAGCATGGATGTAGGGATGTAACGCACGGTTTTTCCGCTAACCGCCTTCTCTGCTTTCGCTATTTCCTTTATATATTGCGCGTTGCCTTTGAGCATGGGATAGCGGTCGGCATGGGTGCTCATGAAGTTGGCCATGATGGTTTGTTTGGCCGTGAAGGGTGGGTTTGGGGCTTGCTGTTCCTGAACTATCCCTTTCTTTGTGTTGTCCTCAATCCATGTAGAGAAATAGTGTAGACGTGATGGATAAGACACCTTTCCGCCAGCATATCTTATCTTTTGTATGTTAGAGCAGAAGTCGGCGAAACGTGTTGTCTTATTCTGTACGCACAGATACATGGCAAGCACGTTTTCAACGAACGTTGTGCAGTCAAGCTGCATGGTGTTTATGACGAGATGTTCTGTCTTGCCTTTCTCCAGCGTTTGTGCCACATAAGGCACGCCGAGGAGCTGGCGGCCAATGTAGACGATGGTGTTTGTTCCAGCAGGTTGACTGGATGCTTGCTTCATTATCTTCTCGGCTCTTATGCTGTCGGTCTTTGTATATATTCGTTTTGTTGCGTTTATGTTTTGTAGAGATAACGCTGCGAAAGCGAAAAGTAAAATTGCTTTTTTCATATTGGCAAAAATGGTTTATATTTAAGAAAATAGTTTTATGTTTCGTTAATTTTTATCGTTTACAGAAATTGAAGCCTACATAAATGTTGATGTTTCCAAAGAAGTTGTTTGTAGAAAACCGCTTCTTGCTGTAGTTGTAAGAGTGTAAGATGGTGCTAGCTCCTGCGTACCATCGGTTGTTGTTCCACACTATTCCGAAGCGTCCCACACCATCGAGATTGAAGTTGTGAATGTCAAAATTTTTGAAATTAAATTCCGACTTCTTTCCCTCACCCATGGTTTTCTTGTAGCCCAAGGCTAAGGAAAGCGATGTGGCAAAAAGCCATTGTGGAGCGAAGGCAAAGTTGTATGCATAGCCTCCAGACACAGATATGTCTGTATATTTGACCTTTCCCATGCCAAGCTCGCTGTCTGTAGGTATGCTTGAAGCATCTGGTCCTAAATGGTCATTTATTAGGGCGTTAAGCTTCTCAATGTCGATATCGAGCGAGTGTTGCGTGTAACCTATTCCCAACAACGCCGATCCACAGCTTCGCTTCTGCATGGTGCTTTGGCTGAAGGCTGCCGGATAAGAAAACCTGCGATGGTTGAAGATGTAATAGAGGTTAAAACCTTTGATACTTACGTTCAGACCATCGTAAGAGACGTTGCGTATGGGCGATGTGTCGATGTCGCCAGACAGGGTCATGCGGCGAATGCGATAATCATTGCCCGTCTTTCGATAGAATAGGTCTATGCCTATTTGCGAACTGTAGAGACTGATGTCAAACTCTTTTTTCTTCTTGCTAGCACTTAGGTTGTTGAGGTCCAAGGTGTAGCCAAGGAAAACCCAACGCCATCCGAAATAGGGGCCGAGCTTTACAGAAGGCTTTGGGGCGAAAGTAACGCTCGTGTCGTGCTCGGTGGTCAGACGGTAAACCTCGTATGTGTTTGTGTTTTGGAGCATTACGGTATAATTGTAATGTTGTGGTTCAATATAGGTCGTGTCGACACGACTAAACTCTTTCACAAACTCGTACAGGCTGTGCCCCACGCGCTTGAACAGTCCGCGACGTTTGGGCACAGAGTCGCATTCTTCTGTCTGTGCCGCAGCTTTAGGGCAAAAGCACAGAAGAGATGCCACGAAGACCATTACAGTCGTCAGCTTGTTCATTTATTTTTTTCTTTTTAAGTTTAATAAAATTGTTTGTCTTGTTTTGCACAAGTTTTTTACAGCTTGCCCAGAATGCGGTCCATCACCCAGTTTACGGGTGTGGCACTCACGCTTCTACATTGGCACACGCCTATGCCTTGCAAATCTTCTATTACCGATTTGATTATAGGAAGTTGCACATAAGGCGGGTTTGGCACAGTTATGCTTACGGCCCCTTCGGTTGTTATAAGACGTATGGGATTGTAGGTATAGACGGAGAAGCTGAGCGTGCCTTTCTCACCGATAATCTCTATGCAGTCTTGTTTTGCACTCTGGTGTCCAACGAAGCACCATGAACCGCTGCCAGGCAGACCGTTCTCGAAGAGGAAACATGCGCTTATAGAGTCTTCTGCCTTATAGAGGTGTGCTCTGTTAGCACAATAACCATGCGCCTTTACAATCACGCCGAAAAGATCTTGTATGAGATCCAGCTGATGCGGGGCTAGATCATAGAAATAGCCTGCTCCAGCGATGTCAGGCTGTAAGCGCCAGGGGAGGTTAGGCCCGCTGTTATAGTCGAGGTCGCGTGGTGGAACGGAGAATTTAATCTGCACGTTCATAACGTTGCCAATGCGTCCCTCGTTTATTATCTGCTTTATTTTTTGAAAGTAGGGCAGATAGCGACGATAATAGGCCACGAAACAAGGCACGCCCGTCTGCTCGCTTATGCGGTTTATGCGTGCGCAGTCTTCATAGCTCGAAGCCAACGGTTTCTCCACATACACGGGTTTGCCCGCCTTCATGGCCATGATGGCAAAAGTGGCGTGGCTCGATGGTGGCGTGGCAATGTATATGGCGTTTACCTCAGGATCATCGATTAGCTCCTGTGGGTCTGTGTACCATTTTGGAATGTTGTGTCGCTCAGCATACGATTTTGCCTTGTCTTTGCTTCGGCTCATTACTGCAACAACCGACGAACCTTCGACCTCGTTAAACGCTGGTCCCGACTTCTTCTCTGTAACCTCGCCACAACCTATAAACCCCCATTTTATAGTTTTCATTTTCTTTCTGTTTTTTTATTGAAGCTTTTAGCAAATTATCACTTGTGCGCTACAGCTGTTTCTGCTTGCTTGGTTCTGTCACTCTACAGACGTGAAACCTGCTTTACACCCTTCACCATGCGTAGCTTCTTCAGCAATTGCTCCAGGCGTGACGTGTCGTCAAGCAGCACCACGAGGTTACCGCTAAACAAACCGTCCTTGGTGTCTATGTTTATGGACCTCATCACAATTTTCTCTTCCTTGGAGATAATGCTTGTTACGTTGTTCACGATACCAAGGTCGTCATTGCCTATTATGCGTATGGTTATGGCATATTGAGATGAGCCCTTGCCGCTCCAACGTGCTTTCACTATGCGGTAGCCGAAGCGCTTACGCAGCTCCGTGGCGTTAGGACAGTTTTCACAATGAATCTTTATTCCGCCGTTTATGGTCACAAATCCAAAGATGGGGTCGCCATAGATGGGATGACAACATTTGGCAAGCGAATAGTCGATTCCTTTAAGGTTACTGTCTATCACGAGCACATCGTCGTTGCCCTGAGCAATGGCATCATCGGGATTCTCGTAGTTAAATTCGTCTGCCGACCTCACAGGACCGTTCGTGTTGGCGTTGTCGTGATCTCTAATCTCCACATACTGGTCAATGACGGCGTTCACGTCGAGCTTCTCGTCGGCAATCTGCTTGTAGAAGTCGGATACCTCCTTGAACCCCAACTTCTTTATGAGGTGTTGCATGGTACTGTCTTCAAGCTCAATCTTGCGGTTCTTCATCTTGCGGGCTAGTGTCTCCTTGGCAAACAGTCCGTCCTTGACCTGTGTCTCCTTAAGAGCCAATTTTATCTTCGCCTTGGCACGACTTGTCTGAACAATATTAAGCCAGTCGAGCTTCGGCTTCTGTGTGCTCTGCGTAAGAATCTCGATGGTGTCTCCCGAGTGTAGCTTCTCGCGCACAGGCACAATGCGCCCGTTTATGCGTCCGCCAACACATTTGTTTCCCACGCCCGAGTGGATGTGGTAAGCAAAATCGAGCACGGTCGCTCCCTTAGGAAATTTCAGCAGGTCACCCTTGGGTGTGAACACAAACACCTCGTCCTCATAGAGTTCCATCTTAAACTGGTCCATGAGCTGCAGGTCGTCGTTGGCTTCTAGAGCTGTGCGTATGTTGTTAAGCCACTCGTCAATGCCGCTTTCACCCTTAATACCCTTGTAACGCCAATGGGCTGCCAGTCCACGTTCCGCGATCTCGTCCATGCGCTCGGTACGAATCTGCACCTCCACCCATTTTTTCTGTGGTCCTAGTACGGTTATGTGCAAGCTCTCGTAGCCGTTCGATTTCGGCACGGAGAGCCAGTCGCGCAGACGCTTGGGGTTAGGCTGGTACATGTCGGTCACAATAGAGTAGACTTGCCAACATTGCATCTTCTCTTTCTCCAATGGCGAGTCGAGAATTATGCGTATGGCGAAGAGGTCGTAGATGCCTTCAAACTCGCAACGTTGCTTCTTCATTTTCTGCCAGATAGAGTGAATGCTCTTGGTGCGGCCTTTCATGTGAAACTTCAGGCCTGCTTTTTCCAGCTCTGCCTGTATAGGGCCAATAAACTGCTCTATATAAGCGTCGCGAGCCTGTTTCGTGGCGTTGAGCTTGTCTTTAATCATGTAGTAGGCATCGTGCTCAAGATACTTCAAACTGAGATCTTCGAGCTCACTCTTCAGCTTATAAAGACCGAGCTTGTGAGCGAGTGGGGCATAAAGGTAACTAGCCTCTTGGCTCACCTCCATTTTTGCTTCTTCGTTCTCTGTGTCCCGAATCTGTCGCATGAGGTTCACGCGGTCAGCAATCATTATAAGAATAACGCGCATGTCCTCGGCAAAGGAGAGCAACAGGTTTCTGAAATTCTCGCTTTCAATAACAGGGTTCTTGCTGTAGAGCTCATGAATGCGCACCAGTCCGTGAATTATGAGGCGTACACTCTCTCCAAACATTGCTCCTGTTTGTTCTATGCTTAGATGTCCGTTTATGACCATGCCGTAGAGCAATGTGGCAATTACGGCATCTCGTTTCAAGCCAATCTCGTTCACGGCAAGCTCAGCCGTTTGAAAACCAAACAGCAAGGGGTTTAACCCAAACACATCTCTATGTAGCTTGCCCTCATCAAGCGTAGCTTTCATGAGTGACATTATTTTTGTCTCATCATCGAGATATAGAGTCTTGCCAATGGTGTCTTTCAGTCTCTTGGCAATATCTATGATCTGTCCTTTTTCTAAAGTTGTAAATTCCAATTTCTTTTCCATAGACCTTGGTTTAAACTAATACTATTCTACAAAGTTAAGGAAAAACCATGAAACGAACGATTTTATTTTTCTTTTTTTGTTTTTTATTAGTTTTTTGTTCGCTTATCATTCATCGTTTATCTTGCGTTCTTTGGCTTGTTCCATGCTGAACAGACAATTTTTATATGACAACCATAAATAAAGAAACAAGCTTATGGTCAGGGCCTTTGCCTCTGCCATAAGCTTGTTCCTTATCCGTTTGTAGTTGTCTGTCTACAGCCTACACATTCAGCGAAAGAAAACATAAGGTTTTCCGTTTCTGTGTTTTCAAGTTTTTTCAGTATGAAGGAAGAGTTACCACAAAGTCGGCGCTGGGTGTGTGTTCCTTCTTTATGATCTTAAGCATTTTCGACAGAATGTCGGAATGGCTGGAGGCTACGTCGTGATCTTCGTGAAGGTCGGTGACGAGGTTGAAGAGATGGGGCTGACCTTTCTCAACAACCAGTTTCCAGTTGCCCATGCGCACACCAATCTGGTCGGTTTCATGAAACTCCCAATATAGATAGTCGCGGTGCTTCTGAGCGGCGTCGTTGCCAAGGAGTGTAGGAGCTATAGAAATGCCGTGAAGCCATCGCCAGGCAAGCGCTTGTTGATGTAACGCTTTGCAAACTGCTTTATGCCCACAAGGTCGCAGAACGTAGGCATGATGTCGTAGAATGCAAAGGGTGTACCGTTGACCGACGAGGCCTTGATGTGACCAGGCCACCACGCAATGAATGGAATGCGTATGCCGCCCTCGTAACATTGACGCTTCAATCCCTTCAGCTTGCCGTCGCGTCCGAATAATTCGGGGTCAGCACCTCCCTCTTCGTGAGGACCATTGTCGGAGGTAAAGAAGACGATGGTGTTCTTGTCAAGCCCCTTCTCGCGAAGCTTGTCGAAGATCTCGCCCACATATTGGTCAAGACGGGTTATCATGGCAGCAAAATGGGCATGGGTGTGGGTTACAGAGTTGCAACGCGAGTCTTCCCAACCGCCCCATGTTTTGTCGTTAAAGAACTTATTTTTGTAGCTCTCCAAAAGTGAGTCGTCCGGCTGCGCGAGCTCGGCGTGTGGCAAGGTGTAGGTCAGGAAACACATAAAAGGTTGAGAGGCATCCTGACGGTCGAGCCATTGCAATGCCTTGTCGTGTAGTATACGTGCCGAGTATTGCTGTCGCTTGAAATACTCTTTGCCAAACATGGGGTGGCGTATATTCTGCTCCAAGACCTCGCGCACCACGGCTGTGTCGCCCAACGCCTTGCTGAAGCGGTTTAGGAAGTTGGGATAGTAGAGATGTGCTTGAAACCATAGCAAGCAATATTGCCGTAGCCCATGTCGTCGCACATTATAAAAAGAATGTTGGGACGGTCGGCCGCGTCTTGGGCAAAGAGCAAGAGGGGCACCATCTGTAAGGCTACTATGGCCAGGTGCGAATGGGTGGTTTGCATAATGTTGGTTTTTGTTATATGATTATCTTGTTGTCTTATTATGAAGATGGAGAAATGAGAGGGTCGTTGTTGTTAAAGAACGATTGTTGCTGCTAATGAGAATTGTTCACAAATGTAAGAAAAGCCAAAAGGGGGCGCCCACTATGTGGCACCCCCATGGGCATGATATGAATAGATTGCCTATGAAAAGTGATCTATCATAATTGCTGCTTCAAGAAATGATAATAATTATCTCAAGTTTCGGATTTAGATTTCAAGCCGTTTGAGCATACTCTCTAAGTGCAGCCAATCTCTTGTCATTCTCAATAATTTGGATGGTTAGTTCATCGGAGTCAGCACCAATGAGTTCAGAAACGACGGCTACCACCTCTATTATGATTGCCCATATCTTTTCAACCACCGTCAGTTCGTGTACTCCGAGATACATGTCACCGAACAGTCCTCCTATGGTGTCATAGTCGAGTGTTCTTTTTATTGAGGCGAGTATGTTGTAACGTATCATGACCAATGAAACATGTGCAATATGGGCAGAAAAGTCGCGGGATGAACAATCAGCAAGTCCAAGCAGACGCTTGCTGTCCGAGAAGAACACTTCTATGCTCCAACGCATGGAGTATATCTCGTAGGCACGCATAAAACGGAGGCTCAGATCTGTTGTAAGAAGTACTTTCCACACTTCCTTTTTGCCTCTCTTGCAAAAGAATAATTTTACGGAACGTTTTCCAAGCACAACTTCAATTTCGGAATAATGGCAATGGTAGCGCCTGCTGTATTTCACTTCCTTCTTAGCCTTAAGTTTGGTGATTATGGCCTTGGCAGACAATTCTCCCCAATTAGTAGTCATATACTTGGTGTTGCCCATCTTTGCCATGCCGAGAAGATGGAATTTCTTGTGGCGGCGATAAACGAAAT
>ERZ827498.3060-NODE-3060-length-14721-cov-3.072140_pt1 | contig 14721 bp, 12 predicted proteins | sample MGYA00519865_ERZ827498 | MGnify/ENA primary metagenome ERZ827498 (study PRJEB31778, sample SAMEA3449328) | human gut metagenome | biome: human gut; feature: human-associated habitat; material: faeces | place: United Kingdom | collected 2010/2012 ...
TCTTTGAAAATAAGATATACTGCTATCGAAAGAATTGTCGACACAACAGCCATTCCAACACATTTCAATACTGTTTTTAAAAACTTCGATAGACTTGGATTCATAACCCTAATTCTTTTACTCTTATATAATAGGCTTTATGTATCTCTTCCCGAGAAACAGAATACTCCGTATTCGTATCGGTTGATTTAACAGACATTATTTCTTCCAACAACTGATCGACACCTCCGATAATACTTGCCACTCCAGCTGTAGCAGCCACAGCTTTCCACGTTAATGCTCCTGTTATCCATCCCAATTTTGAGCCGGCAACATATCCAATGGCACCGGCGACATCAGAGATAAGTATTCGTTTGCCAATACGCAATGTACTATTCCAGAAACGTCCTTGAAGTCGAGGATTCCATACCGTATACTGAGTATCCCAATACTCATAAGAACCATCGGTTACTCCTGCTATCCAACTTATCAACTGTTTTTCTTCGGAATTAGTGGCGCTTTTTATATAATTAACATACAACAAATTGAGTTTGTTTTCACAAGGTGTTGTACCACCGTGTTGATCTATTGTTTTTTCTATTTCATCTACATAAGAAAAAATAAGCGGAGATATTGAATTCGTACCATATACCTTTTTAATCGCATCTGTTGCAGACAGCCCCCATTGATAATATGGTCGACTAATTGACTCTGACGACAGTTCAAAGATACATCCAAAATATCGCACACCTACCTGTCAATATCGCCTGCCGGAGCATTATTTTTATATGCCAAACGCACGGCAGCACCATAATCGGACATCAAGCGAATAAACTCGTCTGTATTAGATGAAGAGGCCAAGACAGATGGCGTTTTATGTATTTCAATAAAATTCTCCAATATTAAATTGTGATAAACACCAACCTCCGTTTGGGATATTTCGTCTTCAACAGGCATGAGTTTTAAGATTCTTTTTTACAAGATACACATAGTGTGATACTAAAGGAAATAATGCCTAATAATAAAGATTTTCTCATAAAATTAGTTTAAGGTTTGTTTAAAAATACAATAAATATAACATAGAACAAAAAATACAAATATTTTGCATCGGGTGATAGGTGTTCGTTACGGAAGTCTCTTTGATTGTTCCGCATAAGAGTTCCGTATTTGCCTTTTCTCATTCACTCTTTGATTTTATCGGAAACGATATTTTTATCGGATGATTTTCAGGGGCATTCGATTTGGAATGGGTTAAAAAGTATTTTCTTGCAGTTATGGCGGATTGCTGAATTGATATTTTTTAAACATCCGATCAAATCCGGTGTGGGACAAAAGTGATGTAACGATTCGATTATCGCGTCGTTACATTTTTGTATAGGATAATAGGTAACGAAAAGGCAACGGTTTATTTTCAGTTTGTTGCACGAAAATACCGCATTTCAAATAACCTACTGCAAGATACGAAAAATTTTCCGACCGGGCAAATTCTATTCAATCGAAGAAAAAATGGCTGAATCAACAAGCTATTGCAATGATTAAAATTTGAAGGATTTATTTTTTCTGATAAAAGGTGTCCAAACTTTTGACCCTTTTGTAAAGATACACAATATACAGGATATAGGCAGAAAAAATTTAGAGCAAGAATTTGTGCAGAGTCGACAGAGTCAATCAACAAATATTTTCGGAAAGGCATATAATCTACCCTGTGAATACCTCGCCTATCTTACTCCCAATATTTGATTTTACCGCCATGGAGATGCTATGCATAATCCAATGGCGGTAAAGATTGAAGCAGTTGCCCCGCATCAGATATGTCGTGGCGTACATCCACTTACCACGGCACTAATCCCACCAGTTATGCAGATGGAATTCCAGATACTTGAACAGAATGCAGTAGGCCTTATGGTAACGGACGTCCTGCTTGTTCGCTTTGTCGTATGCTCCCTTGTGGTCGTGATAAATCGTAAAACGGTTGACATTGTGCATATTCACCCGACAGGAATCGAAATCGCCGCTACTACGGTCTTTGCTTAGGACAATATTGATCAGTCGGCAAGCGGTGCGCATGGTATTTGCAACATAACGCCTGTTGCGGCAATGCCCTAACTGCTCCCAATACGCAATCATCCGCTCCATTTTGAATTTCAGAAGATAGAATACCTCCAACCAGTCATAATTACCTCCCCACGACAACTCTCGCATGACCCTGTCATGATTCAACCTGCCAAGTGCACTCGTATAGGCGTTCCAATCTTCGCGCTTCATCCCGTGAACCGGGCCTTTGCCCCAATCTTTAAGTTTCTTCTCACACTCCTTGTCCAAGCGTCCCATTTCTGCTTGTCGCTCCACCTCGGTCATCGCCTCATAACGGGCTTGCACCTCATCCTGTTCACGCAACTCATGCTTTAACGGAAGATTGTTGGCGATCTTGAAATAATAGCCTTCGCCCTCCTCTTTGCGCACCTTCGCCTCGTATTTCGCACACTCTGCCTGCCATTGATCCTCCAACGGTTGTAGACGGGCTACGGTAGCAAGATCGGCCAATCGCTGATTGAGGGTACGTGTACAACAACAAAGAATCTCGCGAGAGTGTCGCGCACTCCACTGCTCACCGATGATATGCGCTTGTTCCAACTGCCTGACAATGCGTTTGGCTCGGTTTTGCTCGATATGGAATTGGCCGCATACCGTCGATACCGATACCGTCTGCCACTCGACAACATCGTGCGCCACCGCCTCAAACAGCGGGTCGCGGCGATTCCAATCAAAGGCAGGATTACTCATGGGTTGCGTGATATGCAAAGACTCTTTCATACTTGTTTCGTAATTGTGTGATTTTCTTTGCTCCTTTTTCAAGGTCGTATTGGAACAATCCTGCAAAGGAACTGTTGCAGAGCATTTCGATGTCGGATTCAGTAATTGCACGCGGAAAACCGCACGCGGCATAGGGTTGCATTTTGCGCCAAACGGCACTCATCAGCGACTCATTCTTACGAATTTCCAGCATGGTATCCCGCTGTGCAAAATAGTAAAAGAGCATCTCGCGGTGGAGTGTTTCTCGTAATTCATCTTTCGTCATAAAGGATTGAATTTTGGGTAAAAGTAAAGTTCTTTCCTGCCATCTCGGGACAGAGAGGGAAGACGACCGCTTTATGTTGCCGTATGCACCTTAAACTTGTACTCCGAACACATGTGTCGGCCACATTGCTTTTGCTACTGCATCCGCCTCGCCAATGATAATCCCGTAATAATCGGCAAAAAACTTCTCAACATCGAACTTTTTGGGGAGTTTGAAGGTGCGCTCGGCCTGCTCCAACGCCTTGATGCGGTCGAGGGCATAGATGCGTGGCTCAGCATACTCTTCGCTCTTGCTGAGCATATACCACCGCTACTCAGAGAACTTCACGCACCACGGCTTCATCTCGAAAGTCGAAGCCTCACCACGACGGAAGCTGTGGTAGGCAATCTGCAACACGCGATCCCTACGCATAGCATTAACGATCTATGTAAAGTACTCTTGTTCTGAAGGCCCTCTGAACGATCTGCTTAAATCCGCACACCCGGATATCACGAAACGCTTTGATGGAAGAGTGCAGGCGAAACCTTAAGCCGGATTAATGTGTTGCAATTTCATCATACGCGGTGAGGACCTCACGCGCCTTGCGAAGCTCCGCGATGATCTCCTCGGCTTTGTGGAACTCGTTCAGTCGTTTGCGGCCCAGCCACGACTGTGCCTCCGTCTCCAGCCAGCCCAAAGCCGACAGCGAGCGGAGATATGCATCCTTTCGTGCAAGATCGGCATTGTAGTGTGCCCCTTTTGCTCTCCTGCGTGCCCGAATGCCGAGATATTGCCCTTCGTTACCCGATAGCACCATACGGAACAACAGTTCATCCGTTAAACCGTATTCGAACCAGCGGCCGTTTTTGCATTTGTCGAGGAGTTTGAAGCCTGCCGCCTCAATCGCTGCTATCAAATCCTGTGTATCAATCTGGTTGCCCCGGGTAGCCTTGCGGTTCTTGGCCCGCTGCTGTCGCCATGCCTCGATCTTGTTGCTGCACTGCTCCGCAAGTAGTTCAGGCGTAATAGCCGCAACATCGTCGTATTCAAACAAATAGCCGAGGCAAGTACCGATCATCTCCATTTCGCACGATGAAAACCTCGGTTTGCTGGGGTGAGGGATGCCGAATACGGGGATGCGGTTCGCGCCAATCGTCCCAAGCCGCAACTCCGAAGGGATCAACTCGCGCTGGTTCTCGATAGACAGATGCCGGAACCATTTTTGTGCCCCGAGGCAGAGAATACGCTTCGGTTGCAGTATCTCGATCAACGCTTCGCACCGCTTGTGGCAGTCATGTCTGCGGACAACCGTCTCAATCCCCACGGCGCGCGGTGTACTGAAAAGCACCACTTCGGAGAAGACCAGTTTGACATTCTCGCCGTCAAGTAGGCTATCAATATCCACTCCGGCGTACCGTAAGATGGAGCGCAGCATGGTCCAGATGCGCCATTTGTTACGCTCCTCGCGAAAGGACCAGTTGCCGTGCAGGAGTACGTCTCCGGTCATCCGATCCCCATACAGACCTCCTTTGATGCGCCAATTCTCGTTCGCCAGTTGGTCTCGATAGGAACCACCATATCCGGGGTTGATGGCCAAAATCAGCAATTCGGGGGGCTGCCGGACCCGAGACAAATCGGACTGAGTATAGAACGACAGATCGCAGTCGGGGTCGCTCGTGGCGATGTCGTGATAGAAGTTTGCGGTCCGATCGGCCCAGTCCCGCAATTGTTCGGCCAGATTCATCATAGGAGAGAGGTTGTTTGCGATAAAGGTACTAATAATCGGAGAACTTCCCAAAGTGTGACAGCAGCTCATATCCGTAACCACCGCTCGGGCGAGATGCAAAAGTGTATCAGCAGCGCAAGGACGATCACCGCAAGCAGGACTAATGCGATCTTGAGAGTTCGTGGATTCATCCGACCACGAATGTCGTTTTTTTGCTCGGACAACACCCATTTCCGACCGGTATGGTCGGTAATATACCATTTCTCGCTGTGATAGTAGCCCGTTACGCCCTCAAGAAAATCTCCCTTCTCGTCGCAGATACCAGGTATAGCGAGATGCCCGGATTTGTTGATCTGAACCCATCTCCCATCTTTTTCGACAAGCGCTACTCCTTTACGAAATGGCCATACACAATCGTAGATGAAGGGAATGACCTGTTCACCGGACTCGTTCACAAAGCCCCATTTTTCATGATACTTGACCGCGGCCATTCCCTCTCGAAAGGGTCTGGCAGAGTCGTAAACACAAGATATGATGATATTACCGTCACTATCGGCAAAACCATATTTCCTAAAATTCCGAATGACTCTCGGTGATTTTCCAGACTTCGGAATGTTATTACTGCGTGGCAGCGCGTCGGGCTTGTTTTGCATTTTATCCATCATTACTATTTTATGTTCGTTTGCAAAATTCTCTTGTCGATGGGCCAAAACACGACACAGCAACGGAAAATTTACAAAACGGAGGATTGTGTCATGATTTGGGATCGCACAGGGCTTTTTTGTTTCGTAACCAATCACACGATAATGATACTCTGTGAACTTCTGCATCAAGTCGCGTGGGACGATATTCGCCCCCATATCGAACGACATCTGCCGGAACGCCCCGAGACGAAACTCGCCGATTACAAAAGGCTCTTCGAGTTGGCCCGGGAAACGGCTCCGGATCGCACTACCTACATACCCCGCACGCCTCTTACATTTCGGTTCTACCGAAATCCCGATACGCTCTCCTGTGAATGGAACGATCTGGCTCATGATACGATTAACTATTTTGGTAGTTACGTCGCCGATCATGCCTTCGGTGGCCCGCTGTCGCGTTCGCTGGCCTCACGGATCGAAAAATTCTCTCTGCCCATCAACAATTCCGAGTGGGCCGCCTTTTGCCTTTGGGAGTTGCTGCGCTACTATGGAGAGGATGACAACAGCGACGCGCCCAAAGTAAGAAAGCTCTTCCCTCTGTTCCGCTGCCTCGTCTTCCGTTGGAATGATTGGCGATTCCGGCGGATGACGCGTCGTTTCCGCATGGATCAGAATATGGCATCAAAGGGGGACAAGAGGCTGCAACGTCTGCGTCGCAAGGTGCAGCAGGTCGAAGCCTCCATTTTGAAGATTACGGGAAGAGAGTTTTTCACCTTGCATCAACTTCCCGAGAAGAAAATCAATCGGGTGTACGAATTGATTGGAGACCGCAAATGGCTGCTTGACCAAATGTTTGTCGGCACGCCCGAGGAGGTGGCACGCATGAAAGCGGTAAACGAACGTCTGCTGAAGCTCACCAGCCTGATGTATCGCCGGAGTGCCGCACTATACCGCAAGGTGCTGACCAGTAGCTATGATGCCGACTCCGATGACGATGTGATGGTAGAGGGAATCCTGAAATACAGCTATAATGAGGAGTCATCGCTCCTGCCCATGTCCAACGACGCCTTCTATGGTTCGGATTTTTGCCGGATGATGCAGGTGATTGATGGACTCTACGGATATGACATAGTGGCTGAATTGGAGGAGATCGAATCGACCTTGTGCAAGAATTTCGATCCACACGACCAGCCGGAGATGAGTGATGCCGAATTGGGTTTCAAGGATGAACTCGACGACGGTACAACATGGGCCGAAGGGGCCTTGTGGCACCCGGCATTCAAGAATATCTGCTTGTGTCATGCGGTACACGACATCTGTACGCACAAGAATTATTCGATTCCCGACCTATTGCGGATGAACGATTTCTGGTGCGAAGTGAAGGTGACGCACCAACATATCGTCGATCAGAGTGGTAACCGTTGGGAGTGGTGGAGGCGTTGCACCTTCGAAGAGTTTCGCTCCAAGCTCCTCTCCGAAGCGGAGCATCGTCCCGAACACATTCGGCTGGGGCAGTATATCATGACCCGCACGTTGCAACTCTTCCCCGATGAGGCGACATCCCCTTTGTGGAATGGGTCGGACGACTGCTTTTACCTCGATGAGCGAGTGGATAGCTATCTGCACCGATTGTATGATCGGCTCAATGCCCCCGACGAAGAGTAAAATTTACCGCCCGCTATGTCGCCATTTGGCACATTCTGTCGGTAGTTTCGTCAAACCGAGAAAAATACTACATTTGTTTAACTAACCAAATTTCAGATCTATGGCAAATTTCTATTGTGAGTACTGCGGACAAAAGTTTTCTTCGGTATCCTCTTTGACCGCCGGTAATTGTACGCGGCATCCCAATGGCACTTGTAAAGGACGCCATAAACTCTATGAGGGGAGTGAGAAAAGCAAATACACCTGCAAATACTGCGGACAAACTTTTGGCTCAATTTCCTCGATGACCGCCGGTAACTGCATACGCCATCCGAACGGCACGTGTAAGGGCCGCCATGCTCCGGCATTATAACGGCAGTGCAATCATGAGAAATCCGGCTGATTAAACCGGATTTTTGTTTTCATACAGAACCGTTACGCCTTTTGGTGATTGCGAAACAGATCCTCACCGACGGCCTGCATTCGCTCGCGGAGCCATTGGGGTTCCAAAACCTCGATGTCATCTTCTGCATTGATAGCATGGATCAGCAACTCTTGTTGGAAATCGAGCGTCGGACGCAGGTAAAATTCAAAGACGGAAGAGTCCTTCGTGATCTCGGTCTCCAGTTGTGAAACGTGCAACGGCAGCGTGCGGATGTATTGTCGCTGGATGCCCGCGACGCGTACCCGCATCCGCTCGGACTTGACACGGTCATCGACGACGATCCCGAACGAATCGGCAAAGAAGCCCTCCGGATCGAAATCGTCGGGCAGCACAAAAGTGTTCTCTATCGTACGGAGGGTGTGGATGCGATCCAGCGCGTAGACGCGCAGCCGCCTGTCGCTCATGCTGCATCCCACCATATACCACCGCTGGCGAAAGACCTTGACGCAATAGGGAGCCACCTCGAAGGTCGAGGCCGTATCGCTCCAGAAGCTCTGGTGGATTATCTCCAAGGTCAGATTGTCGCGCATCGCCTCGATGATCTGCGTCAGGAAGCGTTGCCCCGAGGGGATCTCCTCGAAGAGAATACGCCGCTTGAGGTGGTGGCTTTCGTTGATGAGGTGATTCACGGCAAAGGTGTTCAGCAACCACGTCCGAACCCCTCCACGCTTCATATCTTCTACGTGTTCGATGTAGTAGAGGTAGCCAGCCCGACGATCACAGCCGATGTTGATATCGAACATCTGCTGGATCGCGCTCTTATGATTGTGGAAGGTCTTCAGGGGCAGTTCCTCTCCCGTATCGTTTAGCGACGAACATTGCCACCGCTCGTTGATCTCCTCGAACGAGATACGGCCCGCACGGTAGATCGTGTCGACCAGCCAGACGTAGCGGTTGAACAGCACCGCCGCATTGCTTTTCGAGGTATTGCGGCTCTTTTTTGGGGTTTTCATGCGTGATCATTTTCTGGGTTTCTATTGCAAAAATAGCAAAGTAAAATGCTAAATCGTGGCACATGTTAAAATATTACTGCGCATGATTCGCCGCAAAGATCAGATGATGTTCGAACCTGCGCCTACGGGTATCGAACATCTGGAAACAATGCTTAAGGCGATCGAAGAGGGCCGCACCGTGCAGTTCGACTATCAATCGTATTATAGCAATGAGCCAGCACGTGCTTGGGAAGTGATTCCGTGTTTCCTGTGCATCTTCGAGGGGCGGTGGTATCTGATCGCCGAACTGACAGACCGTTCCGATACCCGCCGTTTGGCACTCGAACGGATGTCGGCACTCCGCATTACGGAAAGCCGTATGGTGTCCTCACCCGACATCACGCCCAAGGAGTTTTTCGAGGGATGCTACGGTATTATCCGCGAGTCGCACTTGAAACCGCGATTGATCCATCTGAAAGCCGATGCACAGCAGCGTAACTATCTTCGTGCCAAACCACTACATGAATCACAGGAAGAGATCGAAACGGCGGCGGAATATTCTGTGTTTACCTACTATGTGCGTCCTTCGTTCGACTTCTTCCAGCGCGTATTATGGATGCGCGAGAAAGTCGAGATCATTGCACCGGATGATGTGCGTACAGAAATGGCAAAGATTGTCGGACAATTGTCGGAGATGTATCGGTAATTTTGAAGCAGGCCGCCCTAAAAACCGGTTTTAACCTATCTATGAGCGGAATAAAGACAGGTTAATACCTGATATAAATTTCCTTACGCATGTTTACCGGCACAATGTCATCTATGCAACTTCCGTTTTTTGCGTCGTTGAATCAGCTGTTGCTGTTCTTCATAAGCCTGCGTGTCGGCCAAATCCAATACCGTATCGACAATTCCGGAGAGAGAACTTGCCGCGGATCTTCGTTGTTTGTGCTGCTGTTCCCGATCCGGCTCTACGGTATGCTGTTCTTCTTTTTGGGAGGTCGGGAATAGCTCGTTGAAAACACGGGCCGAGAACTCTTTTCCCAATACCGACCCATTGGCGACGATGCCGTCGTTGTGGTCGATGAATGTAACGCCGTAGATTCTACCGACCGGATTGACGCGGAATACCGTGTCGATGTTCTCCGCTTTGAGTAGCCGCCGGAACTCTTCCCGCGTATTATGCGGGCTCATGGCATCCCGGACCGTCCGCCGCAGCCGGTCGAGCGCTCCCGGCTCTTTCAGTCTTTCCTTTGATTTTGCATAATACGTTTGCAGGGCTTTATAACCTACGTCTTTCCCTATTTTACTCGACTTGAAGGGCGTACCTGTTCCATAGCCGTCACCGGTCAGGGCGTCATAGACAATACCTGCATAATTTCTGCCGTCGACAGTTCCCGTACGTTCGTCGACCGAAACGTTGAACCGTTCCAACAGGGTGCGGAATTCTCCATACGACGAGCATTTGTAATTCCGCAGGCCCTCCCTGTCCGTCAGTTCCTGCCCCTTGACACTCGGCTGTAGGCCGTATTTGCGCTCCAGATCGCGCAGTATCTCCATCGAACGCCGGGCCTCGAAATCATGCGGGAGTTTGCGGCCCTGCTCATCGACACGCATCGACACGATATGGGGATGCTCTCTGGAAATGTTCTTGTGCTTGAAAACGATATAAGGCTGTTCGCCGTAACCCATACGTTCCATGTACTCACAGGCGATTTTCCGGAGCTGTTTGTCTGTCAGAACGGGATTAAAAAGCTGTAACGATTCGATAATTCGGGTCGTTACAGCTTTTATATAGGAAAATAGGTAACGAGAAAGCAACGGTTTATTTTCAGTTAATTGCACGAAAATTCCGCATATCAAATAACCTTTTGCGAGGTACAAATATTTTTCGGTATTGACAAATCTATTTGAAGGAGCCATTTCATCACAATCTCTTCCAAGCGCCCCTCTTTACGAGGGGCGCCGGCGGATCATTTTCTGCTTTCCTCGATCAGGTATCCGCGCAGGCGGTCCAAAAACCGAGTCAGCCTCAGTTTGCGGTTCACCACCGCATGCCGGGCCTGATCCGGATTCCGGATCCGCACGTTAAACAGCCATGCCACTGCTTCCGCGAACGTCTCCACACTTACCATAGAGCCGTCGATAAGGCGTCCTACGCCGAGGCCCTACATCCCGGCAACGAGCTCCATCAGATCCTTCGGCGTGAATCCTTCGGCGAGGTAGATCGGAGACTTGGGACAGCGGGCGTCCTTCGGAGCATTCATAATGTCCGGATGTACGACCCGCAGGTGTATCATCCGTATCTCGAACTTCGTCAGCTCTATGGCTGCATCGAGCAGCGGCAGGAGTTCCGACGGAACTTTTGCCGCAGCGTCCCGGAGACGCACCAGCCGCATCTTCGCACGGGCCAGCGTATGCAGCGTATCCGCCGGAGAGAATCTCCCCGGCACGAGCAGCCGCTGTACGCTGCCCACATAGCGTTCATAGGAGGTTTCCGCCTCGCAGAGTTCTCTCTCGGACAATGGCTGGACAAGGGAGAGGCATACAAGGTGTACGAAACGGTTCTTTTCAAGGGTACGGGTATTTCGTGACATGGCAATATCGGTTTTACAGGTGTTCATGTTCATTGTCGTGGTTTTATCGGGTGAACAGTTGTTCGGATTCCATGTCTTCGGGGACGGCCCCCGCACCTGCGGCGTGCGGCAAAAGACGACAAGCCCCGGCACACGCCCGCTCCGGGATATACCTCGGCGTGCGGCATCGAAAGCGAAGGAGCCTCGCCGCCGTAAGGCGGGAGGCTCCCCGGAGTATGCGTACATCGCCCCGCCGATCGCAGCCCGTGGCAACGTATCCGGCAGGGACGACCTACGATCAAGGTGCTGAGATGAGTGTGTTGTGCGTTATTTTAGAGGAGGCAGACTTACTTACACATCATGGATACGCGCACCCGCACTATCGGGAGCTCCAGGCATCCGGTTTCCGGCGATAGTGATCCTTGCGCGGATCGCACAGGCGCCTCCGGTGCCGGTTCTTGCCCCCCCCCATGGCGATCAAGACAATCAGCAAGGCCGCCATCGCCACCCAAAGCAGCAATACAAGAAAATTCACCTCCGGTGCGGCCATTTCGAAAGCATCTTCCATTGCCCGTATATTGATTTTAGCAATTATAAATATTGAGTAATTAAATAAGTAATCAAAAGCCGTTCGTTACCCTTTCGGGCCCGTCGCCTTCCCTTTATGCCGGGCAAGCAGTTCCGGGAAGTGGCGGCGCATGAAGCCTCCCAGACTGTTGTAGACCAGCCCCAAACGCTGCGCTATGGTTTGCAGGTCCTCGTCCGTCGTTTCGTACAGGCGTACCGCCTCGGCGTATTTCTCCATGCTGCGCCGCGATACGGCACGTCCGCCGGCAGACCGCATCATCCCCCGACGGGCATAGAGTTCCGGTTCGTGCTCCTTGAGATACTGCTCCAGCTCCTCGTCGGTGAGCAGGCGGTCGCAGTGCTCGCTGAACAGGTGTCCGTCCAGATGCTCGATCTCGTGGCAGAAGCAGCGGGCGGTGATGTCCTCATCCTCGACCTCGAAGGTCGCGCCGTCGCGGTCCTGCGCACGCACGCGCACGGTGTAGGGACGGGTGACGATGCCCCAGCGGCCGGGCAGGCTCAGGCAGCCCTCAATGCCGGTCTGCTCTTCTTCGCTGACCTCCACGATCTCAGGGTTGACCAGCTCCCAGTCCTCGCCCTCGGTGTTGACAATCACTACGCGGCGCAGAACGCCGATCTGCGGTGCGGCAAGTCCCGCGCCGTTCGCGTCGTGGAGCGTCTCGATCATATCGTCGATCAGCTGCGAAAGCCGGTCGTCAAATTTGGTAACCGGGCGGCAGACCTTGGTAAGGACCGGGTCTCCGACTGTAACAATGTTGCGAAGTGCCATGTAAAATCCCCTCAATCATATGAATTGACGTCGGCGTAGGCGTTTACGCCGCGGTTTTGTTTCTCTTTTGCAAATATGCACAGCTCCTGCGCCAGCAGAAGCCGCAACGGTTTGGAATTCTTCGCCGCCAGCGTCAGCCGGTAGCGGTAGGTGTAGTTGATCTTTGCCACCGCACACGGCGCAGGTCCCAGCAGCGTCGCGGGGCAGCCAGCGAACGCCTGCGATTGCAGCTGTGCGCGCAGCCGGTTTCGAAAGCGCATTGCCGCCTGCACGACCTGATCTTCGTAAAGCCCCGTAAAGGTGAGGAAGAAAAGATCCTGAAACGGCGGGCAGCCGTGCATCTGCCGGATGGCAATTTCCATCTCGTAAAAGGCATCATAATCCTGCTTCGCTGCCAGCCGGATCACCGGATGCTCCGGCGTCATGGTCTGAATCAGCGCCAGCCCTTCTTTTTCGCCGCGTCCGGCTCTGCCGGCGACCTGCGTGATGAGGCTGAACGTTGTCTCGGCAGCGCGGTAATTGCTCACATACAGGCTCATATCCGCGTCCAGCACGCCGACCAGCGTCACATTCTCAAAGTCCAGTCCCTTGCTGACCATCTGCGTGCCGAGAAGAATCGGAATTTTTTCCGTCTCAAAGCGCCGCAGCAGCAGCTCATGACTGCCGCGCGCCGTGACGGTGTCTGCGTCCATGCGCAAAAGCGGCGTATCCGGGAAAATCCAGCGCAGCTCCTGCTCGATTTTCTGCGTGCCGCTGCCGATGGGCTTGAGCGCGCCGCCGCATTTTTCGCACCGCGCACGCGCAGGTTCCGTATAGCCGCAGTAGTGGCAGACAAGGCGCTGGTTGACCGAATGATAGGTCAGATGCACGCTACACCGCGGACAAGTCGGCACATCGCCGCACTCCACACAGACCAGATACCGGCTGTTGCCGCGCCGGTTGAGAAAGAGAATCGACTGCCTGCCGGCGATGATATTGTCCCGCAGCTTTTCTTCCAGCGGCAGGCTGATTGCCGTGGCGTTACCCTGCCGGATTTCCTGCTTGAGATCAACAATCTGCGTCTGCGGAAGCGTCTTTTCATTGTAGCGCTTTTTCAGCGTATACAGACAATAATCCCCGCATTTTGCGCGGTACATACTCTCGACCGACGGCGTCGCCGACCCGAGCAGCACCAGTGCGCCCGCCTTTGCCCCGCGGTAGCGTGCAATTTCTCTTGCGTGGTAGCGGGGGGAATTTTCGGATTTATAGGTATGCTCCTGCTCCTCATCGAGAATAAAAAGCCCGGGGCTCTGCACCGGCGCAAACACGGCAGAGCGTGTGCCGACCACGACGCGCGCCTGCCCGCTTTGAATCCGGCGCCACTGCGCAAAGCGCTCAGAGATGCGAAGGCTTGAGTGAAGCACCGCAACTGCTTGCCCGAAATGCGCCGAGAGCTTTTCCAGAAGCTGCGGCGTCAGAGATATCTCCGGCACAAGCAGAATCGCACTCTTTCCTGCTTTCAGCGCCTCATAAATCAGGCGGATATAGACGGCGGTTTTTCCGCTTCCGGTCACGCCGTACAGCAGCGCCGCGCCCGGCTTCTGGCTCTGCATCTGCAGACAAAGCCCGTCAAATGCCGCCTGCTGTTCGTCGTTTAAAACCGGCGGCTGCGCAGCTTCCTGCGCGGGGCTCAAAAGCTCCGGCTGCACCTCCTGCTCCCAGATCGTAATCAGCCCCAGCTTTTCCAGCCGCGAAAACGTGGAAGCAGTCGCGCCGGTCAGCTCTGTCAGCTCGCGGCAGGCGCATTCTCCCGCCGCACCGAGCAGCTCGAGAACCGCCGCCTGCACGGGTGCGGTGCGCTTTTTCTTTTCCGCATAGCGAGCCGCCTCCTCGGGCGCGGCAATCGCGGCGAATTTCTGCTTGCGCGCGCCCGGCTTCTGCGTCAGCTCGAGATCGTTTTCGATGAGTTTTTTGGAAAGCAGCCAGCCGATTGCCGCCTGCGCCTGCTGCCGGTCTTCCATCTGGTTTAAAAGCGCAGTTTCCGGCGCACTTGCGCCGAAATCCTCCAGCAGCTGCATGACAAAACATTCCGTCTCGCGTCCGCGGCAGGTATCCCGCCAGTCGGATGCGTCTTCGCGGATGCGGTAGATTTTCTCCTGCCGGAACCAGAGCCCAGCCGGCAAAATCGCCTTCACCGCGTCATAATACGTACAGAAATACCGCTCCCGGACAAACGCCGCCAGCCGCAGCTGTTCGTCCGTCATCACGGGTGCATCGTCGAGCAGCTGCTCGATTGCCTTGAGCTTGTCCTCGCTTCCTGTCTGTACGCCCAGCACGATTGCCTCCGTGCGGCGGTTTGCCCTGCCGAACGGAACGACCACGCGCAT
>ERZ827498.3062-NODE-3062-length-14714-cov-3.134252_pt1 | contig 14714 bp, 9 predicted proteins | sample MGYA00519865_ERZ827498 | MGnify/ENA primary metagenome ERZ827498 (study PRJEB31778, sample SAMEA3449328) | human gut metagenome | biome: human gut; feature: human-associated habitat; material: faeces | place: United Kingdom | collected 2010/2012 ...
TTATGCAGATCGCCACAATACCGCATACTGCCATCAGCATCGGATAGATCAAATACGGCATAAAATCAAACGGAGTCAGACCTGTAAGAGCCGCAGCCGTAAGAAGCTGAGCGCCGTAAGGGATCAGCCCCTGTCCAACGGATGTAAACATATCCAGCAGAGATGCCGATCTTCTTGGATCAACGTCAAACTCATCACTGATTTCCTTCGCGATCGGGCCTGTCATAACAATCGCTACCGTATTGTTTGCCGTACAAAGATCAACTAAAAACGAAAGCAGCGCAATTCCTCCCTGTGCTCCTTTTGCTCCGTGAATCCTGCTTTTGATCTGATCCAGAATAAACTGGATTCCGCCGTTCATCTTCACAAGCGATACAATACATGCTACAAGAATAGATATTACAGTAATATCATACATCGATACAACGCCATCTCCTACAACAGTAAACATATCCGCTAAAACAATGTTTCCCGTTGCCACTCCCGCTATAAGTGAAATAACAGTTCCGCCGATCAGCACGAGAAATACATTGATTCCGATCAACGCACCTATAAGCACGACAAGATACGGTACAACCTGCCAGAAATTATAGTCTAAATTCTCTGTAATATCGTACGCTACATTGCGCGTCACAAACCAAAAGAACACGACTGTAATGATCGCCGCCGGAAGTACGATCAGAAAATTCATCTTAAACTTATCTTTCATCTCGCATCCCTGCGTTTTTACTGCCGCAATCGTCGTATCAGAGATCATCGACAGGTTATCGCCGAACATTGCCCCGCACACGACGGCAGCTACACAGATTGCCATAGAAAACCCTGTCTGTTTACTGATTCCGACCGCAATCGGAGCAAGCGCCGTGATTGTTCCTACGGAAGTTCCCATCGACACTGAAATAAAACATCCTATAATAAACAGACCTGCCACTGCAAAATGCGGCGGAATAAGAGAGAGTCCCAAATTCACCGTACTGTCCACTCCGCCTGCTGCGGTTACCGCTCCCGAAAAAGCTCCCGCGCAAAGGAAAATAAGACACATAGTAATAATATTTTCCTCTCCGAGTCCTTTTGCGATCACTTCCATCTTTTTCTGAAAACTTACTTTACGGTTCTGCAAAAACGCAACAAATAAAGCAATCAGAAATGCAACTACTGCCGGCATTGCGTAAAAATCCTTAAACAAGATTCCCGCGCCTAAAAAGATTACCAAAAACACGCCTATAGGCAGAAGCGCAAAAGCCTTTCCCTTTTGTTTTTCATTTCCCATTAAATTCTCCCTTTCGTTTTAGATATAATAACCGTTGCAAAAAGGCGGCAGTACTGCCTGCCGCTTTTCTTTTTGCCCGAATTTCGGCTAAAAGAGCCAAAACTTTATATATTATTTCTTTTTACTGTTTGTATAGTTGACCAATCCGCCTGCGGCAATCAATTTCTGCATAAATTCCGGGAAGGGCTGACCTTTAAATTCAGTTCCTTTTGTACGATTGTAAATCATACCACTGTCAAAATCAACCTCAACTTCGTCACCTGCTTCAATTCCCTGTGCCGCTTCCGGACATTCAATAATCGGAAGACCGATATTGATTGCATTTCTGTAAAAGATTCTTGCGAACGTTTCCGCGATAATGCAGCTTACTCCTGCCGTTTTCAAGCAGAGCGGCGCATGTTCTCTGGATGATCCGCATCCGAAATTTTTATTTGCCACAATAATATCTCCCGACTGTACTTTTTTTACAAAATCCGGATCTATATCTGCCATAGCGTGGCTGGCAAGTTCTTGTGCATCAAAGGAATTCAGATATCTTGCCGGAATGATAACGTCTGTATCTACATTGTCTCCGTATTTAAAAACATGTCCGTGCGCTCTCATGATCTTCCTCCTTCTTTCTGTTCTGCACATTGAATATTCCGCGAATCTGCCTCTTCGTCTGCAGCGCTTATTTTTTCGGGATTTGCAATATACCCTTTGATCGCACTTGCAGCGGCAACTTCCGGCGATGCCAGATAAATCAGAGAATCAACATGTCCCATGCGTCCGACAAAATTACGGTTCGTTGTGGAAACACACTTTTCTCCTGCTGCCATAACTCCCATATGCCCGCCCATACACGGTCCGCAGCTCGGAGTATTTACAGCACATCCTGCATCTACAAAAATATCCAGCAGTCCTTCTTTGATACATTGCTTATAAATCTTCTGTGTAGCCGGAACAACCATCACACGCACATCAGGATGTACCGTATGACCTTTCAGTATTGCCGCAGCTTTCCTCATATCTTCCATTCGTCCGTTCGTACAAGAACCAGTCACAACCTGATCGATCTTAACGTCTCCCGCTTCTTTCACCGTCTTAGTATTCTCCGGAAGATGAGGGAACGCAACCGTTGGCTCTAACGTGCTTAAGTCAATGACATACTCTTCATCATAAACCGCATCCTCATCTGCTTCATATACTGTATATTTCTTCGTAGAATGTTCTTCCATATAAGCGACCGTCTTGTCGTCTACCGGGAAGATTCCATTCTTAGCACCTGCCTCAATTGCCATATTAGCAATAGAAAAACGATCATCCATAGACAGATTTCCAATTCCGTCACCTGTAAATTCCATTGATTTATAAAGCGCGCCGTCCACTCCGATCTTGCCGATAATGTGAATGATAATATCTTTTCCGCTTACATATTTCCCCGGCTTTCCCGTCAGAACAAACTTGATCGCCGACGGCACTTTAAACCAGATTTCTCCTGTCGCCATTCCGGTTGCCACATCGGTCGTTCCCATTCCTGTTGAAAACGCGCCCAAAGCTCCGTATGTACATGTATGTGAATCCGCTCCGATGATACACTCACCTGCGGTGACAACTCCCGCTTCGGGAAGAATCGCATGTTCCACACCCGATTTTCCCTGTTCAAAATACCATTTCAGCCCCTGCTCCTTCGCATATTCACGAATTGCTTTTGAATTTTCCGCTGATTTGATATCTTTATTCGGTGTAAAATGATCCGGTACAAACACAACCTTATCTTTATCAAATACTTTATCCGACATCTGTCTGATGATCGGCAAAGCCATCGGTCCTGTAATATCATTCGCCATCACGATATCGAGTTTCGCTTCGATCAGCTGCCCTGCTTCCACAGTATCCAATCCTGCGTGAGCAGCCAAAATCTTCTGCGTCATCGTCATTCCCATTTTTGAGACCCCCTTTATCATTCATAAATATGGTCTTTGCCACATCATTTTTATTTCTTTGCGATATATCCTTTTGCCGTAAGCGCTTCTGCACAAAGCACTGCTCCGCCAGCCGCACCTCTTACTGTATTATGTGACAGTCCGATAAACTTAAAGTCATACATGCTGTCCTCTCTGAGACGTCCGATAGACACTCCCATGCCGCGCTCATAATCTACGTCTGCCGTTACCTGCGGACGATTTTCTTCCTCAAGATACTGGATAAACTGCTTCGGCGCGCTCGGCAGTTCTGCTTCCTGCGGGAATCCTTTAAAGTTTACCAGTTTTTCAATTAGCTGTTCTTTTGTCGGTTTCTTTTCAAAATTGATAAATACCGCCGCAGTATGTCCGTTTAATACAGGAACACGCACACACTGACATGTGATCTTCGGAAGCTCGGCTTTTACGATCTCGCCATTTTCCACTTTTCCGAGAACTCTAAGCGGCTCCTGCTCGCTTTTCTCTTCTTCTCCTCCGATAAACGGAATAATATTTCCCAGCATTTCCGGCCAGTCTTTGAATGTTTTTCCTGCTCCTGAAATTGCCTGATATGTTGTAACAACAAGCTCTTTCGGTCCGAATTCTTTCCATGCCGCCAAACACGGAGCGTAACTTTGGATCGAACAGTTCGGTTTTACTGCAATGAATCCTCTCGTTGTACCGAGACGTTTCTTCTGATCTTTGATCACTTCAAAATGTTCTGCATTGATCTCCGGTACTACCATCGGAACGTCCGGCGTCCAGCGATGCGCGCTGTTGTTTGATACGACCGGAGTCTCTGTTTTTGCATATGCCTCTTCGATCACTTTGATCTCTTCTTTGCTCATATCAACCGCGCTGAAAACAAAATCTACAGTCGAAGCTACATGCTCTACGTCATTTACGTTAAGAACAACAAGCTTTTTCACAGCCTCCGGCATCGGCGTATCCATTTTCCAGCGATCGCCTACCGCTTCCTCATATGTCTTTCCTGCAGAACGCGGGCTTGCCGCAACTGTTACAACTTCAAACCACGGATGATCCTCAAGCAGAGAGATAAATCTCTGACCTACCATTCCTGTCGCACCTAAAATACCTACTTTTAATTTCTGTTCCATCTTCTTTCTCCTTTTACTGTTATTTTTCCTGTTATCTTTCTTACTATAGCGCCATATCCACGTCAGCTTCCGCTTGCCTCTATAACCTCTATAGTATCTTCTATCTGTAAAAGCCTGACTCTGCGAAATTCTTTATAAAGCAGGCTGTTCTTTCAAATATTGCCGTTCTGCTCTGATCACCGCTTCCATTGCGTTTTTCCCCGGCGCGCCGATTGTGTTACGCATATCCACGCATGTTTTCATACTGATCGCCTCATATATATCTTCTTCAAAGACAGGAGAAATCGCCTTGAATTCTTCCAAAGACATATCGTCCAAAGCAATATTTTTCTCAATGCAATACAATACAAGTCTTCCAACGATACCATGGGCATCCCTGAACGGAACATTGTGATTTACGAGATAATCCGCAGCATCCGTCGCATTTGTGAAACCGTGCTTTGCACTTTCTTCCATGCGGGCATTGTTAAAACGCATTGTCTTTAACATTCCTGTAAATAATGCAAGACATCCTTTGGTCGTATCGATCGCATCAAATACAAGTTCTTTATCTTCCTGCATATCTTTATTATATGCAAGCGGAATCCCTTTCATCGTCGTCAAAAGTGAAGTGAGAGCTCCGTAAACGCGTCCTGTTTTTCCTCGTACAAGCTCTGCGATATCAGGATTTTTCTTTTGCGGCATAATACTGCTTCCCGTACTGTAAGCGTCGTCAATCTCAACAAATTTGTATTCATTTGTATTCCAGATGATCACTTCTTCCGAAAATCTGCTAAGGTGCATCATAATCGTTGACATGGCAGACAGAAGTTCAATCAGATAGTCTCTGTCCGACACCGAATCCATACTGTTTAAAGTCGGACCGTCAAATCCGAGAAGCAAAGCTGTATATTCTCTGTCCAACGGATATGTCGTTCCCGCCAAAGCTCCGCTTCCGAGAGGACAAAGGTTCATCCTTTTATAAATATCCCGCATCCTCTGATGGTCGCGCTTAAACATTTCAAAATAAGCTCCCATATGATGTGCCAGAGTAATCGGCTGCGCCTTTTGCAGATGTGTAAATCCCGGCATATATGTCTCTGTATTTTCTTCCATCAATTTCAAAAGAACTTCCATAAGTTCTCTTAACAAACTGTCAAGGTGTGTGATCTCATCTCGCGTATAAAGCTTCATATCCAAAGCGACCTGATCGTTTCTGCTTCGCCCTGTATGTAATTTTTTCCCCGCATCTCCGATCCTGTCGATCAGATTCGCTTCTACAAAGCTGTGGATATCTTCATATTCTTCTGTGATCTCAAGCGTTTTGTTCTCTACGTCTCTGCATATACTTTCAAGACCCTCTATGATCTGATCTTTCTCTTCTTTTGTCAGAATCCCCTGTTTTTCAAGCATCGTCACATGAGCAATGCTCCCTCTGATATCCTGTTTATAAAAACGCTTATCAAAAGAAATCGAAGCGTTAAAATTATAAACTAACTGATCTGTTTCTTTCGTAAAACGACCACCCCATAGTTGTGCCATTTCATCTCCTCTTTTCTGTTCTGCATTTTTCACCTAGTTTAACACATTAACGTGCGAAATGTCCATACTTTTTATAAAAACTGTTTTTCTCTATGCTCACGTTCTCTCATTGAAAACTCACATCCACAGTAATCCTGCCTGTAGAGCCCATATTCTTCGGATAATTCTACAGACCGTTTATATCCGTTCCGCTTTTTAAAATCCGAAACTAAATACTCTACGCCGTACTTTTTCCCGACTCGCACTCCGATCTCGTTCAACTTCTGCGAATTTTTCAGAGGGCTGATGCTCAGAGTCGTCGTAAAATAATCAAATCTGCCTTCCGCTGCCTGCTGCGCCGCCTCTTCAAGCCGAAGTTCATAGCATTTCATGCATCGTGCGCCGCCTTCTTTCAAATGCTCCATCCCTTTTGCCATTTCATAGAACTTCTCCTTATCATACTTTCCCGCAAGGAATGAGACCGGATATTGAAACCGCATATCTTTTATCAGTTTCTGCTGCTCTATGATCCGCTTTGTATACTCGCTCTCAGGATAAATATTCGGGTTATAATAAAGCACCGTGATCCTGAAATAGCGGGATAAATATTCCAGCACATAACTGCTGCACGGCGCACAACAGCTATGGATCAAAAGAGTCGGGACACGGCCTTCCTCTTCAAGACGTTTCAATATTTTATCTAATTCCTTTTGATAATTGATTTTCTGAACATTCATCTTAACTGTTCTCCTATATGCTGCGTTACCTTTTTGTTTATTCTACTTATAATAAGATATCATCTCTTTTTCCAAATTACAATGTCAATCCGTTTCATTTCCAAATCAGATCAAGTTCCGATATGTCGATATTCACACACTGCCGCCGGCTCTCATACATTAATCTTAGATACTTAAATAAGAACGGAAGTGACTCTGTGAGACCTTTACTGGAATTAAACAACATCAGTTATTCTTATCATACAATAGACGGAGAAACAAAAGCTTTATCCGATATTTCTTTTCAGCTTGCCCCCGGAGAATTTGCCGCCGTTGTCGGACCTTCCGGATGTGGGAAATCCACACTTCTTTCGTTAATCGCAGGACTTATAGAGGCAGAGAACGGAACAATCTTCCTAGACGGCGAACCATCGGAAAAATCTTTCAGAAAATCTGCCAAAATAGGCTATATGCTTCAGCATGATCACCTTTTTGAATGGAGGAGCATTTTAAAAAACGTCCTGCTCGGCGCTGAAATCAACAAAAGTGTATCCCAGGAAACGAAACAACGGGCAAAAGAACTTCTGCGTCAATACGGATTAAAGCGTTTTATTAACTCCCGCCCGTCTGAATTATCCGGTGGAATGCGGCAAAGAGCAGCTCTGATCCGCACTCTCATGCCGAATCCCGAACTGCTCCTTTTAGATGAACCTTTTTCCGCTCTCGATTATCAAACACGTCTTACCGTCAGCGATGATATCGGAAAAATCATCAAACATTCAGGAAAAACCGCGCTTCTTGTAACCCATGACCTTTCAGAGGCAATCAGCCTTGCCGATCGGATCATCATATTGACAAAACGCCCCGCACATATTGCCCGAATTGTTCCGATTGCATTTTCCATCGAAAACGATACCCCGCTAAACCGAAGAAATGCCCCGGAATTCAAACAATATTTTAACGAAATATGGAAGGAGCTAAATCAAGATGAATGATCAATCTAACGGACAAAAACTTTTTTTAACGCGCCTTCGCCGTCATAGGATCACAGTTTTGATCAGCCGTGTCCTTATTTTAACTGTGTTTCTTTTTTTATGGGAATTATGCGCTCGTTTTGAAATTATAGATTCCTTTATCTTCAGCAGTCCTTCAAAAATCACTCTTTGTTTTTTGGAAATGTTGAAAAACCGATCTCTTTTCCTTCATATCGGGATTACTTTATACGAAACATTTATCAGCTTCATACTCGTCATATTGCTCAGCATCCTTGCGGCAATCTTGCTTTGGTATAGTAAAAAGCTATCGGAAATACTGGAACCATACCTCGTTGTGCTAAACAGCCTTCCGAAATCCGCGCTTGCCCCTCTTCTGATCGTATGGCTCGGCGCAACTTCAAAAACAATTATTATTGCCGGAATGTCCGTCGCCATCTTCGGAAGTATCTTGAATCTGTATACCGCCTTTATCAATGTCGATCAGGAAAAGATCAAACTGATATATACACTGCACGGAAACCGCAGGCATGCGCTTACAAAAGTTGTACTGCCTTCCTCTGTTCCGGCAATCATAAGCAATATGAAAGTCAATATCGGACTTTGTCTTGTGGGAGTCATTATCGGAGAATTTCTCGCTGCCAAAAGCGGACTTGGATATCTGATCATCTATTCCAGTCAGGTATTTAAGATGGATTGGCTTCTCATGTCGATTATTTTGCTCTGTATTATGGCAATGGGATTGTATGCTCTGATCAATGTAGTGGAAAAACGAGTGTTGAAAAAGTATTAAATATGGCAATAGAAGACTGTCGCTTGAAACTTCAAACTCAAGCAGCAGTCTCTTTGCCGACTTAATTGATCTTTTATATTTAAGTAACAAGAGCATTATTTTTGATATTGTTAATAATCTTAACAAATTTTACCTGTTCTTCATATGTAAAAATCAAACTAAATTTATATGGTCTGTCAAACGGCGTTTTCATCAAATCAAGAACATTATTAATATACCCATTTTCTACGACATAATCTACAACTTGTTCAATAAAATGAAGTTGCTCTGTATTTGGTCTTTCTTCTAAAATAAATGTGGAAAACGCAGCATATGCAGCAGTCCGATCCATCTTTGCAATTTTACGAATCAACAAACCGAACGGTGTATCTTGATAATTCATCTCATAATCTTCTGCCGTCCCTAATTCTACAGTAAATATTCGCTCTAACTCGTTATAATCTTCCACAGAAATCGGTTCATTATGCAGGAGTTTATTAATCGCCGGCGTCGTTTTATGTGCTTCAACGTATTCGTTTACTTTTGCCCGGTAATCTTCAAAATCAGATGCAGACAGACTCGTCAATCTTCCTTCTTCTCTAAACACAACTATATCTTTAAAATTTGAATAATGAAGCTTTTCTTTCTTCGCGGGAATGTATTTCATAATTTCACGTAAAGATTTTCTTGTTTCTTCAAATTTCAAAACATCCTGAACATCCCAATAATGATCTGATACAAGTTCTTTCAATTCCGAAATTCTAACTTTTATATCCGGAATCGTAGCGCATTCTTTCAAAAGAATATTTGCATTACCAACAACATACCTTTTTAATCTTCCTAAATTTTTTCCTCCTGTCATAACTGACAACATCAGTCCATACATAAGCACATCAAAACTAATTGCCGCTTCGTCCTTCTCATCTGATACGACAAGTTTTGCAAGGTGATCTATAATTTCTTCTTTATGAATTTCCTCAAGGCATTCATACTGTTTTCGTTCTTTATATCTTTCTACATACCTTAGTTCTAAGCGCACTTCAACCCTTTCTGTTCCCATAGCTTTCACATCATCTACGACATGATCTATCAAATTCTCCCGAATATTCTGATACTTCACATCTACATAATTTGCATCCTGCAAACATTTGATCATCTGGACCATTCGGATAAATCTTGCCGCAACCGGAGCAACTACTTTCCCTGCTTCTCTTCCTTTTGGATGTTCGTCAAAAAATTGAAAATTCCTCATATAATCAAATACAACAAATTCTTTTTTATCCTCGCCTTCCCCAAAAAGGTTTTCACAAAGTCTTGTTCCTCGACCTAACATCTGCTCAAATTTAATCCGGCTATAAACTTTCTTGGCAAAAACAAGATTTGTAATTTCCGGCACATCTATCCCGGTTTCCAGCATATCTACAGTCACCGTAATAAACGGATAGTCATCCGCTTTTTTAAAATCCTTAAGATTTTGTCCTGCATATGGCTCATCACAAACCACCAACTTGCAAAAATTACCTTTATATTGCGGATATAATTCATTAAATCGATCAACAATAAATTTTGCATGCAATTTATTTTGTGCGAAAATAATTGTCTTCCCGACATGATTTCCATTTTTATGTCTAATGCCGTTATTCATCAAATCTGAAATCATTCTATCAACCGTATCGACATTAAAAATATATTTATTTATTCTCTCCGGCGGAATATGTTCAGGCACTCCTCCATCTTCGACAAACTCTGCTTCATATGCCTCCCTCTCTTCCTCGTCCAAATCCGCATATGTAATTCCATCATCTGAAATCTGTGTCGAAGTCTCAATTAAATAAAACGGAACTAACACATGATCTTTTTCCACCGCTTCCTCATACTCATATACATCCGTCGGTATATTATTTTTCATATCAAAAAATGTATAGGTAGACTGATGAATCGTATTCTTCGGCGTCGCAGTCAATCCCAGCAGGCAAGCGTCAAAATATTGAAAAATTGCTTTATATTTATTAAAAATACTTCTATGTGCTTCATCTATTACAATTAACGAAAAATGCCCCGGCGAAAAAAATCGCGATCCATCCGCATTTTTTATAGTATCAATCGCATGTAACATTGTCTGGTATGTTGAAAATATAATTTTTGCATTTCGCTCATCTTTATTTAGTAAAAGATTACACATTGTTGTATTCTCTATATATTTATAAAACGCATCCTTTGCCTGCTTCACCAATTCTTTGCGATCTGCCAAAAACAACACTTTTCCCATTAACTCACTGCGCGTCATCACATCTACTATCGATGCCGCTGTTCGTGTTTTCCCTGTACCCGTCGCCATTACAAGCAAACATTTTCGGATTCCCTTTTCATAATTTTCACAGCATTTTGTAACTGCTCTTAATTGATACCAGCGATCCGTAATTTGCTTATCAATCTGAATGCTGTTAACCGATTTCTTTATACATCGCCGCTCAATCATTGCATTGATATCTTTTTGCGGAAAGATGCCGCTCACAAGTCTGGGCGCACTGTTTGCATCATCCCAAAGATAAGTTTCAAAACCATTTGTATAAAATATAATCGGTCTTTTTCCCTGCATATTTTGGATACAGTCTGCATATAATTTCCCTTGATTCCGCCCTTTATCTCCGCTCTCGCTTGCCTTTTTTGCTTCTACTACAGCAATAATCTTTCCTGTATCTCCCCATATAACATAATCCACATATCCCCGTCCTGTTTGATTCGGCATTCCGACAACAGGATATTCAACTTCCACACAATTTCTCTTTTTATCCTGATCGAACACATATCCATTCGCCTCTAAATCTGCATCAATATATCTTTTTCTCGTCGTCCATTCTGACAGATCCGGTTCGTAAACATATTCCCGATTTTTTATATTACGGGCTTTTTGAACTTTCATCTCATTACGAAGTTCTTTATTCAAAGCTAAAAGACGTTCTATTTCTTTATCTTTTTCATTCACTATTTTATCAGCGTTTTTTTGAACGTCTTTAATAACCTGCCGATACTCTTCCTGTACCACATTCATATCCGTTGTCGCATCAGGAATCTTTTTCTCATCAAATACTCGTTCAACATAATCTCTTCCGTAACAATAATCAACCCATTCCACAAAATCAAATAATATGTTGAGAGAAAGAACTGCATTGTCTCGCGTCAGTCGTTTTGAAGTATGTACAGACTCATTTCCATTCCGAACAATGTGCTGAAGCCTTCTCCACAATGTAATATCCATCAAAGAAGGAAAGCCATTATTGTGAAGTAAAGACTGCAATCCTTCTCTATTTCCAATCGGTTCTAATGCAGAATCAATCGAATAAATCCATTTCACACACAATTCCAATGCTTTTCTTGAAGCTACCGCGCTCATCACCGGCGAAGATTCTAATATTCTTTCCGCATCAATACACGCTCCTGAAAACAATTCATATTCTTGTTTCTTCTCAAGAAATGCAAAATTCATTTCCATGATAAGCTCCTCCTCTCAAGCAAATTTTTAATATTTCCGCACTGCAACTTTTGATTTGTCGGTTAATTTAACAAAAGAAGCAAACTGATCTTGTTTCCTTTTTTCTGGCACTATTACCTTCAATTCACTAAGAATTTTCAAGTTGATATTCTTCTGAGCAGACTCAGGTGCCTGTGATTCCAGAATTGCTTGAAAGAAAGAAAACCAATAATGAACAAAAATATTATTTGTTCTTTCATTTGCAATAAATCCAACCACACTATCAGGAAAGCAAGCATCAAATTCCAATATAGCCGTCTTAGCAATATTAGCAGCAATCGTAATACAAAGAGTCCCCTTATCCCACATTTTGCTCTGTTTTAATCCAAGTTCCGAATATGTGCTGCTATAAGATGTAATATATAGTCCAGCATTTGCAACATCTCCTGTCTGAATTAATGGATATTTACCACCTAACAACTTAATATCATTTCTTGGTCTATGTTTAGATACTCCTCGACCAAATTCTCCCAAGTCAGGTAATGTAGCTTCTGGTAAACCGTAAGAATTTGAAACCGGATCACCAAACAGTTCGACAAATCGGGCTTTGATAAATTCGTCAAGTTTTTGTAATTCCTGTTGGCGCATCTGAATCAACTTATGAAGCTTATCCAACACAGAAGAACAAAACTTCTGTTGCTCTACAGAAATATCTGGAATAGTCATTTCTTTCAGCATATCCAGTTTTAAATTATCTCTAACACTTCCAGATGCCTTAGCCTTTATCATCTGTCTGCCCAAATCACTTCTAAGAAAATAGTATAGATACTGACGGTCAATCCCTTCTGATACTGAAAATACATTATAGAGAGGACTTACGATAACACGTTTTTCATACCTCTGCCAATCAACAGAGCCGACATTTATCCGCGAAGGATTATATGCAAAATAACCTTGCGGAACAATCTTATATGTGGTTTTGTCTTGGCTAGCAACCTCTTTGCCAAAGTATTCTGTACAAAATCCCTGACTATTTGTCACGCTGTACACTGGAATATCTTCGTTCCCTTTATTTCGCTCCGAGTATTCCTTTATGAATTTCCCTAATGGCACTCTTATTCTTGTCATTCTATCATCCCTACAAATCTTAATTTATTGTCCTCCTCATTATACAAGATTTATCCACTCAATCAAATACCCATTACATAAGTTTTCAAATATAGTAATAAAATCACAACAATTATAACTATAATGAAAGAAAATGCCAGTCGCATCACGAACATGCGAAATCAAAAAAGACACCTATTATTTTGCCCCCTCAAAAGTCAGACCATAAATCCAACGTTTGAAAGTCCGATTCAATAAAATAACAAATGTCTTTCTTATCAACTTTCGTCTTCTCTATTTTATTTTCTAAGCAATGCTCTCAATTCTGCCGTTTCCTTCGTAATTTCCTCGTTTAACTTTTCAATTTCAGCAAGAATTTCTTCTGTCGGTGGATATTCTACAGGAACATATTCTATTTTTTTGTATTTATTGATTGACAGATCATATCCATTATCTATAATCTCCTGCTTATCAACCATAAAACTTTGTTCTGTCCGCTCTCTATCCTCTTCGTTTTCTTTCTTATGAAATCTTTCAATAATATCAGGAATATCGTTTTCTTGAACAGGTTGACGTTTATCATCTAACGAATAACCATCTGCTTTCATATCATAAAACCAAACTTTATCCGTTCCTGTCCCATTTGTTTTTGTAAATATCAAAATTGCCGTTGATACTCCCGCATATGGTTTAAATACTCCCGAAGGCATCGATATTACAGCTTCTAAGTACTGATTCTCAATCAACTCTTTCCGTAAGTTTTTATGTGCTTTTGACGAACCGAAAAGAACGCCGTCAGGCACAATACATGCACATCTTCCACCTACACGCAGCAATCTGATAAACAATGCAACAAACAACAACTCTGTCTTTGTTGTATTTGTAATTGCCAATAAGGATTCATTGATATTCTCCTTATTAATCGTTCCTTTAAACGGTGGATTTGCCAAAATCAAATCATAGGCATCTTTCACCTGATAATCTTTAGAAACACTATCCTGTTTATTTAACTGTGGATTTATAACAGAATGCAGCATCAGATTCATACATGATAAACGGCACATTGTTTCATCTGTATCAAAACCTGTAAATGTTTCTGAACCATATTTTTCCCATTGTTCGGCAGTCATCTTGTTTCCATATTCACTTCTTATATATTCGGCGCTAGAAATAAGGAATCCGGCAGTTCCGCAAGCCGGATCACAAATCATTTCATCACTGGAAGGATCCATTAGTTCAACCATCATGCGGATAATATGTCTTGGTGTACGGAACTGCCCATTGAATCCAGACTGGGCTATTTTTGACAAAAGATATTCGTATACATCTCCTCTTACGTCTGCTGTCTGAATTTCACTCATCATCTCATAGATCTCGTCCAGTGAGTCTACAACCTTCGATAACACTAATGGTGTTGGGAGTTTAAAGATTGCATCATCCATATATTTGGAGTATGCACTGTTTTTATCGCTATGCAGTGTTTTTATAAAAGGGAACACCCATTCCTGCATAATAGAATACATTCTGTCAGCAGGGAAATCATGAAATACCGACCATTTCAACTGTGTTCCATCGATTGTTCTCTCTCCAATCTGAACTTCTTCTGCAAAAATGCTCTGATATGGTAGTCCCAGCATTGCACTTTCTTTTGCCCTCATATTATCCGAATCATCCAGATCATGTATAAACATCAGATAAGTGATCTGTTCAATTACTTCAAGTGGATTTACCAATCCTCCTGCAGCAAAAATGTCCCATAAACTATCAATTTTGTTTTTCAATTCGCCTGTAATCATTTTTATCTCCAATCATTCATTATTCCAT
>ERZ827498.3073-NODE-3073-length-14681-cov-2.680911_pt1 | contig 14681 bp, 10 predicted proteins | sample MGYA00519865_ERZ827498 | MGnify/ENA primary metagenome ERZ827498 (study PRJEB31778, sample SAMEA3449328) | human gut metagenome | biome: human gut; feature: human-associated habitat; material: faeces | place: United Kingdom | collected 2010/2012 ...
TGAACATCCACCGGTCATGACGGAGGAGATCGCAGCGGTGATCGAGCATGACAGAAAAGAACTCTCGGGCGAATTCTGCCGTGGCTGCGGTTACTGCATGCCATGTCCTGCCGGAATTGAGATCAACAACTGTGCGAGAATGTCCCTGATGCTGCGCCGCGCGCCGTCGGAGGCACAGCTGACGCCGGAGATGCAGGCGAAGATGAAAAAAATTGAGGGCTGCCTGCACTGTAACAAATGCAAGAGCAAATGTCCGTACGGACTGGACACACCGGCACTGCTTGCGAAGAATTACGAAGATTACAAGCGGGTACTGGCGGGAGAAGTCAGCGTAAAATAAGAGATGTGCAGATATGCAGAACGACATGCAATGCGCGTAATGCACACGTGAGGCGAAGAGGAGTGGGAGAATGAAGAAATACGAGACAGTCATTTTTGATCTGGATGGAACACTTTTGTATACACTGGAGGATCTGACAAAAGCGACAAACTATGCGCTGCGCAGGATGAATATGCCGGAGCGCACACTGGATGATGTGCGCCGGTTTGTCGGAAACGGTGTGGCGCGCCTGATCGAGCTGGCGGTTCCGGAGGGAACGGCACCGGAAGTCTTTGAGCAGACGCTTGCGATTTTCCGGGAGTATTATGATATTCACTGCAATGACAATACAAAAGCCTATGACGGAGTGATTGATCTGCTCCGGGAACTGAAGGCGGACGGATATGCGCTTGCGATCGTGTCGAACAAGCCGGATTCTGCAGTGAAGGAACTGGCGGAGATTTATTTTGAGGGAATTGTGAAAGTGGCAATCGGCGAGAGTGCCGGAGTGGCGAAAAAACCGGCGCCGGATACGGTCTATGCGGCATTAAAGGAGCTTGGCATGCCAAAGGAGGGCGCCGTGTATGTCGGAGATTCCGAGGTGGATGTGATGACAGCGAAAAATTCCGGTCTGCCGTGCATTTCCGTCCTGTGGGGATTCCGGGAGGAAGCGTTCTTAAAAGAACATGGTGCAGATCATTTTGTCCGCGAACCGGAGGAGATCAGAGATTTCCTGAATGCATAGGTCTGTTGAGAAATGTTTCACTTTTGGTAAGGAAGTACCATTGCATGATTTTTGTACATAAAGTACAATAAAAATAATGAGAAACACAGAAGAGTTGTGCGGAATCACAACAAGGAAGGCGGCATGGTATGAACAGAAGAAGTGTGAAACATACGTTAACGATGACCTGTCTGATGCTGGTATTACTGGCATCCCTGTTGCTTGGGGCAACTTCCATTTTCAGTATCCGGAATACGACCAATATGGCGCTGACGGAATATGAAAGTGCGATGGATTCCGGTTACAACACAGAGATCAAGTCTGAGGTCCAGACGGTGATTGCTGTGCTGCAGGCAGAATATGATAAGAGCCAGGCAGGGGAACTGACAGAGGAAGAAGCGAAAGCAGAAGCGAAGGAGATCGTCCGCGCCATGCGTTACCGCGATGACGGAAGCGGATATTTCTGGATTGATGATACGGATTACAATCTGGTAATGCATCCGATTCTGGCGGAGCAGGAAGGAAATAACCGCTACGATCTGGAGGATCAGAATGGTGTCATGATCATCCAGGAGATTATGAAGGTCTGTAACAGTGCCGACGGAGGCGGATTCAATGAATTTTACTTTACGAAGGCGGACGGTGTGACGGTTGCGCCGAAGGTAGCATATTCCGAGTTGTTTGCACCGTGGGGATGGGCAGTCTCCACCGGTAACTACGTCGATGACATGCAGGCAGAGATGACGGGTGTGGAAGGACGCATCAACCAGAAGTTCGAGGTTCTCTGCATTGTGATAGTGATAATGATGGCTGTTATGCTTGTGATGGCGTTCGTGTGGGCGAGAATCTATGCGGCGAAGCTCTGCAAGCCGCTGGTGGAGATCCAGGGGCTGGCATCCAGACTTTCCGACGGAGATCTGACAACGACCGTGAACGTAAGGGAGAAGAACGAGCTGGGAGACACGGCAGAGGCACTCAATGCCGCGCAGAAGCAGATTGTTTCCCTGATAGGAAGCATCAGCACGGCATCAACAGATCTGCGGAATGCACTGCAGTCGTTTACTGGTAATTTCTCCTCGATGCAGGAGTCCATCGGAAACGTTGCGGTTGCCGTCAATGAGATTGCGGAAAACATCCCGACGCAGGCAGGATCCACGACGGAAGCGTCCAACGGTATCATGACGATCGCGGAAGGCATCGAGAAGATCTCCAGCGAGATGGAAGAACTGGTCGGCAATGCCAATCAGATGCAGGAGTATTCCAATAAGTCGCTCGCTAAGCTTCGTGAACTGATCGATACGAACAATAAGACAGAAGCGGATATCGAGTCGATGTATACACAGACGGAGAGTACCAATGCATCCGTCAATAAGATCAGCAAGGCGGCGACGCTGATCAGTGAGATCGCGGATCAGACGAATCTGCTTTCACTGAATGCCTCGATCGAGGCGGCGCGCGCGGGTGAAGCCGGACGCGGATTTGCGGTAGTTGCGGAAGAGATCGGAAGTCTTGCGACACAGTCGGCAGATACAGCGCATGAGATTAACGACATTATCGGAGAGCTGACAGAGAATTCCGAGAAGTCGATGGGCATTATGGTACAGATGAATGATGCGTCGAAGCAGCAGGTAGAGGCGCTGAATCATACCAGCGAGATGTTTCTGGATATGCAGAAGGCACTGGAGGCGTGTACGAATTCCATCCGCGTGGTGACGGATATGATCCGCACTGCGAATGAGGAGCGTGAGAAAGTTACACAGAGCATCGAGGTGCTGACGCATCTTGCGACAGATAATGCGGCATCCACGGAGGAGACTTCCAGTATGACAACCGAGCTGGAGGGAACGGTGGAGCGCTCCAGCGGAATGATCGAGAAGCTGGAGGGCGACATGAAAGTGCTTGCAGACAGCATGGAGCATTTCCGGTTGTAGGAAGACTGCGGCAAGAATACAAATGATAAGATGAGAATGAAAGCGGGCGTGTCAGAAACTGACACGCCCGTAATTTCATGTCTGCAGATATTCTGCGAATGTGAATATATAGCTGGGTACGAATAGGGAAAAAACCTTTTATATTTCACATGCGGCATCATATGCTGATTTAATGGCATGATCGATATTGCTCGGACGCTCTCCGGCACAATCGCCAATATAATGAAGCGGGAGCGGACAAGCCGAAAGATCCGGAAGATTCTTTCTTGCGCCAACAGCCATTACAACGAAGTCAGATTTGATCTCTACTGTCGAAGTTTGCGCTTCTTCTGTTTTTTCAACAATAACAGCATGATCATTGATCTCTGATAATTTTGCGGAAGTAAGGATCTGGACATTGGAATGCTCTAATTCACTCATCAAAGTTGGGAGAATCGTGCTGCTTTCTTCCTTTGCAATCTGATCCATCATTTCAATAATTGTAACGTTACATCCGCGGGCAGCAAGGTATTCCGCAGTTTCAACACCTACAAGACCACCGCCGATGACAGATACGTTGCCGAATACAATTTCTTTTTTAGCAAGAATATCCCATGCACTTGTAACGATTGGAAGATCTTTGCCCGGAACGGGAATGATTGCATTCGTTGCACCTGTTGCAACAATTACTTCATCAAACGAATCATAGTCTTTTCCGGTAAATTCCTGACCCAGACGGAATGTCACTGATAATTCGGGAAGCACGTTAAGATAGTAGTTAATGCTTCTCATCATTTCTTCTTTTCGGGGTGGAACGCTGGCAATAAGAAGCTGACCACCGATCTGGAGTGACTTTTCAAATATAGTTACCTGATGGCCTCTCAGAGCGGCGACACGTGCTGCTTCAAGTCCTGCAATTCCTGCACCGATAATTGCAATTCGCTTTGCTGTGACTGCAGGAGTAATCTGACGGCTTGTCTCATAACCATTCTCGGCATTTAATACACAGCTTAGGAATGCACGGTTTTGGATATTGTCTGTACATCCTTTATTACACATCATACATGTTCTGACATCGCAGCAGTGTCCATCGGCACACTTGTTTGCAAAATCAGGATCGGTAAGCAGTGAACGCCCGAGTGCAACGATGTCAGCAGAGCCATTTGTAATAACGGCTTCAGCAGCTTCCGGTGTTACAATACGACCAACCACGGATACGGGAATGGAAACGAGTTCCTTGATTTTTTTAGAGTATGAAACCATAAAACCATATGGCTGTGTCCCCATAGCAGGAATGGTATCCCCCATATTTCCGGTGTGGTTAGCCTGCGCGACATGCAATGTGTCAACACCGGCAGCTTCTAATTCTTTTGCAAAAATGCAGGCCTCATCAAGTGGAAGACCACCTTTTCCCCGAAAGCCGTTATCTCCAAGAGGAGTTACGATTGGAAGCTTGTAGTCGATAACCATATCTGGGACAATTGCTTTTAAACGCCGTACAAGAGTTAAGGCGAAACGTGTACGGTTTGCAAGGTCTCCGCCATATTCATCTGTTCTGTGATTTAAAATAGGAGAGCAGAGCGATCCGACAAGGCGGTCTCCATGTACTTCGATACAGTCAACGCCTGCTTTGTGGGCTAAAACAGCACAATTTTCCATGTGCTTAATAATTTCATCCAGTTCTTCCGCAGTTACTTCATTTACAAAGTGCTGCATATCATGGTGAAGTTTGGCTCTTGCCTCCTGCATTTTTCCCTGGTGAAACATTTCGTTTAAAGCTGCGACGTTATAGTCTGGATGGAACAGCTGGATTCCAAGCTTTGCACCGTATTTATGACATGCATCGGCAAGCCGCTGGAAGCCTTCTGCCTGTTGAGGAGAGTAAAGTTTTGGTGTAGGAGAGAATGTTGAAAGAGGAGCAACGTCTCCAATGACAATGTATCCAACACCACCTTTTGCAAGGCGCTCATAGAAACGAAAACTCTGTTCGCCGATAGATCCATCTTTTTCTTCGTATCCTGTTGTAAGTGGGGGAAACATAATACGGTTTTTAAATTCAATGTTTCCAACTTTAATGGGCTCTAATAATTTCATTGTGCACACATCCTTTCAAAGTGATTATCTTATTTCAATGGTGTTAAAAACTCTAATATGAGCCTGTCTAATTCAGCTCTTGCAGAACCGCTTGCAAAGTTGTGATTTGCGCCTTCAATTGTTTTGTAACTGCATTTGCCATTATAGAGTGCTTCATATCGATGACAGGTAGCATCATCTACCAGATCGTCTGCCGTTCCTCTGATAAGAAGAACAGCACCTGTATATCCCGCTGCGGATGAAAACGGTTCATACTGATATAAATCATGGTTAAAAGAAGTAGGGAAGCAAAGCCCTTCTATATCTGCTTTTGTGATTCCCTGTGCTTCCATTGCCTCGGCGCGGTCTTTACATCCAAACCACATGCCGGCTCCCGGGCACATGAGTATGAGAGCATGTGGATTAACGATAGGCGCAGCAGTGGCAGCTGCATAGCCGCCCATGCTCTGGCCTGATAAAATAATTTTATCAGGATTGGCAAAATCCTGCTGTTTTGTCCAGTTTATAATATCTTCGATATCATGTAAGATACCGGTGAATGTCATGTCCTCGAACTCACCGTCGCTTTCGCCATTTCCGTATAAATCAAAGCGGACGCTGGCAAATCCGTTTTCAGCCAGAAATCTGGCTGTGTGGGTATAGATATTTTTGTATCCGCTTTTATTTCCGGTAAATCCGTGTACGTTAATGATGGCGGGGAAGCGCGAGCCTTCATCCGGAATATTTACAATTCCGCGTAAGACATGACCTGAGCGGTTTGTTATTTCAACTTGTTTTGTCAATGCAAGATACCTCGGTTTCTGAAGTTATTCTGCGTTTGCAGCATTTCGTTTGTCTGATAAATTCTGTAACATTTCAGCTGTTTTCTCTTTTGTAAGAGGGTATACAAACTTTAATACAAGTACAGCTAATAAGTACCCGGCTACATATAATCCGGTATATGTTTTCCAGAGACGTCCGGAGAATGCTTCGCTCTGAACGGCCTCATTTACGTTAAAGCCTGCGATTGCAAGTGCAAAGCTGCTCATACTTCCGGATACGGCATTAGCAAGCTTACGGAAAAATGTATATGCAGAGTACACGATACCTTCGTTACGTTTTCCGGTCTGAAGTTCCTGATAGTCAATTGCGTCATTTACAAGGGCCCAGACTAATACCTGGAAACCGCTGACACCAAGATAACAGATTCCGTTGATAATAATAAAGAGCATTGGGTTCTCAAGAGGGAAAAAGAATAAAATAGCATAAACAACAACTGAGAAAGTTGCACTATACATAATCCATTCTTTCTTTCCAAATTTCTTTGCAACAAATTTTGTCCCAATGAATGCGATAAGCGACCAGATAACGCTTAACATGCCTGAAACTGCCATAATGGCGACATTTCCGAAATAGTCACGGAATAAGTAGGTATTTAAGCCGTTTACCATACCGGCACCAACGATACCAATAAAGCTGGATAACATAACACCAAGTAAAGCTTTGTTTTTGGAGATGGCTTTCAGCACGTCTAAATAGTTAAGCTTCTCTTTTTCTTTGGCAACTGGCTCGGTGATAATACGCTCCTTGCACCAGTGTGATGTAAACATAAGGCAGATGAAACCGATAACAGCACAGATGGCTGCCATAATAAGGAAGTGGCTTGGTACAGGCTGGTTGTCTTTGTATAAGAATAATGGACCGGCAATAACGATGACGGTCATAAAGATTGTGCCGCCAAGACTTCTGAAGCGTGAAAGGTCGGTCCGTTGGTTTACATCATCTGTCATAACACTTGAAAGACTTCCAAATGGTACGCTTACACATGTGTACATAATTTCATATACAACATATGTGATGAACATGTAAGCAAGACGGGCGCCATAAGCAAAATTGCTTACGTTGACGAAGCCTAAGATACAAAGGACTGCGGTTGGGAAAGCAAAGAATTTAATCCACGGAATGAATTTACCCTTGCCCTTGTTCTGGTGACTGTCAACAAGTGCACCGATTAATGGATCGTTTATGGCATCCCAAAGCTTTGTGATAAGCATAAGGATTCCTACGTGCACCGGGTTGACCTTCAGCACCAGGGTATAAAAAATAGCAAGATACATGGCTCGGAACTGTTCTGTACAGCAACATCCCAAATCGCCAAGAGTGTAACCGATTTTGTCCTTCATGGAAAATGGTCTTGTTTCTTTCATAATAAAATACCTCTCATTTTTATGTTGTTTTGGTAGCTACATGTTCATTATATGGGGATTAGAGAGATAAACATATACAAAAATTGCTTGCAAACTATGGAAAATTGATGTATTGTATAAATTGACAAAATGAACAAAAATATGGATGCTGGAATGTGCAAAATTAACATATGAAAAAACAGAGTTATGAGATGGAATATATAAAAATAGAAGATAGCGGACAGCGCAGTTTTGGACAGAAGAAAAACCATACAATTATTTTTGTGACAGGTGGTATGGGATATTTACGTCAGGAAAATGAAAAGGCGGTCTGTACCATGGAGGACTTAATATTTATTAAGCCTGACAATAAAGTGAAGATTGAATATCGAAAAAACAAATATCCGTTAGAACTATATGTGCTCTATGTGGGAACAGAGTTATTGCAGAGCTTATCAGATGAAAATACAAGACTTGACGAGGCATTTGATATCGTTCCCTTTCAGGTTAAGACAGTTCATTCTGAGAGTGAATCTGCCATGCTTATAAAGAATATTTCCAAAAAGCTGTATTCAATGCTTAAGGAATCTCCTAAATTTGCGCACACATTGTATGAGAAAAGCCTGCTGACAATGCTTCTGGTACTTGCGTTGCGGTCGTCTGTCAAGGAGGACGTACAGCTAAAATTAAATAAGAAAAAGCATGTTGTAATGGATGATATTTTCATATATATAAGAGAACACCTGACAGAAGATATATCATTGGAGCGCCTGGAAAACGAGTTTTATGTAAGCCGCTATCATATTGTGAGAGAATTCAAGAAGATGACAGGCGAAACGCCACATTCATATATTGTAAAGAGCAGACTGGATCTGTGCAGACACTATATAGAGCAGGGAAAAAGTATCCGTGAGGTTTATGAACTTGGAGGATTTGGCGGATACAATCATTTTTTCAGGGCATTTAAGAAAGAGTATGGTGTTACTCCAATGCAATATTATAAAAATCTGCAGATCGACAGGAATGAAAGATAAATTGATAAAAACAGCAGTATCATGTTTGAAATAATGCAATGGCTAACGGACAGTTTCCCGAATAAATTTTCAGTTTTCCCATATACTAACTCCCAAGCTAATATATAGCAAATAAGAGAGGCTTTATCCACAGAGATGGAAACAGACAAAGCGCTCTTGCGAAAATAAAGCATTGGAGGAAAATTTATGAAAGCAACGGGAATCGTGCGTAGAATAGATGATCTGGGCAGAATTGTGGTGCCCAAAGAAATCCGCAGAACGCTCCGCATACGTGAGGGAGATCCGCTTGAGATATTTACCGACCGTGAGGGAGAGATTATTTTAAAAAAATATTCGCCCATCGGAGAATTGAGCCAGTTTGCCGGGGAATATGCCGAGAGTCTGGCGCACACGACGGGATATCTGGTGCTGATCACGGACGGGGATCATGTGGTCGCGGCGTCCGGCAGTGGCAAGAGAGATTTTGAGGGCAAGCCCATCAGCGGACAGTTGGAGGAGATCATCGGTGAGCGGAAAAGTCTGGTAGCTTCTGACGACGAAAAGACATTTGTAAAGCTGACGGCGGACGATGCCGGCGAGTACAGACAGCAGGCAATCAGCACGATTATCTGTGAGGGGGACGCCATTGGCGCAGTGATCCTCTGCTCACGGGAAGAACGGGAGAAAATGGGAGAGACAGAGAGCAAACTTGTCGCGGCGGCGGCAGGCTTTCTGGGCAGACAGATGGAACAGTAGAACAGAACTGGAAAAAGGCATTTGAAACAGTGTGTTTCAGGTGCCTTTTTGGGCATATGCCTTGAAAGAAGCCGGGAGACATGATAATCTCATAAGGCAAATGAGTTTCATGGAAAGTTAGAAAGGTGGAAACATATGAGCGAAAAACCTGACGTGACGATGGGGGAAATGACCAAAACAAATGAAAAGTCTGGCAGGAAGGTGCCGAAAAAAATCATATGGACGATCGGCGCAGTGGCTGTGGCGGCAATTATTTTGATCATTGGAATTTGCAGCGGAGCATTTTTGAGCAGAAGTAACAGGATTCTGCTTGCAGCAAGAAATACCATAAAAGATCTGCCCACGGTTGTTGAGAATAGGAATGTTGCAGATATTATAGCATCCGGAAAATATACGATTGGTGTAAAAGGGGCTGTCAGGGGAAAAGACTTTGATGGAACGTTTAAATACAAAGATACACAGCTGCAGGCAGGGGGAACGATTTCACTTTTCGGTAGGGAGAATCTGGATTTTCTGGCAAACCTGGATGATGAGCAGCTCTGCGCAAGCATCCCGATGCTTACAGATAATCTGCTGGTATACAATTACAAAGAAGAGAAAGACGGCTACATAGTGGATCTTCTGGGAGCGGATGGGGTTGCATCGATCGATGCGGCACTTCGTGAACTTACCTCGAAAGAAGAACAGAACAGAGCGGCGCAGGAGATCCTGTCCGTAATATACGATGAGTACAAGACGCTCGATATAAAAAAAGCAGAAAAAGAAGAATTCATAGTGGACGGCAGCGTCAGAAAATGTAACGGGTATGAATTTACCGTCACAGAGGATGAACTTCTGCAGGTAATGGATGGAGTGAAGGAGGTATACGATGCGTATTACGGTGGAGCAGCAGATGCATTGAAGCTGAAGCTGGGGGATGACTTTTCGCAGCTCAGAGATAGAGCATGCAGTATGGGGGATATCAATGTAAAAGTCTATGTGTATCAGAATAAACTGGCAGCGGTTGTTGCGGAGGCGGAAAATTCTGATACGGCATTCCACCTGCTGTTCAAGGGAGGAGAATACAGAATGCAGAATCTGGAATTGCTCGCAGAGGATTTGGAGGGTGAGCATTCCATACTGGAACTGACAGGAAAAGCAGCAGGGGAAGAAGGGGGCTATGAGTTTTTGATTGATAATGGTGAGCATGATATAAACCTTGTGATTTCGATCAGTGGGGAGGTTCAATTTGAAAAAATGAGCGGCGACAGAATAGATGTGGGCAACATGTCTGAAGCAGATCTGAGAAAATTTATTTTGCGTACGGTTGGAACAATCATCACAAGCCACATCAGGTAACCGCAAGACGGGGATAAGAATACCAGTATCCCGGAGAGAGATGTGACAGCAGCCGGGCGTGTGAGTGGAGATGAGACTGTATTACGGTGCACGGAGATTGGAAAGATACAGAGAAGAACAAATATGGCAAAATAAAGCCAAGTTGTGTAATTGTTCCACAGTATGGATCTGTCCTATAATGAGGACAAAGAAAAAAGGCGGCGTCTGACGGGGGAGAAGACGATCAGATGCTGCGGGCAGGGGGAAAACATGGAGAAGTATGGTTTTGGCGTAGATGTCGGGGGCACAAGCTGCAAACTTGGTCTGTTTACAGACAGCGGGAAACTGATGGAAAAATGGGAGATTCCAACGGATACCAGTGAACAGGGGGAACATATTATAGAACATGTGGCAGCCTCACTGGAACGCAGACAGAGAGAGCGGGGGCTTGCGGATGAGCAGATCATAGGCGTCGGCATTGACACACCGGGAATTGTCGGGCGGGATGGAGTTGTCAGAGGTGCTGTGAATCTGGGATGGGAGGCATGTCCGGTGCAGGAGCAGTTAAAGATGCGCCTGCAGAAAAAGGTCTGTGTCTGCAACGACGCAAATGCGGCGGCTCTCGGAGAACTGTGGCAGGGCGGCGGCAGGGGGTACCGCGATATGGTGATGGTAACGCTTGGAACGGGCGTGGGCGGAGCGGTCATCTTGAATGGAAAAGTGCTCGCAGGCGCCCATGGAATCGCGGGCGAGATCGGGCATATGACCGTGTTCCACAAGGAGATTGAGCGGTGTGCCTGTGGAAAATACGGGTGCGTGGAGCAGTACGCTTCCGCAAAGGGACTGATCCGCATAACGAGACAATTATTGGAGAAAAAGGATCCCTACACGATACTCGTCGACACACCGGAACTGTCGGCAAAACAGATTCTGGATGCGGCAAAGAGAGGCGACCGTCTGGCACTGGATGCTGTGGAGGTTCTGGGAAAAGCGCTTGGAAGCGCGCTCGCAGCAGTGGCGGAAGTGATAGATCCCGAGGTCTTTGTGATCGGCGGCGGAATCGCCGGGGCGGGAGAGATCATCCCGCGTATCGTACAGAAGTATTACAGACCCGATGTACTGCCGGCAGGTGCGGACATTCCGTTTGAACTGGCACGTCTGGGAAATGATGCCGGCATGTACGGCAGCATGAAACTTCTGCTGGACTCCTCAGAGGAAAAATAACTGCCGGATTTCTGAAGCATAGAACGGCATATGTTTTATATGGAGAGAGAGAAAACGATAAGTTCCAGATGCAGCCGGCAGCGGCATTCTTTGGAGTAAAATCCGAGTATTTCTTCCGTGCCGCGTCGGACATCGAATTCTGTGTCTTTCCACGTTTGGACAGTTCACGGGGAGTGTCCGACAAACCGCAGACAATGAGCGGACTTTCTGGTGCCCCTAGTGGCACCGCTTCACAGACAATATAAAACCGCGCGAACCGAAACTCGCTGCTATCTGCTATTGAAAATAAGGCAGATGGCAACTCAGACATCGGCTTCGCGCGGTTATGTTTTGTTCAGTGGTGCCACGAAGGGGCACACACAAAAGTCCTAAAATTGTCTGCGGATTGCGGACACCCCCCGTGGAATGTTCCAAACTTGGAAAAACACAGATCATCGAGGATGTTCGACGCGGCATGGTTAGAAATACCGGATTTTGCGATCAGAATGTCGCTGCCGGCTGTATTCTGGAACTTCGTATTTTCTGACATCTCCATCATAAAACATCGTCCATTCCGGTTTCAGAAATCCGGCAGTTATTTTTGGGAGAGGGTACATGCCGGATAAACTTGTGAAACATGCCGCGACAGTGTACAATAGAGGTAATTAACGCAGAACGGAGAAGATGCAGTTTGAAATTTATACATATCGCAGATGTACATCTCGGGGTAAAGCCGGATCAGGGAAAGCCGTGGAGTGAGCTGCGGGCGCGGCAGATCTGGGATTCTTTTGCAGATGTGATCGGGGTGGCAAAAAGAGAAAAACCGGAGTTTTTGTTCGTGACGGGGGATCTTTTCCACGCACAGCCGCTCAAAAAGGAGGTGCGGGAGGTCAGCCGCCTTTTCGGAGAGATTCCGGACACACAGGTTCTTTTGATTGCCGGCAATCATGATTATCTCAGGGAAAAGTCGTATTACCTCGCGGATTTGTGGCCGGACAACGTGACGGTATTTAAGAAAGAGGAAGCGGAAGCAGTCGATTTTCCGGAATATAACACGACCGTATACGGGCTAAGCTACTGGCACAGGGAGATCCGCGACAGATTGTATGATGACCTGCACCCTGTAAACCACAGCAGGTGCAACATCCTGCTGGCGCATGGCGGCGATGAGCGCCATATTCCGTTTTCGGCGGAGCGGATATTACAGAACGGATTTGATTATATTGCGGCGGGACACATTCACAGGAGCGGCTGGCTCATGCCGCACAAGGCGGTAATGGCGGGAAGCCTGGAGCCGACAGACTGCAACGACACCGGGCCGCACGGATACTGGATGGGAACGTTCGGTGCAGCGGGGGCAGATGTGTATTTTTATCCGCTGCGCCACTGCGAATATTGTCATGAGATGTATCAGGCAGACCGGAACACGACAGACCGTATGCTGTGGGACTGGGCAAAGGAGCTGTTGGAGCAGAGACCGGAGTATCAGTATTTCCGTCTGTATATCAAAGGGAAAAAAGATCCGGAGTATTCCTTTGATGTGCAGGAGATCGGGAAGCTCGACCGGATTGTGGATATTACAGACCAGACGGTGCCGGATTACGATTACGAGAAGCTGCTGGAGGAGCACGCGGATTCGATACTTGGGGAATACATACGCAGTATGCGAAAAAAAGAACCGGGCGTCTGCACCGCAAAGGCACTGGAGTACGGTGTGAATGCGCTGCTCGGCTATGACTGCTGACGGAATGCCTGAAGTATGACAAAGAGCAAAGGATGGGACAGACATGCAGATTGACAGAGCCGCAATTTTTCGCTTTGGAAAGCTGGCAGATAGAACCGTGGATTTTGCCCCGGGGATCAACATTGTATATGGAAAAAACGAAGCCGGTAAGACGACGCTGCACGCGTTTCTGACCGCGATGCTGTTCGGGCTGGAAAAAGGCCGGGGACGGGCAAAGGGGACGGAGGGCTATCTGCGCTATGAGCCGTGGCATGCACCGTCCTATTACAGCGGTGCGCTGCAGTTTAGCGTCGGAGGCAGACCGTTTTATCTGGAACGCAATTTTTACCATAAAGAACCGAGAGCACGCCTCTGCAACCTGGCGGACGGGGAGGAACTGTCCGTCGCGTACGGAGATCTTGGAATGCTTTTAGGCGGGGTCACCCGGGAGGCGTATGAGAACACCTGTGACATTCCGCAGTGCCGGGCGGTGACGGGAGCAGAGCTGACCGGGCTTCTGGCAGAGTATCTTTCCGATATGTCGGACGGGGGCAATGCGGGAATCCGCGTGACGCGTGCGGTGGAAAAACTGGAGCAGAAAAAGAGAAGCCTGCAGTCGCAGATCAAAAGTGAACAGGAGAAGCGGGAACAACAGCTGCAGCAGCTTACTGTGGAGCGGCGCATGCTCGAGGAGGACTGCGGCAGGCTTCGTGAGCAGATCGAGAAGGCGGCAGCGGATATGCGGGCGTATGCCAGGATGCACCCGCAGGTGAGAGACGGACAGCGACCGGAAGATGCCCGAACTGCGGAAAATGCGGGGACTGCGTCAGACAGGGAAAGGAGAGCTGACGGAAACGGTTTTCCTGTGAGAAGCCTTTTTCTGGGACTGGCGGCAGCAGTGGGACTGGCAGGAAATGCATGGTGGTATCACCGCGCGGGTTATGCGCCGGAGCTGTTTGCGGCGGCGGAAGGCGTTCTTGCCATTCTGCTCGGCATCGGAGTGGCAGGCATACTGCGCCATAGGAGCGCGGGGCGGGCGCGTGCAGGAGAAAATGGGAAGGAGACGACGGAGGCGCCAGAGAGCGCGGCAGCGGAGGACGCGGTGCGCATCCGGCTTGCGGAGTCGGAAAAGCAGAGCGGACGCCTGCTTGCAGGGTTGGAGGAAACACTCGCGGAGAAGGAAACGAGACGATGCAATCTGGCGGAACAGCTGGAAGTATGCAGCGGAGCGGGCGCACGGGAGAGAGAACTCCAGCTGGAACTTGATGCCGTCGAGATGGCAAAAAATGAGATCATCCGCCTGTCAAGGGAATACGGGGACGAGCGGAGAGATGAGATCAACAGTGTGGTATCCAGATATGTCTCTGCGATTACAGAGGGAAAATACGATCTGGCGGAAGTGGACGAAACGGGAAAGCTCCGCGTGCAGACGGAGGGAAGAGAGGTTTTGCCGAAGG
>ERZ827498.3079-NODE-3079-length-14664-cov-4.821343_pt1 | contig 14664 bp, 8 predicted proteins | sample MGYA00519865_ERZ827498 | MGnify/ENA primary metagenome ERZ827498 (study PRJEB31778, sample SAMEA3449328) | human gut metagenome | biome: human gut; feature: human-associated habitat; material: faeces | place: United Kingdom | collected 2010/2012 ...
TTCATGCTCCTTCCGCGTGCAGCTTTTGGGGGCTTCGCCTAAGCCCTTGTTTGCTTTCCCAACTTTCCGTGAAGAACCAAACAAAAAGCCGCCCCGAAAGGCGGCGAATGTCAAATTCGCAGCGGATGCCGCTTGGCAAATCAACATCTTGCGCGGAATGATCCCTGCGCCTGACGCACCATGTGGTAAAACGTCCCTTCGCCGCTGAGCGTCACCCGCTTCACCGGCTCGCCCACCACCCGGAATCCCGCCTTCTCGTAGCAGCGAACGGCGCGCGTGTTCCACGTCCGCACTTCCAGATACATCGGCTTGCCCGGATACAGCCGCTGGGATAACTCCCACGCCAGCGCCGTCATCTGCGTGCCGTACCCCTGTCCGCAGTGGTCGGGATGCGCCCCGATGCCGAAAAACACCTCGCTGCCCTCGTCCGACAGGTTCACAAAGCCCACCAGCGTTTCGCCATCGTAAAAGGAATAGAAATTGTTTGCCGGATTCGCAAAACCGTATCCGTGCTTCTTCTGCTCGGCATACGGCGGATTGTTGTACATCGCGTATTCGCCGGGGTACTGCCACGCGCAGATGGCTTCCTTCTCGGCTTCGGTGGTCGGATGATACGTCAGCATGGGCGTTTTCCTCCTTGGGGATATTTCTGATTATGCAAAAAACCGGAGGCAGCCTGCGCCGCCCCCGGTCAAATCCTCGATTATTGCAGCACAATGCCTTCCGCTTCCAACTCCGCGCGGGTGCAGAGCCGCAGCGTCACAAAGTTCTGCTGGCAGATGATGTAGCTGCCGCCTTCGCGCGTGTCCTTGTTTTCCAGCGTCACGATGCCCTGCGCGATGCAGTCGTGGTCGGCGCAGCTGGCGTCGGTCATCTCGATGCTCGTCCCCGTGACGTGGATGATGTTCACGCACACGCCGTGGATCAGCCGGTAGTACCCGTCTTCCAGCAGCGGAATCGGCTCGTATGTCTTTGTGCCGACCGTCACAAGCAGGAACGCGACGGCTTCCGACGGGTCGCGAACCGCGCTTGCCATCGGGGAGGGCGCAATGCCGGGGTCAGTGCCGCGCGTCGCCGGGTTCAGCTTCGCGAAGCTCAGCGATTCGTTCGATGCCGCCAGAATCGCCTGCGCGTCGGCGAGGGTTTCCTGCGTCGTCGTCAATTCCGCCTCTGTCGCGGCCAGGGTTGCCTTTGTGGCTTCCAGCTCCGTCGTGGCGGTGGTCAGGGTGTCCTTCGTCGCGGCGAGTTCGGCTTCCTTCGCGGTCAGACTGTCCTTCGTTGCGGCGAGTTCGGCTTCCTTCGCGGTCAGGCTGTCCTTCGTTGCGGTGAGTTCGGCTTCCTTCGCGGTCAGGGTGTCCTTCGTCGCGGCGAGTTCGTTTTCCGCAGTGGTCAGGCTGTCCTTCGTCGCGGCGAGTTCGTTTTCCGCGGTGGTCAGGGTGTCCTTCGTCGTCGTGAGTTCGGCTTCCTTTGCGGTCAGGGAGTCTTTCGTCGTCGTGAGCTCGGCTTCGGTGGCGGTCAGCGCCGTCTTGGTGTCGGACAATTCCGTCGTGGCGGCGGCAAGGGTGTCCTTCGTCGCGGTCAGCTCGGTTTCAGTGGCGGACAGGCTGGTTTTTGTGTCGGACAGCTCCGTCTGCGCGGCAGTCAGCGTGTTCTGCGTCACCGCCAGTTCGGCTTCCGTCGCGGCGAGCGCTTCCTTCGTGTTCTCCAGTTCATATTCCTTCGCCGGCAGGGATGCCTTCAAGGTGTCCAGTTCGTTCTGCGTGGTGGACAGCGTGTCCTTCACTGCCGCCAGTTTGGTCTGGGTGATCATCAGCGTGTCCTTCGTGGATGCCAGCGTGGTGTCGCGGCTGTTCAGGGCAGTCTGCGTTTCGGCGAGGGTAGCTTCGGTGGATGCGAGGGTGTCCTTCGTCGCGGACAGTTCAGTTTCGCGGTCAGCAAGCGTGCCCTGCGTTTCGGCGAGGGTGGCTTCGGTGGACGCAAGGGTGGTCTGGGTATCCGTCAAGGCGGCGGCGGTCGTGTCCAGCGTGGTCTGCGTGTCCGCGAGGGTGGCTTCGGTGGATGCGAGGGTGTCCTTCGCGGCGGACAGGCTGTTTTCGGTGTCCGCTAAGGTGGATTGGGTGGAGGACAGCGCGCTCTGCGTGTCCGTCAGCTGATTCCGGGTGTCCGTCAGCGAATTGTGGCTGACGATGAGACCGGCGCCAAGTGCGATGGAAGAGACTGCCAGCACGATGGCGGCAATCATCCAGATGATGGTCTTTTTCCGGGCGGCAATGGGGCTCATAGCAATCCTCCTAACAAGCGACGAAAATGGGCAGAAACCTTCCGTTTTTTCCAGTTTACCACCATCGGGGGAAGTTGTCAATCTCGAATTTCGCGGAAGCACAAAAAACGCCCCTCCGCCGACAAAAGCAGAGGGGCAGGGGAAGAAAGATTATTCCTGCTTCAAAATCTCGTAGTGCAGCTCCCAAGAGCCGAGGATTGTGTTGAATTTTGTGATGCGGACGGTCAAAATGTCACCCGCTTTGACATCGAACGGGGCATCGCTGATGAAATTCAAGTGTTCGCCCGCCCAACAGTTAAAGCCAAGAGCGGAATCAGGATGTACGGCGTGGATGGAAAAGCGCACGACTTTGCCGACGACGTTTTTGCCGCTGTTCAGCGCAGCCTCAAAAGCCGCCGCGGTTTTGTAATCAATGGTGTAGGAATCGGAGGACTGAGTCGGCGCGGCAGAGGCAGCCGGCGCGGCGGAGGCGGCCGTGTGCGCGCTGCGTGCAATCACGGTCAGCAGGTCAACACCATCGCCAAGGTCATTAAAATCGGCATAGATGGCGCAGAGAATTTCCGTCGGAGCGTCTGCCGAATAGTACGTCCAAATTACAACATCGTGCCCCAGCATGGGCGCAACGCAGTAGATGCCGGTACCGCGGTCGTTGTCCAGAGAGATATAATCGTCGTCGCTCAAGGAGTTTCCGCTGCTGAGAATGCCGGAACTGACGGATGCCAATACCTGCTTTAGCATTGCACGCTGGAGAATACTGGAACTGGGCATATCTTCCACAGGATAAGCGCCCAGCATCAGGAACGTCGCGCCCCCAAGCTGCTTTTCCCCCAAGATTCCGTGAAGAACCGAAAAAACCTCCGAAACACAGCCGCGTTTCGGAGGAAGAAAGATGCATATTATAGAGGAAGTTACTTCTTCAGTTCAATCCTTTGCCCCTTCAGCCGCGCAACCACGCCGTCAACAACCGCCTGCACTTCGTCGCGGGTGAGCGTGCGCTCCGGGTGCGAGAAGGAGAGGCGAATCGTGATGGTCTTGCCGGTGATGTCGCTGTATGTGCCCAGCACGGTCACTTTCTGCACCAGCGGGGAGTTCTCCGCCTTCACCGCGTCCAGAATCGGCTGGCAGCGATTGACCACGAAGGTCAAATCCTGCTCCATGCCGGGGAAGCGGGACGGCTCGCGGTAGACGATGGGCGCGGGCGCGATGGACGCAAGCGCTTCCGTGTCGATTTCGGCAAACACAATCGCCGCCTTCTTGTCGATGTTCTTGCCGACAACCGGGTGCGCCACGCCGATTTCGCCGAGGTCAACGCCGTCCAGCACGATGGCGTTCAGGTTCTTCGGATGCTCATAGGAGTGGGTCGCGGTCATTGCGTGGAAGGACAAATCCTTGTGCAGGATGTCGCTCACGGCGACGCACAGCATGTCGCGCAGGCGGAAATACAGCGTTTCCACGTTATCGACCTTGCTGAAGAGCGTCACGCACAGCTTCTTGTGTTCCTTCGCCAGCTTGTTCTCGTCCACGCCGTCGATAACGTGACCGATTTCAAAGATGCCGAACGACGGCGCATAGCCCGTGTTGCCCTTCACCTGGCACAGCTGGGTGGGAATCATGGAGCGGCGCAGCGTCTCGATGTTGGGGTTGGAGGCGTTGAGCAGCTTCACGTTGTCCTCGACGGCGATGCCGAGCTTCTTGTAGTCGTCGGCGTACTGCCAGATGTAGGAATGCACCTCGTGCAGCGAATAGCGCTTGACGAGGATGTCCTTCAATTTGTCCTCCACCGTCTTTTCGGTGGACATGCGAACCGGGTAGAGCGGGGATTCCGCCGTGTGCAGGTCAAAGTTGTCGTAGCCGTAAATGCGGGTGATTTCCTCGATGATATCCGCCTTGATGGTTACGTCCTTCGTCGCGCGCCAGGAGGGCACGTCCGCGGTGAAGGAATCGCCGTCCCGCGTCATGCCGAAGCCCAGCGCGGTCAGCGTGTGCATGATTTCGTCGGAGGAGATGTTGATGCCGGTGTAGCGGTCAACAAACGCCTTGTCAAAGGACAATTGCACCTTCGGATAGTGGAAGGCGTACTCGTCGGTCAGGCGGGAGGTGACGCGCATTTCCGGGTCGTATTCCTGCAAAAGCTTGACGAAGCGGGCGATGGCGACGGTCGTCATTTCCGGGTCAAGGCTCTTTTCGTAGCGGGCGGAGGCGTCGGTGCGGTGGGCGAGGCGGACACTGCTCTTGCGGACGGACGCCGCGTCGAACGTGGCGGATTCCAGCGTCAGGCTCGTCGTGTCATCGACGATTTCGCTGTCCAGACCGCCCATGATGCCCGCGATGGCAACCGGCTTGTCGCCGTTGCAGATCATCAGCGTGTTCGGGTCGATGGTGCGCTCCACCTTGTCCAGCGTCTGGAAGGTGAAGCTCTCCGGGAAGCGGCGGATGCGGATTTTCTCCACCTTGCGGCTGTCGAAGGCGTGCATCGGCTGACCCATTTCCAGCATCAGGTAGTTCGTCAGGTCGGCAAGAAAGTTGATGTCGCGCATACCGCAGTAGTTCAGGCGGATACGCATCGCCATCGGGCTGACGTGGCGGTTGATGTTCTCCACCCGCAGGCAGGAGTAGCGCTGGCACAGCGGGTCTTCAATCTTCATGTCGATGGCGGGCAGATTGCTGTACGTCGCCAAATCCGCCACGGGCAGGGCTTTCAGCGGACGGCCGGACAGGGTGGAGAATTCGCGCGCCATGCCGTAGTGCCCCCACAGGTCGGGGCGGTTCGTCAGGGACTTGTTGTCCACCTCGAAGATAATATCGTCAATGGGGTAGAGCGCCTTCAAGTCCGTGCCGCAGGGAACATCCTCCGGGATGACCATGATGCCGGAATTGTCGTCGCTGATGCCGATTTCCTTCTCCGAGCAGCACATGCCGTAGGACGTGTACCCGGCGAGCTTGCGCGGGCTGATGGTGATGTCGCCCAGTTGCGCGCCCACCTTGGCGAACGCGGTTTTCATGCCCAGCTGCACGTTCGGCGCGCCGCAGACCACGTCGGTCAGCTGCCCGTCGCCCGCGTCCACCTTCAGCAGGTGCAGCTTGTGGGATTCGGGGTGATTTTCTACGCTGACGATCTGCGCGGCGACAACGCCGGACAAATCCGCGCCCTTGTGGAAAATTTCATTCTCAACTTCCGCCGTGGACAGGGAGAACTGGCGAATCAGCGCCATTTTGTCAAGACCCGTCAGGTCAACGAAGTCGGAAATCCAGTTCATTGAGATCAGCATGTTCGTCTTTCCTCCGCATTACTCGTCGTCCGTGAACTGCGCCAAGCGCGTCAGGCTGCCGCTGTTCAGGTCGCGAATGTCCTTCACGCCGTACTTCATCATGGCAAGGCGCGTCATGCCCAAGCCGAACGCGAAGCCGGTGTACTGCTCCGGGTCGATGCCGCCGGCCTTCAATACTTCGGGGTGAATCATGCCGCAGGGGCACAGCTCCAGCCAGCCGGAATGCTTGCACGACGGGCAGCCCGTGCCGCCGCAGATGAGGCAGGAAATATCCAGCTCAAAGCCCGGCTCAACGAACGGGAAGAAGCCCGGACGCAGGCGGACCTTGATGTCCTTGCGGAACACCTCGCTCAGCATCGTTTTCATGAAGTAAATCAGGTTCGCGATGGAGATGTCCTTGTCCACCATGATGCCTTCCATCTGGAAGAACGTGTTTTCGTGGCAGGCGTCGGTCGCCTCGTTGCGGAAGCAGCGGCCGGGGAAAATCGCCTTAATCGGCACGCCGTCGTTCACCAGCGCGTCGCGGTAGCGGCGGTAGATGGCGTTCTGGGCGGCGGAGGTCTGCGTTTTGAGCAGCTGCCCGTTGTCCAGATAATAGGTGTCCTGCATGTCGCGCGCGGGGTGGAACTTCGGAATGTTCAGGCTCTCGAAGCACTCGTAGTCCGTCACCACCTCGGCGTAATCCTCCACCGTGAAGCCCATCGACTTGAACACCTGCTCGCACTGGCGCTGCACCAGCGTAATCGGGTGATACGACCCGCGGGTCATGTCCGGCGGCATGGAAATGTCAAATTCGGGCAGGGCGTTGATTTCGCGCTGCAATTCCTGTGCCTTGAGCGCTTCCAGCTTTTCCGCCAAGGCGACGGTGATGGCGGTTTTCAGCTCGTTCGTCTCGCGCCCGACGGTCTTTTTCTGCTCGTCGGTCAAGCTGCCCATGCCCTTGAGCGCGTCGGTCACTTTGCCCTTGCGGCCGAGGTAATTCACGCGCAGGGCTTCCAGATCCACCATGTTGGCGATCTTCTTCAGCTCGGAATCAAAGCTGCTTTTCAGGGCTTCGATCTTCTCGTTCATTCCGGATGTTCCTCCTTACAGTTGGATGAAAAAAGCCCGTCCCATCGTTTGATGAGACGGACTGAATCCGCGGTACCACTCGTCTTGCGGCAAAGGAAAAAACCCCGCTGCCGCCGCTTGATGGGCGATAAGGCTGCCCACGCCGAAAAACTCACGGGATGAAGGTTCACGCCGTGCGCCCTGCCGCCTCGCACCACCCGGCGGCTCTCTGATATCCTATTTCCTGCATTCGCCTGTGCCATCTGCTCGCGCCTTTTTCCTTCTGGCGTCCGCTCGTTCCACTTAGCGTAGCGCTGCTACGCTGCGTTTCACTCCCGTTAGCCAGCAGAAAAAATTCGCTTCGCATCTTGGCACATTCTCATTTGGAAATAGGAAGGGGACTTGCACGCGCTACTGTTTCCCGGTCATCGCTTCCAATATTTCGCTGACTTTCGTCGGCACGCTCTATCTTACCATAGCCGAACGACTTTTGCAAGCGGAAAAGCGAAAATAATGCGGAATGGAGGACGGAAACGCGCACCGAAGTAAAAATCTTTCCATCTTACAGGCGAACAAACCGTGAATTTTTCCGATTTATTATTTACAAGCCATTTTTTTGTGCTATACTGTAAGATGCGTTATCATGTAAAGCGCGATTCAGGCGCTTGCGTGAAAGTCCGCGCGCGGGAGGGTGAAATTCCTCCGTCCGCAGGCGCGGCAGGGAACTTCGCGCACAATCGCGCGGAAGAAAGGAAAGGAAGCCGGATGAGCAACAGCCGTCCACCCTATGATGGCGACGGGGACGCCGGACAGAATCCTCAGCAGCCCGGTTTTTCGCAGGGCAATTATCCGCCGGCGCAGGGCTATGCCCCGAATGGCGGCTACGCGCCCAATGATGCCTATGGTCAGGGCTACGCGCCGCAAAACGGCTATGGGCAGCCGCAATATGGTCAGCAGGGGTATGCGGATTATCAGCAGCAGCCCTATGGTCAGCAGGGATATCAGCAGCCATACGGAGGTTATCAGCAACCATACGGTCAGCAAGGTTATCAGCAGCCGTATGGGCAGGGCTATGAGCAGCAGGGTTATCAGCAGCCGTACGCCCAGCAGCCTTATCAGCAGCAGCCGTATGACCAGCAGGGGTTTGTGCAGCCCGGCGGGTATCAGCAGCCCTACGAGCAGCAGGGGTATCAGCAGGGGTACAGCCAGCAGAATCCGCAGGAAACGGATTTGCCGCCGGAGCAGCAGTACGCGCAGTACACCCCCGACGGTCAGCGTGTGTACCCGACGTCGGGGCGCAGCGGCTTCCGGGTGCAGCCGGCGGCGCACAGGGAAATTCCGTGGGATACGATTGCAAAAGTATTGATGTTCGGCGTGCTGCCGATTCTCTTCATTTTAAGCATGGTCTTTGCGTGGACGGCGGTGAAGTGGGTCGTCCTCGTCGGCGCGGTGGCGAGCATCGCCGCGATGTGGCTCCGCGAGCTGGTTACGCCCAACGCGCGGCTGGTGCTGTCGCTTTTGCTGGCGTCGGCGGCGGTCGTCTGCCTCGTCAGCGCACTGGCGACGAATGCGGCGGACAATCAGAACCCCGCGCAGCCGAATCAGTCCGGCCAGATGCAGCAGGGGAGTACATCGGGCAATAACCTCGATGTCAACCTGACCGCGACGGACACGCCCAATCCCTCGCCCACGCCCACCGCGACGCCTGTGGATGACTCCGAGGAGTGCTACGCGCAGCTGCATTCCTTCTTCACGCTGTGGAAGAACAACGCCATCAGCCAAATGGTCAACCTGACGGCCCCGTCGTGGCGCAGCAGCATCAAGGGCGGCACGGACGCGGTGACGCAGAAGCTCTTCGGCGAGGTGCTGACCAACCGCACGCCCGTCAGCTGGGATTTCACGGCCATCACGGGCACATCGAACGACATCGCCCGCATGGTCACCGTGCGCGCCGTCATCAACAAGAACAACACCCTGGGCGAAAGCGTCTACCTGTGGAAGGTGCGCATGGTCAAGGAGGACGGCGTGTGGTACGTTGACCCCGCGACGCTGCAAAGCAACGAGCAGGAAAGCACCGCCACCCCGACCAACGCCCTTGCCACCCAGCCCGTGCTGAACACCAGCCATCCGGACTTGATTCTCTACTACAACCAAAACGGCGGAACGTATTACCACATCGACCCGAACTGCGCGTCCATCGATCAGCGGTATCGCCCGCTGACGGCATCCTTCAAGTGGACGCAGATTGACGACGAACCGTACAAAAACCTGGAGCAGTGCAAGGTGTGCGGCGCACCCCTGCGCGAAGACAAGAGCAACTGATACTCACATATAATATTAGGAGGACAACACGATGGACACCAATGCCAAGCTGTATCAAGACATGACGAAGATTCTCGTCAAGCGTGAGGACATCCAGAAGGCCGTTGCCCAGCTGGGACGGGAAATCACCCGCGACTATCAGGGACGCGATCTGGTGATGGTCTGCATTTTGAAGGGCGCGAGCGTCTTCTTCTCCGACCTCATCCGCGAAGTCGATTTGCCCGTGACGCTGGATTTCATGGCGCTTTCGAGCTATCGCAACTCCACCAAGTCCTCCGGCGTGGTCAATCTGGAGAAAGACCTGTCCGTGTCCATCAAGGGGCGCGACGTGCTGATTGTGGAGGACATTGTGGACAGCGGCAACACGCTGTTCTACCTCGGCAAGTATTTGATGGGCCGCGGCGCGTCCTCCATCCGCATTGCGACGCTGCTGGACAAGCCCGACCGCCGCAATCCCGAACACAACCTGACGGTGGATTACCACTGCTTCAAGATTCCGGATGAGTTCGTCGTCGGCTACGGGCTGGATTTCGCCGAGAAGTACCGCAATCTGCCGGACATCGGCGTGCTGGACAGCCGCGTGTACGGCGCGGCGCACGAATAAATCAGCCGATTCTTCCCCAAATAAAGATAAAATTTTTGTAAAGATGGATTTTTCCGCACACGTCATTCGTCTATATGGGTATACGCCGCAACAGGCGGATGGCGCTGGAACGGAAGGAGGATGCTCGCATTGAAGAAGTCTCGCGGGATGTTCGGCTACGTCGCGGTTCTGCTGCTGATGGTGCTCACCATTTCGATGCTGTTCACCAACGGCTTTGGCAGCAATACCCGTGACCGCCGCATCACCTATCCCCAGCTGCTGACGATGATTGAGGAGGGGCAGGTTCGCTCCGTCGCCATCCGCGGCACGTCGCTGGTGGGCGTGACGACAACAACAACGGTCGCCGACGCGGATTTCCCCGACAAGAACTACGATTTTGAAACCACCATCGGCGCTGATTTCATCGTCACCGCGCGGCAAATGCAGGCGGCGAAGCTTAATAAGCCGCTGGATGAGGTGTCCGTCAAGGATTTGCCGTTCACCATCATCTACCGTCAGCCGCTGACCACCCCGTGGTGGTATGATTTGATTCCACTGGCAATTTCGCTGGTGCTCTGCGGCGTGATGTTCTGGCTGATTATGCGCGCGCAGACCGGCGGCAACGGCAAGGTGATGAACTTCGGCAGAAGCCGGGCGCGCATCCATGACCCGAACAAGAACAAGGTGACGTTCGCCGACGTCGCGGGCGCGGAGGAAGAGAAGGAAGAACTCAAGGAAATGGTGGACTTCCTGCGCAACCCCAAGGCGTACATTGACATGGGCGCGCGCATCCCCAAGGGCGTGCTGCTCATCGGCCCGCCCGGCACGGGCAAAACCCTGCTGGCAAAGGCGGTTGCGGGCGAGGCGGGCGTGCCGTTCTTCTCCATTTCCGGCTCTGACTTTGTGGAGATGTTCGTGGGCGTGGGCGCGAGCCGCGTCCGTGACCTGTTCGACCAAGCCAAGCGCGCTGCCCCGTCCATCATCTTTATTGATGAGATTGACGCGGTGGGTCGCCATCGCGGCGCGGGTCTGGGCGGCGGACACGACGAACGCGAGCAGACGCTGAACCAGCTGCTGGTCGAGATGGATGGCTTCGCAATCAACGAGGGCGTTATTGTCATGGCGGCGACGAACCGCCGCGACATTCTTGACCCCGCGCTGCTGCGTCCCGGCCGCTTTGACCGCACGATTCTCGTCAATTACCCCGATATGGCGGGGCGTGTTGCCATCTTGCAGGTGCACGCCAAGGGCAAGCCCCTTGCGGATGATGTGGATTTGGAGAATATCGCCAAGCGCGTGCCCTTCTCCACCGGCGCGGAGCTGGAAAACATCATGAACGAAGCCGCGATTCTGGCGGCGCGCGGGCGCTTGAAGGCCATCAATCAGCAGACGCTGGTGGAGGCAATCTCCCGCGTGCAGATGGGCCCGGAGAAGCGCAGCCACAAGGTGACGCAGCGCGATAAGCGCATGGTCGCCATCCACGAGGCGGGTCACGCCATCGTCGGGCACGTCCTGCCCAACTGCGACGAGGTGCACCTGATTACCATCGTCCCGCGCGGGCAGGCGGGCGGCTACACGCTGTCCCTGCCGACGGAAGAGGACGATTTGCAGACTTACAGCCAGCTGATGGACTTCGTGGCGATGGGGCTGGGCGGTCATGCCGCGGAGCAGCTTTATCTGGGTGAGTTCACCACCGGCGCAACGAGCGACCTGAAGAAGGCGACGGAGGTCTGCCGCCGCATGGTGACGCAGTTCGGCATGAGCGAAAAGCTGGGGCCGGTCTATCTTGACGGCGATCAGGAAGTGTTCGTCGGCATGGAGTTCGGGCAGAGCCGCGGGTACAGCGAAGAAATGGCGGCGCGCATCGACGCGGAAGTCAAGCGCCTGCTGGAGGAATGCTACCAGAAGGCGGTGGATGCCCTGAGCGCCAACCGCGACCGCATGGAGAAGCTGGTGGACGCGCTGCTCAAGTACGACACCATCAGCCGCCGCGAGTTCGTCACCCTGATGGAAACGGGCGCGCTGCCGGATATTCAGGATGCCGACACCCGCACCACGGGCGATGTGATGATGCAGGATATGGCGGACGAAAAGAAGGAAGAAGGTTCCGAAAAGTCCGCCGAAACGCCTGAAAAGAGCGCTGAAACGCCTGATAAGACAGCGGATGCGCCCGAAAATCACCCAACTGACCCCCATGAAGCCTGATTTGCACACCCACACCACCTCCTCCGACGGGCTGCTTACGCCCGCGGAGCTGGTGGCGCTGGCGGACAAGCACCGCGTGACGCTCCTTGCCGTGACCGACCATGACACGTTTGACGGCGCGGCGCAGCTGCTGGGGAAACCCACGCCGATGACGATTCTGCAAGGTGTCGAATTGTCCCTGCGCGATATGCCCGGCCTGCACCTGCTCGGCTATGGGCGCGGGACGGATACGCCCCTGCACCGCAAGGTTCGGGCGCTGTCCCAAATGCGGCTCGGACGCGCGCGGCAGATGGTGGAGAAGCTGAACGCGCTGGGCTATCCGCTGGATTACGACGAAATCGCCCGCGAAGCCAAGGGCAGCGTCGGTCGGCCGCATATCGCCCGCGCGATGGTCAGCCGCGGCTATGTGGTGGACACGCGCGAGGCGTTTGACCGCTTTCTGGCGGATGGCGCACCGGCCTATGTGGCGGGGGAGCGCTTGAGCATGGCGGAGGCGCTGCCGCTGATGCGGGAAAGCGGCTTCGTGCCCGTTCTGGCGCACCCGATGGAGCTGGAGAAAACCGGCGCGCTGCTGCGCCATCTGCTCGGCGTTTGGCAGGAGCAGGGCTTGCGGGGCGTTGAGGTTTACCACCCGTCCGCCGGACGCGCCACGCCCCTGCTGGATTTGACCGCGCGGCGCATGGGCTTTCTGGTCACCGGCGGCAGTGACTTCCATGGCGATGGCGACCGCCACGGCATGGTCGGCTGCACCGCGCCGATGTGGGCGAGGGCGGCAGATGATGTGGAGAAATTGCTGCAGGCAGTGGAAGCTGCTGAAATCATGTGATATAAGATGAAGAAATACCGAATTGCCATCAGAAAGGGGTGCTGAAACCATGTCCGAATTCAACGACAACAAGCAGCCGCGCCGCCGCCGCACGCAGCTGAACGCGGCGCAGTATGCCGGGCAGCAGACGCTGGACAACAGCATCCCCCTTATCCGCACGGAAGACGCGCCCATGCAGCCGACAAATCCGCCGCGCCGGAATCCGCAGCCGCCCCCCGCGCAGCAGAGCGCCAATCCGCCCATGCAGCCGATGGGTGCGGCTCAGCCGATGCGCCCGCAGGGGATGAATCAGCCGGGGCAGGGGAGCCAATATGCGCAAAGCGGGCAAATGCGCGGCTTCCGCGGCGTGCAGGGGACGCCCATGCAGCCGCAGCAGGGCTGGAACAACGGTGTGCAGCCGCTCGATGCGGCGCACCAATTGGAGCAGTTCTCGTGGGGGCAGAACCCGACAAGCATGAACACTGGGCGCAATCAGCCGATTCGCGGCGGGCAGATGATGCCGAATCAGCCGATGAATCCGCAGCGCCCGCAGAATCCGCCGTATCCGCAGCAGAATTATGGCGGATGGCAGCAGCAGCCGATGTATCCGGTGAATTTTCCGCAGTATCCGGCGAACGGCAATGGCGGAAACGGCGGCGGCAATCATCCGCCGACGGGGCTGGGGGGCTTCAATCCGGAGCATCGCGAGCCGAAGAACGAGCCTGTCCGTCGCAAGCCGTCGGGTCAAAAGCTGCTCAAGCGCATCCTGTTCTGCGCGTGCGCGGTGGCGGTAATTTGCGGACTGGTCGCGGCGGGCGGCGCCATCAGCAATGCCATCCAGGAGCAGAACGAGCGGGAAGCACTGGTCGCGTCGGTGACGGCATATGACGACAAGTACGTCCAGAACGTGTATGTGGACGGCATCCACCTCGGCGGCATGACCCGCGCGGAGGCGGAAGAGGCGGTCACGGCGCACGCGAATCAGCAGCGCGACGCGTGGAAAGTGCGCCTGATGTACGCGGGTCAGCTGGTGAGGGAAATCACGAGCGCCGACCTGAACATGACCGTCGATGTGCAGGAAGCCCTCGACGCGGCATGGCAGCCGGGGCACACAGAAGGCGGCATTGACGCGCGCAAAGCCACGATGGACGCGCTGGCGGAAAATCCCTACGAGGGCTATTCCGCGACGCCCAGCGGCGACAATGTGGTGATTGACAACATCCTGCTCAGCATCGCGCAGCAGGCGTACATCCAGCCGGTGGATGCGCATATTATCTTCGATTCCAACAATTTCAACAATCCGCTGACGATTCAGCCGGAAACGGTCGGGCGCTATATGGACACGACCGAGGCGAAAAATCAGGTGTACCAGATGATGTCGTCCTTGGTCAGCGGCGAGGTGGAGCTGACGACGCGCGAGCTTCAGCCGACCACGACCAAAGCCATGCTGGAGCCGCAGATTCAGCTGCGCGCGACGGCGTACACCCCGATTTCGACCACCAGCACGGAGAACCGCAACCTGAACATTCAGGTGGCGTTCGAGCGCATCAACGGCAAGATGCTTGCAGCGGGTGAAACATTCTCCTTCAATACGGTTGTGGGCAAGCGCACGAAGGCAAACGGCTTCTATCAGGCGATTGAGTATGCGTACGGCGATCAGCGCATGGGCTACGGCGGCGGCGTGTGTCAGGCAAGCACGACGATGTACCTTGCGGCAGCGAAGGCGAACATGACGATTCTCAAGCGCGAGCCGCACTCCGATGCGGTGGGCTACACCGACTACGGCAAGGACGCGACGGTATCCGACAACCGCATTGACTTCAAGTTCCGCAACGACACGAACAGCACGATTTTCATCGTTGCGACGGTGATGAAGGACAGCCGCTACGACAAGACGCACAAGGTGTGCGTGGTGTCGATTTACGGCGAGAGCCTCGGCAAGGGCGTGAAGTACGAGCTGGAAACGGTGACGGTGCAGACCCTGCCCGCCCCGACTGAGCCGGAATACCGCAAGGACACGAACCACACCTACGCCACCTATGTTGACCAAGAGTACACCTACCGCAAGGCAACCGACGGCTGTGTGGTGGAAAGCTACCTGGTGAAGTATGTGGGCGGCGCGGAAACCGAGCGCAAGCTGATGTACACC
>ERZ827498.3086-NODE-3086-length-14643-cov-2.420688_pt1 | contig 14643 bp, 15 predicted proteins | sample MGYA00519865_ERZ827498 | MGnify/ENA primary metagenome ERZ827498 (study PRJEB31778, sample SAMEA3449328) | human gut metagenome | biome: human gut; feature: human-associated habitat; material: faeces | place: United Kingdom | collected 2010/2012 ...
TGCTTTATTAGGCAATCAGTTTAAAAAAATGTGACAAAGATCACTTTTTTAAATAGCAAACGATTGCTATTATTTCACACCTTTATTTTAAAGGAATATGATTTGTTACAAATAAAACAAACTACTTAATGAGGAAAACATGAAAAATTTACTTAAACTTTCTGCCATTGCAATTTTAGCGGCAAGCGCAGTCTCTACTTTTGCATCAAACAAAGAACCTTACACTGAACAAGGTACGAATGCTCGTGAAATGACTGAGCAAAAACCGATTCACTGGATCTCTGTTGACCAATTGAAAAAAGAATTGGAAGGCAAAGCACCCATTAATGTGAGCTTCGACATTGACGATACTGTACTTTTCAGTAGCCCTTGTTTCTATCACGGCCAAGAAAAATACTCACCAGGTAAAAATGATTACTTAAAAAATCAAGATTTCTGGAATGAAGTGAATGCAGGTTGTGACCAATATTCTATTCCAAAACAAATTGCGGTGGATTTAATTAATATGCACCAAGCACGTGGTGACCAAATTTATTTCATTACCGGTCGTACAGCAGGCGATAAAGATGGTGTGACACCAGTGCTACAAAAAGCCTTTAATATTAAAGACATGCATCCTGTAGAATTCATGGGTGGTCGCAAACTTCCAACTAAATATAACAAAACACCGGGTATTATTGAGCACAAAGTGAGTATTCACTATGGTGACAGCGATGACGATATCCTAGCCGCAAAAGAAGCAGGTATTCGTGGTATTCGTTTAATGCGTGCCGCTAACTCAACTTATCAACCAATGCCAACCCTTGGTGGCTACGGTGAAGAAGTATTGATTAACTCAAACTACTAATCTTTATAAAAAAGTGCGGTTATTTTTGACCGCACTTTTCTTATCTAGTGAAAATCCTCTGAATTTTTAAAAAGTTTCTGGGAATATGCTAAAATTTTTCTGTTTTCAGGAGCCTATTTATGTCAGAACTCACGTCTAATCAATATTTAATCATCATTGCCGTACTGCTTTTTATCAGCATTGTGATGCTTTTTCTATTAAGCCGCAGCAAACGAGATACGCAAGAATTACAACAAGATCTCAATAAAACCATCGAAGATTACAATCAATTAGCTAAGCGTTTTGATTCCTTAAGTACGGTCAAAAATCAACTAGAACAACAAGCTGTTAAAGCACAAACTCACGCAGAAGGCTTACAAACTCGCCTGAATGAACGTGATGAAAAAATCCAATATTTAGAAAAAGAATTGGATGAAGAACAGCTCCGACACGATCAAATTGGCGGGCAAATCACCGCATTAAAAGAACGCTTTGGGATAGCGTCAGCACAAGCCGAAAGCTTGAAAGGGCAATTGCAACAAGCTCAGGAAAATCTACTTAGAAAAGAACAAGAGCAACAAAAAACGCTGGAAAAATTGACCGCACTTTCACAAGAATTAACGGAGCTCAAAACCACCCTTTCCGAAAAAGAAAAACATTTTGCTGAACAGCAACAGCATATTGAGCAATCCAAACAACAGCTAGGCGTGGAATTCCAAAATCTGGCCAACCGCATTTTGGAAGAAAAAAGCCAATCCTTTAATCAAACCAATCAAACGGCATTGGAAACGCTGTTGAAACCTTTCCGTGAGCAAATTGAAGGCTTTCAAAAACGAGTGAATGAAATCCATTCAGAATCCGTAAAAGGTAATGCGGGTTTAGAAGCGGAAATCAAAAAGGTGTTGGAAATTGGCTTAAATATGTCGAAAGAAGCCAATAATTTAACCTCTGCACTAAAAGGTGAAAAGAAAACCTTAGGTAACTGGGGAGAAGTACAACTTGAGCGCGCGCTTCAACTGGCCGGACTCATTGAAAATGTGCATTACAGTGCACAAGCCCATTTTAAAGATGAGCAAGGCGGACGAAACTATCCTGATTTTGTGCTGAATCTGCCCGATGAGAAAAACATCATCATTGATAGCAAAATGTCATTGAATGCTTATGAAAGTGCGGTCAATTCTGAGGATGAATTTGAACGTGAGCGTTTACTAAGGGAGCATATTAAAGCCCTGAGAAATCACATTGATGACTTGCACCGCAAGGATTACAGCAATTTGATTGGCATGCGCAGCCCTAATTTTGTCTTGATGTTCATCGCTGTGGAACCCGCTTATATTGAAGCCTTAAAATTAGACCCAAGTCTGTTTAATTATGGGTATGAGAAAAATGTCATTATGGTTTCACACACGACTCTCATGCCAATTTTACGCACAGTGGCAAATTTATGGCGTATCGAACGAGGCAATGCCGAAGCCAAAGAAATCGCAGAAAAAGCAGGTGAAATTTATAACCAAATTTGCTTGGTAGCAGAACGTTTGAGCAAACTGGGCAATACCCTTTCCACCGTAAGTAATCAATATAACAGTACTGTTACCGCTCTTGTGGGCCAACAAGGTTTAGTGGGGAAAGTGGAGCGATTTAAAGACTTGTCAGCGAAAGCTAACAAGACTATGCCAAACGTTGAATTGCTCAATAATGACGTGGATTTAACGCGCCTATCTCTTATCACTACCGAGAATGGGGTAAAATAAAGCATACCTGTTGAATTTTTCTTTAAAAGCGGCTATTTTCTTGCCGCTTTTTTATTTGTGGGGAATTTTATGGCGACAGAACAAAAAGAAATCACGGATCCGTGTGCAAAATATAACGAACAAACCAGTTTTCTAAGCAAAACAATTTTTGCAAGCCGTTGGTTACAAGTGCCTATTTACTTAGGTTTAATTGTCGTGCAAGGCATCTATGCCTACAAGTTTATGAAAAACTTGTGGTATCTCATCACCAATGTTAATGAAATGGATGCAGACACCATTATGCTCGCCGTGCTCAATCTCATTGATGTGGTGATGATTGCGAACTTATTGGTGATGGTGACATTAGGTGGATACGAAATTTTTGTTTCAAAACTTCGTACAAAAAACCATCCTGATCAACCTGAATGGATGAGTCATGTGAATGCAACTGTGCTGAAAGTTAAACTTTCCATGTCAATTATCAGTATTTCGTCGATTCACTTATTGCAAACCTTTGTGAATGCCTCAAAAATTTCTGAAAAAACGATTATGTGGGAAGTGATTATTCATTTTTCTTTCTTGATTTCAGCGATTGCCATGGCTTATACCGATAAAATTCTCTACAGTACAAGTCATAAAAATCATTAGTACACAAAGTGCGGTCAAAATTGACCGCACTTTTTGTATTTAAACCTATAAAAATATTCACTTTATACTTACAATAAAATCTGATAACCTGAGCAAATCACTATATTATTATCACGTATCTTTTAATAAGGAAATATATCTCATAATAAGGAAATATATCTCATGTTATCTCATAAGATTAAGCTAATTTTTCTAGTTGCGTTTACACTCTTTTTAACAAGTTGCTCAACAATGTATAACCCATTAGACACTTTATACTGGCATGGTAAAGAAGACTATGAGTTTTTTGCTCGAAAACGTTTACCGGATGAATCTTATCAATGCTTTAAAGACAATGAAAGAAGTTATATTCACGCTTATCGACTTGCTCTTTATGATTTACAAACCTATGAAGTTGGCAGAAACGCTAGAACAATCTTTCTAACAACAGAAAAAGTATATACTGGTGGCCATACATGGACTTATGTATTTACGGATGCAAGCCATAAAATCACATCTATTAGAGATGCCACAGGGTTTGGAGACATTGAAAAAGAATTTGGTTGTGGTGAGTATCAAGAAGCAGTAAAAATTGCTACACCAGAAGAACTAAAAAAACGCAAAATTAAACCTAGATTATGGGCTGCAATTGTTCGCACTCCAGAAATAAATCAAATGATGTGGGCTTCTGATGCAGCTTATAGTACTCTTGAGCAAGCCAAACAAGATTCACTAAAACAATGTCAAGAGTATGGTGGCAAAGACTGCCAATTAGTGATTGGTATAAGTAATATGTGTTTAGGGCTAGCTAGTGGTCGAGATAGTAGTGGTATGAGAGATTACTTCGGAAATAGCATCATTCCTGAGCACGCTAAAGAAATGGCGGTTGAAATTGCCAAGCGAAAGGGGGCTCATCTTGTAAGCCTAGCCCAGCCCCTTCGCTTTGCGCCCTACCGTGTGATATGCTTAAAGATAAAACTTGTAACTTCGATAGCCCTCAGGTCATCATTCCAGGAGTTAAAGGCGGAAAAGCATTTAACGTAGCATTAGATGGTAATGTACTTAAATAGTAAATAATATTTTCAAAGTGCGGTCAAATTTGACCGCACTTTTGTTTTTTAAAACTCATCTTGATGTTTAAATTTCAATAAATCTCGACGTTCTTTTTTATTTGGACGACGATCAGGATGTGGCATTGAAAGCGCATTATTTTTTCTTGCCCATGCCATTTCTTCGCGTTTTTTCACACTCTGTGCCGTTTCTTGGTAAAGCAATTGTGCTTCAGGGGCGCCACGGCGTTGGTCACTCAACGCAATCACTTCAATTTCTTTTTCATCGCTGCCTTGGCGAAGTTTAATCATCGCCCCGATTTCTACATTTTTACTTACTTTGGCACGCTGACCGTTGTAATGGACTTTGCCCCCTTCAATCATCGCTTTCGCAATGCTACGAGTTTTATAAAAACGCGCCGCCCAAAGCCATTTATCTAAACGCACTTCGTTATTTTCAGCCATAACTCTTCCTATTTCTCTCACTTTGCGTATGATGAGCCAATAACAAGATAATAGGGCTAATATCATGAAAAAACAACTTCCACACATTCTCTCCCTTTCCACGGTGGCAAAATCCCGCTTGTTTGAGATTCAAGCTGTTGATCTCAAATTCTCTAATGGAATTGACCGCACTTATGAACGCTTCCGCCCTTTCAATCGAGATTCAGTGATAGTGATTGCCATTGATGGTGAAGATTTACTCCTGGTTCGTGAATACGCAGTCGGAACAGAACAATATGAGTTAGGCTTTGTAAAAGGTGGAATGGATACGGGAGAAACGCCCGAACAAAGTGCGAATCGTGAATTACAGGAAGAAATTGGCTTGGGGGCAAAAAAATGGACATTTTTACGCACGATGAAGATCAATCCACAAATTATGGGACATAAAATGCACGTGTTATTAGGTGAAGATCTGTATCCAAATCAACTAGAAGGCGATGAGCCTGAACCATTAGAAATCGTACGTTACCCTTTATCTCAACTTGACGCGCTGTTGATGAGCGATGAATTTAATGAGGCAAGAAACTTAACCGCACTTTATACATTGCGAGATTATTTAAAAAAACGTAAATAAATCGAATAAATTTAGATAAATTCTAATCGCAAGCGATTAACTTTAAATAAAACTTGCATAAATGTTCTTTTTTTGAGAATGTATCACCATTTTTCAAAATAAACAGGAAAATTTATGTCGCATGATAATTTAAAAGAATTGACCTTCCGAGGAATGTTCCTTGGCGCGTTAATTACAGTGATCTTCACTGCATCTAACGTTTATTTGGGTCTTAAAGTGGGGATGACTTTCGCCTCCTCCATTCCAGCTGCCGTAATCTCTATGGCAATTTTAAAATTCTTCAAGGATTCCAGTATCTTAGAAAATAACATGGTGCAAACCCAAGCTTCATCAGCGGGAACATTGTCTTCTGTTATTTTCGTTCTTCCAGGCCTGTTAATGATGGGTTACTGGCAAGAATTCCCATTCTGGCAAACAGTGCTAATCTGTGCCGCTGGCGGTACATTAGGCGTGCTATTTACCATTCCATTACGTCGTGCGATGGTCGTAAACAGCGACTTACCTTATCCTGAAGGTGTCGCGGCAGCTGAAATCTTAAAAGCCGGCAACAATAACGAAAGTGATAGTGGTGTGAAAGATATTGCTTACGGTGGTATTTTTGCGGCAACTGTTGCATTCTTAACCAACGCATTACGTGTCATGTCTGATAGCGCAAGTGCATGGTTTTCTAACGGCAAAGCCGTTTTCCAATTACCGATGGGTTTCTCTCTTGCATTAGTGGGGGCGGGTTACTTAATTGGTATCGTGGGCGGTCTTGCGATGTTATTCGGTACATTCCTTGCATGGGGTATAGCGGTACCTTATTTCACTGCAACAGGCGATATGCCAACGGATGCCTCTATTGTTAGTTATGCCATGACTGAATGGAAAACGAAAGTTCGCTTTATTGGTGTAGGTACTATCGGTATTGCAGCGATTTGGACATTATTAATCCTTCTCAAACCAATGATTGAAGGGATGGTTCATTCTTTCCGTATGTTAAAAGGCTCACAAGCTGAATCAGAAAATCGTATTGATATCGACTTATCACCAAAAACCATCATTTACATTTTATTGGCGACTGTCGTGTTAATCGTAATTTCTTTATATCACTTCGTTGCTACGGCACCAATTTCTGCTGAACTTGCCATTTTATTAGTGGTGGTTTGTACTCTACTTGCTGTGTTAATTGGTTTCTTCGTCGCAGCGGCATCAGGTTATATGGCGGGATTAGTTGGTTCATCCTCTAGCCCAATTTCAGGTATTGGGATTATTTCTGTGATCGTGATTTCACTTGTTTTAGTAACCATTGGTAAAAGCAGTGGCTTATTTGAAACTGCAGATGGTCAAAAATTCTTAACCGCATTAACCTTGTTCACCGCATCGATCGTTTTAACCACAGCAACGATTTCAAACGATAACTTGCAAGACTTAAAAACCGGTCTTCTAGTTGAAGCCACCCCTTGGAGACAACAGGTTGCATTGATTATCGGTTGTTTCGTTGGTGCGTTAGTGATTGCGCCAGTATTAGAAATTTTATACCACGCTTATGGCTTCACGGGTGCATTACCGCGTCCAGACATGGACCCAACGCAAGCGCTTTCTGCACCGCAAGCAACCATTATGACCACCATCTCACAAGGTATTTTTACCAACCATTTAGAATGGACTTATATTTTAACTGGTGTGGGGTTAGGTATTGTATTGATTATTGTGGATGCATTTATGCGTAAAACCAGCAAAGGTCGCTTTGCCTTACCAGTATTAGCGGTAGGTATTGGTATTTACTTACCACCATCAATCAATATGCCGGTTGTGGTCGGTGCTGTGATGGCATGGCTTATCACTCGCAATATTAAGAGCTATGCAAAACGCACTAACAATACTGAAGTGGAGAAAAAAGCAGAACGTTTCGGTACACTTTTTGCAGCTGGTTTAATTGTGGGGGAAAGCTTAATGGGCGTAATTTTAGCTTTCATTATCGCAGCCTCAGTGACATCAGGCGGCTCTGAAGCACCATTAGCCTTAGAATTAGAAAACTGGGATAATATGGGTGAATTACTTGGTCTTACCGTATTCATCTTTGGTATTTTTGTTTTCATTTCTCGCGTATTACGTGCGAAGAGATCAAAATAACAGATGAAAATAGGCTATCTTCGGATAGCCTATTACAGGAGTATAAAATGTCAACTCAATCCCCCTATTTGAATGCAATTATTCTCTTTCCACTTATTACACAAGTGATTGGAAGTAGTATAGCTTATGTTGTTTTTGAACTAGACTATTACCGAGAAGGCTATTTTGACTCAGCCTTATTCGGTTTTTTTTTGACATTTTGGTTATTCACCGTACCCACAATCATTATTGCCTATTTTACTAAACGCTGTGGTTACCTTCGATATCAATGGAAAAAAATCCTCTTTCTCTCGTTTATTATTGTTTTTTGTTACTGGAGTACAGGTAATTTGATAATAGCTCCCAATACAAAATACCTTACTGATCGAGCATTATTCGTACTTAGCGGTTCTATTATTATGACAATCTATACAATCATTATCCTGCCACTGCTATTGCCTAAATCAAAGTAGAAAATAAGCATGCTATTATCTCAATCTCTTCTCGATCAAGTCCGCTCGCTTGCCAATGAAGCGGGAAAACATTTGGCTCGTTTTTACCAACAGGATGTGGCAATACAAACTAAATCGGATAACACACCTGTCACAGAGGCGGATTTATTTGTCAGCCAGTTTTTAATTGAAAAACTGACCGCACTTTTCCCCGATATTCCTGTTCTTTCAGAGGAAAACTGCAATATTCCCTTTAAACAACGCCAAACTTGGCAAACTTATTGGCTAATCGATCCCCTTGATGGCACGCAACAATTTATTGATCGCACAGATCAATTCTCCGTATTGATTACACTCGTACAAAACCATCAACCTTTACTGGGTGTTATCCACTTCCCTATTTTGAATACCACCTATTACGCAATGAAAGGTTTTGGGGCATTTAAGCAAAGCAACAAAGAAATAAAAATCTTACAACCCAGAAAAATCGATCTCACCAAACCGTTAAAAATCGCCGTAGGCGCCACCACCTCACAAGAGAAAGTGCGGTCAATTTTAGCGAAGAATTTGGCATGCGAATTTACGGTGGTGGGCTCGAGCAGTTTAAAAAGCGGTTTGGTTGCTGAGGGTGCTGTTGATTGCTATGTTCGACTCGGTAAAACTGGCGAATGGGATACGGCAGGCGCTGAAATTTTATTAGCTGAAATCAATGGAATGATTTTCGATCCGCACTATCAGCCACTCACCTATAATCAGCGTGAAAATTTAATTAATCCCTCCTTTGTGATGGTGGCAGATAATACACAAAATTGGGCATCTGTCTTTCAATTTAATTGATTGGTTCGATTGGTAAAGTGCAGTAATATATTGCATTATTTAAAAAAACTACTCGGAACAATAAGGAATAATATGCAAACTAATAATAACTGTATCGTGATTTTTGGTGCTTCCGGTGATTTGACTCACCGTAAACTCATTCCAGCACTTTATAATCTGTTCAAATTTGGTCGTTTAAACAAATTTTCTGTATTGGGTGTCGCGCGTTCAGAATTAAACGATGACACTTTCCGTGAAAAAATGCGTGAAGCGCTACTTGAAACAGAAGAAACCACGCCAGAAACGCTAGACGCTTTTTGTAGCCATCTCTATTACCAAGCGGTAAACACATCTGATGCTGCCGATTACGGAAAATTAGTCCCACGTTTAGAAGAATTACATACTAAATATCAAACGAATGGCAACACCCTTTACTATATGTCCACACCACCAAGCTTATATGGTGTGATTCCAGAATGTCTTGCAGCTCATGGTTTAAACACAGAAGAAGAGGGTTGGAAACGGATTATTGTCGAAAAACCTTTTGGTTACGATGAAAAAACAGCACAAGAACTCGACGTCCAAATTCATCGTTTCTTTGAAGAACATCAAATCTATCGTATCGACCATTATCTTGGTAAAGAAACCGTACAAAACTTACTTGTTTTACGCTTCTCAAATGGTTTATTCGAACCGCTTTGGAACCGTAATTACATTGATTATGTCGAAATTACGGGAGCCGAAGCCATTGGGGTAGAAGAACGTGGTGGCTATTATGATGGTTCCGGTGCAATGCGTGACATGTTCCAAAACCACTTATTACAAGTTTTAGCCATGGTTGCCATGGAACCACCTGCAATCATCAATGCAAACTCAATGCGTGATGAAGTGGCCAAAGTCATGCATTCTTTACGTCCATTAACGCAAGATGACGTTGAGCACAACTTAGTGCTTGGTCAATATACTGCAGCGGAAATTGATGGCAAAGAAGTCAAAGGCTATTTACAAGAAAAAGGCGTTCCAGCTAACTCTCGCACTGAAACCTTTATGGCATTACGTTGCGAAATCGAAAACTGGCGTTGGGCGGGCGTACCTTTCTATGTGCGTACAGGGAAACGCTTACCGGCACGTGTGACGGAAATTGTAATTCATTTTAAAACTACTCCGCACCCTGTATTCAGCCAAAATGCACCAGAAAATAAATTGATCATTCGTATTCAGCCTGATGAAGCCATTTCAATGCGCTTTGGTTTGAAAAAACCAGGTGCAGGCTTTGAAGCCAAAGAAGTATCAATGGATTTCCGTTATGCCGATTTAGCCGACGAGCAAGTACTCACGGCTTATGAACGCTTATTACTTGATGCGATGAAAGGCGATGCGACACTCTTTGCGCGTACTGATGCCGTACACGCTGCATGGAAATTTGTTCAACCGATTTTAGACTACAAAGACGCAGGCGGTCGAGTTCATGAATATGAAGCGGGTACTTGGGGACCAGTTGCCGCTGAAAAACTCATTGCGAAAAGTGGTCGCGTATGGCGTAAACCAAGCGGTAAAATGAAGAAAAAGGTTTAATCATCAATATCTCGCCTTCTTCAATAAATAGAAGAAGGCTTATCACCGAATAGAGAGAAACAAACATGAACACCATTACCTTCCCAACAGCTCAGCATGCTGTTGAAAAGATTGCCCAAGAATTTGTGATTTATAGCCAATTAAATCACCCTGTGCATATTTCTCTTTCTGGCGGTTCAACGCCTAAGCTGTTATTCAAAACTTTAGCCAAAGCGCCTTATACCGAACAAATCAACTGGAAGAATCTGCATTTTTGGTGGGGCGATGATCGCATGGTTCAACCAACCAATCCAGAAAGCAACTACGGTGAAGTGCAAAAGCTCTTATTCGATCATATTCAAATTCCAACGGAAAACATCCACAGAATTCGTGGAGAAAATGAACCGCACTTTGAACTAAAACGCTTCGAAGAAGAATTAAGTGCGGTCATTCCAAACGGTGTTTTTGATTGGATCATTTTAGGTATGGGGACTGACGGTCATACAGCTTCTCTCTTCCCACATCAAACTAATTTTGATGATGAAAACCTAGCTGTCATTGCTAAACACCCTGAAAGCGGTCAAATTCGCATTTCTAAAACAGCCAAACTCATTGAACAAGCCAAACGCATTACCTATTTAGTCACTGGCGAAAGCAAAGCGGACATTCTAAAAGAAATCCAAACCACGCCAGCAGAAAATCTTCCTTATCCCGCAGCAAAAATTAAAGCAAAAAATGGGGTGACAGAATGGTATTTGGATAAAGCGGCGGCGGCATTATTGTAATACGCCTACCCAAAGGAACTTCAAGATGAAAAAAATATTGTTATTAGCTTTATTACCCGTAACCGCAATGGCTGCCTCAATCAAAGGTATTGGAGAAATCTACCAAGATTGGGATTTAATCTGTGATAACACGGGTACTTGTCGCATGGCGGGTTATCAAGAGAATAGAGATGATCCAGTGTCCATTTTATTTACTCGAGAAGCAGGCCCAAATACACCTGTGGAAGGGGAACTGACTATTTTACCATTCGGTGAAAATGACCGTGATATTCAAGTGGGTCAAGATGTTGAAATTTGGCTAAACGACAAATCATTAGGCACTATCAAGCATATTTCTGATAGCAATCCAGATAAACTCACTGAAGAACAAACCAAGGCAATACTTAGCGGATTGACAAAAGAAAGCGAAATTCGTCTTACCTATGGTAAAACCACGCTCAGAGTGTCTGACAGAGGTGCCGCAGCTGTAATGCTAAGAATGGATGAATTCCAACAGCGGTTAAACACACCTTCGGCTCTCATTCGTCGAGGCCAAGAAAAACATGCGGTATTAGCGCCACAGACTGCACCCCAAATTGAGGTAGCAAGTGTAAATAACCGCAAAAAAATAGAATTAAAACGCGGCGAAAAACAATACGATAACGTGCTAGCATTATTACGTAAAGCTTACAACGGTTGCAAGGATGAAGATGAAGTAAGCCAAGATATAACGCTTTATCCCTTAACACAAAATAAGGTATTAGCCGAGGTACTTTGTGTCAGAGGTGCTTATCAACGTACCAATTACTATGCAGTACTTGATGACAAATTGAGTAAAGTAGAACAAATCTTGGCGGGGCTGTACAACGAAGCAGGCTATGATGAAAAACAAGGTTATGCATTTGTAAGAGGCACTTACAAAGGACGCGGATTAGGTGATTGCTTGGGGGGACAAGATGCCGTATGGAATGGCGAAATCTTTATCCGCACCTCAAAATGGACGACTGGATCTTGTAAAGGTTTTGGCGGTGGTGCATGGCAGTTGCCGATTTTTGTTAGTAACGTTATCGTAAAATAAAAACTCACGATTACTATAAGCGATTAGATTTTACGAATTTTTTGAGAATATTCTTTTAGGAATTTATAAAATGAAAAAAGTTATCCTTCTCTTGCTATTACCACTCACCGCAATGGCAACGCCAATTAAAGGTTTTTTTGAAAACTATCAAGATTGGGACTTAGTCTGTGATAATTTAGGGACTTGTCGCATGGCAGGGTATCAAGAAGATGAAGGTTTTGATAACCGAGTTTCACTTTTATTCACCAGACAAGCGGGCGAGGATGCTCCTATTAATGCAGAATTAATTTTCTTGGATTATGATGAAAATGATAAACCGATAAAACTAGATGACAAAATCCAAATTATCTTAAATGGTAAATCGCTTGGAACCATACAAAATTTAAAAAATAGTTCGTCTAAATTAAATGCAAAACAAACTACCGAATTATTAACCGCATTAAAAGATCATGCCGATATTCAATTCATTTCTGGCCAGTTTAAAAGGTACATTTCAGACAAAGGCGCAACAGCTGCAATGCTTAAAATGGATGAATTCCAACAACGATTAAATACACCTTCAGCACTCGTTCGTCAAGGTCAAGAGAAACGTGCTGTATTAGCCCCACAAGCTGCCCCTAAAATTGATGCAGTAAAAATCAACAATCGAAAAATGGTTGATCTACAACGAGGAGAAAAAAATTTTGATAATGTATTAACGTTATTACGTCAAAGTAACGGTACTAATGAAAATGCTGATAATTATTGTAGTGCACTTCACCAAGATGAAGGTTGGAGTGGACTTATCACTCAATATCCATTAACAAAAGGCAAAGTTCTAGCCGAAACTATTTGCATTATGGCTGCCTATCAACACTATAACTACTATGCAGTAATGGATGAAAAACTCAGTAAAGTAGAACAAGTACTGGCAAGTCAATATAACGATGTTATGTATGATGATAAAAAACACATCTTAACTGTAATAGGCTCATTTAAGTCACGGGGTATTGGTGATTGTTGGCATGGGAAAGAAGCTGTCTGGAATGGAAAAATATTTATCCGCACTTCAGAATGGACAACTGGCTCTTGTAAAGGTTTTACTGGTGGTGCATGGCAATTGCCTATTTTTGTGAGCGAAATTAACGTCAAATAGAAATTTATGCTTATAGAGTATGAAAAATAACATTTCACGCATGCAAATATTCCATCTTCAGCATAGGAAACTTAATATGATTGACTATAAAACAAACTATCCTATTTCAGTTAAACAATTTATTGAATTGTTAAATAAAACAACGCTCGGGGCACGCCGTCCGTTAGAGGATGAAAAACGCGTCACAGCAATGTTGTACCATGCGGATTTATTAGTGACCGCTTGGGATGGTGAACGATTAGTGGGTGTGGCACGTTCCGTGACGGATTTTGCCTATTGCTGTTATTTATCTGATTTAGCGGTTGATGAACAATATCAAAAACAAGGTATCGGCTTGCAGTTAATTGAACACACCAAACAGGCGTTACATCCACAAGCCAAAATTGTGCTTTTATCGGCACCGCAAGCCGTGGATTACTATCCGCATATTGGATTTACGCAACACATGAGTGCGTGGACGAAGAGTTAAAAAACGCTTGGAAAAGTAACCGCACTTTTTCGTCGCAAGAAGATAGATTACTGATAGCGCACGCTTTATAGCGTGTGCTTGTAATTGAATGTTTTCTAGGCACGCGTCGGGAGACGCGCGCCATAATGGTGAACTTAGATAGTTATTAGATAGCACACACTTTCATAAAGTATATACCACCATAAGGAATTAAAATGGAACAGTTAGATGAATCATTGGTAAGAATTGTAGTTAGCATTATAGGATCAATTATGACAGTAATAACAACTATTGTTGCTATCTTTTCATATAAAAATAATTCTTATAATAAAAGAGTTATCCAGGACTTTGAGCAAGTAAATAAATATCTCTCTAAGAAAAATATTCAGATCATAGAATCAGAACATAGAATTCTAAAAGATATGGCATGTAACACAATTTCATATTTTAAAGGGAAAAGTTTTGAGGTAGTAAAGGATATTATTGAATCTGATATTGGTTTACTTGAATTCTCTAAATTAGAAATTCTCAGGAAGGCGGGCTATATTGATTGCAAATATAATTTATTAAATAAATATAGCGAAACTATAAAAACTAAAACATTGTCACTGATTCTTTGGATCTTGTTCGTTGCTTATGGAGTGATTGTTATTATAGCAAGTGTTTATTTTAACTTTGTAGGCACTCCTCTAGGATTTGTTATTCTAATGATTTCAATTGGTATATTTGAAATCCCAATGCTTCAATATATAGAGAACAGAAAAGTTCTTGATTGGTTTAAGAAAAATAAAGATAGTCTAAAGAAATATAATTCAGTAATTCAATTGAAATAAAATAGCAACATGGTGGAATTTCCCCCCTTAGATAGCGCGCATCTCCCGACGCGTGCCAGCATTAATAAAAAACAATTGAAAAAACGACCGCACTTTTTACGTGTAGTCATGTGGTACAACTTGTTGCACCAAAGTATTCAAATCGGTACAAAGACTTGT
>ERZ827498.3096-NODE-3096-length-14597-cov-2.955508_pt1 | contig 14597 bp, 16 predicted proteins | sample MGYA00519865_ERZ827498 | MGnify/ENA primary metagenome ERZ827498 (study PRJEB31778, sample SAMEA3449328) | human gut metagenome | biome: human gut; feature: human-associated habitat; material: faeces | place: United Kingdom | collected 2010/2012 ...
GTAAAAATCTGTTTGGGCAGACCATGCGCGTGGCTGAGATGCAGTCCGAGGGGGGCGCCGCCGGCGCTGTTCACGGCTCTCTGGCCGCCGGCGCTTTAACCAGCACCTTTACCGCCAGCCAGGGCCTGCTGCTCATGATTCCCAATATGTATAAGATTGCGGGCGAGCTGCTTCCCTGCGTATTTCATGTAAGCGCCCGCGCGCTTGCCGCCGACGGACTTACCATGGCGCTCGCCCACGCCGAAAACGGCACCGCCGCCATCGGCGCGTGGGAAAACCTTTCCGCCATGCCCGACGGAAACGGCGCTGCGACGCTCGCTGACAGCACGCTTCTCGCCGGACAGGGCAGCGCGAACCTGATCGGCGTGACGAACGATATTTCCGCTCTCTCCGCCGGGTCTCTCTCCCATTCGCTGCTCGCCGTGAGCGACTTTCTCCGCGGCGATACAACATATCAGACCGGCCCGCTCGTCCACAAGCGCGACTGCTTTGAGGCCGGGACGCTCCACCGCGTGCCGGACGGCGAAGCGCTGCGCGAGGGCGTAACGTACGAATTTCGCGTGCAGTATGCCGAGGCGCTCTCCGTCGCGGCAGGGATGCGCAGCGAGGACGCTGGGCTTGCCGTCCGCTCCGAGCTGACGGGCGAGGAGTTCCCCGTTTCCGATTTCGTCTGGTACGGCAGCAGTGAGCACCTGACCGGCGATGAGTATAACCCTTACACCATCACATTCACTTATACCCCTTCGAGCGAGGGAAGCACCGTGTGCAGCTTTGTGCCGGTGAATCTTACCGGCGAGAGCAGCGCGCTTTCCGCCGCGCCCTTCCGCGCCTGCGCCGAGACCACGGCGCCGGCCGCGGAGACCGTCGCCGTTGTTGAAATGCCCGCCGTCGTCGAGACCGCCGTTTCCGTGACGCCGGAGGCCACGCTCCCCACGCCGGAACCGCCTGCCGTTTCCGAGACCATGCCCGGCAGCGCCACGCCGGCGCCGCTGCGCGATGCCGAGAGCGGAGCGCCCGCCACCCGCGTGCTGCTTGCGCAGACGCTCTGGACGCTCTTTGACCGCCCCGCCGCCGAGGGCGACGTGTACTTCTCCGATCTCCCCGCCGACACCGACGCGGCGCAGGCCATCCGCTGGGCAGCGCAGAGCGGGCTGATCGTCGGCTACGGTGACGGCACGTTCCGTCCCGACGAGCCGGTCACCCGCGAGCAGACCGCCGTGATCCTCTGCCGCTACGCGGCGCTGCGCGGCGCGGACACCTCCGCCGCGGGCGATCTCGCCGCATGGAGCGACGGCAGCTCCGTCAGCCCGTGGGCGCAGCAGGCGATGCTCTGGGCCGTGCAGTCCGGCACGATCGCCGCGCACGGCGACGGCACCATCGGTGCACACGAGACCGCGACCTGCGGCGCGCTTTCCGAGATGCTGATGAATCTTCAGCAGAAGCTGTGATATACTAAATAAAAGCCTCCCTCTCTGAGGGAGGTGGCTCGGCGAAGCCGAGACGGAAGGAGTTAACTCCCTCAGTCAGCTTCGCTGACAGCTCCCTCAAAGAGGGAGCCTTTTTTATTCAGGAGGACGACAGTTATGAGTGAAAATACTCTCCCGCTCGAGATCGAGCGGAAATTTCTCATCGCGCTGCCGGACGCGGCGCTGCTCGGGGAAAAGCCATTGCGCAGGTCTATCTCCGCGCCGGGACCTCCGGCGCGGGCCGCCGCATCCGATGCACCCGCAGCGGCGATGAAACGCGGTATTACTATACCGAAAAGACGCGCGTCACCGCCGTAACGCGCATTGAGCGCGAGCACGAGATCACTGCCGCGGAGTTTGAAGCGCTCCTCTCCGAGCGCGACGAGGCGCTGCGCACGATCGAAAAGACGCGCTATCTTGTGCCCTTTGAAGGGCACACGCTGGAGATCGATGTTTTCCCCTTCTGGCGCGACCGCGCCTTCTGCGAATGCGAGCTGCAAAGCGAGGACGAGCCGCTGCCGCTCCCGGACTGGCTGCACGTATACCGTGAAGTGACGGACGATCCGCGCTACACCAACCGCGCTCTCGCCCGCAGCGTGCCGGACGAGATACTCTGATCCGTATTGCTTTTCTCCGGCAGAATATGGTATAGTAATAGGGATAAATCCGCCTTGATAGAAAAGGAGAACCCCTATGCTCTTTGATGGTTTGAGCCCCATCGTCTGCGGCGTGCTGGGCTATGTCAGCATCATTCTCTACGATCTCAACAATACCTCACACAACAACGACCGCATGCAGTCGCTCCACACCGTCGGCGCCGGTCTGATCGGTCTCGCGTTTTTCAGCACCGTCCTGCCCGGCCTTTCGGAGGCCAATTCCCTGCCCGCAGCGGTGCGCATCATCGCCGGTGTACTGGCGCTCGGCTTTTTCGCGCTGCTCATATACCTCACCCTCATCGCCGGCGGGCGCACGAACTGGAAGCGCAAGGACCCCAAAAAACGCTGGTGGGAAAAGGATCTCGTGACGACGGGAGCCTACGCTCTCTGCCGCCATCCGAGTGTTTGGGCGATGCTCTTTTTCTGTCTGCTGCTCATTCCGGCGGCGAACTTTGATCCGTGGTGCGCCACCACTTTCAGCCTGTGCGGTCTGCTGCTGGCAATGTATGAGGACGTCAATGTTTTCCCGGTGCTCATGCGCGGGTACAACGCCTACAAGGACACCACGCCGTTCCTCTTCCCCACGAAGGAGAGCATCCGGCGGTGCTTTAACGGAAAGAAGGCCAAATAAACACCATGCATGACGAACTGACTGCCGTTGATATGCAGAAAATGCGCGAGGAGCTCCGCGAGCGCGAGGAAGTGCTCATGCCGAAGATCCTCGAGGATGTGAAGGTCGCCCGCTCGTTCGGCGATCTGAGTGAAAATTTTGAGTATAAGGCTGCCAAGGCCGAGCAGCGCAAGAACATGAGCCGCATCCGCTATCTCAAGCAGATGCTCGCCTCCGCCGTTGTGATCGACGCGAAGTCCGGCGCCGACGAGGTTGGTCTCTTTGACCGCGTCGTGCTGTATCTCGAGGATGACGACGAGGAGATGACCGTCCGGTTCGTGACAACGCTCCGGCAGAACGCTCTCGAAGGGCTCATCAGCAAGGAATCCCCGCTCGGTGCGGCGGTGATCGGCCACAAGGCCGGCGAGCGCGTATACGTCCGCGTGAACGACGATTACGGGTATTACGCCGAGATCCGGTCCATCGAAAAAGGTCAGGACGACGCAAGTCTTGAAATAAGCGCTTATTGATATCCTCATCCGTTTTTGCAGCGAAAGGAGAACTTTCATGTCCGCAACACTCGTTATCATGGCCGCGGGGCTCGCCTCGCGCTACGGCGGGGCGAAGCAGATCGAAAAGGTCGGCCCCGGCGGAGAGATCCTCATGGAGTACACCATTCACGACGCGCAGCGCGCCGGATTTGACCGGTTCGTCATCATTCTCCAGCCGCAGATGCTGGAGGACTTCCGCGCCGTGTGCGGCGAGCGGCTCGAAGGCAAGGCGCACGTGGATTACGCCTTCCAGAGCTTTGACGCGCTGCCGGGCTGGTTCACCGTTCCGGAAGGCCGCACGAAGCCTTATGGCACCGTCCCCGCCGTACTCAGCGGCAAGGACGTGATCACCGGCAAGTTTGCCGTGGTGAACGCCGACGATTACTACGGCCCCGGCGCCTTCACGCTGATGTACGAAGCGCTTGAAAAGCTCCCGGAGACGGGCCGCGGCTGCATGGTCGCCTACAAGCTGCGCAACACCGTGAGCGATTTCGGCACCGTGACGCGCGGCGTATGCCGCATCGACGGCGGCGAGATGACCGCCGTAAAAGAGACGTTCAAGATCGGCAAGGCACCGGACGGCTCCATCCGCTCGTTCGCCGATTCCGAGGAGGGCGTCGCGCTTGACGGCGAAAGCCCGGTATCGATGAACTTCTGGGGCTTCACGCCGTGGGCGCTCGACGAGATGGAGACCTACTTCCATACGTTCCTCCGCTCCGAGACGGGCAGAGAGCTCAAGAGCGAGTGCCTGCTGCCGACGATGGTCGGCGACATGCTCCGCGAAGGGTCGATGCACGTTGACGCCTACACGACCGAGGAAGCGTGGTTCGGCATGACGTACCACGAGGACCGCGCCACGACTGCCGCCATGCTCCGCAAGCTCACCGCCGAGGGTATGTACCCCGAGACGCTGTACTGAAACCGCATATAGAAAACCCGGCTCTTCCGATCGTTTCCGAAGAGCCGGGTTTTTCTGTTCACTGGATCGCGGCGAGTGCGAGCTGCACCGCGCCGAAGAGCGCGTCGTGCTCCGGGGCCGCCGGACGGCAGAACGGTGCGAGCGCCGCGCACACCGCGCGGCGGTACACGTTGTCCTCCGCGAGCAGCCCGCCCGCGAGAGCGCACGGCGAGCCGTTTTCAAGACCGAGTTTTCCCATGACCGCCGAAACGAGGCGGGCAAGCTCGGCGGCGCCGCGGCAGAGAATATCAAGGCTGACCGCGTCCTCCTGCGCCGCGCATCGCAGCACGAGCGGCGCGAGCGCGGCGATGTCGCCCTTGCCGCGGCGGGAGAAATAGACAAAATCAAATATGCCCTGAATGCCGCTGCCGCCGACAGTGTCCATCACCGCGCCGTGGAGCGCATTTTCCGAAAGACGGCCGTCCTCGGTCTGGAGCGCCGCGGCAAGCGCGTCCCGGCCGAGCGCGTAGCCGCTGCCGGGATCGTCGATGATGTGCCCGCCGCCGCCGCAGCGAAAATGCTCTCCGGCGGCGTTTTTGCCGTAACAGATCGAGCCCGTTCCCGCGATGAGAACGCACCCCGGCGTCTGCATCGCGCCTGCGAGCGCGATCTCATGGTCGCCGCAGAGAAGGAGCTTTCCGGCAAAGCCGTGCGCAGCAAGCTCCGCGCGCAGTATCTCCCCCATCGCCGCGCCGGACGCTCCCGCGCCGCCAACGCACAGCGCGCCGCATGCGCGCATATCGCCGCAGAGCGTGAGGATCTCCCCCACGCGGCGGCGGAAGCCGTCCTCGCCGATGGCAGAAAGGTTGAAGGCGCCGAGCGTTTCTCTATGGAGCAGCGTCCCGTCCGACGCGCAGACGGTCACGCGGGTCTTTGTCCCGCCGCCGTCAATACCGACAACAAACATATCTCTCACCTCACAGCGCCGCGGGCATCACGCCGCAGCAGGCTCCGCCGGAGAATACGTCCGCGAGCGCGGCGAGAGAATCTCTCGAATAATCGAATGCCGCGAGCAGCGCCGCATTTTCGGGCATGAGCGGAAGATCGTAGGGGTTGCGAAGCGCCGCCACGGTCATCGGCACGCCCTTTTCGGCGAGCGCCGCCGCAAGAGCGAGCTGGCCGCGGAAGAGGTGCGCGTTGCAGGAGGAAAAGATGATATTTTCCGCTCCGTCCGCGCATTTGACGAGCTCTGCGATCTCCTTCTCGTCCGGGTCCTTGGAGCAGACGGCGAATTTTGCTCCGAAACGCGCGCCCATATACTCCGGGAACGCTTTCGCCTCCGGGTCGGCGTTTGAGGCCTGCGTCATGCGGTAATCGGCGCAGCCGCAGAAAAACGTCTTTTCGCTTGCCCGGCACGCCTTGCCGCGCACCGCAGTGACCGCCTCGCGCGCCATGCGCGCGGCGGCGGCGAAGTCCTCGGCACGGCCGGCGCTCTCCGGCTCGGCGGGATGTATCCACCGCTCCTTGGCGCGGAGGATGCGCTCCGCAGACACGTCCAGCTCCCGCGCGTCGATCGAGCCGCTCTCGGCGGCGGCGACCGCCGCGGCAGCGCTCTCGCGCTGGAGATCGGCATTGCTCGAAACGAATACCATGTCCACGCCCGCGCGCATCGCCTCCACAACGCCGCGCGCCGTGCCGTAATGCCGCCGGATAGCATCCATTACCATGCAGTCGCTGAGAATAAGCCCGTCAAAGCCCAGCGTTTCGCGCAGAAGGCCGTGCATGATCGTGCGCGACATCGTGGCCGGAACGCCATTCGGCTCAATGTTCGGGAAGAGGATGTGGCTGCTCATTATGGCGGGAATGCCCGCCTTGATCGCCGCGCGGAACGAAATAAGCTCGCACGCTTCAAGCTCGTCCATCGTTTTCTCGATGCAGGGAAGCCCGATGTGGGAATCCACGGCGGTGTCGCCATGGCCGGGGAAATGCTTGCCGCAGCAGAGCATGCCGCCGTTTTTATAGCCCTCCACGGCCTTTGTGCCGAAGAGCGCGACGCTCTGCGGATCGTCGCCGAAGCTGCGCACGCCGATCACAGGGTTCATGGGGTTGGAGTTCACGTCGAGATCGGGCGCGAGATTGAAATTCACGCCGACACCGCGCAGCTGCCGCGCCGTGATCTCCGCGGCGAGAACGGCATTTTCCGGCTTTCCGGTCGCGGCAAGCGCCATGCTGCCGGGGACGTTCACCGCGTCCCACGGGAGGCGCGTCACCATGCCGCCCTCCTGGTCGATGGTGATAAAGGCGTCGCGCCCGGTCGCGCCGCGGACAAGCTCCTGAATATCGGCGCACAGCCGCGCGAGCTGCGGCAGGCTTTCGATGTTGTACCGGAAGAGGATGACGTTTCCGATCTTATATTCGCGCACCAGCGCGGCAAACTCCGCCGGGATCGTTGTCCCGGGGAAGCCGAACACCAGCCGCTGTCCGATTTTTTCCCGAATGTCCATAAATTTTCCTCCTTATTCGTAGAGAAGGTAGGGTCTCCGCCGCTCGGCGAATGCCGCGCACTCACGCCGGGCGCGCGCGATGAGCGTCTCGGCGTCCCAGCCGGGGCGCTCGAGTTCCCGGTGCCCGGCGAGCAGCGAGATGAAGGGCCGTCCATCCGCCCGGACGGGCGGGAGAAGGGCGAAGTCGTTGGGGTACATGTCCCGCACGAGCGCGAGCAGCCGGAGACCGAGCTCCGTCGGGCGGAGCGCCGCGGCGTCCATCACGTGCAGGTGCACGCCGCCGCAGAGTGTCCCGGCGTGCTTGGAGGCTGTGGGTGTGAAGTACGCCGGCGTCACAGCCAGCCCCGGCAGTGCGAGAGCGTCAAGCTCCCGGCAGAGTGCTTCCGCGTCGATAAACGGCGCGCCGAGCAGCGCGAACGGGTCCGCCGTGCCGCGCCCTTCGGAGAGGTTCGTTCCCTCCAGAAGGCAGGTGCCGGGATACAGCAGTGCCGTTTCATATCGCGGCATCGCAAGACTTGGCATGACCCACGGCCGCCCCCAGTCGGGGAAGCTCACACGGGGATCATACCCCTCGCAGCGCACAATGTCCAGCGCGCAGCCGATATGCTCCTCCGCATTCACCATGCGGGCAAACTCGCCGCAGGTCATGCCGTAGCGCGGCGGGATCGTATGGCAGCCGACGAAGCTCTCCATGCCCTTCTCGAGCACGACGCCCTCGGCAGTGCGGCCCAGCGGGTCGGGACGGTCGAGCACAACGAGGCGCTTGCCGTATTCCGCGCAGTCGAACAGCAGATTTTTGAGCGTGGAAATGAATGTATAGTACCGGCAGCCGACGTCCTGAATATCGTAGACGAGCGTATCAAATTCCGAAGCCGTTTCGCGCGTCAGGCGCTTGGAGCCGGGGCGGTACAGGCTCTTTACGCGCAGGCCGGAGGGCGCGTCGACGCTGTCAGAGAACACCTCGCCCGCGGCCTTGTCGCCGCGGACGCCGTGCTCCGGCGCGAGCAGGAGCCGGAGATCGCAGACCTCCTTCAAAACATCGATGCTGCTGCGGTTATCGGCGCTGCGGCCGGAGGGCGCGGTGACGAGCGCGGCACGGCCGGGGATATGCGCGGCAAGCTCCGTGCTGTCAATGCCGAATCGGATCATAAAAACACCCCTTTACAAAGCGGCGGACAGGAAGTAAACTTTTCACAGTATGTAAGAAAAACGGGAGGCTTCACTAGTATGGAACATCCCCTGAAAACGCTGTGGGAAAAGCCGTCGCGGCTCGTGATCGGGTTCATGTCCGGCACATCGGCGGACGGCGTGGACGCCGCACTCGTTCGCATCACGGGCTTTGGCACGCAAACGCGCGCAGAGCAGCTCGGCTTCCGCTTCGTGCCGTTTTCGGACGAAGTGCGCGCGGAGATCCTGCGTCTTGCCGGAGGCGGTCCGGCCTCGGCAGCGGACTTCTGCCGGATGAATTTCCTGCTCGGCGAGCTTTTCTGCGAGGCGGGCGAGACGCTCTGCGCGCAGACCGGCACGAAGCTCTCCGACATCGATCTCATCGGCAGCCACGGCCAGACGTTCTGGCACATTCCGGAAAAAGAAGAATACCTCTCGCGCACCTTCACCAGCACGTTCCAGCTCGGCGAGGAGGCGGTGCTTGCCGAGCGTTTCGGCTGCCCGGTCGTGGGCAATTTCCGCGTGCGCGATGTGGCCGCGGGCGGGCTCGGCGCGCCGCTCGTGCCGTATACGGAGTTTCTTCTCTACCGCAGTGAGACCGAACACACGGCACTCCAGAATATCGGCGGCATCGGGAACATCACGCTGCTCCCGGCGGGATGCGCTCTTTCCGATGTGACGGCGTTCGACACCGGGCCGGGCAACATGCTCATCGATGCAGCCATTGCGCGCATCACAAACGGCGAAAAGCGCTATGATGCAAACGGCGCGATGGCGGCTTCCGGCCGCGTGAGCGAAGCGCTGCTCGCGCAGCTCATGCGCGATCCCTATCTCTCCCGCCGCCCGCCGAAAACGACGGGCCGCGAGCATTACGGCGCGGCGTTCGTGGACGGCATTTTTGCCGCGGCAAACGAGCGGAAGCTCTCGGACGCCGACATTCTCGCCACCGTCACGGACTTCACCGCGCAGACGATCGCCGCGGCGATCCGCGACTTCTGCGCCGTGCGTCCCGCGCGGCTCATCGTCGGCGGGGGCGGCAGCCGCAACGGCACGCTCATGGCGGATATCGCCGCGGCGCTCCCCGACGTGCGCGTGCTCACGAACGAGGATCTCGGCTTTGACGGCGACGCCAAGGAAGCGGTCGCGTTCGCGGTGCTCGCAAACGAGGCGATCTTCGCCCGGTGCAGCAACGCGCCCGGCGCCACCGGCGCGCGGCACGGCGCGGTGCTGGGGAAGATCACGCTTTAATCAAAAAAGTACGCGAGCGCCGCGCGCAGCGATGTATCCCAGAAGTCCCAGGTGTGCGCGCCCGGCCAATGGTCAAACCGGTGCGCAAGGCTGAGCGACGCGAGATGCGCGGAGAAGCGCTCATTTGCCGCGTACAGCCCGTCCTGCTCTCCGCAGGACAGATACAGTCCCGGAGCCTCTCCGGAGAGCCGTTCCGCCAGGACAAAGAGATCGTCCTTCGGCGGAACGGCTTTTTCTTCGCCGAAAATGGCAGCGATCTCCGATTCATGCAGGGAGATCGAGCGGCGCTCGACCGTCCGGCGCAGATCACAGACGCCCGAAAAGCTCGCCGCGCCCGCGTAGCGGTCGGGGTAAGTGAGCGCGCATTTCATTGCGCCGTATCCGCCCATGGAAAGGCCGAAAATATAATTCTGCTCCCGCGCCGCACCAAGGCCGAACATCCGGCGGCACACGGCGGGCAGCTCTTCGGAGACATAGGTGAAATACGGCAGGCCGTATGCCATATCGGTATAAAAGCTGCGCTGCACCTCCGGCAGCACAACGGCGAGACCGCGCTCGCGCGCATACCGCTCCACGGCGGTATAGCGCGTCCAGCCGGTGCAGTCGTCCGTCAGGCCATGCAGAAGGTAAAGCGTTTTGACCTCGGAAAGATCGCCCTTATCGGGCAATATTACGTCCACCGCCGTCGCCATGCGCAGCGATTCCGAGGCGATCTCACAATGAAGAAACGCCATGCTCAGCCCTCCAGCGCCGCGGCGACACGGCCGTTCGCGCGTGTGAGCAGCGTTTCCGCCCCGGTCTTGTCCACGCCGAGCAGCAGCATGACGATGGCCGGTTTGCAGGCGTAGTTCGTCTCGATAAGCGCCGCGCGCGCCGCAGCATCCTCCGCGCCGGTCGCCTGGCGCACGATACGCACACACCGCTCGCGCAGCTTTTCGTTTGATGCCTTCACATCCACCATGAGGTTGCCGTAGACCTTGCCGAGCTTCACCATCACGCCGGTGGAGAGCATGTTCAGTATCATTTTCTGCGCCGTGCCGCTCTTCATGCGCGTGGAGCCGGTGATGACCTCCGGCCCCGGCGCGGGAGAGATGGCAATGTCGGCATGCGCCTCGGCCGCGCAGCCGGGGCAGCACGTGACTGCGATCGTGAGCGCGCCGACGCTTTTCGCGTAGTCAAGCGCGCCGAGCACATACGGCGTCCGCCCGCTCGCGGCAATGCCGACAACGCTGTCGTCCTCCGTCAGATGCAGCGCCTTTAAATCGTTTGCGCCGAGAGAGCGGTCATCCTCCGCGCCCTCGACAGCGGCGAACATCGCGCCGTACCCGCCCGCGATCACCGCGCGGACGCGCTCCGGGTCGGTCGAGTACGTCGGGGGGCATTCGGCGGCGTCAAGCACGCCGAGACGGCCGGATGTGCCGCAGCCGGTATAGATGAGCCGCCCGCCGCGCTGCATCCGTGCGTAAATGCCGTCAATGGCTTCGGCGATCTGCGGGCACACCGTCTCGACCGCTCCGGCGACCTTTTTATCTTCGTTATTGATGAGCCGGACCATATCGAGTGTCGGCAGACGGTCGATGTGCTCCGAAGCGGCGTTGCGCTGCTCGGTGGCCAGTTTTCCGATGTCGGTCATTCACTCATCCTCCAGTTTTTTGACGATGCGCATCTGCTCGGCGGGGATCATAAAGCACTCGCAGTACCCCTTCCGCCCCTCGATACCGCGCAGACGCTTGAGATGGGAATAGTATTCCTTGTAGGGAAAGCTCGTGCTGTGTACGGCGAACCAGTGGTGCTCGATGGCCTTTTCCCAGAGTGCGAAGCCGTCGGACACGTCGAGATAGACATAGGGCCGGAAGCCCTCGGCATCCTCCCAGTTTTCCGCATAGTACAGATGGCGGGCAAAGTGGCGGGGAAGATCGCGCTCAAAGCCCTCGATGGCGGCATAAAACCAGGCGTCCGTCACGATGCGGTGGCACGCCGCGTGGTCCTTGTGCATGCTGTGGGCGTGGTGGGTGATGAGAATATCGGGCTTTACGCGGCGGATGACATCGCACACGGCGAAGCGCGCCTCGTCGTTATCCGGCAGCAGCCCGTCCGGATAGCTGAACACGATCGCCTCGCCCCCGAGCTCGGCGGCGAAGGCCTCCGCCTCGGCGACCTTGCTTTTCCGGTATTCGGCAACGTCTGCTCCGGCAGGCGCGCCCTTCTCCCCGGCGGTGAGCGCAAGCGTCACGCTGCGTCCCCCGTGCACGGCGTTCGCGGCGAGCAGCGCGCCGCAGGTCAGCTCCATATCGCCGATGTGCGCACCGACGGCCAGTATCGTTTTGCTCATGGCTTCAGCTCCTTTATCATCACGGCGAAATACCGCCGCGGCGTGAATCCGGCTTCCTTATAGATGTTCTGCGCCGGGTTGTCGATTCCGGTGAAGAGGGACATATACTGCGCGCCGCATTCCTTCTCCGCGCGGCAGAGCCGGTAGAAGAGAAGCTTGCCGAGCCCGTGGCCGCGGTATCGTTCCTCCACGGCGATGCCCGCAAAGTACCCGCGGCCTGTCGGCTCCGGGTACACCGGGCCGGTGAAGCCCGCGACCGTGTCGCCGGAGAGACCGACGAGAAGGCGCATGCCGCCGTGCGCCGCGGCGGGGATTTCCGCGTCCCACATGGGATTGCCGAGCGACGCTACCATCTCGTCCACGCCGCGGTGGACGCCCTCTTTATACCAGTCTACGGTGTAGCCCTGCGCGGCCATTTTCGCCGCGCGTTCTTCCATCGCGGCGGGGTACGCAAACGCCGCAAGATCGAGATACATCGCCATTTCGGTCGCCGCCTCGCGGTAGCCGAGCGCGAGCATCCGCTCATAAAGCGGTATATCCTTCGCTATGCCGGGCATGTTGTTGTGCCGGTGGCCGTCCGTTCCGGGGATGATCCACGGCAGACGCAGGGGATTGAAAAACGTAACGGCGGCCACGCTCTTTCCCTTCGCGCGGAAGGACTCCTCCACAGCGCCGAGCAGCAGCGCGGTATTCTCCGCCGTGTCGCACGTCTCATCAAGCAGCACGCAGCTCACATAGCCTCGCACCGCGCCCTGCGCGAGAGTATCGCCCGTGCAGCCCGCGGCAAAGCCGCGAAGCGCGCCCCTTTCTTCGAGCACGAACGTGCTCTCGCCGCAGAAGGCCGGGTGTGCGAGCAGCAGTTCGTCCAGTTTACCGGCGTCGAGCGGCGCATACCCCGCCGCCGCGCCCACGGTATTCCACAGACGCAAAACCTCCGGCGCGTCCGCGCGCTCATACAAACGAAGTTTCATAAAACCCTCCGTATCTCACAAAAGGGCTGCTGCGTTTCGCAGCAGCCCTTTGTGGAAATCTTCTGTCAGCCCTTGACGGCGCCGATCGTGACGCCTTCGAGGAAGTATTTCTGCAACGTGAAGAACAGAATGAACATCGGCAGCGCCGAGAGCGTCGCGCCCGCCATCATGGGGGCAAAGAGCGTTTCGTTCGCAAACTTGAAGGTCTTGAGACCGACCTGGATCGTGAACATATAGTCCTTGCTCGTCACGAGGAACGGCCAGAAGAACGTGTTCCAGCTGGAAAGGAACGTGTTGATCGCCATGACCGCCAGCACGGTTTTCGAGAGCGGCAGGATGATGCGCACGAAAATGCCGAGCTGGTTGCAGCCGTCGAGCTTGGCCGATTCGATGAGCGGCGTGGGGATGCTCGTGAAAAACTGCTTGGCGAGAAAGATGTTGTACGATGTCACAACGCCGGGCAGGATCATCGCGGCGTAGGTATTCGTCATGTGCAGCTTGTTCGCAATGAGAATATAGAGCGGCACCTGCGTGACCTGGTACGGGATCATCATCGCCACGAGGATCAGCCCGAACAGCCACTGGCGGCCCTTGAAGCGGATCTTCGAGAACGCATAGCCCGCCATGGACGCGAATATGACGTTGCCCGCCACCGTTGCCGAGGCGACGATGAGGCTGTTGACGATCCAGCGGACGGAGTATTTGCTGAACGCAAAGAACGCCTTGTACGAATCGAGCGTCCACACGCGCGGGAAGATGCTCCGGGAAGTGCCCGCCGTGGCGACGGCGGGGCCGAACGACGACATGATCATATAGAAGATCGGAAAAAGCGTCAGAACCGCGAAGAGGATGAGGATCACCGCGAGGAGGATGTTGCGCGCGATGCGCTTTTCGGGGTGGTTGACGTGGGGGGAGTAAAGTCCTGTCGTAGCCATGCCGTTCCTCCTTTCAGTATTCGACGTCCGTGCCCATGAGCTTGAACTGCACGAGCGAAATGAGCGCAATGACAATGGCAAGCAGGATCGCCTGCGCGCAGGCGAGACCGAACTTCGAGTACTCAAAGGCATTCTTGTAGATGAGAAGGCCGATCATCGTCGTGCTGTTGTCCGGGCCGCCGCCGGTCATCATAAAGGCGTTCTGGAACACCTGGAACGAGCCGATGATACCCGTCACGAGCAGAAAGAGCGTCGTCGGCTTCACAAGGGGGAACACGATGTAGCGCACCTTCTGGAAGAACGTTGCGCCGTCGAGCTCGGCGGCTTCAAAGTAGCTGTTGTCGATGCCGAGGAGCGCGGCTATGTAGATGATGATGTTGCTGCCCTGTCCGGAGAGGATCGCCATGAGCATCAGCGAGAGCATGGACGTTTTCGAGCTGGAGAGCCAGTTCTGCGACGGGATGCCGAAGAACATCAGCACCTGGTTGAAAAGGCCGTCCGGCGAGGAGTCGTACAGCCACAGCCACACGACCGAGAGCGCCACGCCCGAGGCGATGCCGGGCAGATAGTAAACGGACTTGAAAAGCGACTGCGTTTTCTTTTTGAACGGCAAAATCATGATCGCGATGGAGAAGGCGATCAGCAGCGACAGAGGAACCACGACGACCGTGTACACAATGGTGTTCTTCACCGCTTTATAAAAGAGCGCGCTTTTGAAGGTGTCGATATAGTTCTTCAGCCCGATGAACTCCGAGCCGAAGGGCTTGTACTTCAGAAAGCTCGTGCGCACAGCGCTGACCACGGGGTAGAGCGTGAACGTCACGAACACCACCATGGCGACAAATATGAAGAAATAGCCCCACCGGTCCTCGCTGGTGAACCGGAACCGGCGATCGGCGAGCGTTCTTCCTCTGGCTTTGCTCATAGTCTTCCCTCCTAAATCAGTGTTGTTTTACAGATCAACACCAGTATCTGCCACCGAGACAACAGTTGCACATCAAATTTAACATGCACATCTTCATACACCAGTCTCCACCTGTGGAATATGGATTCTGATAAGTACTTTGTCTTTGCTGATACCAAGAACCATTTCCTTGCAGCTGTTGTAATAACATCTGATATTCATAATTATCAGGTTCCATGGAAACTGCCTGTTTTGCATGTTCCATAGCAGTTACATTATTTCCAAGGCCTTGATTGGCAGCTGCACTGTAATAGTACCATCTCGCATTTCTTCTGGCTGGTTCCATGCCATCTAA
>ERZ827498.3097-NODE-3097-length-14586-cov-4.454201_pt1 | contig 14586 bp, 16 predicted proteins | sample MGYA00519865_ERZ827498 | MGnify/ENA primary metagenome ERZ827498 (study PRJEB31778, sample SAMEA3449328) | human gut metagenome | biome: human gut; feature: human-associated habitat; material: faeces | place: United Kingdom | collected 2010/2012 ...
CAAGACCTTCTCTATCTAGAGAGTTAATCAATATGAAAGATAGCGGTATAATAGATTATTATAAAGATACTATAAAAATCTTAGATTTAGATCAACTATTAAAAGTCTTAGATGAATAATTAAAAAAACTCCATCCCGATATTATGTCGAAATGGAGTTTTTTAATGCATAGTAAATTATATTGATTCAAATGTGTAGATTATTTTATATTTAAGGAAGCTCTACATATTTGATAGATTTATTAGATTGATTATTTATGCCTATATAATTTTAATATTCTATTTACATATCATAATTATCGTTTTAATCATGTTGTTTGATATTCTATTTTTAAATATTTATTTCTTATTGTTCCATGAACATTTTTATATCATCTTCAACATTAGTTATTCCACCAATACCAAAGTTTTCAACTAATACTTTAGCTACATTAGATGAAAGGAATGCTGGAAGTGTTGGTCCTAAGTGAATATTTTTCACTCCTAAGTATAGTAATGATAATAATACTATTACTGCTTTTTGTTCATACCAAGCAATATTAAATGCTATTGGTAAATCATTTATATCTTCAAGTTCAAATATTTCTTTTAATTTTAATGCTATTAATGCTAATGAGTATGAATCGTTACATTGTCCTGCATCTAGTACTCTTGGAATTCCACCGATATCTCCAAGATCTAATTTATTATATTTATATTTAGCACATCCTGCAGTTAAAATAACAGTATCCTTTGGAAGAGCCTTAGCAAAATCAGTGTAATAATTTCTTGATTTAGCTCTACCATCGCAACCACCCATTACGAAGAATTTCTTAATAGCTCCTGATTTTACTGCTTCAACAATTTTATCAGCTAAAGCAAATACTTGATTATGAGCAAATCCACCTACTATTTCTCCAGTTTCTATTTCTGTTGGAGGTTGGCAAGTTTTTGCTAATTCTATTATTTCAGAGAAATCTTTATTATCTTCACTTTCTCCTTTAATATGAGTACATCCTGTATATCCAGCTGCTCCAGTTGTATATACTCTATCTTTGTATGAGTCCTTAGGTGGTACTATACAGTTAGTAGTCATAAGAATTGGTCCATTAAAGCTTTCAAATTCTTCTTTTTGTTTCCACCATGCATTACCATAGTTTCCTACTAAGTGAGAATATTTCTTTAAATGTGGATAGTAATGTGCTGGTAACATTTCTGAGTGAGTGTATACATCTACTCCTGTACCTTCTGTTTGTTTTAATAATAATTCTAAATCTTTTAAGTCATGTCCTGATACTAAGATACCTGGATTATTTCTAACTCCAATATTTACTTTAGTTATTTCAGGATTTCCATAAGTTTCAGTGTTAGCTTGGTCTAATAATGCCATACCATCAACACCAACTTTACCTGTTTCTAAAGTTAAAGCTATAAGTTCGTCTATTGTTAAAGAATCATCTAATAACTTAGCTAATGTGCTTTGCATGAAAGCATTAACTTCTTCACTATCATATCCTAAAGCATTAGCATGCTTCATGTATGCTGACATACCTTTTAATCCATAAGTTATAAGTTCTCTTAAACTTCTAACATCTTCATCTTTAGTTGCTAAAACTCCTATATCAGACTTCTTGTCCATTTCTTCATTTGAAGATGCATCCCATAAAGCTGCTTCTGATAAGTTTGCTGTATCTTTTAACTTTGCCATAAGTTCATTCTTAACATTTAAAGTTTCTCTAACTCTGCTGTAGAATACTTCATCATCAAAGTTTGCATTAGTTATTGTTGTAAATAAATTAATAGTTATTAAGTGATTAACTGCTCCATCTATAGCTTGTCCTTCAGCTCTTAATCTAGTTGTTATCTCACTTAACCCTTTAGTTGTATATATTAAAAGGTCTTGCATTCTAGCTAAATCCGGGCTTTTTCCACAAACACCAAACTTAGTGCAACCTGTACATCCTGCTGTTTCTTGACATTGAAAACAAAACATTTTATTTTCCATTTCTTAAACCCCCGTAAAATTAATTTTCAAAATATATACTATATAATACCCTATAATTAAAATAAAATATGTAACATTTGTTACAAAGTTTATTTTCATTTTTTCAATGAAAAAGTATTTCTTCTAATTTATCTATATCTAATATAGTTATATTATTCCTATCAAAATCTATAATTTTTTCTTTTCTAAGCTTAATTAATTCTCTTGATAAAGAAGGTCTCGGAATTCCTATAAAATTTGCTATTTCTTCTTTGTTCATTTTTAAATTTACTATTAGTTGTTTTTGTGATTTATATTCTTGCAAAATATAATCTGCAACTTTTTGCTTTATATTTTTTAAAGAAATACTTTTAATCTTATTATTAAGTACAATAACTTTATCACTTAAAAGCATCAGAAAATTTTCTAATATAATATCATTTAAAGAAAATAATTTTATGATGTCCTCTTTATTTAAATACCCTACTATACAATTGCTATTTGCCATTACTGTTACAGGATACGTAGTAGTTTTAGAAAAAATAAGTGCCTCTCCAAATACATCACCACAAGAAAGCTTCTTCATTACTATAGATTTACCACTAGGATATATTCTTTCTATATTAGCTGTTCCTTGTAATAATAAACCTATAGCATTACAGTTATCATCTTCCTGTGAAATTATAGAACCTTTAGGATATCTCTCTATATAATAATTTAAATGTTTTAATAATTCTTCTAATTCTTCTCCACTAATACCAGAAAAAAGTGCATTATCTTTAATATTATTTATTATTTCTTTCATTTTTCACCACTCTTATCTTTCGTTTTAATTATAGTATACTACTTTTTTATTATTACATATAAAAAAACCGTATTAATATGAACTTTATTTCTGAAGCATTAAGTTCTTATTAATACGGAATCTTTTCTATATTTTTTTAACTACTGATGATTTTAATTTCATAGCTCCAAAACCATCTATTTTACAATCAATATCATGTCCATCAGATACACCATAAAGTAAACGTATATTTTTTACTTTTGTACCTTGCTTTAATGCAGATGAAGCACCTTTAACTTTAAGGTCTTTTATTATTGTAACTGTATCTCCATCGTTTAATACATTTCCATTTGCATCTTTGATTACTTCTTGAGCTTCTCCAGCAATTTCTGCACCAGCAGTCCACTCATAAGCACATTCAGGACATACTAAAAGGCTTCCATCTTCATATGTATATTCCGAATTACATTTAGGGCAATTTGGTAATTTATCCATTATTCATTCCTCCAATAATTTTCATTTGTAATTGCATAATTACAATTAATATATGCAAAATATAGAAATATATAAAATTCTGCTTATATTCTTATATATACTATCATACTCTTTTAATATTGACAAACAATCATCATACAAACAAAAATTCAAGATTTCTGAATTAACAATATCATTATTTTAATGAGTAATTATAAGTTCTAGACTTATCTCTAGTTGTACAAATTTGTAATGTTAAATCATCTAAATTATACACACATGACCATTGTGTATCTGAAGGTATTCCTTCTCCACCTTCAACCTGTCTTACTCCTTGTGATGGTACACTAAGTAAAAGATCCATTGCTTCATCTTCACTCATTATTCCATTTGTCTCTTCTTGCTTAGCTTTAATTTTTTCATAACGGTCTTGTCCATATCCTGAATTCATATTGTTATAAAGAACAAAATTTGTTGCTGCTGTATATCCCTCTTCTTTAGTTAAAACATGCATTTCATTATTTATATATTCAACAACTGCTGTATTTCCTGTAGCATCTGCAATTTGAAAATGATAACCTGTTTCTCCACTTGAATTCATATCATAATTTTTAAGTAATTCAATAGCTTCATCAACAGTAGCCGCTTTATCTAAAACCATACGAATTGCTGAAGTAGTTGTTATAGGTACTTTTCCAGTATTTTGATGAACTTTTCCATCTTCAATAACAAGAACACCAATAGCAAGTCCTTTTTCATTCATACCATCTAATGGTGCATATGGTGCTGCTAAAGTAATAACACGATTTATTAAATTCTTAGTTGGCATATTTTCTAAACTTAATCCTAAATGATTTAAATTAACTAAAGAAATTGACTTATATCCATTCTTAGGTTGAGTGCGAACAATAAGTCCTATAGAATGTACATAATCAAAATTTCTTCCAAAAAGATTTTCATCTTCTAAATTAGTAGCAACAAAAGTGCTACAAGCTCCATCTGGATTAACATCAAAAGAAATTCCTTTTAATACTTGCTTAGTTACAAAACTTACAAGATCATCATCTGTTGCAGCTCCGTTTACTAAAAATTCATCTAAATTATAATCTGCATGATAAGTCATTTCATAAAAAGGATGCTCATTTAATTGTTTAAAAGATACTAATGTACGAATCTCTCCAAAAAACAATCCTCCTACTCCAATAACTAATGCTAATATTAATGCTAATGTACTAATACCTATTATCTTTAATTTTTTCTTCATATACTTTTCTCCTATTTTTTAATAAGTTATCTTTGCTAAAGATATTATACATTATTTTATTTTGATAATCAAACTATTTTATTTACAAATTATTTTTTTATGATTAAGCTAATATAGCTATATTTAAATATATTGAGGGTTGGTTACAATAAGAACGAGGCTTCACTCTTCTATTAATTACATGACTCCAGAGCAATGTAAATTATTAGATAGAAGTGTATCATAAAAAAGTTTGAGTTTCTATGTCCAATATATTGACATAAGACCAATTTAAGTTATATTATTTTATCAAATAAAATGAAAAATACTAAACATCAACACAAAAATGTAAATCATAATCCATAAGTTAAAAGTATAAAAGCTTACTTTGGAGAACCCAAAGTAAAAACTTATGATTCAACTGATTTTAAGCTATACTAAGGAGGATGAATAAAATGAATAATTATGAAAATATTTTTAGGTGGATGAAAAAAGCAACAAAAGCAGAACGTCATATTGAAGAATTAGAGTCATTTGCAAAAAAACATCCAATAATATTTATGAAGTTTCATAAGGAAGGTAATTCAATAATTAAATATGATGAATGTGATCCTAAATATATTAAAGCAAAAGAAGAGTTAATAAAACTATTTAATGAAAATCAAAGTAGTTTTGAACCTGTTTTTGAAGCTGTAAAAAATAAATTTAATTATTAATATTTAAAAATAAAGATTGGAATATTTAAACTATACCCTTTGTCAAGGACAGTTTAAAAAAGAGTAGACTAATTTAAGAGATGATTTCTGTATTGAACAGGAGTCATCTTTTTTAAATTCTATTAACCTCTAAAATATTAATTATTAGTTTTATAATTTTAAACTTTTCACTTGCGGATACTATTACTTCATCCCCCCTTTCTAGCATTTCTAGCTTTTTACCATTTTTTATAATTAATATCTTTTGTAGTTATTATTGTTACTACTTCTATTAGTCAAAGAGCATTTTTACTTTTACTATTCGACTGATAATTGAATATCTTGATATAATTTGTTATTTCTTATTTCTGGATTATCTCCAATAAATGCTTTTCCTGCTTCTTCATCTCCTTGTAATTGCCACATAAACCATGCTGTAACATATCCATCTGCTGAATATAGCATTTGTACATGTTTTGCTCCAATTCTTCTGAGCATTACCTTTGATGATGATATCTTATTATACATTTCAATCATTTTTTCAATTGGTATTACATATTGAGTTTCAAAATATCCATTAGTTCCTGCTATCATCAATATTGGTATATTTATTTTAGTTAAATCATATTTCCACCCAAACTGATGTGAAATTTCTTCGTGTGTTGGAGATAAAGCTACTGCTGTTTTGTATTTGTCCTTATATTCCATAATAGAAGTTGCTGTTAACACTCCTGCTCCACCTTGTGAATGTCCTGTTATACCTATGTTGTCTAAATCTAATTTACCATAAAAAATACTGTTACTATTACTATTTTCAGATATAATCAAATCTATTGTTTCATCAGCAGACTTGCCAAATCCTGTGCTACCATCATCATTGCCAATAACTACAAATCCCCAAGAAGCTAAATGTTTGAATAATGCTTTATACTTTTTAGGCAAAACTCCAGTACCATTTAATATAACTACTACTGGATATTTTTTATTGATATTACTTAATTCTTCAGGATAATAAATATAATATTTCTTCGTTATTTCTGAGCCATCTTTTTTTACTTTCTTAACTTTATAATCTCCCATTGATAAATATTTAATTTCAATATCTCCACCTGTTTTTACTTCCTTAGTATAGTTATTGGGTGTCATTGGTATAAATAATATTATGACTAACAGTGCAATAAATAATACAATAGATATTCCAATTATATTTAACAGCTTTTTCATCTCTACTCCTCCTTAATTATTTTTCTACAGGTATATACTTATCAAGGTATTCTTCCACTGTTTCCATATATTCTTTATAAATTTTATCATCATTTTGAAGTCCGTGTCCTGAATGTGTTGCTTCAAAATATTTATAATCTACATTATTCTCCAATAATTTTATTATTTAATAAACTTTACTCTTTTATTATAAATAAAAACTCTTACCTGCATATTTTAATACAAGTAAGAGTTTTAATATCTTATAACATTATTCTATTTACAATTTAAATAAAAACCTCATTTACTTATGGTACGGTTCTCCGTATCGGTAGTAAGTGAGGTTTATTTATAGTATAATTATACTAAATTCTATAAAGCAACTCTTTAACTTACTATTTATCCCACTTAATGTTATGCACTTTATTTATAAAATCATTCCATTGGTCATCTTTAATATCATTTGATAAACTTATAAGTTCTACTTCATTAATATTTATATTCTCAAATTTAATTTTATTATAATAATTAAAATTTGATAAATTTACACTTTTCCTAGAGTCTATATTTTCTTTGGTCCTATATTCTTTTTCCATATTGATACGAGTTTTTACAAGTTTCTTTATATAATCCCAATCATTTTTATCAATATTCTCCCACTCATAGTACATCCACCTAATTCCGTTTGTATAAAGTACTTTTCTATACCATAATACTTCTCCTAATAACTGTCCTTCTTCATCTCTAAGTTCTATTCCAAGTTTAACTTTTTCTATTATATCTTTTACATTAAGTAATGTATAATTGACTTCCTTTATTTCAATACACCCATAAATTTTATCAATATTATTAATTTTCATATCTTTATTATCATTATTATCAAAATCTAAATCTAATATCACAAAATCTGGAATACCTGATAAACCATAAAATACTTGTCCCCTTTCACTCTTTCGTCTTCTATTAACATCTCTTATTGATAATAATTCTACATTCTTTCCTTCTCTAATTATACTAGCTATAATAGAATACATATCATATTCTGTCATATTTTGTTTTTTCATGAGTTCTATTTCTTTCTTATACTTATCTAAATTCATTTTTACTACTCCTTTTATTTAATCGCAATTTCATAACATAATTATACCAGTTATATTTATATAGCAATATCTAAATTCAATGTATTTATCCCAATATTTCTTAACATAAAAGAAGAAGTAGCATCCTTTATAGATACTCCTTCTTCTTTACTTATATAGTCTACTAAACTATCATTTATTTTTAGTTTTATTGAATCTATTTCTCTCGCTTCATTTATAATTATTTCTGATATTATCATATGAAGCAACTTCTTCTGTTGCTCTCTAGTTGCACTCTCTGTTAGCACTTTACTGAAATTTTCTAGTATGCTCTTTATGAATCCATAAGGTATTTCTTCACTTACATCATCTGAAAGTGTAACTAGCAATGGCTCTTTTTCCTCTTGAAGACTTTTTGCTATCTTTACTGACATGCTCCAATTATTTAGAAATTCCTCTTTTAGCTCTTCATTGCTTACACTATTCATTAAATTTTCTACATTTCTTATTTCTTCTGTTGTTATGCTCTTATATTTATCTAATACCTTCTTAATTTCTCTTATTATATATTGCTGAATTATTGAAGAAACTTCTTCATTAACTGCAATGAACACATTATCTTTATTAAATATTTATACTCCCTCTTTCTATACTTTTATTTAAATGCAAAAAGTCTTAATCACTATACTTGTAGTAATTAAGACTTTTAGATTTGGTTTATTTCTTGCTTTAGCATTTCAATGAATTCTTCTGAAAATACTTTCTCTCTTATTGATTCTTTTATTAGCTCTATTAGTTCTAGCTCCGTTACATCAAGACTTCTTGGAATATACCTATTATCTGATTTTACTGTATCTTTATATAAACTGAAACGTATCTCTTCGGTTTTCTTAGCTTTTACATATATTCTCTCAATACAATATGTATATTCACTATCATTCAACCTAGCTTGTAACAATAAATCGCAGTATTTAGTTGATTTAATTGCCTTCTTTTTCATATTAATCACTTCCCTTTTTATATATAATTTACTATAATATTCATACTAATATTTTAATGAATGGAGGTCTTTTAATGGAACAACCCTTTATAGATGCCGCTGAAATGACAGACTTTATTTTCGAAAAATGTACTGCTTCTGGATATGAAGTCTCAAAAGAAATTATAGATCTTGTTTTAGATTTAGAAATGCAATTTTTAGAATCTAAAGGTCTAGTTACATATACAGAAGATTAAGAGGTTTTAACTAGCCTCTTTATTCTTCGTTATTCTAGTAGGAACTTAGAAAGTTCTTCTGTTGTTACTACTACTATTGCATAATCACTTGAAAGCAAAAATAGTGAAGAAGTCCAATTTGCTCCTTCACTACATTCAATTATATCAGTATATTCTGGTATTAAATCTTGTAACTTACCTTGTTTCAGTACTTCGATATCTACGATATTTTCTGCTATAAGTATATATCCTCCTAAATTAGATTCTACATCTCTATCTTCTCCATAGTTTTCATTTAGTATATCTATTGTTACTTTTATACTTTCAATTACTTCTGATGGTATATTATTCACTTCTATCAATTGACTTTCTTTATAAATTTTTCTCATTATATATTTTAACCTCCTACAAAAATAAGGCTTTTACCTATATATTTATATATAAGTAAAAGCCTATATTTATTTCATAATATATATTTATTTTCTTGATTAAATTGTCTTTGTAGCCTATATAATAGCTTAATAAAACTTAATAATTTTCTTGTTCTAATAATTTTAATCCTAGCTTACAATAATCCTCAATAAAATCGATATTAATAGATTTTACATTGTTTGCATAAGCTACTCTACCACTAGTCATACTACCTGAAAATGGGTCAATTATAGTACTATTAGGTTTTAATTTATCTATAAGTAATTGAGGTATTTCTTTTGGATAAGGTGCATCATGTCCTAATATATTTTTACCTTTTATATATTTTATCACAGGTTTTAAATTTAAAATATTTTTAAACTGCTCACATGAGTTTCCTTTTCTAAAAACAAAAATATGCTCCCAGGCATTTAGTGGAGCCTGATAATACGGTGAATTATTTCCTTGGTTAAAACTTCTATTCCCCTGTATTTCTCCTTTGAACCATATTATATTATCTTGTAACTTAAAACCACATTTTCTAAATATATATATTGTATATGCTCCCAAAATCATTCTCTTCTTTCCCATATCTGAAAATACTATAGAATTTTCATTATCAAAATAATCAAAGATATTATATAAAAAATAACTATTATTTTTTAATACTCTATGAACTTGATTTATTATATTGTACATATCATATAAATAACAATATATATTCTCCCATACAGAATAATCCTTTGCATTATAATATGGTGGTGATGTTACTGCACCATCAATAGAGTTGCTTTCTAAATTCGAAATTACTTCGTATGAATCCATGTTGTATACAGCAAAATTATTAATATGAGATATATTATTCAATTTATTATTTACAATATTTTTTAAGTACATAAACCTCTTGAAAAAAGGACTTATCTCAAATTTTTCAAATATATTATCTATATCACTATCAAATTTAAGTTTATACTTATTTACTTTTCTACCTAAATATATATTTTTTATATTCATATTAGAATATATATCAACACTATCACCAAATAAAGTATAATGTCTTAATAACATATCTATCGAATCTATTTTATCCTCAATATTTACCACATCAAGTTTCCATTTTCTTATACTTTCAATTGGTATATTATTCTCCTCTTCATTTATAGCTTTTTGTTTAATTAATGCTTCTAATGAATATCTTTTACCCCTATTTGTTTTACTTTTCCCGCTACATAATGGGTTCTTACACTCCCAACTCCTAACATTTATTGTTGGATATGAATTTCCTTGTATGGTATCACTCCAACATTCTGGACATGGGATTATTCTTTCATCTTTTTCATTTTTTTGAAATAATAGTAGTATATCATAATCATCATTTTTAGGTATAATAAAGCAATCCTTATAGCTATATCCCTCATTAGAAATTTCAAACTTGGCTATATCTTTATCTAATTCTTTAATATAATTGCTAGTTTTGTTACATATTACTTCTGGTTTAAAATATCCTGTCTTTAAATTAATTTCTTTAAATTTTTCACAATATAATACTATATCAGCATATAGATTCCATTGATAACTTATATTATCTCTTTTTATTGACTCTATATTGATAGCTAAATAGCAATGATTATTTAATTTTGAATAATTGTTATCTATCATTTTCAATATATTATTTCTAAATTTTTCATAAGATAAATTAACATTATCAAACAACTCATTAGTTATATCTATATATATTAATGAACAATCTCTCTCAAATATATCATCATATCTATATTTTAAATAGCTGTAATAAGACATATTAGCTATGTCTTTATTTTTAGTAAAATATCTTCTTACTTCAGATATTTCAAACGACTTAAATACATAAGCACTAAACAATGCATTTAAAAATTTACTTAAATTCTCATTTGATAATTTTTTTATTGCCTCAATTGTCATATCTTTTGATATAAATTCAAATTTATTCATTATATTTTTAAAGTCTTTTTCACTTTTAATTTTTTCACGTAATAGTGTTTCTAAAATTAAAATTTCCTTATTATCAAATGCATCTGATATAATTTCTTTTTCATGATAATTAAAATATATTTTAAACTTTGCTACATAATCAATAAACTTTTTAATTGAACTTTTATTTAAATTTAATTTTTTATTTGCAAAATAAAAAATACTACTTTTTCTTTCTTCAAAAGATTTTATGTCTACACTTGCTAATGAATCTATCATATTTTTAAGTTCTAAAAGAATATTATTATCTGGCTCCCACTTATCTGAAATTCCTAAAACTTTTATAAAATCTTCTATTAATATATCTACTATTTTATTCTTTTCATCAGTCATTTGTAGTTCTCCCTTCAAAATTGACATTTTATAGTAAACAATTGTATTATTAAACTATATAATTATCAATATTGATAATTATATTAAACCTTTATAATTAAATCAAATATAATGGAGGTAATATTATATGTTAAATAATAGTAATATTTTCAACTCTTTTCCTTATAATGATTCAGATTGGTCTGAAGATAATTGGAAATCTTTGCTTGAACACCTTATTGATAACAACATTGTTTCTTATAAGGAAGTAACTAGCGCTATACTAGGTTCTATCAATCCATCTCAAGTTGGAACATCTATAGCTAGTAAGAAAACTTTTCAAAGTCATTTCCTACCTAGAAAATGCTGGGAAAATGTTCGTAATTGGCATTTTAATCAAACTGGAAAATGTATCGATTGTGGTACAAGATTAGATTTACAAGCAGACCATATTATTCCTAGAGAAGAATTAGGGGATAATGCGGATTATCTTGATAATATGACTTTAAGATGTAGAAGATGTAATGTTACAAGACGTCCAAGCCATAAGAATGGTGGACAAACATTTTTATCATCTGAGAGTGCTCTAATGTGGTTATTATTTACTAAAATGCCTTCTACATACGAGGAATTTGCACTACTTTGTAGAGAATATGGACTTACTATGGCTAATATTCGTTTTGAGGAAGCTTGGGCTATGGCTAAATGGCTTGAACAAGAAGGTTTATACACTATATCTAGTGAATCAAAATATTAAAATCAAACTAAGGAAATACTATATAGTATTTCCTTTTTCATTAGAATTATTTCCAATAATGTATTATCTATACTAACCAAAGAATAATTTTTTTACTTTATGAAAATATATACTATAAATCAATCTATAATAAACATAAAACCCCACTATAATATAAAAATATTTTGTCAAGGTTTCATTTTAGATGCAAAATATAGCTAACATCTATTTTATATTCTGTAATCCATTTTCAGTAAAAACCTCATTTACTTGTGATACGGTTCATTCTTCATTATTCTAAATGCTCTATAAATTTGTTCTAAAAGCATCACTCTAAATAATTGATGTGGAAATGTCATTTTAGAGAAACAAATTTTATGATTAGCTCTTTTTATAACATTTTGAGATAGACCAAGGCTTCCTCCTATAACAAAAGCTATATTGGAGTTTCCCATTACACCTTGTGTTTCAATAAACTTAGAAAATTCTTCAGAAGTCATTTGTTTTGCATTTAAATCCATAGCCACCACAAACATATTATCTTTAATCTTAGAAAGGATTAATTCCCCTTCCTTATCTTTTATCTGAAGTTCTTCTTTTTCTGAAGCATTATCAGGTGTTTTTTCATCTGGTAGCTCTATTATATCAACCTTACAGTATCTTCCTAATCTTTTAGTATATTCATCAATAGCTAGCTTTAAATATTTCTCTTTAAGCTTTCCTACTGAAATTATTGTTATGTTCATCATTTTTCCTCCTTAATCTATACATTATTTAACTGTATAATCTACATTAATTATAGTAACTTTATCATCAATCTTATTTTTCTTTGGAACATGTACAGTAAGCAAATTATCCTTAAACACAGCTTTAATACTATATGGATCAACATTTCCTACATAAAAATCCTTTATTTCTTCATTTTCCGGCCCTATAATTGTTACTGAAAAATTTTGCCCATTAGAAAAAAACTGATTTCTTTTAACCTTTATGGTTACATAGTTATTATTGTAATCTACATCAATATCTGACTTCTTAACTCCTGGTAATCTTCCACTTATTATATATTCTTTTTCCCTTTCACTAAGATTTATATCTAAAGATGCCATATTTTCTATTTCATTTATCATATTATTAACAGTTTCATTATTTAAAACGCTATCAATAATACTATCTATAAAATCACTATTCATTAAGGTATTAAAAGTTGTCTGAAACACATATGGAAATATATTAAACATTTGTCTTTCTCCTGTCTTTGAAACTCTTATTATAATTTATTTAAAAGTCTCATTAAAGTTGACAGTAAAAGTAATGTATTTCTTATTCAATACATAGATTTCGATAAATATTAGCAAAAAGAGACTTGACATACATCAAATCTCTTTTATAATTTATATTACTTTCCACAGCATTTCTTATATTTCTTGCCGCTTCCGCATGGACAAGCATCGTTTCTACCAACCTTGTTATCATTGATAACCATGTTTGTTGTCTTGTAAGCTTTTTGAATTTCTTTTCTCTTTTCTACTGAGAATATTCCATCCCATTGTGGTAATGTATAAAGGTAGTTAGCTTTAGCTTCTAACATATTGAAATATAATTTTTCTAAATTAACATCTAAAGTTAATTCTGTGTTTTCATCTAAAGTCTCTAAATCATATGAATTATTTAAGCTATCATTTATTCCATCAACAAATCCCATGATGAATTCCACTGAAGTTTCATATTTTTTAGCTAAATCAGCAATTGTAGTCTTTACAGCTTCTTTGTGGTTAGCTAATAAATCTTTGTATATTGCTGTTTCAACTTTTGTATATTCAGCCCAAAAAGCTTTTTCTCCTTTAGTTTTTACATATTCTACAACCATTTCTGTCCATTGTGTATATAAACTCATAGTATTTTCTCCTCTTTATTTAATGTTGCTACTAAAATTATACTTTATGTAACATATTTTTTTCAATATTTTTATAACAATATTATTTCACTTGGATTATGTCTACTAGCCAATTGTAAGATGACATCATCCCCTGGCCTTATACCATTTGCAGAAAGTACATCTACAACTGTCTGATAAGCCAGATCAGGATGATTGTTTGTTCCGCTTAAATGCCCTAGCACTATCTGCTTCTTTTTATCATTTTTAAGTAAACTTACAATAGCACTGCCACAATCTTCATTGGATAAGTGGCCATTTTCCCCTAAAACCCTAAGCTTTAATTTATAAGGATAAGGTCCCATTCTAAGCATATTAACATCGTGATTACTTTCTAATAATATGATATCTGAATCAATTATGTTATCTCTTATTTCCTCAGTGAAAACACCAAAATCCGTAACTACACTTGCGTTTTTTCCAGCATAAGATACAGTATATCCTACTGGTGCTATTGCATCATGAGGTATATTAAAAGATCTTATTTCTAAATCATTGATTGTAATAGATGATCTTCTATCCATTA
>ERZ827498.3106-NODE-3106-length-14552-cov-5.168863_pt1 | contig 14552 bp, 9 predicted proteins | sample MGYA00519865_ERZ827498 | MGnify/ENA primary metagenome ERZ827498 (study PRJEB31778, sample SAMEA3449328) | human gut metagenome | biome: human gut; feature: human-associated habitat; material: faeces | place: United Kingdom | collected 2010/2012 ...
TCTGGCCAAGCAGATCTTTCTGGTCAGTCTGCCGCTGGCGCTTTCCAACCTGCTGCAGGTGCTGTTCAATATGTCGGACGTGGCGGTGGTGGGGCGCTTTGCCGGTTCCACGGCGCTGGGTGCTGTGGGCTCCACCAGCACGCTGGTGACCCTGTTCACCGGCTTTCTCATCGGCCTGAGCAACGGCATCAATGTGCTGGTGGCGCGTTTTTACGGCGCGCGCCATCCCAAGGACGTGGAAAAGACCGTCCACTCGGCGGCCATCATCAGTGCCGTTGCCGGTGTGGCGTTGCTGCTCATCGGTCTGCTGGGCTCCCCCGCCATGCTGCGGCTGCTGAACACCAAGGAAGATCTGCTGCCCGGCGCGATTTTGTATCTGCGGGTGTATTTTCTGGGTATGCCGGCGCTGGCGCTGTACAACTTCGGCAACGCGGTGTTCAGCTCCATCGGCGACACCAAAAAGCCGCTGCTCTACCTTTCTATTGCCGGTGCCCTGAACATTGCGCTGAACCTGTTCTTTGTCATCGTGTGCGATTTGAGCGTGGTGGGCGTGGCGCTGGCCAGCGCCATCAGCCAGTGCGTTTCCGCTTTTCTGATCCTACGGGCGCTGACCCGGGTGCAGGACTGCTATGCGCTGGACCCGCACAAATTACAGCTGGACCCGGTGCAGGCCAAGAGCATCCTTGCGCTGGGCGTACCTGCCGGGCTGCAGAATGCCATTTTTGCCATTGCCAACCTGTTCATTCAGGCGGGCGTCAACTCCTTTGACTCTTTGATGGTCAAGGGCAACAGCGCCGCCGCCAATGCGGACGGTCTGATCTATGACTGCATGGCGGCCTTCTACATGGCCTGCGCCAGCTTTATGAGCCAGAACTATGGCGCGGGACGGCCTGACCGGGTGAAGAAGAGCTACTTCATCAGTCTGGGCTACTCCTTCGGCGTGGGGCTTGTGCTGGGCGCGGCGCTGTTCTTCTGCGGGCCGGCCTTCCTTGCGCTGTTCACCACCGAAGCGGCGGTCATCGACGCCGGCATGAAGCGCGTAACCGTGATGGCCTTTGCCTACGGCGTCTCCGCCTTTATGGACTGCACCATCGCCGCCTCCCGTGGGCTGGGCAAGACGGTGGTGCCCACCGTCATCGTGGTGCTGGGCTCCTGTGTATTCCGGGTGATCTGGGTGTACACCATCTTTGCCCACTTCCACACCATCCCGGCGCTGTACCTGCTGTACCCGTGCAGCTGGATCCTGACCGCACTGGCGGAGATCGCCTATTTCGCCAGCTGCTACAAGCGCGCAATGGCGATTTTCCGCAAGCCTGCGGCGGCGTAAGAGGAAATATGATATAAAAAGGGCTGCTGCACGGTTTGTGCAGCAGCCCTTTATTTATGCTTTTGTCAGGGGGTCAGAGCGCAGCTCAGATCTCCTTCTTCAGGGTCTCGCCCATGATGTAGCCGTAGGTCAGAGCGGCGTCAAAGCCCATGCCGTACTGCTTGGCGTCCTTCTCCTCGATGGAGCCGCAGACGTCGCCGGCAGCGTACAGGCCGGGGATGGCCTTCTTGTCCTCAGTCAGGACGTGGCAATCGGTGTCGATGGCCAGACCTGCGGTGGTCAGGTAGAAGGTGGGGTCAACGCGGATGGCCCACAGACCGTCGCGGGTCTCGATGTAGGGGCAGTTGCGGCGGCCGAACTCATCGGGCTCGCCAGCCAGAGCGGCGGCGTTGTTGGCCTCGATGGCGTCTGCCAGATTGGGCAGGTTCAGCTCCTCAGAGGCCTTCTCCACGCTGTCGTAGTGCACAGCCTCGCCCTTCTCGAACATGGCAACGTAACCGTTGAAGCCGTAGGACTCGCTGTCGCGCAGCTTGACGGCAGAGGACTCGTCGAACACATAGTAGAAGGTGTCGCCGTTGTCCTTGTTCAGCTTTGCCTTGGCCATGGTGTAGTGGTTATCGGAGACGATGTTGCCGATGTTGTCGCCCTTGATGTTGACCATGATGCCGGGGGCAGACTGGTGGATGAAGGCCAGCTCGAACTTGCTCTTGTAGCTGGACAGGAAGGCGGGCAGAGCGCGGTTCTCGCACTCCACATAGCCGCCGGCGTCGATACCCATCTGGATGCCCTCGCCGGTCATGCTGGAGGCGCAATTGAAGAAGAAGTCGGCGTAGTCGGGGCTGTACTTCTTCAGCATTTCGGGGTTCTTGGCAAAGCCGCCGGAGGCAAGGCAGACCGCCTTGCCGCGCAGGGTATAGCTTGCGCCGTTCTCGCCCTTGGCGTGGAAGCCCACAACACGGCCGCTTTCGTCCTTGATCAGGTCGGTGACGCTGGTGGAGTAGATGATCTTGCCCTTCTCGTACTTCTCCACGCGCTGTGCCATGAACATCATGGCGTAGCCTGCGCCGCCCTCGTAGCAGCCGGGTGCCAGATACGGGGTGGAAGCGCCGTACTGGGTAGCGCTTTCGTAGTTGCCCATGGTGTTGAAGCCGATGCCGATGCCTGCCATCCAGTCCACCAGATCACCGGCGACGGTGTACTGCTTGGTCATGTAGGGCATTTCACCGTTGAAGAACTCGGTGCGGTGGTACTTCTCCATGGTCTGCCAGAAGTTCATCATGCCCTCCAGCGTGCCCATGGCAGAGCTGCGGAAGCTGCCGTCCACATCGTAGTTGTACTGCAGCTTGGAGCCTGCGGTGGCAACGCCGCCGTAGGTCATGGACATGGAGCCGCCGGGGATATCGCGCTTCTCCACCAGAATGACGCTGTAGCCGGCCTCCAGCAGGCGGCAGGCGCAGGTCAGGCCGGAGGTGCCGGCACCCATGATGACGACATCAGCCTCTTCCTCGATGACCTCGTTGGAAGCAGCGATGGTGACCTCCTTGGAGAAGTCGTCCACGTTATAACCGGCCAGCTCGATGGCCTCCTTCACAGCTGCCTTGACAGCCATGGAGGTGATGGAGGAGCCGCGCAGGTTGGGCACGTTGACGCTCTGGTGCTCGACGATGGCGGCGGGGATGCGGGAGCAGGCATAGTTGCCGATGCCGATGGTCTCCTCGTGAGACAGCACCTCACAGGCAGTGATCTTGCCGTCAAAGAAGGTGGTGGCAACGTGCACCCAGCTTTCGTGACCCATCGCCTTGGTGACGTACTTGCCGTCTACCGGGGAGGAGGGCTTGGTCACAGCGGAGGAGGCAGCAGAGGAAGCTGCGGAGGAAGCGGGAGCACCGGTGGTGCTGGAAGCGGAGTTGCCGCAGGCGGTCAGCAGACCGGCAGCAGCTGCGCCCATGGTGCCCACAGCGGCACCGCGCATAAAGTTGCGACGAGAGATCTTAGCCATAAGGTTCGCCTTTCTTTTTCTTTTCTCTTCTTTTTTGCGTTTTTCCTGTTCCTTCGTGCATTTTGAACATTGATACGATTATAGCAAAGTTTTGCCCCGGTGTGAAATACAAATTTGTGCCCCGATTTATCAAATTTCTTTATAGATCGTTTTCCCTTTACGGCCTGTGCGGAATCCTGTATAATAAAGATGACCAGCTTTTTACACAAGGAGGGGCGTCGTTCTATGACGATTTACCAATTGGAGTGCTTTATTGCCGTAGCAGAGGAGCTGAATTTCAGCGCCGCCGCCGAGCGGCTGTTCACCACCCAGCCCGCCATCACCTACCAGATCAATGCGCTGGAAAAGGAGACCGGGCTGCACCTGTTCGAGCGCACCACCCGCCGCACCAAGCTGACCGCTGCCGGGCAGTCCTTTTATCTGGACATGGTGCAGATGACCAGCTTTGGGCGGCAGGCGCTGAAGAAGGCGCAGGATATTCAGGACGCCGACCGCTCCCACCTGACCGTCGGGCTGCGGCAGCTGTTCGATTACAGCACCTTTTCCAGCATTCTGGCCCAGTTCCAGCACCAGTTTCCCAACGCCTGCGTAGACGTTGTGCCGCAGGACAACCGCCGCCCGCTGGAACAGCTGCGCTCCGGGCAGCTGGATATCGGCTTCTTCTACGCCACCGAGCACTCCCGCGACCGGGACATCTCCTTTACGCCCCTGTTCGCCCTGGGCTACCATGTGCTGATGAACCCCAACTCTCCCCTTGCCGACCGGCGGGCGCTGCATCTGGCAGACCTGAAGGGGCAGAGCGTGGTGTCCTCCGGCGCATTCGACAGCTTTCTGTCCGCCTGTCAGGGGCCGTCGCTGGAGCAGCTGGCGCAGGTGGGGGTGGATTGCAGCAAGATCACCCCCAGCTTTGAGGGTGCGCTGATCATGATCCAGATGGGCACCGCCATGTCCATTGTACCCTGCCTGTCCACGGCGGTGATCCCGGGCATCGTCAAGGTGCCGCTGCTGGATTTTCCCCCGGTGACGGTGGAGATCGCCGCCATGCGCCACGCACCCCGGCTGGAGGTGCAGTCCTTTATCGAGATCGCCAAGCAGAAATACGCCCATCACCCCGACCCGCTGCGGATGGAGGCGCTGATCTGAGGCACAGCTGCTACTGTTCAAAAGTCCCCTATGACCCATAGAGTTTTGAAGAGTTACTTTTTCTGCGCCAAAACACGCAGAACCTTGCGCTTTTTGCCCCGACTCTTCAAAAGTAGCTAAAGTTTTGAAGAGTTGCAAACATAACGGAACTGCGTTACTTTTAGATACTATTCAATATAAAAAAGTGGTAATAATGTCCGACTCTTCAAAAGTCCCATTGTGTCATAGGGCTTCGCCGCCTGTTTTGAATAGTCGCATTTGCGGTCAAAGCGGCAGCTGCGTCTGTTTGTTGAGGTTGATGATCTCAGCAGCAACAGCCGCCGGTTCAAGCTCTGGACGATGCCAGTAGATCTTCTGGTTCGGCGGTTTTCCAACGCGCAACAGCTTCAAATCCAGCGCGATGCGTGCCCTGCGGATGGTACTGTCCGAGATATCCCGCTCGGCGCACAGGCGGTACACCTCGCCCGCCTCTACCCAGCCCACAAAGGACAGCTGCTTTTCCAGCGCCTCGATGGCGTTGGCAAGGGCGGCAGAGGGGCGGCCGTTGCCGGTGGCGGGGGTGCCCGCCTCCCGGATGATGGCGTCGGCGGTAAGGGTGCAGGGGCCGTCGTAGGCCACCGTGCCCTGCGGACAGATGCGGTAGCGCTGGCTTTCGCCGGGCTGGCCAAGGCTGTTTTTGGCGTGGGCCACCACCCGCACCTCCGGGTGCTCCGGGTCCCGCCCGGCGATGAGGATGCTGCGGGCGGCGTTGCGGAAATCGCTGGAGCCAAGCAGACGGTCCAGCGCGCTGCACACCCCGGGGCCGGGCTTGCTCATGTGGCTGATGAGCAGCACTGCCATGTCCAGCTCCTTGGCAAGGGCACCCAGATGGTCAAGCAAGGGGCGCACCTGCTCGGCGCGGTTCATCTGCACCCCCTGCCCCAGATAGCTCTGGATGGGGTCGAACACCAGCAGCGCCGGGCGGTACACCCGGCACAGGGCGGCAAGCTCCTCGTCGCCCATGCTGTAACTGGCACCGTCCTGAAAGTACAGCCGGTCAAGGTCTGCCCCCATGGCCTCGGCGCGGGGACGCAGCACCTTGTTGGGGTCGTTCTCGGCGGTAAGGTAGAGCACGGTGGCGGGGGGCTGCGGCGGGGTGTCCGGCGCAAAGGCTGCGCCCCGGGTAAGCCGGGCGCACACGTCCAGCGCAAGGCTGGTCTTGCCCGCAGCGGACACGCCGCCCAGAATGCTTACCATGCCCCGGGGCAGGTAGGGCTGCACCAGATAGGCGGCGCGCTCCGGCGCAAAGGCGCTGGCGGGACGGATGCGGAACCGCCCGCGCCCGGCCTTTTGTTTGGTTTCGGTTTCGGCGCGCTGCTCCTCGGCAAGGCCGGCCTGCACATACTGCTGGCGGGCGTTTGCCACAAAGCCCTCGATATCCTGCCCCATGCGCGCCCCGCAGTCGGTGAACCAGCTCTCCACCCGGCCAGTGTCCCGCAGCTGACGGCTGTACAGCTGTCCCCGCAGCAGCCGCAGGGCTTCCTCGCGGCGGTCTTTGTCCAGCGTATACACCAGCGTGGCGGTGTAATCGCTGAGCAATTGGGCATCCGGCGCGTGCTCCAGATGCTGGCACAGCTCCGTCCAAACCTCGTGCTGGACGGCCTGCGCCTTGTCGTAGGCGGTACGGTACTTGTTTGCGTCCATGTAAAAAACCTCCTTTGGACATAAAGTATCTACCCTTATCCTAAGGCGATGGACGCGGAAAAACCAGTGTGTACTTTTTGGGAGCCAGAGCGTATTATCGCGCACGAGATATACGCAACGTAAATACAAGCGCGGCAGCTGTAAACTAAAAACAAACGCAGCAGCGCACAACAACCTCCGCCGCACGGGAAAAATCTGCCAAAAGCTGGCAAAGTATTTCCCCCCGCGTAATCCACCGAAAACGTGCGATTTTTTGGGGGGAGACAGCAAAAGCCGGACAGCTTGCAGGCTGCCCGGCTTTTGCGTATCCTTTTATTTCTTAACCGCCCGCAGGATGCGGTTGGCGATGTACTTATGCCCGCTCACGGTGGGGTGGGCATCGGTGGCGGTCATGGCAAAGGGGATGGGCACATAGGTCACGTTCTCGTTCTGGGCGGCAAGGCTCTTGCCAAGGGCGTTCAGCCGCCGGAACAGCTGCGTCCACTCCGGCAGTAGAGGCACGGGGTTGGTGTAGCCTACAAGGATGATCTGCGCGTCCGGGTTTAGCGCCCGCAGCTGGGCCACCACCTGCGGCATGTTGACGGCGGCGTCCTGATACGCCTGCTCGCAGATAGCGTCGGTGCCGCCGCCCAGCAAAAGCTGGGTAGTGGCTTTGCGCTCCTCGCGGGTAAGCCGCAGGCGGGAAAGGCCGCTGTTCAGCCGCTGCAAATTCTCAAAGCTGGGGGTACGCAGCACGCCGCTGATGAGGGTGGCTACCAGCTGCTCGCTTTTCCAGTTGGTGGCGTTGCCCAGCGCCACAAGGGCGGGTACCAGCGCATCGTTGGAGCCGACCTGCACGCTGATGATATCCGCACGCCGGATATAGTCCAGCATCTGGGGGTAGACGTAGTAGGTGCCCGCCAGCTGGTTCATTTTGGGCATTGCACCGGTGCGCAGCATATCCACAAGGTCGCCGGTGGTCAGCCCGGGCAGGCCGAGATCGATGGCGTGCTGACGGTCCAGTCCAAGCCCCTTGCCCACTAGCGAAACATAGCACTGCTCCGGGTAACCCTCAAAGTTTGCGGCCACGTCCATGCCGATGGCGGCTTCGGTGTACTTGAAATCCGGCAGACCTACGCCGGAAACGATGCTGTCGCCCAGCGCCACATAGGTGCGCTGAGGGTCGGCGGCAGGGGGTTCTGCGTCTGGGGCGGGCTGGGCAGTCTCCGCTGTCGGGGACGGAACATCCGCAAGGGCGGTCTGCACCTGCGCGGCGGGGGCATCCTCCGGCGGCAGGGCATCGGGCTGCTGGGCGAAGGCGGGCACAGCCAGCAGCACCAGCGCAGCGGCGCTGCACAGCCATGCGGCAAAACGGGGATGATTCATGGATGGTCCCTTCTTTCTCAAGGGAAGGCGGGTTTACCCCAGCTCCTCTTCCAGCTTGCGGTAGTCGGCCTTGCCGGCGGGGGTCATGGGCATTTCGGGGATGACCTTATAGGCCGAGGCGGCAGGCTGCACATACTCCGGCAGCTCCTCGCGGCACAGCTGGCGCAGCTCCCGCAGGATCTGGCGCTTTTTGCCGGTGGCGGCAGGGTCCAGCACCACAAAAACGAAGGGCAGACGTCCCTGGGTGTGGTCGGTATCGGCGCAGCCCACCACGCAGCACTGCTGCACGGCGGGGTGGCGGCTGATGACGTTTTCGATCATGGAGGGGAACACCTTGAAGCCGTCGTGCCGGATGATGATGCGCTTGATGCGAGCATCCAGATACACAAAACCGTCCTCGTCCATGGAACCGATATCGCCGGTGTGCGCCCACAGCTGGCCGTCGGCGTGGCGGCGCAGCAGGTAGGCGGTCTCCTCGGGCTTGTTGTAGTAGCCCTTCATGGCGGTGGGGGTGCAGATGCAGATCTCGCCGCGCTGACCGATGGGCAGCTCGGTCTCGGTGCCCGGCTCGAAAATGGAGACCACCGTGTTGACCATGGGGATGCCCACGCTGCCGGGCTTTGTCACGTTACCGGCGGCAATGGTAGCCGCCGAGGATACCTCGGTCATGCCGTAGCCCTTTGCCAGCGGGTACTCCACCCCGTGGGCTTTGAGGAACTGGTTCACCGTCTGCTCCGCGCCCAGCGAGAGGGAGTCGCCGCCGGCGGCGTAGTTGCGGATGAAGGAGAGGTCTTTGTTTTTCAGCAGCGGGTCGGCGGCCAGCTGCTGGTAGTGGGTGGGCACGCCGAACATGTGCGCGGGCTTGTGCTTCCACACCAGTGCGCCCAGCTTTTCCGGGTCCAGATTGGGGATGATGATGATATGCAGCCCCATGACCAGCGGCATATGGATGCCGCAGCTGTAACCGTAGGCGATGAAGGGCGGCATCACGTTCAGCAGCTTCTGCCCGCGGTGGAACAGACGGCTCTGGGCGGCAAACTCCTGTGCAAGGGCGTTGAAGCAGTAGTCGGTCAGCATAACGCCCTTGGGCGAGCCGGTGGTGCCGCCGGTGTGCACCACCACACAGGTGTGCTGGGGGTCGTAGGGCACGGCGGCGGGGCTGTGCCCTTTGCCTGCGGCGATAAAATCCTTCCAGCGCAGCACGTTGGAGGCGTAGCGGTTTTTATCCGGCTCTGTCAGCTTGTAGCCCACGGCTTTGGCCAGCGGCAGGCTGTCGGCGGGGCTGAGCACCACCACCCGCTCCACGCTGGTGCGCTTTGCGGCCTGATGGCAGCGGGGGTACACCACGTTCAGGCAGATGAGCAGGCGGGACTCCACCTCCTCGATGTACTCCCGGATGCCCTCGGTGCTGTACCGGGGGTCCACCAGATTCAGGGTAGCGCCCAGCAGGTCGGCGGCGTAGAAGGCGTAGACCACCTCCGGGGTCATCACGCTGACCACCGTGATGATATCGCCCTTTTTCACCCCCAGCGCCTGCAGGGCGGCGGCGGTCTTTTTGACCTGCACGATCAGGTCGGCATAGCTGAACTTGCGTCCGTAGTATTCCAGCGCGGTGTCGCCCAGATGCCGCTCGTTGTTGCGGCAGACCAGCTCAAAGGCCGAGCACTCCGGCACGGTCTGGTGGATGTACTTTTCCTCATAATACTTCAGCCATGGCTTTGCCTTGGAGGCATAGACCGGCTGCTTGGTGGTTTCCGTCATAGGATCAAAACCTTTCTTCACTTTTTTCTTCTTTTCTCTTTTCAGGTCTGCTGCCCGGCGCAGCGGTTGCGGCAGACAAAAAAGGCAGCTTGCCATAGTGGAAAGCTGCCGGGATGCTGCTGCATCAGAGAAGGCAAAACCTCTCATTCAGTATTGTAGTAGAACCGCAGGGGAAAGTCAATAAACAAACCGTGCAACCGTGAAAAAGGGAAAGGGGCTGTTGCAAAATAAAAATGCGATAGCAACTTGCACAAAGAAATAGTGCAAAAACAGAAACCCGGAACCCTTTTTGAGTCGTTTTGACCCTGAAAAGGTTCCGGGTTTTGTGCATGATTTTTTCAGAGAGCTATTTTGCAACAGCCCCTTTTGACTACTTATTCATTTTTGGACTAGTTTTGCTTCGCTTCTTCGTATGTATGGTACATCATAAGCCTTGCGTCCGGGTCTGCACCACCCGCAAGCAATTCCTCTTTGGTTTTTGTTTTCGGCTGACTCTTTTTGCCGCAGCCAGTTATACCAATCACCGCCGAAACCAGCAAGGTACTGCCGATACCTTAAAAAAACTCCGGCGGCTGACATTTCGTTCGTCCATCGTTTTATAACGTTACGACCACAGCTTTGCGTCCGCCATGATGAGCGCACCATCATTGCCATCCGGACCCTCGCCGATGGAATTTCCTGTATGGACATACACTTCCAATTTGATATATTCTGCGTCCGCAATATTTGCTTCAAAGTCGATTACCGAAGATTTTTTCTTCACGAACTCCGAAGTTGCTACAAGCTTATCATCTGCATACACTTTAATATAAGCGTTTCCGTCCTTATTCATCAGCTTGTGCGGTGCCAGCTTCATGGTCAGCTTCTTATATTTTTTGGATACACGATACTCTGCAAAACCGTACCCATATCCATTCGAGGTATAACTCTTCAAGAAATCCCACTCGGATCCGTTCGAAAATGCACAAACCATATAGTTGACCGCTTTGGAGTAACTGTTTCCGGAGACATCCTCTGGTTCTACGCCGTTGTTCCATTCCAAATGTCCGGTGAACGCATCCAGCGATGCCAATGAAACCGAGCCATCGCCTTTATTCTGTTCCGGCCCAGGCACCGGGCCACAACCCGTCAAAGCACCCGCTGCGCCCACAAGAGCCGCCGCACCCATAACCTGCAAAAACTTTCTGCGCTCCATTTTTTTCATCGTACTGCCTCCTTGTTATTAATTATGTCCCCCAAACGTTCCCATGCATTTTTTTGCATAGTATACACTTATATTATAGAGCAATACCGCTGATTGTCAAGGTAGTTGTCGGAAAATTCTAGCAATTCAACTTTATAATGCAACAGCAACTATTTATGCGCAAAGCAACGCGGCGCGCATTTCAAATCGTCCCGCTCCCGGCAAGCCACTTTTCCGCCTCGGCGTCATTGCACAGCACCCAGTGCCGCGGGCGCAATTCCCGCCACGCGGGGGGCGCGGCGGTGTAGTCGTGCATGGCGGGGTCGTAGACCAGCAGCTTTTTCTCCCGCTCCCGGCGCGGGTCCGGCATGGGAATGGCGGACAGCAGGCTGCGGGTGTAAGGGTGCAGCGGGTGGGTGACCAGCTCCTCGGCGTCCGCCAGCTCCAGGATATTGCCCTTGCGGATGACGGCAATGCGATCCGAGATATAGCGCATCACCGAAAGGTCGTGGGCGATGAACAGGTAGGTGATGCCGCGCTGCTTTTGCAGCTGACGCAGCAGGTTGAGCACCTGCGCCCGGATGGACATATCCAGCGCGCTGATGGGCTCGTCTGCCACGATGAACTCCGGCTCTACGATGAGCGCCCGGGCAATGCCGATGCGCTGCCGCTGCCCGCCGGAAAATTCGTGGGGGAAGCGGGAAGCAAACTCCGGCAGCAGACCCACATCCAACAGCGCCTGCCGCACCTTCTCCTCCCGCTGCGCGGCGGAAAGCTCCGGGCGCACGTTCTGCAAGCCCTCGCCCACGATGTAGCTTACCTTGGCGCGCTCGTTCAGGGAGGATTGCGGGTCCTGAAAGATCATCTGAATCTCCCGGGTGAGCTGCTTATCCAGCGCGCGGGAAATTTTGCCGTTGATGCGCTGGCCTTTGTATAAAATCTCGCCGCCGGTGGTGGGCAGGATGCGCAGGATGGCGCGACCGATGGTGGTCTTGCCGGAGCCGCTCTCGCCCACAAGACCGAAGGTCTCGCCCTTGTAAATGGTAAAGCTGGCGTTCTGCACCGCAGAGTACGCTTTGCGCCCGCTGCCGTAGGTCACCTGCAAATTTTTTACTTCCAGTAACGGCTCTGCCATATCACAGCCCCTCCTTTTGCAGCTTTTTCACCGCAGCGGGCGGCTCGATGTGGGGCGCACGAGGGTCCAGCAGCCATGTGCGCGCCTTATGGGTAGGCGACACCGCAAAGTAGGGTGGGCGCTTGACAAAGTCGATTTTCAGCGCCTGCGGGTTGCGGGGCGCAAAGGCGTCGCCGTGGATCTCGGCAAACAGGTTGGGCGGCGTGCCCGGGATGCTGAACAGGTCCTCGCCCTTCACGCCCATCTGGGGCATACTGGACAGCAGCGCCCATGTGTAGGGGTGGCGGGGGTCGTAGTAAATTTCGTCCGCTGTGCCGATTTCCACGATGTCGCCCGCGTACATCACCGCCACCCGGTCGGCAAGGTTTGCTACCACGCCAAGGTCGTGGGTGATGAGCACGATGGTCAGGTGGTATTTTTCCCGCATCTGCCGCAGCAGCTGCAGAATTTGCGCCTGAATGGTCACATCCAGCGCGGTGGTAGGCTCGTCGCAGAGCAGTATTTTGGGATTGCAGGCCAGCGCAATGGCAATGACAACGCGCTGCCGCATGCCGCCGGAGAACTCGTGGGGGTACTGCTTATACCGCAGCGCGGGGTCGGAGATGCCCACGTCCCGCAGGTATTCCAGCGTCTTTTCCCGCGCAGCGGCGCCCTTTAAGCCCTGATGCAGGGTGACGGCCTCGGTGATCTGCTCGCCGATGGTCTTGAGCGGGTTCAGGCTGGTCATGGGGTCCTGCATCACCATGGCAATCTCCCGCCCGCGGACGGTGAGCCACTCTTTTTCAGTCTTGAGCGCTGCAAGGTGCAGCGGGGCGCAGCCGGGGGTGGGGTAGTAGTCGATGCTGCCGCCGGTGATGCGGCCGTTCGCGTCCAAAAGGCCCATAAAGCTTTTGGTGAACACGCTTTTGCCGGAGCCGCTCTCGCCCACAAGGGCAAGCACCTCGCCCCGGTAAAGGTCGAGGTCGATGTCCCGGATGGCGTGCAGGGTGCGCCCGCGCAGCCCGAACCGGATCTGCAAGCCGCGCACCAAGAGGATGGGGTCTTGGGTCATGGGATATCCTCCTTATTGCAGATGGTTCTTGGGGTCGGCGGCGTCCGAGAAGGCGTTGCCGATCAGGTAAAAGGCGATGGTGACAAAGCTTAAAATGAGGGTGGGGTACAGCAGCTGATACCGCAGCCCCGCCTGCATCATCACCTTGCGGCCATCGTTTACCAGATTGCCCAGCGAGGGCGTTTCCACCGAGAGACCAAGGCCGATGTAGGTGATGAACACCTCGTTGCCAATGGCTTCCGGGATGGTCAGCGCCATGCGCAGCATGATGACCGAGACGAGATACGGCAGCAGGTTGCGCAGCACAATGCGCAGCGTGGGCGTGCCGATGCAGCGGGAGGCGATGTTGTAGTCCCGGTCGCGGATGATCAGGATCTGATTGCGGATGAACCGCGCCATCTCGATCCAGCCCTTGATGGACATGCCCAAGATCATCGTCCAGATGCTGGGGGTAGCCACATAGGAGATAAGAATGAGCACGATGGCGGTGGGGATGTTATCGAAGATGTTGTACAGCTCGGTGAACACAAAGTCCAGCCCGCGCACATAGCCCCACAGCACACCGGCGGTAATGCCCACCACAGCTTCGATGAGGGCCACGAAGAAGGCGATAGTCAGACTGGTGCGTGCACCGGCCCAGATGCGTGCCCACAGGTCCTGACCGATGGAGTTGGAACCCCAGATAAAGCCGTCCTGCCCGGGGGCGATGTTGCGGTACTGGATGCCGGTCACAGGGTCCACGGCGCACAGGTTCGGGTCTGCCTGACCGGGCAGGTGGGGCTGGATGAAGGCAAAGGCAACCACGACCACCAGCGCGATCAGCAGGGCCACGGCGAACTTGTTCTTGAAAAAGGCACGGAAGGTGCTGCCCCAGTAGCTGTAACTGGTGCTGGCGGTGGCTTCGGCTTGCTGGCTGCTGAACCCGGCGGGGGTGAAAAGCTCCTCCTCCGGCAGGTCTGCCCACGCGGCGGGGCCGTCCTTTTGCAGGGTGTTCAGCTGCGCTTCCAGCCGGCGGGAACATGCACGTTTGAACATCAGCGGCCACCTTCCTTCTTACCAAAATTGATGCGGGGGTCAATGAGCACCATTAAAATATCGCCCAGTATCAGCCCCACGATGCCCACGCAGGCGTACAGCAGCACGATGCCCTGCACCATGGTGTTGTCGTGGCGCTGCACACAGGTGACCAGCAGCCCGCCCATGCCGGGGATGCTGTACAGGCTCTCGATGTAGATGGAACCCACCACGGTATTGAGAAACGCCGAAGGGATATACTGCACCAGCGGCACCATGGCGTTGCGGAACACATGATGCAGCGCGATATCCCGCCCGCACACGCCCTTGGCGCGGGCAAGGCGAACGTAGTCCTTGTTGCTCTCGTCCACCATGTAGCGGCGCAGCCACATGGCGTAAAAGGCAAGGTTTGCAAGGCTCATGCTGCACACCGGCAGCACCCAGTACCGCCAGTTTGCGGCGTTGAAAAGCAGCCCCACGCCCACGGCTGCCGTGCCGTACATCTGGATGTACAAAAAGTATACCGCAGCGGGCACAGCCTGTATCAGCACGATGAGCGCCGTGCCCAGCTTGTCCGGCCAGCGTCCCTTGTACTGCCCCATCACAAGCCCCAGCGGGATGCCCAGCACAAGGCTGAGCAGCATGGCCAGCACGCCCATCTGTACGGAGATAGGCAGCTTCTGGGCTAAAATCTGGGTGACCGGGGCGTTCACCTTATAGATATGGCTCACGCCAAGGTCGCCGTGCAGGGCGTTTTTCCAAAAGCGCCCCACCTGCACCGGCAGAGGGTCCAAAAGCCCCATGGCTTGCAGCCCGGCCTGAATCTGCGCCTCGGACATTTTTTCGTAGTTTGCAAAGTAGCCTTCCACCGGCATGAGCCGCAGCAGGCAG
>ERZ827498.3115-NODE-3115-length-14513-cov-3.350325_pt1 | contig 14513 bp, 15 predicted proteins | sample MGYA00519865_ERZ827498 | MGnify/ENA primary metagenome ERZ827498 (study PRJEB31778, sample SAMEA3449328) | human gut metagenome | biome: human gut; feature: human-associated habitat; material: faeces | place: United Kingdom | collected 2010/2012 ...
CGACAATGCGTTTATTATCCTTGATGAGGCACAGAATACGACACCGGCGCAGATGAAGATGTTCCTGACCCGTATCGGTTTCGGTTCCAAAGTCATTGTAACCGGAGATGCCTCTCAGAAGGACCTTCCTTCCGGTACACGCTCCGGCCTTGATGTGGCAATGCAGGTACTGAAAAAAGTAGACGGAATTTCCTTCTGCGAGCTGACGAGCAAGGACGTTGTCCGTCATCCGCTGGTGCAGAAGATTGTACAGGCTTACGATGAATATGAAAAGAAAGCAAAGCCGGAAAATCACAGCGGCAGAGCAAAAAGTACGACGAGAAAACGGAGGGAAAATAAATGACACTGACGTTTGAAAATGAACAGGATTTTGACCTTGGATTTGATCCGGAAGAGGTTGCAGCAGCGGTAATCAATGGTGTGCTGGATCAGGAAGCGTGCCCGTATGAGGCAGAAGTAGAACTGATTCTGACCGATCCGGAAAATATCCGCACCATGAACCGGGAACACAGAAACATTGACCGGGAGACAGACGTGCTTTCTTTCCCGATGGTAGATTATCCTTCTCCGGCTTCGTTCGATTTTCTGGAGACGGAAGAGGGAGATGACTGTTTTAACCCGGACAGCGGTGAGCTGATGCTGGGTGATATCGTAATTTCTGTTGCGCGCGCAAGAGCGCAGGCGGAGGAATACGGTCATTCTTTAAGACGCGAATTTGCTTTTCTTGTTGCACACAGTATGCTGCATCTTCTGGGTTATGATCATATGACACCGGAGGAAGCAGCCGTGATGGAGGCAAAGCAGGAAGAGGTGCTGCAGCGTCTCGGTATCACAAGAGACTGATTGAAAGCAGAAAAGGAGGGGTCTTTATCAAAAAGAGAGGGTTTTACACATTGGGGATTGCTCTGCTGGGAAGCATGATGCTGTTCGGATGCCGGAAAATTGGGGAAACGGCACCGGAAACTGCATCGGCAGGAACTTCTTATGTCTCAGAAGAGACAGCAGGGGAAAGCAAGACAGAAACGAAAGCTACGGAACCACCGGCCCCGACCGAAGATCCGGCACCGGAGCCGCTGGTTCCGGAAGCGATTGAGCCGACACCCGCGGAGGATGCGCTGCCGGAAGGTATGGTGAAAAGTTATCTGACAGGAGAACCTGTCGCCGAAGTACAGGGAAGAAGGCGCCCGGTGGCGGTTATGCTGAGTAATATCATCAGCGCCTGCCCGCAGAGCGGTATCAGCCGTGCGGGAGTGATCTATGAAGCGCCGGTCGAAGGCGGCATTACGCGCCTGATGGGGCTGTTTGAAAACTATGATGATCTCGAAAAGATCGGATCGGTGCGGAGCTGCCGCGAATATTATGTGTATCTGGCAGCGGGATTTGACGCTCTGTATTACCACTATGGACAGGCGGCGTATGCGATTCCGCTGCTCGAATCGGATCACATAGACAATGTGAACGGCATGGAGTATTCGGAACAGGTGTATTACCGGACGTCGGATCGTCCGTCGCCGCACAATGCGTATTTGGATGCGGCCGGGATTGCAGCGGGAATCGATCTCTGCGGCTACCGGACATCTTACAAAGACGGTTATGACGGATTTTTCCAGTTTGCATCCGAGACAGAACCGGAAACGCTGGAACAGGGACGAAATGCCGCCTATGTGGCACCGGGCGGATATTTCCACAACAATCCGTGGTTTTCGTACGATGAGGCGAGCGGCACGTATTTGCGTTATCAGTTCGGGGAACCGCAGATCGATGAGATGACACAGGAACAGCTTGCGGTGAAGAACATTATCGTGCAGTACTGTTCCTGGAAAAAGTATGATGACAATGCGGAATATCTCGATATCGATGTGGCAAACGGCGGAACGGGAACGTATATCACAAGCGGAAAGGCCATCGACGTGACATGGAGCAAGGATGATCCGTGGGGCGTCACAAAATACCGGGATGGGAATGGCGATGAGATTAAGTTGAATCCTGGAAAAACATGGGTTCTGATTGTGCTGGATAATTATGCAGACGAGACTGAAATCCGGTGATTGAAAACCGGATTTCAGATTTTTCGCGGATCTGCTGGACAGATACCGTGTTTTGCGGTAAGATAAAGAGAAAATTCCGGTAATTTAAAGGAGAGAAATACAGAAAATGGAAATTAATATACAGAGAATTAACGAACTTGCCCGCAAGGCGAAAGCAGAGGGGCTGACACCGGCGGAGAAAGAAGAGCAGCAGAAGCTGCGGAGAGAATATATTGCAACCGTGAAAATGAACCTCCGTACCCAGCTCGACAATATTGATATGCAGGAGAAAGACGGAACAATCGTAAATCTGGGGGAGCGCTATGGAAGCAAAAGGAAACATTAGAAAAGAAGTTTTTGCCCGAAGAAGAGCAGCCACACAGGAAGAAATTCAGGAAAAGAGCCGTATGATTTATGAAAAAATCACGGCTCTGCCGGAGTTTCTGGATGCGGACTGCTTTTTTGCGTATATGGACTTCAAAAAAGAAGTCATGACACGGGATCTGATCGAGAAGGCCCTGCAAATGGGAAAGACGGTCGCTGTGCCGCGCGTGGAAGGCGATGATATGGTTTATTATGAGATCAAAGATTTCTCCACGCTGAAATCCGGCTATTTTGGCATTATGGAGCCGGATGGCGGAAAGGTCTGCACGCGGGAAGAGGGCTTTCTGCTGGTACCCGGTGTGGCCTTTGATCCGGCGCGCCACAGAGTCGGATATGGAAAAGGATTTTATGACCGCTTTCTTGCCGCACATCCAGGGTTTACAACGGTTGCAGCGGCATTTGAATTTCAGCTGTTTGATGCGGTGCCGTTCGAGAAGACGGACATTCTGCCGCAGATGCTGGTGACAGAACAGAAGATTTACCGTTAAGCCAATTACGATAAGACAACACGAGGAGGAGACGAGTATGATGAAGCTGGATGAAATCGGAACGAGAGCCCGCCAGGCGGAGCCTGTGCTTCGAATCATGGAGACGGAGAAGAAAAACCGTGTGCTGAAAAAAGCAGCGGAAAACCTTGTGGCAGACGCCGAAACGATTATCGCAGCCAATGCGCTGGATATGGAGCATGGAAAAGAAAAAGGCATGTCCCAGAGCCTTCTGGACCGGCTCTTTCTGGATAAAAGCCGGATTGAAGCAATGGCAGAAGGCATGTGTCAGGTATCCGAGCTGGATGACCCGATCGGGGAAGTGCTGGGAATGAAAAAGCGCCCGAACGGTCTTCTGATCGGACAGAAACGTGTTCCGCTTGGTGTTGTCGGTATCATCTACGAGGCACGCCCAAATGTGACGGCGGATGCATTTGCACTCTGCTTCAAAACGGGAAATGTCGTGATTTTAAAAGGCGGAAGCGATGCAATCCACTCGAATACGGCGATTGTTGCCTCACTGCGGAAAACACTGAAAGAGGAGCAGGTGCCGGAAGACGCCCTGCTTCTGATCGAAGATACCTCCCGCGAGACGACGGCGCAGTTTATGAAGATGAACCGCTATGTCGATGTCCTGATCCCACGCGGCGGCGCCGGACTGATCCGCGCTGTCGTGGAAAACAGCACGATTCCTGTCATTGAGACGGGAACCGGAAACTGTCATATCTACGTGGATGAGACAGCCGATCTTTCCATGGCAGTGGATATTATTCTGAACGCAAAAACACAGCGCGTCGGTGTATGTAATGCATGTGAATCGATTGTGGTACACGAAAATGTACGTGAAAAACTGCTCCCGATTCTGGAGGAACGATTAAAAGAAAAACATGTGGAAATGCGCGCAGACGAAAAGGCAAGAGAATACATGCCGGAAGCAGAAGAAGCGACAGAAGAGGACTGGGGAAAAGAGTATCTCGACTACATCGTGTCCATCAAAACCGTCTCTTCCATCGACGAAGCGATTGCACACATCAACCACTACAACACAAAACACTCCGAAGCAATCATCACCAACAACTACACCCACGCCCAGAAATTCCTGGACGAAATCGACGCAGCGGTGGTCTACGTCAACGCCTCCACCCGCTTCACCGACGGCTTCGAATTCGGCTACGGTGCCGAAATCGGAATAAGCACCCAAAAACTTCACGCCAGAGGCCCGATGGGACTGCTGGCGCTGACGTCGATTAAAAATATCGTATACGGAACGGGACAGATCCGAAAATAAAAGAAGAAAGATCCGATGGAAGGGGAGTGCATTTACAGCAAGAAAATGCGCTCCCTGTCTTTGCACACGTCACAAAGCCATCTGACCATATAAGAAATACATAGAAATCGAGGAAATGTTATTATGAAAAACGAAACAGAAAAAACAGTCATGCGCGGAGAACTGGCACTTTTGATGGTTGTCGTCCTGAACAGTCTCGGCGTTCTTTTGATGCTGCATTCCGGGTCCGGGATTTCGGCGATTTCGAGTGTTCCGTATGCATTCCGGAAGGTGATGCCGTGGCTTACGCTTGGAACGTGGACGTATATTTTCCAGGGACTGCTCGTCTGTACGCTGATGCTTATGCGGAAAAAATTCGTCCCCACTTACCTGTTCAGTTTTGTGGTCGGCTTTGTGTTTGGAGAACTGATGGATCTTCACGAGCTCTGGATTACACGTCTTCCGGTAAATCTGCCGCTGCGCGTGCTCTATTTTGTGCTGAGCTATCTGATTCTCTGTTTCGGTATTGCGCTTTCAAACCGCTGCAAGCTCCCGATTGTCCCGACAGATCTGTTCCCGCGTGAAGTATCTGATATCACGAAAGTGCCGTATTCCAGAATTAAAATCGGCTTCGATGTGACCTGCCTTATGGTAACCGCATTGCTCACCTTCTTCGGACTTGGAAGAATCGAAGGTCTTGGAATCGGAACGGTAGCAGCTGCTTTTACGATGGGAAAAGGCATTGTGCTGATGGGAAAACTGCTGGATAAAAAGTTTGCGTTTGTCTCCGTTTTATCACCGGAAAGACCGTAAAATGCAGGGCTGATATTTGATCGTAAAAAATTAGAAAAAAATGTAAAATCCTCTTGAAACCAAGGGGATTTTACTATATAATGAGCAGGACAAAAACAACTGCAGAGTAAATTCATATGCGTAAAGTGCTCCCAGGATAGAGAGTAGCCAGGGAGACGAAAAGAGAAAATCTTGCGGTATATGAATTGCATCTCGCTGCAACAGAAGATAGAGACAAGAGATTATCTCCTATTGTAGTCAGATATCTGTAAAGGAGGTAATTTTTTTATGCAGAAAAATGCAAATGAAACAGCAAAAGAAACAAAAAACATGTTTCTGCAGTCAGCAAAAGAGCTGAAAGCAGTCACAACTCTCGCAGCCTGTGCCATGTTCGCAGCGCTGGCGATGATTCTGAACCAGGTAGCATCGATTGATATCGGACCTTATGTCCGCATCGGATTTTCCGGAATCCCGAACCGCCTTGTCGATTACCTGTTCGGACCAGTGACAGGATGTCTTTTCTCCGGCATTCTTGATGTCGTAAAATACTTCCTGAAACCGAGCGGCCCGTTCTTCTTCGGATTCACCTTTAATGCGATGCTGGCATCTTTTATGTATGGATGCTTCTACTATCGCAAAAAACTGACCATCAAACGTGTGCTTGCAGCCAAGTTCATCGTTATGCTGACTGTCAACGTACTGCTGAACACCCTGTGGATCAGCATGCTGTATGGAAAAGGAATCATGGTGCTTCTTCCGGCACGTGCCTTAAAGAACCTGATTATGTGGCCGATCGATTCCATCATTTTCTACAGCCTGACGAAGTTGATCGAGCAGACCGGCGTCTTCCGCATGTTCCATGCAAGAACCGCTGCACAGGCACAGAGATAAAGAAAAATTCAGACACCATCAAAACGATACATTTACCAATCTGCAGAAAAGGTACTGTCCGCCAGAACAAAAAGGAAGCGGATGGGTTTTGTCGGAAAAGAAAAGCGAAAAAGAACTGCGGCAGGAACTTCCCCAAAAGGAAGCCTGCCGCAGTTCTTTTTGTATGAAAATCCCATCAGGCGGACAGCGATTTTACTGATATCCGTGATCTGACCAGTCATGGTTTTTGATCCGCTCGTAATCCTCCTCTGTAATCGGAAGAATCGTTCCATGCTTGTAGCCGTATGGGAACGAGAAGGAAGCATCAGAACAAACAAATTTTCCGGAAGCAAGGCTGTCTGCAACAAACGGCACATATCCCTGGCCGGCACCCGGAGCGCCGTCGTTGACAGCTTCCCAGTGGAAACCATCGCGGCTGATGCCGAAATAAACCTGTTCGCCGTCCGGTGTTGTTTTTTCCCGAAAATGAACAAATAAATATGCCTGTGCCATAAAATAAAACTCCTTTATGCATATGTTTGGATGAAAAATTTAGATGTTCTGTTTTTCAGGCCATACCTTATACGGTTCCATTATTTTGTAAGACGGATCACATTCCAGCTGTGTTTTCCAAGAACGGTGTGCATTTTTCCATTCTCCAGTTTGGTAGCATCGGAATGGGTCGGAGCAACGTGGTTCGGATCTGCTTCGGTGTTGACCGCTTTCATATCGTCGTTTGTCAGCACGATGTGCTCAGCCAGACGGCATCCTTCGAACTGACGCAGATCGCAGGAAACCTCCATATCCTCATCCAGGCTCTTGTTGACTGCAAAAATGGTCAGTGCATCGTTTTCCTCATCCCAGATGCAGACAGAATCGAGATACGGAGCTTCGCCGTACGTTTTGCTCTCGTAAACCGGTGTCAAAACCTGTGTATTTAAGACGGTTCCGCGGCCGTATACGCTTGCATGCATGTATGGATAGAAGATCGTCTGACGCCATGCACCGGTATCGGATGTCATGATCGGAGCGATAACGTTGACAAGCTGTGCGAGGCAGGCAATCTTGACACGGTCTGCGTGGCGCAGGAGTGTGATCAGCATGCTTCCGACGAGAAGTGCATCCTCAAAGTTGTAAACATCCTCAAGCTGATGCGGTGCGCGTACCCATTTCTCCAGCTTCTGATCCTGCTCATTGCTGTGATACCATACGTTCCACTCATCGAAGGAAAGGTTAATCTGCTTTTTGCCGTGTTTTTTCGCTTTGACTGCATCACAGATCGCAACTACACCGGAGATGAAATCATCCATGCCCTTGGAGCTTGCCAGAAAATCGACAGTATCATTTGCATAATTTCCGTAGTACTGGTGTAAAGAAAGGTAATCCACCTCATCATAGCATTCGTCCAGAACCGTATATTCCCAGGAACCGAAGGTCGGCATCGTAAGATTGGAGCTTCCGCAGGCAACAGTTTCAATTGTCGGATCCATGAATTTCATCAGACGGGAAGTCTCTGCTGCAATACGTCCGTACTCAGAAGCGGTCTTATGTCCCATCTGCCACGGTCCGTCCATCTCGTTGCCGAGGCACCAGAGTTTGATGTTGTGTGGATCTTTGTAACCGTGGGATTTTCTCAGATCACTGTAGTAGGTGCCGCCCTTGAAGTTGCAGTACTCCAGCACATTTTTTGCGTCTTCCGGTCCGCGGGTTCCGAGATTGACGGCCATCATGATGTCACTGCCGGCTTTTTTCGACCAGTCAGCAAACTCATTCAGACCGAATTCGTTTGTCTCAATCACGCCCCAGGCAAGATCTGGTTTTGCAGGCCGTTTGTCTTTCGGGCCTACGCTGTCTTCCCAGTGAAAACCGGAGACAAAGTTTCCGCCCGGGTAACGGACGATCGGTACCTGAAGCTCTTTGACAAGATCCAGGGTATCTTTTCGGAAGCCCTGCTCGTCGGAGAGGGCACTTCCTTCCTGATAGATGCCTTCGTAAACGGCGCGTCCCAGGTGCTCGATAAAGGAACCGAAGATTCGTTTGTCAACTTTTCCGGTAAGAAAATATTTGTCGATGATAATCTCTACTTTTTTCATGCTTGAAAAATCCTCCTGTAAATAAAATGTTCGTTTTCAGTGAAAACAAAGGATGAATGATGTGTCCGGGATTTTCTCCCCGTGCTTTGCTTCCGCCTCCTGATAGTTTAGATTTTAGCAGGAAGAGGGAAAAAAGCCAGAGATTTTTGTCCGATAAATTTGACTTTTTTTCCGGTATTGCGATAGAATATGGGAGAGAAACGAAAAGGAGAAAACGGGAATGGAATTTTCAATTCATATCTGTGAATATAATAGGTCCAACACGGACTGTGAGACAATATACCGGCCGGAGGGAAGCGGGGACTATCTGTTTCTGCTGTTTAAAACACCGATGAAGGTGTATGACGGAACTGCGTTTATCATTGCCCAGGAAAATGCCTGCCTTTTTTACACGCTGGATCACGAGCAGCATTACCAGGCGGTGCAGAAATTCCGCAACAGCTATGTTCATTTCTGGTGCGGCGAAAATCTGGGGGAAAAGTACGGCATTCCGCAGAACACAGTTTTTTATCCGCAAAATACAGAAGCCATCGATGAACTGATCCGTCTTCAGCAGCGGGAATACATTGTGAAGGACCCGTATGCGGTGGAATACGAGGAAGCGCTGGTCCGTCAGATGATGATCATGGCATCGCGCGGCATGCGGCTGTATCAGCAGACGGCGGAGGAGCCGGCCGGACTGTACCAGGAATTTCAGGAGCTGCGCCTTGCGATGCTGAGCCACTATGAGGAAGAGTGGACGACGGAAAAGCTCTGCCAGATGGCAAATATGGAAAAAAGCCAGTTTTATTCTTATTATAAGCAGTTTTTCAGCAGCACACCGCACAGTGACTTAATTGAGGTACGGCTCGACAAGGCGAAAAACCTTCTGACCAACCAGGCACTTTCCATCGGACAGACCGCGGAAATCTGCGGCTTTTCCAACTTGTCTCATTTCAGCCGCTATTTCAAACGCCACTGCGGCTGTTCTCCGCGGGAATGGCAGCAGCAAAGCGGCAGAAAAACACAAAATATGAGGTAAAATCGTAGGAAAACACTAAATGCTATAGCTTTTCCCAATTAAGTGTGATAGAATATTCAGAAAAGTAAGAAAAAGGGAGAACAAAATGAAAAAGAGAGAGTCATTTAACAGCCGGTGGGGCTTTATCCTTGCCTGCATCGGCTCGGCCGTGGGAATGGGAAATATCTGGATGTTTTCTACCCGTGTGTCGTTGTACGGAGGCGGTTCCTTCCTGATCCCGTACTTCCTCTTCGTAGCGCTGATCGGCTTTACGGGCGTGACAGGAGAGATGAGTTTTGGCCGTGCCACAAGATCCGGCCCGGTCGATGCTTTTGGTTATGCGTGTGAAACAAAAGGAAAGCGAAAAGCCGGCGAAGCACTCGGACTGATTCCGGTACTCGGATCTCTTGCAATGGCGATTGGTTATACCGTTGTCATGGGATGGATCTTAAAGTACATGATCGGAACGTTTACTGGAAAGACACTGGCAGCAGCAAGCGTAGATGATTTCGCCGGAGCATTCGGCTCGATGGCGTCCGCCTTCGGAAACAATTTCTGGCAGATCGTGGCGCTTGTGATTGCAATGATTATTCTGGCGTTCGGTGTCGGAAAAGGGATCGAGAAAGTCAATAAGGTGCTGATGCCGGTCTTCTTTATCTTGTTTGTCGTACTTGGCATTTACGTTGCATTTCAGCCGGGCGCAGCAGATGGCTACCGTTATATCTTCCGCGTGGAGCCGGAAGCACTTGCCGATCCGAAAACCTGGATTTTCGCCCTCGGGCAGGCATTCTTTTCTCTGTCTGTGGCTGGAAGCGGAACGCTGATCTACGGTTCCTACCTGTCGGATGAAGAGAATATTCCAGCGGCAGCCGGAAGAGTTGCCTTTTTTGATACCCTCGCAGCCATGCTCGCCGCACTCGTTATCATTCCGGCGATGGCAACCACGGGAGCACAGTTAAACACCGGAGGCCCGGGCCTTCTGTTTATTTACCTTCCGAACCTGATGAAATCCATGCCGGGCGGTGCTCTGATTGCGATTATTTTCTTTGTCGCCGTCTTCTTCGCCGGCCTTACCTCACTCATCAACCTGTATGAGGCACCGATTGCAACGGTACAGGAAAAATTCCATCTCGGAAGAGCCGCAGCCTGCGGTGTGATCGGGGTTATCGGTGTGGTCGTATCTCTTCTGATCCAGGGCATTGTATCCCAGTGGATGGATGTTCTGTCGATCTACATTTGCCCGCTCGGCGCCGGCCTTGCCGGAGTCATGTTCTTCTGGATCTGCGGAAAGAAGTATGTGCAGTCCCAGGTAGACAAGGGAAGAAGCAAATTCACGGATCTGTATTATCCGATCTGCAAATATATCTACGTGCCGATCTGTGTGCTGGTTCTGATTCTCGGAATCGTACTTGGCGGAATCGGCTGAAACGATGTTGATAGAAAACGCGCCTGTCGCCGGATTTTTTTCCGCACGACAGGCGCGTTTTTTGATAAAATTTTTTAAACATATAAATCCGATTGAAATACTCGGAAAAAAGGTCTACAATCGGAGGCGAAAATCCATTATCTGGAATGTACCAGTGAGGGCGAGCTGAACGATGAGGAGCTCCAAAAGGGCATTAATGAGAGAACATGTCTTGTGGCTGTTGCGCAGGTATCGAATGTGCTCGGCTGCGTGAATCCGATCCAGAAAATCACGGAGATGGCGCACCGCGTGGGAGCCGTTGTCGTTGTGGACGGCGCCCAGAGCGTTCCGCATATGCCGGTCGACGTACAGGCGCTGGATGCAGATTTTCTCGCCTTTTCCGGCCATAAGCTGATGGGTCCGATGGGAATCGGCTGTCTGTATGGAAAACGGGAACTGACGCAACGTGCTATGGAAGGACTCGGCGCGCTGCCGTACGTTCATATCCTCGGTTCCAAAGATCCGGCCAACCACACGGGCATCGTTTCGTTTACGATATGATGTTTTATAATACACCGGAAGAGATTGATGCACTGATCGAAAGTGTATCCACAATCAGAAGGAGAATGGGCTATGGAGAGTAGAGGATTTTATAACGAAATTTTGACGGAGCACAATCTGCGTCCGGAATTCAAGCCTGTTTCTGCGCATGATCAAAGGAGAAGCATCCGACGAGGAGATTGACGAACTCGAGGAGGCTGGTGCACTGAAAGATATCTCCCACATGCCGGCAAGAATGAAATGCGCAGTGCTTGGATGGCATACGCTGGAAGAGGCATTTAAACAGGAAAAATAAGAACAGAAAAACTTTTTGCATTTCTGAGAAAAAGTATCACTTTACCCACTTGCAATTTTTAAAAAATTAGTTATAATGAATCATAGTTAGTAAAGGCTAACCAAAAGCGAATCAATCATTGTTATCTCCCGTCTGCGGATCATGGACACTTCGCAGGCGGGAAACTCCAGAAACAAACGAGAAAGGAGCACACGAAAAGTGAAGAGCCTGAAAATTGAGGAAGTAAAAGGAAGAGAAATTCTGGATTCCAGAGGAAATCCAACCGTAGAAGCTGAGATTACATTAGTTGATGGAACAGTTGCAAGAGGAACAGCTCCAAGTGGTGCATCTACAGGAGAATTTGAAGCACTAGAGTTAAGAGACGGAGATAAAGAAAGATATTTAGGAAAAGGTGTTACAAAAGCCGTAGAAAATATCAATACAAAGATCAGTGAAGCAATCATCGGATTAGATGCTTCTGATACATATGCAGTAGATAAAGCAATGATCAATGCAGATGGAACAGCTGATAAATCAAACTTCGGAGCAAATGCAATCTTAGCTGTATCAATCGCAGCAGCAAGAGCAGCAGCAACATCTCTTGAAGTACCTCTATACAGATTCTTAGGCGGAGTGTCTGGAAACAGACTTCCAGTTCCAATGATGAACATCGTAAACGGTGGATGTCATGCATTATCATCAGGACTTGATGTACAGGAATTTATGATCATGCCAGTCGGAGCTCCATCATTCAAAGAATGTTTAAGATGGTGTGCTGAAGTATTCCATGCATTAGCCGCAATCTTAAAAGAAAGAGGACTTGCTACATCCGTAGGTGATGAAGGTGGATTTGCGCCAGCATTAAAATCAGATGAAGAAGCCATCGAAACAATCTTAGAAGCAGTGAAAAAAGCAGGATATGAGCCTGGAAAGGATTTTGTACTTGCCATGGATGCTGCATCCAGTGAGTGGAAAGGAAACAAAAAGGGGGAGTATGTTCTTCCGAAATGCGGAAAGAAATTTACATCTGCGGAGCTTGTTGATCACTGGAAAAATCTGATCGAAAAATATCCAATCTACTCTATTGAGGATGGCCTTGATGAGGAAGACTGGGAAGGCTGGCAGATCATGACAAAAGAACTTGGAGGAAAAGTACAGCTTGTAGGTGATGACCTGTTTGTTACAAATACAGAGCGTCTTGAGAAAGGTATCAGCCTTGGCTGCGGAAATTCTATTCTGATCAAACTGAATCAGATCGGTTCTGTATCTGAGACTCTGGAAGCCATCAAAATGGCACATAAAGCTGGCTATACAGCGATTTCTTCTCATCGTTCCGGAGAGACAGAGGATACAACCATTGCAGATCTTGCAGTGGCACTGAATACCTGCCAGATCAAGACAGGAGCTCCTTCCAGAAGCGAACGTGTGGCAAAATATAATCAGCTTCTCCGTATTGAGGAAGAGCTTGGTGATGCAGCAGTATATCCGGGAATGAGCGCATTCAATGTAAAACGCTAATGTTCCGCGAAATGGTTACTGACTGCAAAGTGAGCAGTAACAGATTTACGAGATGATTTCACAGATGTAATCTACCTTATACCCCCTTAAGTAGTGTTATAGAAAAATTCCCCTGCCAGGAAAGCGTGGTTCCATGGCAGGGGGATTTTTAGGATTATTCATTACGATTTACAGGTGATGTTCCGTGAATAATGTTACTGCAAACCGTACAATTATTTCATTCTGTTATTACAGGAATACATATTTCAGAACAAAGATAACAGCCAGTGCATACATAAGCGGGCTGATCTTTTTGTCTTTAGCTTTTCCAGTACAGACGTTGATAATAACATAAGAGATAACACCAAGTGCAATACCTTCGGAAATGCTGTACAGGAACGGCATTGCAATGATTGCGATAAATGCCGGAATCGCTTCTGTAAGGTCGTCAAAGTCGATCTTGGTAACAGAGGTCAGCATAAGGAATCCAACCACGATCAGAGCCGGAGCTGTGGCGAAGGAAGGGATTGCCAGGAAGATCGGGGAAAGGAACAGGGAAAGTGCGAACAAAATAGCGGAAACAAGTGAAGTAAGACCTGTACGTCCGCCCTCTGCAACACCGGAAGCGCTCTCAACAAATGTGGTAACAGTAGAAGTACCGCACATAGCACCTACAGTAGTACCAACAGCATCGGAAAGAAGAGCACCTTTGATTTTTGGAAGCTTACCGTCTTTGTCCAACATGTCGGCCTTGGAAGCAACACCGATCAGAGTTCCCAGAGTATCAAACATATCTACAAATAAGAATGCAAACATGATAACGATAAAGTCAAGTGAGAAAACTCCTGCGAAATCCATTTTCATAAAGGTAGGAGCCATACTCGGTACGGAAATTCCATTGGAAAAATCCGGGAGAAGACTGTAGAAACCTGCATCTGGATTTGGAACATAAAGTCCCACAAACTGACAGAGGATTCCAAGCGCCCATGTAATAAGGATGCCCCACAGGATACCGCCTTTTACATTCTTTACAAGAAGAATGCCGGTAACAAGTACTCCAATCAAGGCAAGAAGAACAGTGATTCCAAGGTAATTGAAAGAACCATCTGACATGGAGCCCTTAAAGGAGAACATGCTTACCAGTGTGGAATCATTGTTTACAACGATCTTTGCATTCTGCAGACCAATAAATGCGATGAAAAGACCGATTCCAACAGAAACTGCGTGTTTCAGTGTCATAGGAATGGAGTTAAAAATTGCTTCACGTACATTGGTAAGGGAAAGCAGGATAAAGATGATACCTTCCACAAATACAGCAACCAGAGCCTGCTGCCAGGAATAACCCATGCCAAGAACTACGGTATATGCAAAGTATGCATTCAGTCCCATACCAGGTGCCAGGACAAACGGGTAATTGGATAACAGTGCCATCAGGCAGGTTGCAATGAAGGATGAAAGTGCAGTAGCAGTAAAGACTGCACCGCGGTCCATTCCGGCAGCGGAAAGGATGTTGGGATTGACAGCGAGGATGTAAGCCATGGTCATGAATGTGGTAATACCGGCCATGATTTCGGTCTTCACGTCAGTGTGGTTTTCCTTCAGGTGAAAAAGTTTTTCAAGGTTCATAAATGTACCCCCTTCTTTTTGCGGCACTTAAGTGCCGTTTTTTATAGTTTACAGGAATGTCTCGTCTGTTGCCTGGTGCAGTTTAGTAAATAACTATTTCACTCCGCAGATAAGTAAATGAAAATAGTTATTTCATGAAAACGACACTAGCCACGCGTGCAACATGGACTCCTGCAAATTTCAGCGTCTGTATATTTTGCAGCTGATACATATTCAGGAAGAATAATTTTCG
>ERZ827498.3117-NODE-3117-length-14509-cov-3.461672_pt1 | contig 14509 bp, 10 predicted proteins | sample MGYA00519865_ERZ827498 | MGnify/ENA primary metagenome ERZ827498 (study PRJEB31778, sample SAMEA3449328) | human gut metagenome | biome: human gut; feature: human-associated habitat; material: faeces | place: United Kingdom | collected 2010/2012 ...
GCCTGTAGCTAAACTCTGTCCCATGTAATTAGGATGATAATTCAGCTCTTCAGCAGCTTTCAAAATACGATTTTTCGTTTTTTCACTAATGCCAGACCGATTGTTCAAAGCTCTGTCCACTGTCCCTACAGAAACCCTACAATGTTCTGCAATATCTTTAATTGTAACTCCCATCCCACCACCGTGTGCGTTAACGTTTTTTGTTATCCATAGTATATAGTATTTTTTCAAAAAAATCTATTATTATTATTTCTAAAATTGCTTTCTAAAATTTGTACAAAATGTAATTATTATATTGGTAATCAATTAAAAATACAATTTTAGTATACATGCATTTCAAAATACAATCAATACAAATATTTATATTTCAGCTACTTGAATTTATAGTATAAAACCACGTCTTTAGAATGTTGATATCAAAGACGTGGTTTTATTTTATGAAAGAAAAGCCAAAATCAGTTCCGAATTTAGATTCAGAATCCATAGAATATTCAATAAACATATTCACTGTATTTACTGATATTCAGCAGATCAAATACTTTTCTTGCATCTATATTTTTACCCAAAAGGCATCTATCATATTAAACATGAAAATCTTTTCTAAAAAGAGACCACCTTTTTACTTCTTTATAATCTCAAAATAATCAAAATCCGCATACCGTCTCCCCCCTGTCATATCGTGACAGTACATTCCGAAGTGAGCGCCGGTGAATCCATCGCTTTGCTCATCGGTGAGGATGTTGGTGGGGACTTCAGCCAGTTCCTGATAGTCTTTTCCATCCAGGGAGTAGAAGAATTTTGCGTAAAGTCCTTCCTGGGTGGTGATTACGCGCAGGTATACAGGGCCTTCTTCCGGGATGGAGATTGCCGGAATCACATCTTCTACATCAAAGTGATCGCTCTTTATCAGGCGCAGCCTTGCAGACTTTTTCAAATCAAGTGTCTGGGAGCCAAACTCTTCCTCTCTGGTCTTTACCAGAAGGTAGAAATTGCCAGTGTCATACATATAGGCAAGTCCTGCCATCTGCTCTCTGCAGGTCGGGGCAAACTCTACACAGGTTTCCACCTGAACATGGCGCTCCTGCTGCCTCCGTGCCACAAGACTTACGTTATAGCAGGAATTCAGGGATTCCTGACCATAGAGGCGGAGATAGCCGGGGCGTTCTGTCAGGCTGGTGTAGCTGTCATAGGGCTGGCGCAGGGAAGTATAGCGCACATCTAAAAGCGCAGAGGTCTTCTTCACTGGCATACTTAACTTTTTATTACATTCTTCGTCCACAGCATTCTTCTCATTCAGATACTCTTTTGTTTTCGAAAGAGTTTCAGCAATGTCCGCATTCTTTGCAGTTTCATTATTTCCAGCACTGTCTGCAATTTCTAAATCAAAGTCTTCTTTTCCATAATCTTTCCCCTCTTCCTCCGGGAAAAGATACTCCTGAATTCCAGTTGGCTCTTCTGTCTCCCACTGTCCAAATCTTCCGCCGCAGGCCAACCTTAGCCAGCCCTCTTCGTTCCATACCATCTTCTGAATTGCGGTTTCGCGGCCAAGCACGCACTGTCTGCTGCCCTTCGGCGGTCTGCCGCAAAGATGTACCATGTACCACTCCCCGTTTTGAGTGCATACAAGATCTGCATGTCCGCATTTCTGCAGTTTCTCTGGATTATCCACATCAGAGGTAAGTACCGGATTGCCTGGATCTTCCTCGTATGGTCCCCAGATGGAACGGGATCTCGCCATAGTTACCATATGCTCATATCCGGTTCCACCTTCTGCCATCAGCAGATAATAATATTCTCCAATATGGTAAATATGTGGACCTTCTGTATAGCCACGTCCGGTTCCCGGGAAGACATTTTTCGCCTCTCCTACCAGGCATTCCTTCTCAGGATCATACTGCTGCACCAGAATTCCCTTGAAATTGTTGATCATATTCACAATATACATTTTGCCATCTGTATCATGAAATACAGATGGGTCAAAGCCAGAGCTGTTCAGATAAACTGGCTCAGACCAGCCGCCACGGATGTCCTTAGATTTCACAAGGTAATTATGGGTGTTAAAAAGTCCTCCGGTACGGGTTTTCACGTCCGTATAAATCAGCCAGAAGTATTCCCCATCCCAGGAAATATCCGGCGCCCATACGCCACAGGAATCACCCTCACCAACCATATTAAGCTGGCTCATTCGGTTCAGCGGCGATGGCAGTTGTTCATAATGCTTCAGATCTTTAGAATGATAGATTTTCACACCCGGCCACCATTCAAAGCTTGAATTTGCAATATAATAATCTTCTCCAACACGTATAATACTCGGATCCGGGCAAAATCCCGGAAGAATCGGGTTCTGAATCATGTTTTTGCTCCTTTATCTGTTTCATTTTACAAAATAAACTTAAAACACATTCTAAGTATAAGCTATTTAAATTTTTTTGTACACACTTTGTTTCAGAAAGATGTTTTTTACCGGTCAAACCAAAAAAGGACTGCAAAATTCCACGTATTCTGCAATCCTTTTCCTGTATTTACTTACCTCACAGCAGAAAAATCTTATTATAACGATTGCTTTTCTGCCTGTTTTTCCAGCAATTCTGGCAGACACATTGGTTTCTTTCCTTCCAGCTCATCTGCCATATTCAATGCCAGTATATTCCAGTTAATAAAGCCACCATTCATAACCGGTTCTCCATTAAATGGATTGTAATACTCATGAAGACATCCTGTTTTCTCCAGGTCCTCTCCCAGAAGGCGCATGGTGCGCTTATACATAATTTCCGCCTCCATGCGGTATCCGTAGTTCAAAAGTCCGCGGAATACCACATAGTTTGCAACCAGCCAGATCGGGCCAAGCCAGTTGGACGGATTATTGGTAACAGACAGGTCAAACATTTTTTCATCCTTTGAAAGCGTGGTCAGACCAAAGTCAGAACCAAAGGTATCGGGATCAAAAATATGTTTCACCATGTCTGCCGCCTGCTCTTTTGTAGCAATTCCTGCATACATGGGAATAAAGCCAGACCATACACGTACTTTGATGGGCAATGTCTTCCAGAAGACTCCCAGTCCCTGGTGGAACCAGTCGTATTTCCTTGTCTTAATATCCACATCAACTGAATAGAAGAAATGATCACGTTTGTCCCAGCATTCCTGCTGAATAGCACCGATCAGTGCCTCGCGCTTATCCAGAAGCCTCTTTGCCGCTTCCTCCTTGCCAAACTGTCTGTATAATCTGGCACCAGCTTCCAGTTCTACACACATAAAGCTGTTCAGATAAATATTGGCAGTGGAAAATGGCGGACGGCCAAAAGTAGCCGGATCATTGTCCATGCCGATCATAATATCATCCTGCCATACATACAGTCCGCTGTTTTCATGAAAATAATAGTGATCATAACATTCAAAATACTTCGCCACGCCTGAAAGAAATTCTTCCGTCCAGGCATAGTCACCAGTATAATCACTGATCAGGCACATCTGACTGCAAAGAAAGGGCTTATGCATATTCATAATCTTGCCTTCCTTATGCCTCATATTCAGATAAGGCTCCGGCCAGTCTGCCACCTCGATCATCATGGGAATATATCCATCTTCCAGCTGATGGTCGAAGAAATTGCGGATATTTCCCTGTGCATGCTCTATAATTCTTGGCTTCACAGACGGATCCTGGTAGGAATCCGCCAGATTCAGAAAGCCATATACGGACCAGTAGGTATCCCAGTCCCATACATTTCCATCGTAAACAGAGCCCGGATCAATAAACGGGTAACGGATAAAGCTTCGCGGATTCTTAAGCACATCCTCCGTATGAGACATTACAAATTCTTTTAATTCCTGTCTATACTGCTCTGTCCTTTTATCTTCCATAAAATCAACCCTTTACAGCTCCGGCTGTCATACCTTCCATCAGTTTCTTATTCAGTGCCATGTACAGAATCAGAAGTGGGAATACACTCATGGATACAGAAGCGAAAATTGCACCCCAGTTCTTGGATCCAAACTCATCAGAGAAGTACAGAAGTCCTGTCTGAACAGTCTTCAGCGCAGAATCACTAATGAATGTCATGGAAAACAGAAGGTCGTTCCATTTAAAGAAGAACTGAAGAACCAGTACGGTTACAATAGAGTTCTTCATAAGTGGTGTTACAATATGCCACATCAGTCTGTAAATACCACAGCCATCAATAACGGCTGCCTCCATAATATCATCCGGGAAGGAACGAAGATATCCCTGAACCAGATAAATGGACAGCGACAGACCAAATGCTATGTACGTAATGATCAGACATGTTCTGGTATTTAACAGGTTTGATCTGCTGTAAATCTGGAACAGCGGGATCAAAGCAATTGCTACCGGAATCATGATACCGAAACGGAAATACTGTGCAACTGCATTTCTGAATTTCCATTTCATCTTTGTTACAGCAAATCCTACAGTTACTGAGAAAAATACAATAAATACAAGTGCTACTAATGTAGTGATCAAACTGTTCTTAAAGAAGGTGGACATATGTCCTCTCGTCCATGCATCAGAGTAGTTTTGAAAATAAAAGCCATCATTTAACGCATAAGCTGGCTTCTCACTCCACTCAGCCTGTTTCTTAAAGGATGCAGTAAGCATCCAGAATAACGGATAGATCTCAATTACGCAAAGAAGGAAAATTACAATTCCTCGAAAAGCTGCTTTTACTTTTTTCATAATATTTCCTCCTTTCAGTCTTTCACATCAAATCTGTTGATAACAAGAGATCCAACTACACAGATCAGGAAGATCACGATTGCGATAACGCTGGCGTAACCAACCTTATTATAAGTAAATGCAACGTCATACATATACATGGACAGTGATTTTGTTGCACTTCCAGGTCCGCCCTTTGTAAGAGCCATAGCAGACTCGAACATTTTTACAGTTCCGGAGAAGCTGAATACAAGGCTGGTAATTACCATCGGACGAAGAAGCGGAAGAAGAATGTTTTTAAATAACTGCCATCCACCGCAGCCGTCGATTCTGGCTGCTTCCAGGATATCATCAGAGATATCAAGGAGTGCTCCATAGAAAATTACAGAATAGAATCCCATGGCTACCCAGATATCCATTACGCACAATGCCCAGAGAGCTGTGCTGGACTGGCCGATCCATGGCTGAACAAGGTTTGTAAAACCAAGAGAGTCAAGCAATGAGTTTAACAGACCATAGTTTGGCTGGATCTCATAGATCTTTGCAAACAGCTGGCCTACTGCAACAGTAGGAAGTACTACCGGGAAGAAAACCAGAGTTCTTACGATGGTTTTGCATCTTCTCAGCCAGAATTTAAACATCAGGGAAAGTAAAAGTCCCATTCCAACCTGGCCAACGGTTACTACCAATACATATTTACAGTTTACTGTCAATGCATTTAAGAAGTTCTTGTCTCTGAAAAGTCTTGCATAATTGTCAAATCCGGCAAATTCCCACTGAAGTCCCGGGCTGCCGCTGAAGAATGAATAATACAACGACCAGATAACCGGTACCATTACAATAATGGTGTAAATAATCAGTGCCGGAACTACGAAAAGGGATATCGCTTTCTTATTACCTAATACCTTGTTCATAAAATTCCTTCCTTTCTGTGTCAAAAACCATTAAAATTTCGAATTTTTTCAACAAAAACGGGAGTGTCTGCTGGCAAACACTCCCATTTGAAGTTCAAAGCTTATATTGCCAAAGCTGTTACTTACTGCATGTCATATACATCCTGGATGGACTGCATATATTCTTCGCCAGTCATTTCGCCGTTTAACAGAGGCTGTACATTTTCCTGAGCTGTCTTGGAGATTTCGCTAGGCATTTTTGCTTCCCACCATGCAAATCCTTCTGTGGATTTGTCAATCTCGTCAAGAACAAGCTTGGTGTAGTTATCCATATCATCTGCTGCAACATCATATGTGTAGCCTTTAACAGTTCCCTGATCTTCCATAGCTACGTTTCCGATGTTCTCCATGAAGTATTTCAGGAACCAGCCAGTAGCCTCATCATATTTGTCATTGTCAAGTGCAAGAATGTTACCACAGTTCATAGAGTAAGAAGTAGCGGAGCTGATGGACTCATCTGCAACCGGAATGTTGAAGAATCCGATTCCGTCCTCGCCTGCCGGGTTCTGGGAATCATCTGTCAGGTTCTGTGTAAACCAGGAACCATTGTAGAAGATAGCTGCTTTTCCACTCATCAGCATGGAACCAGCTGTATTCATATCAACTGTTGTGATACCTTCTCCGAAATATCCTTTCTCTGCCCACTCTGCAATCTTATCAGCTGCTGCAACAAGTTTCTCATCTGTATAAGGAACTTCGCCGTCAGCTGCTTTTGTCATAATGTCGTTTCCTGCGGTTCTTACTGCGTATGCATTGATCAGACGGGTTGCACCCCATTTGTCAGATCCGCCGGTTGTAAGAGGCTGGATACCTGCATCGGAAAGTTTCTGAAGAACCTCTTCAAACTCATCCCATGTAGTAGGAACTTCGCATCCTGCCTGCTCGAACAGGGCTTTGTTGTACCAGAAGCCTTCTACATTCAGTCCAAGAGGAAGATCATAAAGATCATCTGTTCCGGATAATCCTTTCAGAAGCTCAACAGCACCGCTGTTTAAATAATCTGCTGTTCCGATCTCGTCAACAGCTTCTGTAATATTTTTAACCTTTCCGGAATCGATGAGAACGCTGAGCGGAGCACCTGCTTCGTAAGCGAACAGATCCGGAAGATCATTGGATGCTGCAAGTGTAGCAATTTTCTGCTGAAGGTTGTCAGAAGCAACCATCTCATATTCCCATGTGAAATTCGGGTTTACATTTTTCTGATAGTCTTCGCAGATTTTGTTTAACAGCATACCATTGTCATTATCTTCTGCCCAGATGGTAAGGATTTTGATGTTTTTCTCAAGCTGCGGATCCTCTCCTGAGTAATCTGCTGCAAATGTAGGAACTGCAAACATGGTGCTTGCTGTTAATGCTGCCATTAAAATAGCTAATGCTCTCTTTTTCATTATAAATTCCTCCAGAATTTTCAAAATTATTGAACTTTGTTATAATTTACTCTTGATAGCCATTTACTTTTCGGTCACGTTTAATTTGTTTCTTTGTATCCCCGGGAAATATCTTATGGTTATATAATACCATTGTTCTGTTTTTTTACCAGTGCCTAATTTTTTTGGTAATGTACAGTTTTTTTAGACTGTTTTTTATAAAAAGTTTCACTTGTCCAGGCATTCAATTGTGCTAAATATATAAAATGCACATATTCAGCAATTTGAATATGTGCATTTTTGCAAATCCTGTTTTTATCATTCTGCTTTCCACACGTTTCCCTTATACTCATTGGGAGTCATGCCCTCGTGTTTTTTAAAAATATCACAGAAATATCTGTAATTATTATATCCCACCATTTCACTGACTTCATTAACCTTATATCCATCCTGCAACAGCTTCTTCGCCTTTTTTATGCGAAGGTCCGTCAGATATTTCACATAAGATGTACCAACCTCTGTTTTAAAAAGAACACTTAAGTACGCCGTGCTCATTCCGGCTCTGTCTGCAAGCTCACTCAGCCCGATATCCTGATCATAATGCTCGTCCAGATAAGTAAGAAGCTCCAGGATAACTCTGTGTTTGCTTCCGGTCTGGTCTGCGGTCAGATGCTTGCTGATATCAGACAGAACGCTTTCCCCATAGGCCTGTACTTCTTCTATGCTCTGACATTTTACCATCTCCTGAAAAGAGACAAGTGACCCTCGTTCCACCTGCTTCTGACTTTCGATCAGTACATCGCTGAGCACACAGAGATGCTTGTAAAATTCCCTGCGAAAATCCTGCAGTTCCGGGTAAAGTTCCTGCAGGCATCTGATTGTCTGCCGGCATTCTTCCCGAAATGCTGCAGCATCACAGTTTGTAATACATTTTACACTGCTCTCAAAAAATCTTTCCAATTCCAGGAATTTCTCACGATTAGCCTGTGCCTTACGATTATCTTCATGGCGGGTCTTCGCCCATTCATCTTCAATTCTGGTAAGGGCATTTTTCAGTTTATCTGCTGTAACCGGCTTATCAATATAATCTTTTACACCAAGAGTAAGCGCCCTCTGCGCATACACAAATTCAGAATAGCCACTGATCACAATAAAATATGTATCCGGACATTCTTCCTTCGCCGCCTCGATCACAGACAGACCATCCAGCCCCGGAATTCGGATATCCGTAATTACTACATCCGGTTTCTCACTTCGGATCACTTCCAGTCCCTGGATTCCGTCATAAGCAGCCCCTACTACCTCATAATCCAGCTTCAGGCGGGAAATTAAAGCCTTAATTCCCTGCACAACTATATATTCATCATCAATTACCACTAAGCGATACATGAAAATCCTCCTTGTATCTGCATTTCCCTATCCCTTATCTTACCGGAACCACAATCGTTACCTTCGTTCCATTGCCTGGACTGCTTTCAAATGTTACGCCGTATTTTTCCCCGTAATTCAACTTTATACGCTCTATTACATTGCGCACTCCATAACCGTTCTCCAGTCTGGACATATCGTCAATTCCCACACCATCATCTTCAATAGTGAAAATCATATTATTCTGCTCCTGCCAGCCGCGAAGGGAAATCTTTCCTTTTCCAATCTTCGGCTCCAGACCGTGATACATGGCATTTTCAATAAATGGCTGAAAAATAAAGGTGATCGTTTCACGCTGAAGAATTTCTCTGCTGATATCCACGAACAGTTCAAAACGATTATTGTAGCGCATATTCTGAAGCTTCATATAGCCCTGCATCCATTTCACAGAATCCGCAACTTTAATATATTTGCTTCCATTATTCAGCGCCAGCTTAAAGTTATCAGAAAGTGCTTCTACCATTTCTGCCATCTGGTCATCCCCATGCATGATTGCAACAAAGTACAGAGAATCCAGTGTATTATAAAGAAAATGGGGATTGATCTGAGACTGAAGCAAAAGCAGCTCTGCTTCCCGTTCATTCAGCTTCACCGCCATAAGATGCTCGGAAAGCTCCAGGTTCGTATTGACCATTTCCTTGAATTTCCGTCCAATCCGGCCAACTTCACTGTAGTCAAACTCTTCTGTAATGTGGCGCTCTCCTTCCCCAACCTGTGCAATGGTATTTTCCAGCTGCTTCAGAGGATGGCTGATGGTTCTGGAAATGATTCGTGCCATGAGAAAACCCACTACAAGAACACAGCCGGCTACCAGAAACGAGGTCAGACGGATATTTTTGCTCTCTTCACTGATCTCATTTTTCTCCACTACGTTTACAATATGCCAGCCTGTAGTAGAATTGGTGACAGAAGAAAACAGATACAGATGGTTCTCTCCCGGATTCGAATAGGATTGCATAATTGCATTCTCCCTTTCCTCATTTCCCACAAAATAAACCAGCTGATCATCCTCATCTACAACCATAAAGTTACTGGAATCAAAGCTTTCATTGCCCATAACAAAGGATTTTCCCAACAGCTTCTGGCTCAGTCCCACCACCATATAGCCCATTCCCTGTCCATCAGAGGGATTGATCATATATTTCGCATAAGAAAATCCTTTCTTTGTTCCTGCTTTTAAAATACTGTCACGGAAAAAAATTTCCTTTCCCTGCGCAGCCTTTGCCTGTTTCACCCAGCTTTCTTCCAGAATATCCTTATCACTATAATAATTATAGAAATCATAAGTACCCTGGTTCACATTGTTCAGCTGATACACATGACCATAAAGATCCGTAAATACTATATAATTCACCCACACCTGCTGACTAGCCATTTCATTTGCAATCGCACGAAGCTTCACACGGTCTGTGGACGTAAACTTGCTTCCTCCGTATTCATTGCCTTTTTCCAGAATCTGCTGAAGAGCTTCATCATTCAGAAAATTTCGGCCTACGTCTACAATGTTCTTCAGATTCATATCCATAACGCGGCTGGAATTCTTCAGCGTAGACTGATAAGATGCCCTGTAATTCTGTTCAATCGCATCAATAGAGGTTTTGTATACAATATTCATCAAAACACCCACACCCAAAAGGGTGATAAGAAACATGGATAAAAAAATCTGATTCTGAATACTCAGCTGTCTCCACGCTTTCTGTATTCCTGAAGGTTCTTTTTTCTTTTCCATATTCTCATCACCCTTTCGCATTCTGCGTTATGATTACTGTTCAAATGCGATATGGTATGTACCGCTTCCCGCTTCGGCAGCCATATAGTCTGCTTCCCTGGTAAATGTCAGTCCATCGCTTTCCAGAACAGCTTTTGCCTGGTCCAGACGGATCTCTGCTGTTGTATTCACCGGAATCTGAACAGTTAAAGTAATCTGTTTCCCCTGGACTTCCCATTTTACACCAACATCACCATAAATGCTATGATATTTTCCGGCAGTGTACTTCAGATTTCCACCAATGCGCGGATAGAGTATCGCATGTTTAAAGCCCGGATGTTCCGGATCAGCTTCAATTCCGGCCATTGCACGGTACATCCACTCACCAATAGCACCATAAGCATAATGGTTAAAGGAGTTCATATCTGCACTCCACATGCTTCCGTCATCCTTCATTCCATCCCAGTGCTCCCAGATCGTGGTGGCACCTTTTTTCACCTGATACAGCCAGGATGGGAAGTCTTCCTTCAGAAGCAGGTCATAGGCTTCCTTCAGAGCGTGGTTCTGGCTTAGTGCATGACAGAAATACGGAGTTCCCACAAATCCGGTAACCAGATGTCCGTTTTCTTTGTCCAGAAGGCGCTTCAGACCTTCTACCGTTTTTGTGATATATTTCTCAGGAGTCAGCTGGAAATACAGTGCCACAATATGTGCGGTCTGTGTCTGTGCTGTCATATTTCCTTCTGCATCGAAGAAGGTCTCCTGGAATTTCTTTACGATCTTATGATAAAGCTCCTCATACTCTGCTGCCACATCCTCTTTTCCAAGGGCTTTCGCCATCTGGACAAAAAGTCCGGTAGAGTATGCATAATAGGCAGTACAGGTCAGGTCATTTGGTGTTGCACCGAAATAGCTGCCCTCCTCTGCATCAAGAGCAACCCAGTCACCAAACTGCAGCTTGTAGTTCCAGATATAATCAACAGCATGGGCACGCATGAAGTCAATCCATCCCTTCATACTGTTGTACTGTTTTTTCAGAATATCTTTATCACCATACATCAGATACATGGTCCATGGATTGATGATGGCTGCATCAGCCCAGGCTGCTGCGGAATGAGGTCCCTGGCGGAGAAGCCAGTTTCCATCTGTACGGCCTTCCTCAATGTTCGGAACAACATGCGGTACACCGCCCTCTGGTGTCTGATCAACCTCCAGATCATGGAGCCATTTCTTATAGAACGTATATGTATTCATCAGATAAGTGGCGGTACGGCAGAAGATCTGCGCATCTCCAGTCCATCCCAGACGCTCATCACGCTGCGGGCAGTCTGTAGGTACATCAAGGAAATTACTCTTCAGCCCCCACAGGAAATTGTGATGCAGCTGGTTCAGCAGCGGATTCGAACACTCCAGACTTCCGTTTGAAGCCATGTTGGAGTGAAGGGTGCAGGCTGTGAAATTCTCAGCTTTCGGCTCGCCTGGATAGGAAACAATCAGCGCATACTGAAATCCCATGTAAGTGAAAGTCGGATGCCAGGTAACTGTCTCTTCCCTTGCAAAAGTATATTTCATCGTTGCTTTGGCTGCACGAAGATTGTCCAGATATACATTTCCATCTTTGTCCAGAACTTCGAAGCAGTGAAGTTCGATCACATCGCCTGGTTTTCCGGCTGCAGTTACTTCAATTCGTCCTGCCATATTCTGGGCAAAATCAATAACTGTATCTCCTGCCGGTGTTTTGAAAATACGTTTTGCAGGAATACGATCCATTACACGAACCTTTGCAGCGTACTGCGCGCGCATAACCTGTGTATCAAAGAATACAAGCTGAACCGGCTTCCAGTCGCCTTTTGTGGTTTCTGCCTTTGACCAGTCCGGAATCTCAAGGGCTGCATCATAAGTCTCACCATCATAGATTTCTGCAAATACCACCGGTGAATCGCAGCCTTTCCATGATGGATCCGTATAAACAGATTCTGTTGTTCCATCGGTGTAGCGAATCAGAAGTTCCATAGTAAAAGCCGTCTGATCACCATAGTTGTTACGGGCTTTTGTCAGCCCCATAACACCTTTATACCAGCCTGGAGCCAGCATTGCTCCAGCACCGTTAATGCCCTTCTGCAGATATTCCGTTACATCATAGGTCTGATAGAGGAGATGTCTTCTATAGGATGTCCAGCCCGGTGTCATCTCGTCCTCACCAACTTTTTTGCCATTCAGGTAAAACTGATACAGGCCAAGGGCTGTAGTAAAGGCATAGGCTTCTTTTATATCTTTTTTGATTTCAAAGGTTCCTCTTACATAGGTTCCTTTGGAAACGTTCTTATAGGAATCGTCAGTTTCGGCGGATACAAAAGGAGCTTTCCATGCTGGTGCGCCTTCCTCCCACTCACCATTTTTTCCTGCAAGGGCAGTTACAAAAGATGCGGTTTCGCTCCAGTCCGTTTCTTCCTGCCCATCACTGGCTTTTGCACGGACAAAATAGCGCTTGCCGCTCTCCAGTGAAGCACCTTCTGCATAAACATGTGCAGATTCCTCAGACTCTGTTTTTCCGCTGTTATAGATCAGATCTGTAAAATCAGCGTCTTTTGCAATCTGAAGTTCGTAGGATTTCTGTTTTACATTTTTCTTATCGCTTACAAGCTCCCAGGCAAACTGGGGCATATGGGAAACACCAACCGGGGCTGTTTCATAATCCATATATATTTTCTTGATTGCCAACATTTGTTTTAACCCATCCTTTCTGACATATATTTCTTTGGTATATCGTAACTGTTCAGTACCTTCATGGTCACACACTTCGCAGAATAACATCTACTGAATAATTACGATCCAACACTTTATATTTTTAAATCGTATTTTAGCGTTTTCTCAGATTCAACATCTGTCTTGCCTCATCCGGAGTCGCTGGCTCCAGACCCATAGCGCGGATCAGATTTACCAGTTTCTCAACCACCTGCCAGTTGTACTCGGCCTCTACACCTTCTGCCAGATAGTGGCTGTCTTCAAAACCAACACGTACTACCGTTGCTCCCATAGCAATTGCAGCGACCAGGAATGTCCAGTTATCACGTCCAAAGTGGGTAACGCCCCAAAGTGCATCAGATGGAACAAAGGAACGGAAAGCTGCCAGCATCTCCGGAGTAGGCTGCATGCCGCCTTTGTGACCAAATACCAAGTTAAACAGCATTGGATCCGCAAATGGCTGCTCAGATTTTACCACTGCCATGTTATGTAACATTCCAATATCAAAAACTTCTGTTTCCGGAAGGATTCCTCTCTTATAAACAGCGTCTGCGCAGTAGCGGATATCATCAAAAGAATTAATATAAACTGCTTCGCCAAGGTTTGTACTTCCGCCATTGAGAGATGCGCTCTCTACCTTGGGATAATCAAGCGGATTGCAGCGGTCCTGGATATTCATATCCGAAACACCGCCTGTAGACGCCTGAACTACCACATCTGTCCGTTTCAGAATCTCGTCAAAACACTCAGACATATAAGAAATGTCAGGTGTAAGGCTTCCGTCTGGTTTACGGCAGTGAAGGTGACACATAGCAGCACCAAGTTTTACGCTTTTCTCTACATCCTCTGCAAGCTTTACTGCATCCACACTGGTTCCTGCCTGTACAGGTGCCAGAGATATAATTACTTTTCTCATTATGTAAACCTCCTATTTAAGCGAACCTCTTTCTAATAGACATCTTCCTAATATACAGTGTCTTCGTAAGCTGTTCAAAACAGACTAAAAATTTACTTGTTATGTCATTAAAACTCTTACGTAATTGAAATTTGCCACTTGCGTAAACGAAGACCTGCAATCATGCTATTTTTCAGATCAATTCCTCTACAATTTCCTTCAACGTACTTACTTCACCCACATTTCCCGGAAAAATAATGTATGGCATTCCAGGGAATTTGCTTTCTTCGCCGGTCATCCATACCGGGATTCCCTTCTTCACCTGTCCCATAACACGGGCTTTCTTTACGCGAAGAGCTTTGGTTCCTACGTCAGATGAAGTGATTCCGCCTTTTGCAATGATGAATTTCGGCTTCACAGAAAGCTTTCCGATAATACTGGTCACTGCATTGGAAATTTTTACAGAAATATGCAGTTTCTCTTCCGGAGTCATATTCTCCGGCGCAAGAAGCTGTCTGCTTGTATAAATTACAACGGTTCTTCCAGACAGGATTTTCTCCTCTGCTGCCTTCACCGTTCTCTCTACCTCTTTCTCCAGACCATTTTCTTCGAACACGGTATTTACCTGAAATTCCATAAAATCAGCCTGTCCGTCCAGTTCTTTCAGACAGTTCAGCTGGTCTGTGGTCTTCTTTACATGGGAACCGATCAGAACAATTCCTCCGTTCTTTGTATCGCCCT
>ERZ827498.3121-NODE-3121-length-14493-cov-6.783696_pt1 | contig 14493 bp, 9 predicted proteins | sample MGYA00519865_ERZ827498 | MGnify/ENA primary metagenome ERZ827498 (study PRJEB31778, sample SAMEA3449328) | human gut metagenome | biome: human gut; feature: human-associated habitat; material: faeces | place: United Kingdom | collected 2010/2012 ...
TATACGGGTGCATCATCGACGTCTTCAATACAGAAGATATCAGTGCGGAATGTTCTGAAAACTAAGTCCAGCACGGGCCCTGTGTTACCGCTGCAGAGGGGTGCGATTCCTTGATCGCTCACTTAATCTAATAAGAAATTGAGTGAGGCCGGAGCTTTAGCTCCGACCTCCCCATATAAGGGCTCGGCAAAGCCGAGCCACCAAATTTGCATCAGCCCCCAGAACATGCTTGAGAACAGTGCCCGGAGTACGTGTCCCTAGGGCAGGAATGAGGTTGCTTTCCAATGCATTCCGCAGGGGGCGGCATTATTTTGTAGCGCGAAGCGCGGATCAAAATAATGCCGCATGCCCGAGGACGCGTTGGAAAGCAACCTCATTCCTGCCCGAACAGGTCAGTCTACCTGCGCAATTACAAATTCGTAAACTTTTTTCAAAAAAGTGCTTGCACAGTTCTCGAATCATAGGTTATTATCTTCCTCGTTGAACGCGCGGGTCCAACAAAGCGAACCGCAAATCAACAACATAGCATGTCGGAGTGGCGGAATTGGCAGACGCGCTAGCTTGAGGTGCTAGTGACCGCTTTTTGGTCATGCGGGTTCAAGTCCCGCCTCCGACACCATCGCATTTGAGAAGCCTCTTCGGAGGCTTTTTTGTTACCGATAGACGGTGAGGTCCACGATGGAAACGCTTGAGCGCAACGAGTGGGCAGACGTTGCCCAACTGGTCGAGATCACGAGCGATGCTGTCATCATCTGTGAGCTCGACGGAACCATTCTGCATGTGAATAATCGCTTACTTGGTTTGATGTGCGAGGAACGCGCCGATGTCATCGGCGGAGATGTTAAAGATGTCCTGTACTCGTCCGCTTTTGAACGTGCGACGGAACATCGTCTGCCATTTGAAACTGATGGGTCCGAGAGCGAGCTGATGCTCAAGCTGAGTGACGGCTCCTTTATCCCCGTCTTGGTTCGCGCGGGCTCCGTAACGCCTCCACGCATCTTTGGGCGCCGCGCGCCACGTGTCCTGGTGGCGCTCCATAGCATCGAAGAACGGTATTCGCACGACCGTCAGCTCAAGCGTGCTCTTTCGGAGCTTAGAGTGGCTAACAAGCGCCTCTCTGGCACGCTCTCGGTCATTATGAGTACCGTGGGCTCCGATGAGCTGCCCAGCCTACTTGATACCGTTTTGAACCAGCTTGTAGGAACGCTCGATGCTTCGGGTGCCGCTATCTATTTTTCTGAGAGCGGCGGTTTTAAACTTCGCGGTGTTTCCAAGGAGCTGTACGACAGCTACCTGCCTGAGTTTTTGCCGTATGGCGCTGGCATTCCGACGTATGTTCTTCGTGAGTCGCGTGCCTGTCGCTTGTCGATTCAACAGGACCTTAAGGGTGATAAGGCCGCCTCCGGTATGTTTATGGACCTGGACAATCGTTCTAAGCACCTGTTGCGTATGCAGGATATGCCTCCGTACCGCAGCGAGATCTGTCTTCCCGTTTTTTACGGTACGCAGATCCTTGGCGTGCTGGAAGTTGGTTGGAAACGCCCTCAGGCACCGCTCGCCTATGACGTTAATGTGCTCGAGGTCATTTGCGATTACCTGTCTATCCAGCTGGTCGGCATGGCATCGAGCCTTCGCTCCCGTCGCACGGCCGAGCTTGGCCGCTCGCTCAATGTCTTGCGCGATGAGCTGTTTACCTTTCTAGACGATTCCGCCGCGGCTACCCGGGTGGTATCGTCCGAGATCTGCAATATGCTCAACTGCCATTTTTGCCCTGTTGAGTATGACGCCAGTCTGGACGCCTACGTCATAGATTTTGAAGGCGGCAGTCGCGTTGCTTTGCCGGACGATCCCGAGAAGCTTTTCTTTTCTACGACGGCGCCGGCGGCACGTCTGGGAGCTGGCCCTGATGGCTTTGAGGCCTCTGTTTTGGGCGGCACGAGTGCCGAGGATCTTAAACACGTCCGTATAACTCGCGTTGACGAATCGATGCCTATGGGAGGCTGGCTTAGGGCGCATGGTCTGCCTTGCCAGGGTCTCTACGTCGACTCTGGCATCGAGGCGGGGCACCCACGCTCTGAGGGTGATGGCAAGCACAGTAACGACGCGATTGTTCCTGCTTCTGTTGCGAAGAGCCCGACGACGCGCGCGCTGCTGCTTCGTGATGGTAGCCAAGAGCCGATTGATGATCTTGAATATGACTACTTGGTGCACTTGGCGCATGACTTTGAACTGATCTACGAAGGCGAATCTCAAAAGCGCGAGGAGCGCCATATCGCTCAGACCCTCCAGATCGGCATGAGAAATTCCCTGGGGGATGTTCCGGGTATCGCAACCGATTCGGTGTACCTGTCGGCCACGAACTCGGCGTTGGTCGGCGGCGATTTCTATACGCTCATCCGTCTTCCCGACGACTGCGCCGTCATGATTTTGGGCGATGTGTCTGGCAAAGGCATTGAGGCCGCATCGATGTCCGCGCTCGTCAAGACGGCCCTGACGGCATATGCCTGGGAGGGCGCTGGCCCGGCCCGCATGGCACGCTCCCTTAACAGCATGCTCATGGGCTTTTCGAGGGTCGAGACGTTCGTGACGGCCTTTATCGCCAAGATTGACCTTAAAGCCGGACGCGCAACGTATTGTTCGGCGGGCCATCCTCCGACCATGGTCATCAGGCCAGAGTCGATGCCGCTGGGCGGCGGCGGGGCCCGAGGGGGAGAAGTGGAGCTCCTTGGGTGCCAATCGGGCGTGATCGGTGCCTTTGAGAGCATGGTCTACGAGACGGGTGCCTTTACGTTCGCTCCTGGTGACATGCTGTTTATGTATACCGATGGAACGATTGAGGCACGCGACCGCACGGGGGCGTTCTTTGGCGAACAGCGTCTGCGCGATCTTTTGCTATCGGTATCGGGCGAGGGCGTATCGGGAATCTGCGGTAAGGTCTTGGGCGAGCTTGACCGCTTTACCGAGTCGGCGCTGGACGATGACATCGCGCTGGTTTCCCTTGAGTTTTTACGGGGTCGATCGTAGGCCGCGACGTTTGACGAGCAAAATCTGCGCGGTTGCAGATGCGTATGCATCGAGCGAGCACTTTTGGGGAACCATGGTCGTATGAATGAGTGGAATGACATAGCGGTTTTGACGCCACCAGGCGATATCGACATCGCCACGGTGCCTGCACTGCGTCGGCGGTTGGATGCTTTGATTGACCGCGGCGTGCGTCGTGTCGTCATCAACTGTCAGGCTGTTAGCTTTATCGATTCGACGGGCTTGGCATTCCTGCTTACGCGCGCTCGTGAACTCATGAGGCGAGAAGGCCTGCTTTCGCTCGTCAATGCATCAGGCGAAGTTGTTCGCTTTTTGGAGATTGCTCGTCTTGTCGATATCCTTCATGTCGCGGGTCCGGCACGGGAGTCTATTCCCGCCATTCCGGTGGGGGAGCTGCCTCGCTGGAGCAAGAGCGTCGAGGTCCGTCAGGGTATTGAGAATCTTCCATACTACCGACATCGCATCGCCGAACTCCTTGAATCGCTTCCGTTGCGCCGCGACGAGCGCTACGATGTCGCATTGGCGTCGGGGGAGGCGCTGGGTAATGCCTATGACCATGCGGGCGGTATCGGGTGCGTCCTGACGGTTCAGGCCTATGGCGATCGCGTTGTGGTTGAGGTGCTTGATCGAGGTGCCGGCTATTCTATCGATGAAACGAGCGAACCGGTCGCATCTGAGGAGCGCGGCCGTGGTATCAAGCTTATGCGTTTGCTCGTCGATAACGTGGATGTTGCTCGTCGTACAGACGGCGCTGGCACGCGCGTGCAGATGGTGAAGCTGTTTAGCGGAGCGCTGGAATCGCGTGCCTAGCCAATCGCTTTAGCGTGTTTGGCTACCAAGAACATGCGGCCGGCAACTTTTTTGAAAAAAGTACTTGCGTCTTTTGGGCAACTCGCGTAAATTAATAACCCGCAAGCGGACATGGCTCAGTTGGTAGAGCACAACCTTGCCAAGGTTGGGGTCGCGGGTTCGAGCCCCGTTGTCCGCTCCATTGCATTTCCGGACCGTCTCAAGCGGTCCTTTTTGGCGAAGTGGCCAAGTGGTAAGGCAGAGGCCTGCAAAGCCTTTACCCCCGGTTCGAATCCGGGCTTCGCCTCCAGGCAACATCCGGGCGCTCCGGCGCCCGTTTTGTTTTACATATGCGGACATGGCTCAGTTGGTAGAGCACAACCTTGCCAAGGTTGGGGTCGCGGGTTCGAGCCCCGTTGTCCGCTCCAAGCACAACAGCCCGACTACTACGGTAGCCGGGCTTTTTCGTACCCATCGCCTGGGCTCGAACCCGAGAGGGGGCGAGTGTTTTGGGGCGTGGCTGTGGTGTTATTTGCCGCGAATGTTAGCTTTGAGCGTATCATCGTGGACATCTCGCAAAACCTCGTTGCAAGGGAGGCGCACCCCATGGCTACAGAAAAGTCCTCTTCTCGCTCATGGATGTCCGATGCCGCGATCTATCAGATCTACCCGCGCTCGTTTAAGGATTCGACTGGTTCGGGTCTGGGCGATATCGCGGGCATTACCCAGCAGATGGACTATCTTGAGCGGCTGGGTATCGAGGCCATCTGGCTGAGCCCGTTTTACCCATCGCCTCTTGTCGATGGTGGCTATGATGTGGCGGACTACTGCGATGTCGATCCACGTCTCGGCTCGCTTGACGACTTCGATGACATGATCGCTGCGGCTCACGCGCGCGGCATCAAGGTCATCGTCGACATCGTGCCCAACCATTCATCCAACCAGCACCCGTGGTTCAAAGCCGCTCTTGCCGCTGGCCCCAGATCGCCCGAGCGCGCTCGTTATATCTTCCGCGATGGTCGCGGCGAGCACGGCGAGTTGCCTCCCACCAATTGGAATGCCAACTTTGGCGGCCCCGCCTGGACGCGTGTCGCGGACGGTCAGTGGTATCTGCACATGTTTACGCCCGAGCAGCCGGACTTTGACTGGTCATGCCCCGAGGTTCACGCGTTCTTTTGCGACGTCCTGACGTTTTGGAGCGATCGAGGCGTCGATGGCTTTCGCATTGATGTGGCGCAGGGTCTCGCCAAGGATCTCGACCGCGATGACCTCGACCGGTGGCATCTCGCCGAGGGCGATGACATGGTTGACGACGGCACCCATCCGCTGTGGGACCGCAACGAGGTCCACGAGATCTATCGCGAGTGGCGCCGCGTGTTCGACCGCTATAATCCGCCGCGCAGCGCCGTTGCCGAGGCGTGGGTGCTGCCCGAGCGCCAGTATCTCTACGCGCGTCCCAGCGAGCTTGGCCAGACATTCAACTTTGAGTTTGCCAAGGCCACTTGGACCTATGATGACATGCACACTGCAATCGAGAAGGGCTTGAAGGCAGCCGTCGAATCCGATTCCGCCTCGACCTGGGTACTCTCCAACCACGACGTGCCGCGCGTGGCGACACGCTATGCCCTGCCGCAAATCAAGGCGACGCGCTACCACCAGATTGCGCTCGACTGGCTCTTACGCGACGGGTCGTCTTATGACGAGGACCGTGAACTCGGCGAGCGCCGCGCGCGGGCGGCCCTTTTGCTTGAGCTGGCGCTTCCGGGCTCGGCATACGTGTATCAGGGTGAGGAACTCGGCCTTTTTGAGGTGGCTGACATCCCGTGGGCTGTACTCGAAGATCCCACTGCGACCAATACGCACGGACCGAAGCGCGAGAAGGGGCGCGACGGCTGTCGTGTGCCCCTGCCGTGGGTGGCGGCGGACGATCCCGCGCAGGGCGGATCGTTTGGGTTTTCGCCGGCGGACGCCGATGCGGCGCCCCATCTGCCGCAGCCTGCATGGTTTTCCGATTACGCTGCCGATAGGGAAGAAGCGGACCCGACATCGATGCTTGCGCTCTATCGTGACGCCCTCTGGCTGCGGCGCAAGCTGCGCGGGTGCGCCAACGATCTTGCTTGGCTCGATCTTGACGGGCGCACCGGCCTTGCGGATGGTGCCGAGGGCGCTGAGGGCGGCGTCATCGCCTATCGCCGCGACAACGGCTGGGCGTGTGTGACGAACTTCGGCGCAGCGCCCGTGGAACTGCCGGCGGGCAGGGTCCTGCTCACCTCATCACCGCTTGCAGACGGCAGGCTCGCGCAGGACAGCTCTGCCTGGATCATGCTCGGTGAGATGTAAGGGCCTCTTGCGGCGAGTTTGCGTTTGCCTACACCTTCCGTGGCGGCTGATGTCTTCGCGAGGTTCGCGAGGGCGTTGCAAAACTTTTCAAAAAAAGTTCTTGCATAGGATGCGGGCATCACGTAAGATTAATCCCCGTAAGCGGACATGGCTCAGTTGGTAGAGCACAACCTTGCCAAGGTTGGGGTCGCGGGTTCGAGCCCCGTTGTCCGCTCCATTTGGGCGTTTAGCTCAGGGGGAGAGCGCTTCCCTGACACGGAAGAGGTCAGAAGTTCAAATCTTCTAACGCCCACCAAATGTTCGCAGCTCAGAGGCTATGTCCTCTGGGCTGTTTTGTTTTGGTCGCCAAATGGGTCGCCAAATACGTCACCAAATTACGAGTTTTTTGATCTTCCGGGATGCTTCTCAGTGGTCATCCGAGGAAACTCTCGTCTTTTCCGTTTGCATACACATATCTTTCAAGGATTCGTGCCGCGTTGCATGAGGCTCGGCAGGGCACGACCGCAACATGTTGGTCAAGCATAATCTTTTGGATTCTTTTGGCGTGAGTGGCTTGGTTTTAGTAGGATTTGTCAGCGGTTTGACTAAGGGGGTTTTATAACTGCCATGCAGGTAGCCGTGTTGGTAACGTTTTACCGACTCGCCAAGAACCCCTCATTTATAATGCGTCTGCAAAATGACCAATTGCTTTGACCTGCTGAAACACTATATGTTGTGTTTGACCTAAAAAAAGAATACAGGATATAGATGCCTCTTTGTCGTATGATAGATGGCGGACAGAGAACGAGGACCTTATTCACCCCATTTGGACACGCCTTTGAGCCGCTTGATCGGCCGCGAGGAATGTCCGCATGAGGACCTATGGTTTATCGAGAACACAGATTGCGCGACGGCGCCGCAAGACAGGGGCAAGCCCTGCCGGGCATCGTTTGGCTCTGAAGCGCAATGAGGCTACGACGCGAAAGAGGCAAGAGGATGAAGATCATCAAGCGCAGCGGCACCGAGGTTGTCTTTGACATCGATAAGATCGTCAATGCGATTCGCGCCGCCAACTTGGAGGTCGAGGAGAGCTCTCGTCTAACCGACCGCCAGGTGGTTTACGCGGCACAAAACGTCGCCGAGGCATGCGAGAACGCGGGTCACACCGTGTCGGTCGAGGAGATCCAGGATCTGGTCGAGGACGAGATCATGCGTCTCGACTGCTACGAGGTCGCTCGCCATTACATCATCTATCGCTATGTTCAGAGCCTGAAGCGCCAGAAGAACACGACCGACGACAAGATTCTGTCGCTGATCGAGTGCAACAACGAAGAGGTCAAGCAGGAGAACTCCAACAAGAACCCGACCGTCAACTCCGTTCAGCGCGACTATATGGCCGGCGAGATCTCCAAGGACCTGACCCAGCGCGTGCTGCTGCCCCAGGAGATTGTGGATGCTCACAATGAGGGCCTGATTCACTTCCATGATTCGGACTACTTTGCCCAGCACATGCATAACTGCGACCTGGTGAACCTGGAGGATATGCTCCAGAACGGTACTGTTATCTCGGGCACGCTGATCGAGAAGCCGCACAGCTTCTCGACCGCTTGCAACATCGCGACGCAGATCATCGCCCAGGTTGCTTCTTCCCAGTACGGCGGCCAGTCCATCTCGCTGACCCATCTTGCCCCCTTTGTTGAGGTGAGCCGTCAAAAGATTCGCGGCGAGGTCGCTCGCGAGCTTGAGGAGCTCGGCGTTTCCGCATCTCCCGAAAAGGTCCGTGAGGTCGTTGAGGACCGTCTGCGTGACGAGATCCGTCGCGGCGTCCAGACGATTCAGTATCAGGTCGTGACCCTTATGACCACGAATGGCCAGGCGCCGTTCGTGACGGTCTTTATGTATCTTAACGAGGCCCGTACGCCTCAGGAGAAGCACGACCTTGCCATGATCGTGGAGGAGACGCTTCGCCAGCGCTACGAGGGCGTTAAGAACGAGGCCGGCGTGTGGATTACCCCGGCATTCCCCAAGCTTATCTATGTACTCGAGGACGATAACGTTCACGAGGATTCCCCGTACTTCTACCTGACCCAGCTGGCTGCCAAGTGCACCGCCAAGCGCATGGTGCCCGACTACATCTCCGAGAAGAAGATGCGCGAGCTCAAGCTGTCGAAGGGCGAGAGCGCCGGCAACGGCGATTGCTACACCTGCATGGGTTGCCGCAGTTTCCTGACGCCCGATCGCTCGGGCAACGGCTTTAACAATGTTGCCAACGCGCTGAACTACGACCCGAACAAGCCCAAGTACTATGGTCGCTTTAACCAGGGCGTTGTGACCATCAACCTGCCTGATGTCGCACTGAGCTCGCACCAGGATATGGACAAGTTCTGGAAGATCTTCGATGAGCGCCTTGAGCTGTGCCACCGTGCCCTGCTGTGCCGTCATGAGCGCCTGATGGGTACGCTTTCTGACGCCGCACCGATTCTGTGGCAGTACGGCGCCCTCGCTCGTCTGAAGAAGGGCGAGACGATCGACAAGCTGCTCGTGGGCGGATACTCCACCATCAGCCTGGGCTATGCCGGCCTGTATGAATGCGTCAAGTACATGACGGGCCACAGCCACACCGAGAAGGAAGGCACGCCGTTTGCCATGGCCGTCATGCAGCGCATGAACGACAAGTGCGCCGAGTGGAAGGCCGAAAGCGATATCGACTTCTCGCTGTACGGTACCCCGCTTGAGTCGACGACCTACAAGTTTGCCAAGTGCCTGCAGCGTCGTTTTGGCATCATCCCGGGCGTGACGGACAAGGGCTACATTACTAACAGCTATCACGTTCATGTGTCCGAGGAGATTGATGCTTTCGATAAGCTCAAGTTCGAGGGCATGTTCCAACAGCTTTCGCCGGGCGGCGCCATCTCCTACGTTGAGGTTCCCAACATGCAGGACAACCTCAAGGCTGTCATTCGCGTGATGCAGTACATCTACGACAACATCATGTACGCCGAGCTCAACACCAAGAGCGACTACTGCCAGGTGTGCGGCTACGATGGCGAGATCAAGATTGTCGAGGACGATGGCAAGCTGGTATGGGAGTGCCCCAACTGCGGCAACCGCGACCAGGAGAAGATGAACGTCGCCCGTCGTACGTGCGGCTACATCGGTACCCAGTTCTGGAACCAGGGTCGAACCGAGGAGATCCGCGACCGCGTGCTGCATCTCTAATAACCATCCCAGGCTGCCCCGTAGCGAGGCCCCGGACCTTTACTCGCTATTTCGGACAGTCCTGGCTCACGACGGAGGCGCCACTGGCGCCTCCTGTTCGTGCGGAACTCATATCGAGCAAAGGTCCGGGGCCTCGCTACGGGGCAGCCAAGTTGATGTAGCTGAGATGCAGCATGCGGTCTGCTCACTCCTCGAAGTTCTTTGCGGAAATGAGTTGACTTGCAACAACGGTTTGCTTGCGACGACGGTTGAGCTGCAACAGAGTTTTTATTAGACCTCGAACCCTATACTCGATGTTCGCTTCGTTCATTGAGTTACCCTTTGCATGAGGCCGGGACATATCGTCCCGCCCGCAGTTTCGCAGGCCGAAGGCCGAGAATGTCTGAGGACGGGATGATATACTCCAGACCCCCAGGAAGGTTACCTATGAACTACGCGAACATTAAGTATTTCGACATTGCTGATGGAGAAGGCGTTCGTACTTCTCTGTTTGTGAGCGGGTGCCGTCGTGGGTGCAAGAATTGTTTTAACTCTGTCGCGTGGGACTTTGCCGCTGGCGAGCCGTTCGATCGCGCCGTCGAGGATAAGATTATCGAGAGTCTCGATCATCCCTTTATCGATGGCCTGACGATTCTGGGTGGCGAGCCTATGGAGCCCGAGAATCAGGCGGGGCTTGTTGACTTTATCGAGCGCGTGCGTGCGGCCTATCCTGCGGGGTCGGGCAAGACCATTTGGTGCTTTACCGGTGACGTGCTCGAGGAGCTTATGCCGGGTGGCCGTCATCATACCGAGGTGACGGACCGTATCCTGGCCTGCCTCGACATGTTGGTGGACGGCCCGTTCGTTCAGGATCTGTACGATATCTCGTTGCGCTTTAGGGGCTCGAGCAATCAGCGCGTGATCGACATGAACGCTACGCGCGCCCGTGCTGAGCGCGAGGGCGTTGCGCTTTGTGATGCAGTTGAACTTTGGCGTGATGATCCGGTCTATTCGACCCATACTATGTAGCTTGTGGCCGATGCCAAAGGGCGTGGTACCATAGCGCGAACGCAAAATCGGAAAAGTGAGGCCCAGATGGTCGATCAGGAAAAAGTCGAGGCCGCCATTAAGCTGTTGCTTGAGGGCATAGGCGAGGACCCAACTCGGGAGGGCCTGCTGGAGACCCCGGCGCGCGTTGCCCGTATGTATGGCGAAATCGCCGGCGGTATGGACCAGAGTGCCGAGGAGCACCTGTCCAAAACGTTTGCCGTCGCTTCGAACGATTTGGTTATCGAGCGCGACATCACGTTCTACTCGCTGTGCGAACATCATCTGCTGCCGTTTTATGGCAAGGCTACCATTGGCTATATCCCCAACGGCCGTGTCGCAGGGCTCTCTAAGCTTGCTCGCACGGTTGAGGTTTATGCCCGCCGTCTGCAGCTGCAGGAGCAGCTGTGTGCGCAGGTTGCCGACGCCCTCATGGATTATCTCGCTCCCCAGGGAGCGATTGTGCTCATGGAAGCTGAGCATATGTGCATGACCATGCGCGGCGTGCAAAAGCCCGGCACCAAGACCGTGACGCTCGCTCGCCGCGGCGTCTTTGAGACCGACCCCGCGCTCGAAGAGCGTTTCTTTAGGATGCTGGGACGCTAACTATGAGAGTCGTCAACGACTTTACATCGAATACTGACGAGGGAACGCCGCGTCGCGGTTTTATGGCTTCGGGCCTGGCGCCTTTTGGCGTCATGCCTCGTATCGATTACATCTGTGCCAACGGCCTGTTCCGGCGCCACCTGGGCAACATTGCTCAGCTGGAATCGGGGCGCATCTTCTGCCGCCACGGTATCGACCATCTGCTCGATGTCGCTCGCATTATGTGGATTAAGAATCTCGAGGAAGATCTCGAGTTTGACCGCGAGGTCATCTACGCCACGGCACTTCTTCACGATATCGGCAAAGATGAACAGTATGAATCGGGTATATCCCATGATGTTGCAAGCGAACGCGTCGCTGATGCAATTCTCGGCGGCATGCCTGATGACGTGGCGTTTGAGCCGGCCGATGCCGCAGCCATTAAGACGGCCATTCTGGGCCATCGAAAGCTGCGCGTGAACAGCCAACCGCTTGAGCGTTTGCTCTATGCAGCCGACAAAGCGTCGCGCGCCTGCTTTGCATGCCCCGCGCGCAATGCTTGCAACTGGAGCGATGATAAAAAGAACCTGTCGATTCGCGTGTAGTTAGTTTGCGCGGTCGGGGTTCTAAACGAAGGAGACGATCGCGATGAGTAACAAAAAACTGCCCGAGAATGCAACCAAGACTGAAGGTGCCGAGCTCGCACGCCGTGGAAGGGGCGAAATATCCACCGCAACGGCGGTGCCCCACGTGAGCTATGACGATCTGCGCCATGCCGATCGCATTACTATCGACGGTCTCGAGGTCTTTGCCAACCACGGCGTGTATCCCGAAGAGAACGCGCTGGGCCAGAAGTTCATCGTGTCCTTGGTGCTCTATGCCGACCTGCGTGCAGCGGGGGAGCACGATAACCTGGACGCCTCGATTGACTACGGCTCGGTGTGCCACGATGTCGATGGCTATCTGCGCGAGCATACGTTTAAACTCATCGAGGCGGCAGCCGAGGGTGTGGCCCAGATGCTGCTGCGTCGTTACCCCTTGCTGCTTGGCGTGCGTGTTAAGCTCGATAAGCCTTGGGCGCCCGTCGGTCTTCCCCTGGCAAGCTGCGGCGTCGAGATCGAGCGCGTGCGCTAACCGGTTCTAATACGTCTCTATGGGTGGCTGCTTGAGCCGCTGCGACAGCGCTCTATTGTTGGGGCAGTACCTGTCGAGCAGGGCGTGAAACCGCTGATTGTGGCTTGGCTCGAGCAAGTGGACGAGCTCGTGGGCGACAACCATGTCGAGACACTCGATGGGATAAGCGGCAAGTTCGCGTGCGATGCGAATGGCTCCGGTCTTGGGCGTGCATGATCCCCAGCGCGTTTTCATGCTGCGCACGGAGACGCGGGAAACGGCGACACTCATTGTGATTTCGTATGCGTGCACGATGTCGCGTAGCGCTGCGGTGACCTCGGTCGTATAAAGCTGGCTGATGTGGGCTTGGAGCTCGTCGGACGTTAGGCCGTCGAGGATTGCGCGCCGCTTGGCCTGTGGGCCTTCGTCCGATTCGTCGGTACCCATAAAGCTTGCGAAGGTGGCCTGCTTGGGCCGCGGCGCGGGTGATGCAAAGTTGTGATCGAGTGCGTCCTGTACCGTGATGGGCTTGCCCCAAAGTGCAATGACGGACGAGGTGCTGAGCGGCTCTCGCGCCGTCGCCTGATGTTGCTCGCGCTTGGCAAGTCGGCTGACAATCCAGGTGCTGTTGCGCTTCACAAATGCCTCGATGCGCTCGCGGCTGGCGCCGAGCGGTGCGCTGGCGTGGACCTCACCGCTTGATGTGACGCGTAGGTTGAAGTTTTTGACGCGCTTTTTGGTAACGACGACGGAGATGGGCGTCCCATCCGGTCGGGATATGGAAATCGTAAATTGCTGCGTCAAAAGCGGTCCTTCAGATTGGGGACGGGCCGGCATGTCGACCGTTCGGCATGCCGGCCCGCTCAAGGGATGTGAAATTAATAACGCTCAAAGAAGGCAAGCGCGTTGTCGCTACAGAGCTTCTGCATCACGGTCTTGCCAAAATGCTTGGAAAGCATGTTCTGGAACTCGGGCATCATGCTGGCATCGGAGAGGAAAGCGGGCACCGTGGCACCGTCCCAGTCGCCGCCGAGCGCGATGACGTCCTCGCCGCCCAGGTCGAGCCAGTGCTCGATATGTGCCGCCAGCTGGTCGAAGGTGACGTCTGCGGCGGTCTTGTCGGTTGCGTCGTTGGATAGGAACTCGCTGCAGTAGTTGAGGCCGACGATGCCGCCCATGTCGCGAATGGTGCGGAACTGGTCGTCGGTGAGGTTGCGCTTGACGCCGCAAACCGCACGGGAGTTGGAGTGGCTGGCGACGAAGGGGCGCGTGGCGTGGGCGACAACCTCGTCAAAGCACTCATCGTTGAGGTGGGAGACGTCGAGTACCATGCCGGCGTGCTCCATCTGCGTAAGTGCCTCGATGCCGGCGGCGGTGAGGCCGGCGTGGGTATCGTGTCCGCTCGCGAGCGGTCCCTGCGCGTTCCAGCTGAGTGACGACATAAGCACGCCCAGGCTCTTGAGTACCTCGATTAGCGCGGGGTCCTCGGCAAAGAACGTGGCGTTTTCGATGGTGTGGATGCAAGCGACCTTGCCGTCCTTGAGCGCAGGGCGAATGTCTGCGGCGCTGCGTACGTTGACCATGCGGTCGTGGTTGAGCATTGCCTGGCCGCTCATATGCGCCATGATTTGCGCCTGGAAGCGCGCGGCGTGGGCGGCGGGAATCTCGTCGGGGACAAACGTGGCGAAGCACTGTGCCCACGGCGTGTTGCCGATCTTTGCGAGCGAGATGGCGCAGGCGTTGCCCTCGATGAGGTCGAAATCTTGCGGATGCGTTTCGTCGCCGGGGAAATAACCGTCGGTGCCGGCGGTAAAGCGCAGGTCGAGATCGAGCGTGGCCCAGCCGATTCGGTCGGCGGTGTCGCAGTGTAGGTCAAATACGGGATATGCCATGGTTCCTCCGGATGCAGCGTTTCTTTGCAAACTGTCCTTGAATTGTATGACTAGGGTATAGTTAGCGCCATATGTTCACGGCGGCCCGCGTTGTGCGCCGCCCTTATCATGGAGGTTACCATGTCCAACCAGGGCAAGAAGGTCAAGACCCATTATCGCGGCACGCTCGACGACGGCACGCAGTTCGATAGCTCCTACGATCGCGGCGAGCCGCTGGAGTTCACCTGTGGTGCCGGTCAGATGATCAAAGGCTTCGACGCCGCCGTTGTCGACATGCAGGTGGGCGAGAAGAAGACCGTGCACATTCCTGCTGCCGATGCCTACGGCGAGCACAATCCCGAGATGGTTATTACCTTCCCGGCCGAACAGGTTCCCAACATCGAGCAGATCGAGAAGGGCATGAAGCTCTTCCTGTCCACGCCGAGCGGCATGCCTGTCCCCGCCGTCGTCATTGACGTGACGCCCGAGGCCGTGACGCTCGACGCCAACCACGAGTTGGCCGGCAAGG
>ERZ827498.3125-NODE-3125-length-14484-cov-3.941923_pt1 | contig 14484 bp, 9 predicted proteins | sample MGYA00519865_ERZ827498 | MGnify/ENA primary metagenome ERZ827498 (study PRJEB31778, sample SAMEA3449328) | human gut metagenome | biome: human gut; feature: human-associated habitat; material: faeces | place: United Kingdom | collected 2010/2012 ...
ATACCAATCAGTAAAAATACCGCATAACTCGGTATTATAAAGAACAATGTTTTCGGCAAATGCTCACGGATATTTTCCCATAAATCAAAACGATATGAGGACGTATTCGGTGCATAGCCGTATTTTTTCTCAAATGTACCGAGGTTTATTTTGTTTGTAAAAGCATTTTGTGCGGTTGTTTCCATAACAGATACAAGACGCAGGGGGTGAGTGATGTAGAATTTTATAAGTTTTCCGTTACTCATTTTTGAATGAAACTTTTCATTCATAATATCACTTCGCGGCGGATATTTGTATTCTGATTTATCAAGGTATGCGTGCTTACCGCTGTCGGCCGCCATCTCTCCGTCAAGTCCCATATCGATTAAATCCTGTTTCGGATTGGGACTGTCTTTTAAAATACCGTAAAACACACTGTTATACTGCGTATCCAAATTAAGCTGACCGCCGTTTATAACGTATCCGCCGACTCCGTGCCAAAGTAAAACGATTGAACACACAATGCACAAATTTCGCTTGTTGCTTTTAAAACCGACATACAATACAGCGATAATAAGGAACGGTGTAAATACGGCACACTGCAATTTTGAACCGAGTAACAGGCAAGACGAAACAGTGAAAAATATTATTACGCTGTTTTTAGCATCGTGTACATTTTCAAACATATACAATCCGAAAAGCACGACAGTTGCAAACGATACAAGCATAACGCTTTGACCGTACAGACTGTTTAAAATCGTCAAATTAATTCCGTTAAAAAATACAACGATAAAAAACAACAGAAAAATACAATGCAAAAACTTATTTTCAATTTTAAATTTGCGTTGTATAAAAAAGCATACTGTTGCATACCACAAAAACATAATACCCGCCAAAATCCGCATATCAAACGCACCGAACGGCAGACATATAAGCCTTGCTGTTGCGGTAGGGAATATAAACGTCGTAGTCGGCACTAAAAACAGAAGTCTTGGCACATATAACAACAAGTCGACTGACGTAAATTTCATATTAAAAAATCTTACGGCATAATCGTAAAAAGAGTAGTCGGACGGAAAATCAAGTCCGCACGGACGCATAACTCTTTCAAAATCGCCTTGGTCCGCAATCGAATGGACAGGCGATACGAATACCGCGTATATAAACACAGCAATGACCGATATTATAAATATTATATCGTATGCGGAAAAAATCTTTTTCTTCAAGTAAAATCACTCCAAAATCAGTAATGTAAATTTATTATACAAAATAACGGAAGCATTTGCAATAAAAATTGTACGCGCAATCACAAAATCTTGTGCAATTAATGTTGATAAATCTTTTATTTTGTGATAGAATGAATATATATTGAGTTTAGTTTTAATATAAAGGAGTTAAATCATGGAAAACGTAAGAAGAATTTATGTTGAAAAGAAAAACGGATTTGACGTTGAGGCAAAGGGTGTACTTGCCGATCTTAAAGAAAACCTTTCTTTAAAAGGTCTTAAAGACGTCAGAATTATTAACAGATATGATGTTTCGGGCGTAAGCGATGAGGAATATCAAAAGGCGAGAAATCTTATTTTCTCAGAACCTCCTGTTGATAATGCTTATGATGAAGAAATTGAAATCAGTGAGGGCAAAGTGTTTGCGGTTGAATTTTTGCCGGGACAGTTTGACCAGAGAGCCGCGTCGGCTGAAGAATGTATTTCAATTCTTACGGAAAAGGAACGTCCGACTGTAAGAAGTGCAAAGGTATATGTTCTTATCGGCGATATTTCAGATGAAGAAACAGAGGCTGTTAAAAATTACGTTATAAACCCTGTTGAGGCAAGAGAGGCGAGCCTTGAAAAGCCGACTTCGCTTGTTATGGAAACAGTTGTTCCCGATGACGTTGCGACAGTTGACGGCTTTACCGAAATGGACGAGAGCAAAATGGAAGAATTTCTTTCAAAGATGGGCTTTGCAATGGATATGGACGACCTTGCATTCTGTCAGAAGTATTTTAAGGATACGGAAAAGCGTAATCCTACAATTACAGAACTTCGTATGATTGATACATATTGGTCTGACCACTGCCGTCATACTACGTTTTCCACTAAGATAAATGATGTTAAGATAAATAACGGCAAATATGCCGATGTCATTAAGGCTGCATATGATGAATATAAGGCTGCAAAAGCTGATTTGTATGCACCTGACAGAGATACTTGCCTTATGAATATGGCAACAATCATAGTTAAGCAGCTTAAAAAGCAAGGTCTTTTAAAAGAAATTGATGAATCGGAAGAAATCAATGCTTGTTCAATCGTTGTTGATGTTGACGTAAACGGCAAGGACGAGCCATGGCTAATTATGTTTAAAAACGAAACTCATAACCACCCGACAGAAATCGAGCCTTTCGGCGGTGCCGCAACCTGTCTTGGCGGTGCAATCCGTGATCCGCTTTCAGGCCGTTCATATGTATATCAGGCTATGCGTGTTACAGGCTCGGGCGATCCGACAATTCCTTTCAAGGATACAATGCACGGCAAGCTCCCTTCACGCAAAATTACAACAGGTGCCGCTCAGGGTTACAGCTCATACGGTAACCAGATCGGTCTTGCAACAGGTCAGGTAACCGAGCTTTACGATCAGGGCTATGTTGCAAAGAGAATGGAAATCGGTGCTGTTATCGGTGCATCTCCAAAGGAAAATGTTATCCGTGAAACTCCTCTCCCCGATGATGTAATCGTACTTCTCGGCGGAAGAACAGGCCGTGACGGCTGCGGCGGTGCAACAGGTTCTTCAAAGGCTCACGATGAAAACTCAATCGAAACCTGCGGTGCAGAGGTTCAGAAGGGTAATCCTCCGACAGAAAGAAAAATTCAGCGTTTGTTCCGCAACCCCGAAACTGCAAAGCTTATCAAGAGATGTAACGACTTCGGTGCAGGCGGTGTTTGCGTTGCTATCGGTGAACTTGCCGACGGTCTTACGGTTGACCTCGACAAGGTAACAAAGAAATATGACGGCCTTGACGGTACGGAGCTTGCTATATCCGAAAGTCAGGAAAGAATGGCTGTTGTTCTCGATAAAAAAGATGTTGACAAGTTTATTTCACTTGCATCAAAAGAAAACCTTGAGGCTACAGCCGTTGCGGTTGTAACCGAAAGTCCTCGTCTTACAATGAACTGGAGAGGCGACACAATCGTTGACCTCAGCCGTGAGTTCCTCAACACAAACGGTGTTACTCAGGTTGCCAAGGCTTATATCGAGGCTCCGAAGTGGGAAGGCTGCTACCGTAAGGTTGCTCCCGCAAAGCTTAAAGATATGCCTGCTGACGAGGCATTCCTTGAAAATATGTCAAGACTTGAAGTCTGCTCACAGATCGGTCTTGCAGAAAGATTTGACGCATCAATCGGTGCGGCTACGGTAATTATGCCGTTCGGCGGTAAGAATCAGCTCACTCCTCAGGAGGCTATGGCTGCAAAGATTCCGCTTGAGAAGGGCGAAACAGACGATGCAACAGCAATGAGTTACGGTTATATTCCCGGCGTTTCACGCTGGAGTCCGTTCCACGGCTCGGCTTATGCAGTTGTTGAGTCGCTTTCAAAGCTGCTTGCAATCGGCGCAAACCCGATGACAGCAAGACTTACATTCCAGGAATATTTTGAAAGACTTAAAGATGTTCCTTCCCGTTGGGGTAAACCTGCCGCAGCACTCCTCGGTGCTATGCAGGCTCAACTCAAGCTCGGACTTCCGTCAATCGGCGGTAAGGACAGTATGTCGGGTACATTTGAGGATATTGATGTTCCGCCTACACTCGTAAGTTTCGCCGTTGCAATGACAAAGGCATCAAAGACAATTTCAACAGAATTCAAGAACGCAGGTTCAAAGGTTATCTTTGTTCCCGTTCCCGAAAATAAAGAAACACTTATGCCTGTATGGGATAAGCTTATCGAAATGTACAACGCTGTTTATGCTCTCTGCGAGGACGGCAAGGTGCTTTCTGCATCGGTTGTTAAAGAGGGCGGTACTGCCGCAAGCGTATGTAAGGCTTGCTTCGGTAACGGCTTTGGCTTTAAGTTTGCAAACGAACTCACAAATGACGAGCTTTTCGCTCCGCTTTCGGGTTCGCTTGTTATCGAACTTGCAGACGGTGCAGAGCTTTCAAACGATGTTCTTCACTATGACCTCGGTACTGTTACGAACGATGCAAAGATTACGGTAAACGGCAAGGAAATCGAACTTTCCGCACTCCTCGAAAAGTGGACTGCTCCGCTTGAAAAGGTATTCCCGACAAAGGCTGAAGTGCCTGAAATCGAAGTTGATGTTCCGCTTTACAGCGAGAGAAATACATCTTCACCTGCAATCAAGGTTGCAAAGCCTACTGTATTTATCCCTGTATTCCCGGGTACAAACTGCGAGGTTGATACGGCAAGAGCATTTGAAAAAGCAGGTGCAAATGTTGAAATGCTCATCGTCAAGAACCTTTCTTCAAACGATATCGAGGAAACAATTGACGAAATGGAAAAGCTCATTGCAAAGTCACAGATGATTATGCTTCCGGGCGGTTTCTCAGGCGGTGACGAGCCTGACGGTTCAGGTAAGTTCATTGCAACAACATTCCGCAACCCGAGAATTGCCGAGCAGGTTAACAACCTTCTCAAGAATCGTGACGGTCTTATGCTCGGTATCTGTAACGGATTCCAGGCTCTTATCAAGCTCGGACTTGTTCCTTACGGCGAAATCAGAGAGCTTAAAGCAAATGATCCGACGCTCACATTCAACACAATCGGCAGACATATTTCACATATGGCTTATACAAGAATTACTTCCGTTAAGTCACCGTGGTTTGCAAATGTCAACGCAGGCGATGTGTTTGCTGTTCCCGTGTCACACGGCGAGGGCAGATTTATGGCTGATGTTGAAACTGTAAAAGAACTTGCAAAGAACGGTCAGATTGCAACACAGTATGTTGACCTTGCCGGCAACCCAAGCAGCGACATTGAGTTCAACCTCAACGGTTCTGTTTGTGCAATTGAGGGTATCACATCACCTGACGGCAGAGTTCTCGGTAAAATGGGACACAGCGAGAGAAAGGGCGAAAACCTTTACAAAAATGTTCCTTTTGCAAAAGACCAGCAGATTTTTGAAAGCGGTGTAAAATACTTCAAGTAATTTATAACCGAATATTTTATATAAAAACTAAGGACATCCGTTTTTCGGATGTCCTTGTTGTTTGTGCGGTATAGTATGCAATAATATTGTATTGTTATTGTAGTGGCAGTAGCATTGTGACATTAAAATATAATTGGCAATGTTACGCTCGGGCATTTATAGCTTTGTATTTGTAAAACTGTCTGCACGAACGGGGGACGGCGACACGCAGACAATAGATGACTTACCGTAATTGGCAATGTTACGCTCGGGCATTTATAGCTTTGCATTTGTAAAACTGTCTGCACGAACGGGGGACGGCGACACGCCGTTAGTAAATGCCTTGTACGGTGACTTCGCCTGAATTGATAAGTTTGGTGGTTTTGTCGGGAAGCTCTGCAATAAGCTCGCCGTCAGGGTTTACTCCCACAGCTTTTGCGGTAACGGATTTTCCGTCTTTGGTGAATGTTATATCTCTGCCGACTGTTGCGCAAAGGCTTGTGTATTCCTTTAATGCGACAGGGGAAAGCTTTAAATCGTTTTTGATGAATTCCTCTTCAATGTGGTTAAGCACACAGGCAAAAAATTTGTTCTTGTCAAAATGACCGCCTGTTGCAAGATAAATTGAAGTTGCCTTTTCCTTTATGTCATCGGGAAAATCCTGAGTATCGGCATTGATTCCGATGCCTGTAATTACATATTCTACGGCGTCAAATTCGGCACTCATTTCGGTTAAAATACCGACAAGCTTTTTCTTGCCAATGATGATATCGTTCGGCCATTTTATACGGCAGTCAAGTCCCGTGAATTCTCTGATTGCCTTGCAGACTGCAAGACCTGCAAGAGGGGTGATTGACGATACCTCTGACGGGGCAATCTTTGGTCTTAACAAAAACGAAAAGGTGATGCTGTCATCCTTTTTTGCTTTCCAAACTCTGCCGAGTCTGCCCTTGCCCTGAGTTTGTTCTCTGGCAACGGCAACCGTGCCGTTTTCGCAACCGTCTGCACCCAGCTTTTTGAGGTAATCGTTTGTTGAACCAACCTCATCAAGGACGATGAGGTTTTTGCCGATTACGGAGGTTTTCAGGTATTTTTCGATCGCAGGCTCGTTGAGGTGTGAGGGATAGGCAACAAGGCGGTATCCACGGTTTGTTACAGAGTCAATTGTGTAACCCTGCTCTTTAAGTCCGTTGATTGCTTTCCATACTGCCTGTCTTGACACACCAAGCTGTTCGGAAATTTCACTGCCCGAAACATAGCCGTCTGTTTTTGTTAAAAGTTCAATAATTTTCTTTTGCATAACATCACCGATTTTAAAATTTAATGTAAAAAATTACGGACGATTCTAAACAAAATCGCCCGTTTTTGAATGTTAATTATTTACTTTTGTTTGCCGCAACAATTTTCTTGACTGCAATGCTTACTGCCGAACCGACAACAAAGCAAGCAATGATTTCAAGAATGCAGTTGATTGAAAGAGCAGGGATAACCACGGCTGTGATTACATTAAGTCCCATAACTTTGATACTGCCGAAAAGGATTGCCATAAAGCCAAGGAAGAAGGCTGTGTTCATAACAGGGCAGAGTATAGTAGCGATAAGGTCGTTAAGATTGAACTTGCCTACAGTTTTACCTTCAAATACCTTGCCCAGACCTTTTGCGATAAGTCCTGTGAACCAACCCATAAGAGCTCGTGCAACAACACAAATTATAAAGGTGTAAAACCAGTTGATTGAAAGCATTGCCGTGCCGAATGCGTCCATACCAAAGCATTGTACAAAGCTTGTGATACCAAAGAGTGTGCCGAGAATCAATCCTGCTGTAGGACCGAGAACGGTTGCACCGATTGCAATCGGAATGCAAAGGAATGAAATGGAAAGCGCACCGATCTTCAGATATCCGAGCGGTGTGAGCGCCATTACAAGCGTCAATGCGATAAGCACTGCAAGAATAACCATTCTTTGCACCTTTGAAAAGTTTCCTGTCTTATTCATAAAAAATTCCTCCTGCTGTTTCCCTGCTCATTTTCCGCAGGTGAAACGCAAATAATATTTACAAGGGGAGAACCCCGTTGCATCAAATTAATAATTCAAAAACAAGTTGTATATTAAATTGTCTTTATTTTTTATTTCTCTCGTAAATAATTTTGAGTCCGTCAAGAATAATATTCTCATCAAAGATAATATCGTGACGGCAGTTTTTGATTGCAAGCGGAGCAAGACCGCCTGTTGCAATAACCTTGCATTCTGTCTTGCATTCCTCGTTAAACATATCAACCATTCCGTCAAGCATACAGGCTGTTCCGAACATAATTCCCGAACGAATGCAGTCGGATGTGTTTGATGAAATTACCTTCTTTGGAGCTTTCATATCAACCGATGAAAGCAATGCGCCGTGATTTGTGAGTGCGTCAAGCGAAATTCCCATACCGGGGGCAATTGCACCGCCGTGATACGCGTTGCTTGCGTCAACATAGACAATTGCGGTTGCAGTTCCCATAAAAATCATAATGAGAGGACCGCCGTATTTTTCACACGCTCCCACACAGCCGGCAACGATATCTGCACCCAAGGTTTCGGGATGTTCTATCTTGATGTCAAGACCTGTTTTGAGTCCCGGGCCGATGAGCAGACTTTTTCTGTCTGTAACGGTCATAATCGCACGTCTGAGATTATATGTAAATTTCGGAACAACAGAGCTTATAATAGCGCCGTCAATGTTTTTTGCGTCAATGTTGTAAATCTGCAAAAAAGTGTAAAGCTCAACGGCAAGCTCGTCGCTTGTTTTGTTTTCATCGGTTGAAAAACGGAGTTTGAATTTTAAATTATCTCCGTCAAAAATGCCGAGCTTGACATTGGTGTTTCCGACATCGGCCGCAAGCAGCATTGCTGTTCCCTCCAAACGGTTTTTATAAATATGCTTTTACAAAAGTTTAGATTTAATCATATTTTACTTTGCTTATTATATCATAAAAAATTATTTCTTCAAGGGCGAATTTAAGGAATTTATCCGATTTTTGGAAAATCCTAAAAAATTGTTGAAATTTGCGTTGGATTGTGTATAATTAAAATAGGTGTGTATAACACGGTCATGTATTACGCAAAATTCTGAAAGGAATGGTTTATTAAATGGACAGTTCAGAAATCAAGCAGCTCCGAATTCTTGCCGCAAGGTCAAGAATGGGCGCAATTCTCGGCACTTACCACGCCAAATCAGGTCATCCCGGCGGATCGCTTTCGGCAGCAGATATTTTCACATATCTCTACTTTAAGGAAATGAATGTTGATCCAAAAAATCCCGATATGCAGGACAGAGATCGTTTTGTTCTTTCAAAAGGTCACTGCTGTCCGGCTCTTTATGCAACACTTGCACTCAAGGGCTTTTTTGAATGGGACGAGCTTACAAAGCTCCGTCATGTAGGCGCTATGCTTCAGGGACATCCTGATATGAAGGGTACTCCCGGTATTGATATGAGTACAGGCTCACTCGGTCAGGGTATTTCGGCTGCCTGCGGTATGGCACTTGCGGCTAAGCTTGATAACAAGAGCTATCGCACATATACAGTTCTCGGTGACGGTGAAGTTGAAGAAGGTCAGGTTTGGGAGGCTGCAATGTTTGCCGCTCACAACAAGCTTGACAATCTCGTTGTAATTGTTGACCAGAACGGACTTCAGATTGACGGTACTGTTGAAGAGGTTGCAGGCATTGAGCCTCTTGATAAAAAGTTTGAAAGCTTTGGCTTTGAAGTAATCAAAATTGACGGTCACGACTTCAATCAGATTGAATCGGCTCTCGAAAAGGCTAAGACAGTAAAGGGCAAGCCTACCGCAATTCTTGCCAAGACAATCAAGGGCAAGGGCGTTTCATTTATGGAAAATCAGGTTGGCTGGCACGGCACTGCTCCCAACAAGGAACAGTATGAACAGGCTACTGCCGAGCTTCAGGCTGAAATTGACAGATTGGAGGGCAACTGCTGATGGCACAGGTAATTAAAAAGGCTACAAGAGAAAGCTTTGGCATGGCTCTTTGTGAGCTTGCAAAGACAAATAAGGACATTATTGTTTTTGATGCAGACCTCGCAGCTGCTACAAAGACAGGAATTTTTAAAAAAGAGTTTCCCGAAAGATTTTTTGACTGCGGTATTGCCGAGGGCAATATGGTAGGCGTTGCGGCAGGTATGGCAGCGGCAGGCAAAATTCCGGTTGCCGCATCATTTGCAATGTTCGCAACAGGCAGAGCATTTGAGCAGATTCGCAACTCGGTTGCTTACCCTCATCTTAATGTTAAAATTGCCGGCAGCCACGCAGGTATTTCAACAGGTGAAGACGGTGCTACTCATCAGTGTCTTGAAGATATCGGCATTATGCGTACAATTCCGGGTATGGTTGTCCTTAACCCTGCCGATCACTACGAGATGATGGCCGCTACAAAGGCTGCAATTGAGTACAACGGTCCTGTTTATATCCGTCTCGGCAGACTTGCTGTTGACAGTTTTAATGATCCCGATACCTATACATTTGAACTCGGCAAGGGTATTACTCTCCATGAGGGCAACGATGTGGCTGTTATTGCAACAGGACTTGTTGTAAACGAGGCTTTAAAGGCTGTTAAGGAACTTGAGGCTGAGGGCATCAACGCTCGTCTTATTAACATTCATACAATAAAGCCTATCGACAGAGATATCATCATTAAGGCTGCAAAGGAAACAGGCAGAATCATCACCGTTGAGGAACACAATATTATCGGCGGTCTCGGTGACGCTGTTTGTGATGTTGTAAGTGCAGAGTGTCCTGTTAAGGTTACAAAGATCGGTGTGAACGATCGTTTCGGTTACAGCGGTCCGGCTCTTGAGCTTCTTGACAAGTTTGGTCTTACACAGCCGCACCTTGCAAAGGTTATCAGAGATGTTGTTAAAGAGGATAAATAATTTCTGAATTAATTTAATAATTGCAAAATATTAACGGTCGGTTTGTTCAAGCCGACCGTTTTTTGTATGTACCGTTCAATTGAATATAAAGCAAAGGGCGGATATCGCAAAAAACGGCAGCCGCCCTTTTTATATTAAAACATCCTCAGCAATAAGCCGAATGGGGCTTTAGTCAGCGTGCTTTATCAGCAGCCGCAGCCACAGCTGTTGTTGTCACAACCACAGCCGCCGTTGTTTCCGCCGCAACAGCAGAGAACGATGATAAGAAGAATAATCCATGAGCAGCAACCGTTGCCGTTACCAAAGTTACACATACGCTTACCTCCTTTCGTTTACACTACATATTATTGCAAAAGGAGAAATGTGTGACATCAAAAAATGACGGCTGCGAAAATATTCGTAACCGTCATCAATTGTAATGATTTAATTAAACATTGAATCTGAAAAGAACGACATCGCCGTCTTTCATAACATAGTCCTTGCCTTCACTGCGGACAAGACCCTTTTCTTTTGCGGCTGTCATACTTCCGCAGGCGATAAGGTCGTCATATGCGATAACCTCGGCTCTGATAAATCCACGCTCAAAATCCGAGTGAATTTTGCCCGCTGCCTGAGGCGCTTTTGTTCCTTTTTTGATTGTCCATGCACGAACCTCCTGTTTGCCGGCTGTAAGGTAGGAGATAAGTCCGAGAAGTGCATAGCATTCCTTGATAAGTCTGTCAAGACCGCTTTCTTCAAGTCCCATATCGGCAAGGAACATTTCCTTTTCTTCCTTGTCCATTTCAACGATTTCTTCCTCAATCTGAGCACAGATTGGAAGAACGCCGGCGTGTTCCTCGGCGGCAATCTTCTGAACAGCCTTGTAGCCCTCGTTTGAGTCGATGCCGTTTGAGAAATCCTCGTCACTCATATTTGCGGCATAGATAACAGGCTTGTTTGTGAGAAGCGCAACCTCTGAAAGAATTGCCTTTTCGTCATCGTCACATTCAACACTTCTTGCAGGCTTGCCCTCGTTGAGTGCGTCAAGAACTCTTTCAAAAAGGTCGATGTCTTTCTGATACTTTTTATCGCCCTTGAGCATTTTCTTTGTCTTGTCAATTCTGCGTTCGAGCATTTCAACATCGGAGAGAATAAGCTCGAGATTAATTGTTTCAATGTCACGGGCAGGGTTGATGTTGCCTTCAACATGGATAATGTCATCGTTTTCAAAGCAACGGACAACATGAACGATAGCGTCACATTCACGGATGTTTGAAAGGAACTTGTTGCCGAGTCCCTCGCCCTTTGACGCACCCTTTACAAGACCTGCAATATCTACAAATTCAATTGATGCAGGAGTATATTTGTCAGGATCATACATTTCCGCAAGTTTATCAAGTCTTTTGTCCGGAACTGCAACAACACCGATATTCGGTTCGATTGTGCAGAAAGGATAGTTTGCACTCTGAGCACCTGCATCTGTAATTGCGTTAAAAAGTGTACTTTTGCCGACATTTGGAAGTCCGACGATTCCGAGTTTCATTTATTTTCACCTCAAATATTATTCGGGCAATGCTTGCCTATTTTCACTGAATATTGTATTATTATATCGTATGGATACTTACTCTGTCAATTCACAGACGAGTAATGCACACTTTGTTAAGTATATCACATAAAATTGCTTTAAACAATAAGAAAGGAAATTTTTATGAGCGAAATAAATACATATTCTGTAACAATTAAGGTTGAAGAAGAAAATCTTGCCGTTTCAATGGGAAGCGGCAGTCTTTGTGTGCTTGCAACTCCGTGTGTTGTGGCTCTTATGGAAAATGCCGCCGCAGCTCTTGCAGACAAGGTTCTTGACAACGATGAGCTTACAACTGTCGGCACGATGATTTCAATTGAGCACACAAGCCCCACTCCTCTCGGTGCTGAGGTTACGGCAACAGCCGTTCTCAAAAGCATTGACGGCAGAATGTTTAATTTTGAAGTTTTTGCCGAAGATAAAAAGGGTGAAATTGCAAGAGGCACTCACACAAGAGTAAGCGTAAAATCAGAAAAATTTCAGATGAAGGCGGACAGCAAGTTTGATGAATAAGTACAAATATTATCTGTTTGACCTTGACGGCACAATCAGCGAGAGCGCATTGGGCATAAGAGAGTCACTTGAAAACGCAATTAAAAGTATGGGCAAGCCGTTGCCGAATCTTGACGATTACACATTGTACATCGGACCGCCGTTGCTCGATACATTCCGCAATATCTGCCGTTTCAATGAGGAAGAATCGGCAAGAGGCGTTGAGATTTATCGTGAATACTACAACACCAAGGGCAAGCTTGTGAACAAGCTTTATGACGGCATTGACAGGGTTCTTGCAGAGCTTAAAAACAGCGGTGCAAAGCTTGCCGTGTGTTCGTCAAAGTATGAAAAGTTTGCCGAAGAAATTACAGACCTTCTCGGTGTGCATGATATGTTTGACGCAATCTGCGGTTCAACACTTGACGGTAGCAGAAAAGATAAAAAAGACCTTATTCCGTATGCTGTTGAAAGATTGGGCGGCAGTCTTGAAAATGACAGAAAAGATACCGTTATGATTGGCGACACTTGGTTTGACACAAAGGGCGCAAGACTTTGCGGTGTTGATTTTGTCGGTGTTGAATATGGCTACGGCGACCTTGAAAGCATGAAAAAAGAGGGCGGCAGGGTGTTTGTGAAAACCACGGCTGAACTCTTGGATGTTCTTACAAAGTAAATAATTTGAAATCGGACAAACGGAATTATCCGAAGATTATTCGCATACATTTTATCAGAGAATAAAATGTGCGGAGGATTTAAAATGTTCGTTTTCAATTTTAAAATCAAGGCTAAAAAAACAGTAATTTTGGCGGCGGTGCTGTCCGTAACAGCGGCAATAATATGTACAGCCGTCACGGTTGCAATAAATTCACGGTTGCCCGATACAGCCGTGAGTGATAAAACAGGGGAGTATTCTCTTGTACTTAATGACGGTGAGGAGAAAAAATTCCTTGAACAGTTCGGAGTTGAAACCGCCGACGCAAAGCCTGAGAAAAGGTCGGTTGTAATTCCGTCGGATTTTAATAAATATTATGAGGAATACAACGAACTACAGAAGAAAATCGGACTTGACCTCGCAAAATTTAAAGGCAAAGAGGTTACGGAGATTATCGTTCCCCTGGAAAAGCCAAAGGATAACAATGCCGTTTTGCTTGTTTACAAAAACAGGGTAATCGGCGGACACATTACAAACGGAGAATACGGCAGTAAAAATCTGCCGCTTGTTGATTAAGATGGAAAGACTCGATAAAATTATTTCGTCACAAAGAGCCGACGGCAGAAAAGAGGTTCAAAAGCTGATTAAAAGCGGTGCGGTTCTTGTGAACGGAAAAATCTGTAAAAAGCCTGATACTAAGGTTGACCCCGACAAGGATGAAATTGTTGTGGACGGACAGGCTTTGAATTACAGCAAATACATATATATAATGATGAACAAGCCTGCGGGAGTTGTGTCGGCAACCGAGGACAGGCAGTTTAAGACTGTTATTGATATTATCCCCGAAGATATGAAACGAAAGGGACTTTTTCCCGTTGGCAGACTTGACCGTGATACGGAGGGACTGCTTCTTATTACAGATGACGGTGACTTTGCGCACAGCATAACCTCGCCTAAAAAGCATGTGGACAAGAAGTATGTTGCAAAGCTTGACGGAGAAATCACAGAAGATACCGTAAAGGCTTTTTCTGACGGAATTGAGTTCTCTGACGGTACGAAGTGTCGCAGTGCCGTGCTTGAATGTGACGAAAATGATAAAAAAACAGGAATTGTCACAATTTGTGAGGGTAAATATCATCAGGTTAAAAAAATGTTTTTGTGTTGTGGATTAAAAGTTGTGCATCTTCAACGAATTTCAATAGGCGGTTTGTATCTTGATAGCAATTTGCACATAGGCGAGTGCAAATTGTTAACGGATTTGGATAAAAAGTCGGTTTTTATCGGCAATATACACTAAAAAATGCATCTGAATTTTATCCTGTGTCGGTTTTAAATAAAATAATGCATATATCTTTGGTCAATTTCGGTATGGTCAAATTGTGCGAAAAGTGGTATATTATTGTATGTAATAAAGCTAAGGACTTTATCGTTATCGACTAATTGGAGGTTTATACACAATGGCAAATGTTTCATTAAGACATGTTTACAAGATTTATGACGGCGGTGTAACTGCTGTTACAGACTTCAACCTTGAAATTGCCGACAAAGAATTCATCATTCTCGTTGGTCCTTCAGGTTGCGGTAAATCAACAACTCTCAGAATGATTGCAGGTCTTGAGGATATTTCAAAGGGTGAGCTTTACATCGGTGATACACTCGCAAACGATGTTGCTCCTAAGGACAGAGATATCGCAATGGTATTCCAGAACTATGCTCTGTATCCTCATA
>ERZ827498.3127-NODE-3127-length-14477-cov-6.944044_pt1 | contig 14477 bp, 6 predicted proteins | sample MGYA00519865_ERZ827498 | MGnify/ENA primary metagenome ERZ827498 (study PRJEB31778, sample SAMEA3449328) | human gut metagenome | biome: human gut; feature: human-associated habitat; material: faeces | place: United Kingdom | collected 2010/2012 ...
CAACGTGTACGTGTGCGTGCCGGGTGCCTCGTAGCGGATCGGGCTCAGCGTAACGGTGCCGTTGGCGTCGTTGGTGCCGCTAGCGACAACCACGCCGTCCTCGAGCAGATCAAACGTGAACTCGCCAGCCGCAAGGTCGCGGCCGGTCAGACGCTTGACGGTCTTGACCTGATCGGTCACGGAAGAATCGGTGGGCGTCACGCTGTAGGTGTTGGTGAACGTGAAGGCCGCGCCGTCGTCACCCTCGCGTACGACACGCAGATGTCCGGCACCGTCGTCAGTCACGGTGTAGGAAACCTTGTGCGTGGCGTTGGCGTCGTTGGTCACGCCAGGGGCGCTACCGGACTCGGTCACCGTGTAGGTAAAGGTGTGCAAGCGCGGGGCGGTGGGAGCTGCGGGCTTGGACTCGTCCTTGGTCTCGTCACCGCTGGCGTCAGCATCAACCTCGACCTCGTCGGCGTTGGCTTCAGCGTCGCTCGATGCATCGCCAGAAGCATCGGTCGTCACGCCCAGGGCGCGGTTGAGGTCGTCGAGCGTAAAGTGGATCTTGCCAAAGTCCACGTTGCCGACCGCGTCGTTGGTCACGGTTGTGTGCTCGGGCATCGGGGCACCAGCCTCGTCGGCAGTCACGGTGAAGGTGAACTTGCCCGTGATATCGCCCGGGGTCAGGCCCTCGTCAGCCTGGAGCTTCTTGGTGCCGGCGAGTGCGGCATCCGCGGCCTCGGCGCCGTAGACGTTCTCGAACACGGGCTCGGTACCACCGTAGTCGGGCTTTGCCGTCAAGGTACCGTCACCGTTGTCGACGACGATGACCTTAAAGCTAAAGCTCGGCGTTGCGGCAGTAATACCCTTTGCTTCGAGCGGGGACGTGTACTCAAACGCTGTGTAGTTGATAGTCCACGCAAGCTTGGCATCCGTGTCGGTACGGATGGCGCGTCCGGCGCTCACCAAATCGGCGAGCATCTCAGTCGTGTAATGCAGTGTGCCAAAGCTCACCTGGCCGTTGATGTTGGTCGCCACAGTGCCGTCAATGGCTTCCGTCTCGCCCGCATAGGCGATGCCAAAGTAGAACTCGCCGTTGGCCAGCGGACGACCGGTCAGGGTCTTGGTGGCGACAATCTGCGCAAGCTCGCCGCCCGGGTTATCGGTCGATGCGTGGTAGCTGTTGGCGAACGAGACCAAGGCGCTCTCGACCTTATTCTCGCCGCTCTTGTGGACCGCCACAGGCGTGCCATTGGGTCCGCCAGAAACGGTCGTCGTAGCGGTGAGCGTACCAGCGCCATCGTCGGCGATAGCGATCGTCACGGTGCGCTCGGCGTCGTCGTAGGTGTAACCGGGCTGGCCGTCGTTCTTCTCGGCAACGGTGTATGTAAAGGTCTTGCCCGCGTCAGCCTGCGTAAACTTGACCTCATGGCCAGCCAGGATGTCGATCAGACCAACCGTTGCCTCTGCCGTTGCAGGGGACTTGTACACGTTGCTGCCCTCGTGCAGGCCGAGTGCCTTGGCCGAGGCCTCGTCGGCGGGCGTCACGGTAAAGGTGAACTGGCCCTCGGTCATGGGACGTCCGGAGAGGGTCTTGCTGAGCTTAAGGCCGCCGGCCGCGGTGTAGTTGAGCTCAGTGTGGTACTTGTTGGTAAAGCGGCCGCTTTCCTTCTTGGTGACGTTGGCGATCAGGACGCCCTTGCCGTTATCAGTCACGGTTACTTCGGCGGTTGCGATATGCGCGTCATACGTCATACCGGCCGCGCTGCCCGCGTTCTCGCGGATCTCGTACTTGTAGGTTCCGGCAGCCGTGTAGTGGATCTTGCCGAACTTGATGGCGGCGATGCCATCCTTCGCGTCCTTCTTGCTCACGGTTACGGTTGCGGGATCGGGCAGCGGGGTGCCCTCGGGGGCGGTGACGGTAAAGCTGAACTTGTCCGCATCCGTCCAGTCGCGGCCGTCAATGGCCTTGCTCAGGTCAAAGTCGAGCTCTGCGTCGATCGGGGTCACACTGTAGGAGTTCTTGAACTCGGCGGGCTCGGTGCGCTGCAGGACATGCTTTGCTTCGAGAGTGCCGTCGCCGTTGTCCGTGATGGTGGTCTCGATGCCGTACTCGGCATCGCTGTAGGTGATACCGCCGGCGTTGCCCTTGACCTCGCGCAGCGTATAGGTGTGCGTTCCGGCCTTGGTGTACTCGATGGGGCTCATCGTGATCTTGCCATCGGCGGCGTTCTTGCCGGTGGCAACGACCTTGGCGTCCTTGCCCTCGCCCTCGACGAGCTCGAAGGAGAACTCGCCCTCAGCCATGTCGCGCCCGGTCAGGACCTTGGTGACCTTGATCTCGTCGGTGACGCTAAACTCGTTGGACTTCGGCTTGTAGCTGTTGTTGAACTTCGCCTCGTTGGCGCCCTGCAGCTCGTGCTTTACCTCGAGCTCGCCCTTGCCGTTGTCGGTGACGGTCGTCTCGATTATGTATGTCTTGCCGTCGTAGGTGATGCCGTTGCCGGCGTCGCCCGGGACCTCGCGCAGCGTGTAGGCGTGCTTGCCGGGCTCGTTGTAGGTGATCTTGCTCATCGTGATCTTGCCGTCGGCGGCGTTAGTGCCGGTGGCGACGACCTTAGCGTCCTCGCCCTCGACGAGCTCGAAGGAGAACTCGCCTTCCTTGAGATCGCGCCCGGTCAGGACCTTGGTCGCCTTAATCTTGTCGGTGACGCTGGAATCCTCGGGCGTCACGTTATAGGCGTTCTCAAAGATCGCCTTCTTAGCGTTCTGCAGCTTGTGCTCAACGTTGAGGGTGCCATCGTTGTTATCCTTGACGATGGTCACGATGGTGTACTCAGCGGTGCTGTAAGTAATGCCGTTTTCGGTGGCGCCGGCCTTGGTCTCGCGCAGCGTGTAGGTGTGCTCGCCAGCCGCGGTATAGGTGACGGGATCCATCACGATCTTGCCGTCGGCATTGTTGGTGCCGGTGGAGACTACGTTATTGCCCTCGACGAGCTCAAAGCGGAACTCGCCAGCAACGAGGCCGATCTCGCGGCCGGTCAGGACCTTGGTCGCGGTGACTTGGCCGGTGACGCTGGAGTCACTGGGGTTCGGCTTGTAGCCGTTGCTGAACTTCGCCTCGTCAGCGTCCTTCAGGACATGCTCGACCTTGAGCGTGCCGTCGCCGTTGTCGGTGATGGTGGTCTCGATGGTGTAGGTCTTGCCGTCGTAAGTGATGCCGCCGGCGTCACCCTTGACCTCGCGCAGCGTATAGGGGTGCGTTCCGGCCTTGGTGTACTCGATGGCGCTCATCGTGATCTTGCCATCGGCGGCGTTCTTGCCGGTGGCAACGACCTTGACGTCCTTGCCCTCGCCCTCGACGAGCTCGAAGGAGAACTCGCCCTCAGCCATGTCGCGCCCGGTCAGGACCTTGGTCGCCTTGATCTGGTCGGTGACGCGCGTCTCAACAGGCGTCACGTTATAGGTGTTGGTGAACGTAAATGCCACATCGCCATCCGACTTGCGGGACACCCTCAGATTACCCTCGCCGTCATCAGTCACGGTGAAGGAAACCGTACGCGAAGGCTCGACGTCGTTGGTCACGCCAGCGACCTCGCCGGACTCTGTCACGGTGTAGGTAAAGGTGTGCTCGCGCTTCTCGGGCTTCTTGCCCAGAGCCTTGTTGAGGTCGTCGAGCGTAAAGGTAATCTTGCCAAAGTCGACCTTGCCCTTGGCATCATTGGTCACGCTCGCGTTCGCGGGCATGGGTGCGCCCTCTTCACCGGCCACGGTAAAGGTGAACTTACCGGTAATGTCAGCCGGGGTCAGGCTATCAGGAACCTGCAGATTCTTCTTGCCCACAAGCGATGCCTCGACAGGCGCGGCAGTGTAGGAGTTCACAAACTCGTTGCCGGTATCGCCGTAGACAGCCGTCGCCGTCAGGGTACCATCGCCGTTGTCGGCAACGGTCACATATGCGTCAATTGCCGCCGTGGTAGCGCTCACGCCCGCAGGCAGCTCGCCGGTCTGCTCGGCAGCAATGTAATGAATAGTCCACGTGGGCTTATCTGCGCTGGCGTCAAACAACGCCTTGTCTTCCTCGACAAGCTTGACAAGCGACTTGGTCGTGTACGTCAGCGGACCGAACTCAACCTTGCCACTCTTGTTGGTTGCGTTCAGCAGGACCTCGTCGTGCCCCGCGTAGCTCAACGTAAACTTGAATTCACCGTCGGCCATCAGGCGCCCCGTGAGCGTCTTGGTAGCCTCAAGAGTCAGCGGGGTTTCCGTCTTGGCGCTATAGGTGTTCGTGAACTTAGTCTCACCCGAGGTCTTTTCAACGTCAGCCTTAAGCTCGCCCTTGGCGTTAACCGTCACAGTCACCTTGAACGTGACAACGTTCTTGCTGTAGGTAATGCCACCGGCGTCGCCCTTGACCTCGCGGACCTCATAGGTGTACTCGCCCGGCTTGTTGTAGGTGATCTCGCCGAAATTAATGGCAGCCTTGCCATTGTCGTCCAGGTCGGCATTGGTCACGGTCGCGGTCGCGGGTGCGGGCATCGGGGCATCATTCTCGGACGTCGCTGAGAGTTCAAACTTAAACTTGTCCTCATTCGTCCACTCGCGGCCCACGAGCACCTTGGTCAGGCCAAAGCTGGCCTTGGTATCCACCGTTGTCGGCGTCACGTTAAAGCTGATCTTGCCGTTGTTGCCCAGGTGAACGTCAACCTCCGTGGCGTTCGACTTGGCAGACGTGTTGTTCCACTTGGGATTGAGCACGTCGGTCGCGGTTCCGGTGGGGTTACCGCCCACGCGCTCCTTGGTGGTGTGGAGCTCGTCAATAAAGGCAAGACGTGCGGTTCCCTTGCTAAACGACAGGTTTCCGCTCGTATCGGACACGACAGCGCCCTTAAAGCCCGCGGCGCGTCCGCCGGTAAACTCGATAACAGCAGTGCGGGATTCGGCCTTACCGTCTGCGCCCTTTGCCTCAAACTCGTCCTTGTAGTAATAGATGCCGTCGGCAGCCAGCGAATCCTTCGCAGGCTGCGTGCAATCCTCGTCCACATAAATGGGAGTCTGCTTCTGGAAATAGTAATAGCGGTTGGTGTCGGCAGGCTCAAAGTTTGCGATCGTATCGCCCAGTGCACCAGCGTTCCACTTGTTCGCGTAGAAGTTCACGGTCTTGGAACCGTTCTCCGCGGTGATCGTATTGCTCTCGATGTAGCCCTTGAGCCCCGCTACCTTCTCGGGCGTAAACAGGTTGTCGAGCGCGTCTCTCTTAACGCTCGAGGTGTAGTTCACCCGGATGGGCTCAGTATCGTCGACCGTAAGAACACCATCGGTGATCTTAAAGTGGCGCAGCGGAATCAGCGACGCAGGAATCTTAACCGTTACGATATCGCCGGTCTGAGGCTTGCCCTCTTCGGCATGCTGAACTGTGATGACCAGGTTCGCGGCGGCACCAGTAAATGTATAGGTATCGACGTTGCCTTCGGTCTTCATTTTCAGATCGTCAAACGTCTCGCCGTTGTACACGACAGATGTAAAGTTGTCGACCTGCATAAAGTCGCCCAGCTCATCGGTAAACGTAATGTAGCCAGACTTATGCTCGCCATATCCGCCGTGGACTTCGGTCGGGTAACCAGTTTGGACAATGCTTCCCGAGATCTCTTCGAAGATCTTCTCGAGCTCGTCGGCGCTGGTTGCCGACTTGTAGTAATTGGCGTTTTCTGCGCGCACACCAAAGTTGATGGTCCATTCGCCCCAGAAAGAAATGCTGGATGAGGCGGCAGGATAGTTGCTCGACACGGCATGCATGAACTTATTCTCGTTGCTTGTACGTCCATCCGTGGGCTCGGCACTGGGGTTTACGCCGCTAAAGATACCGATCGTATAAATGTCGGCACCTTTATCCTTGATCTTCTTGGCGCTGTTGATAGCGTCATTGGCAACTTCGTTCTCGAATTCTCTTTGACTCGTTGGGGAGCCATCGGTGAAGAAGACGACGACCTTCTTGGCGTCGGCGCGATCAGACGAAATGCCCTCAGCCAGCTGTAAGCCATAGTCGGCACGCGTGGCGCCATCAGGACTGATGGCGTTGACCGTACTCTTAAGGCTCTTCGCTTCCTCGCCCTTGCAGAACGTCAGCTTCTTCATGATCTGCGAGTAGTTGTAGCCGTTTCTATCCTTACTGTTGCCGACCGCATCGGATTTCTTGCCCGCAAACTTAACGATGGCAACTTGATGCTGCTTGGACGGATCTGCAATGCTTTCGTTTTGCGTTGCGATAGTGTCAATAAAGCTATTGGCGGCCATCTTCAGCGCATCGATACGCTTTGTGTCGTCGCGCTTACCCATGGGGTCATCCATCGAGCCGGAAGCATCCAGCACCATCACAATGTCGAGCGGCTTGCCGGAAACCGTCGTATCGGATGTCGAAGAGATAGCAGACAGCGTGGTCAGGAAATCTGACTCTCCGCCCTCGACAGCCTTGACCGTCTTGTCGGTCCAGATTCGGCCGACGTTTTGAGTTGTTACTTCTTTGCCGTCATAGCCGCCGGCCCAGTACTGCCAGTGGTCGCTGGTGTCGTAGTCGACGACCGTTCCGCTTGCTGCCGGTCCGTCCATTCCTGTGCTGGACCTGGCGTTGGCCTCGGGCAGCATGGCAAATGCTGCAGCCGGCAACACCAGCACTACGGCCAGTATCACCGCCAAGAGACCCCTCGTGTACTTGCTCATCGCGTCTCCCTTCTCGCGGTTTCAGACCTTGCATCAGCCTAAAGTTACGGAATGAGACACAATTAGGGCAGGTGACACATGTTCCAGATTCGGTTTTGGGCGTGAGACAAATGTCTCACCAAAGTTGAGACACGGCGTTTTCGCAGGAAAATAGGTGCGACTCAAGATGGACGGGGCAAAAGGGCCCGTTTTCCTCCGTCTCCGGGGGATCAATTGGTGGTGCTCGCCACGAAATGGGCCTATCTACTACGTTTAGTCCGGCACCCCCGACCATACCGCTTTTCATGAAAAATCGCAGACGTTCTACCTGCGGTTTTCATTTCGCATTACTTGCCGTGGTCGAGAGCTGCCGCCTAAACGTAGTAGATAGGCCCATTTCGTGGCAGATGGGTCACGCAGCGGCCCTCGCGAAGCCAAAATAATCCGTTTCCCTCTGTCCTTGGAAGATCAAGGGCTGTTACCGATATGGTGTCATTTCAAAACTATGCCGGATTACGGGGCTAAAGTTGGGACCCTCATCCATACCACCATTTTTTGAAAAACGGCAGGCTATTTACCTGCGGTTTTGTTTTTGCGATTTTCTGTATGGTCGGAGGTTCGCTATCCAGCCCCGTAATCCGGCATAGTTTTGTTCGCGGCGGCCTAACCGCGCGTTTAAGCGCGGGTCCGGTGGGGCATTTTTGCCCCACCGGACCCTATTCCAGCTCTATTCCAGAGCTACTCCGGCTTGGTTTCCACCGTGGGAGTCTTATCCGCCGCAACTGGGGTGCGGGCGGTGTCCATAGTCAGGCAGTGCTTGGGACAGCTCTCGATGCACTCGCCGCACACCACGCAAGCATACGGGTCGATCGACCAGGTGCCGCCTTTGCGATCGACCGCGAGCGCGCCCGCCGGGCAACGCCGCGCGCACATGCCGCAGCAGATGCACACGTCCATGTCGTTAACGACATGCCCGCGCAAGCGCTCGGGAGCCGCCAGCTTCTCCTGCGGATAGCAAACCGTGACCGGCTGCTTGACCATAGAGCCCAAGGCCGTCTTGGCAAATGTCAGCAAACTCATGCCGCGCCTACCTTTCCGTGCAGCTAATGCAGGGGTCGATGGTCAGGATAATCATGGGCACGTTGGCAAGGAGCACGCCCTGCAGCGCATGCGTCAGACCCGCCAGATTTTGCGACGTCGGCGTGCGCACGCGGAAACGGTCCAGGTTCTTGGTGCCGTTGCCGCGCACATAGTAATACGCCTCGCCGCGCGGCTGCTCAATCACAACCTCGCCGCGCGCGCCGTCGGCCGGCGTGAGCTTGGTGCGCCCGCCGATGCCGTCGTGCGGAATCTTGCCCACAAGCTCCTTGATAATGTCCATGGCCTGCGTGACCTCGGCGCAACGCACCTGGCAGCGGGCATAGCAGTCGCCATCGGTGGCAACGATGGGCTCAAATGCAGCCAGGTCCGCGTAGGCACCGTCGCCAAACATGCGCACGTCGTAATCCACGCCCGAGGCGCGCCCAAACGGACCGACCATCGAAAGCTCCAGCGCATCTTTCTTGCTGATCACACCCACGCCATGCAGGCGCTCGCCGCAGCTGTTGTCGTCCAAAAACGTATGCACCAGGGCCTCGTAGTCGGGACGCATGGCATCGAGCGTCTGGACAATACCCGCCAGCTCGGAGTCCTCAATGTCATGCTTAAGGCCGCCGATCTCGTTAATCGAAAGGATCACGCGGCCGCCGCAGGTACTCTCGAAGATCTTGAGAATCTGCTCGCGCAGCGTCCACGACCGATAGAACAGCGCCTCGAAGCCAAAGGCATCGGCGAGCAGGCCCAGCCACAGCAGGTGCGAGTGGATGCGCGAAAGCTCATGCAGAATGGTACGGATATACCGCACGCGGCCGGGCACCTCGATGCCGAGCATGCGCTCGCAGGCGCTGGCATAGCCGTAGCTGTGGCCCACGGCGCAAATGCCGCAGATGCGCTCGGCGATGTAGCCAAACTGATGCATGTCGCGCTTTTCGGTGAGCTTCTCGAGCCCGCGGTGCACAAAGCCGATCTGCGGAATTGCCTCGAGAACGCGGTCGTCCTCGATCACCAGGTCCAGATGAAGCGGCTCGGGCAGCACCGGGTGCTGCGGGCCAAACGGAATAACGGAGCGATGTGCCATGGACCTTACGCCTCCTTTTTTTGCTTGTCGCGGGCGGCCTTGGCGGCAAGCGCCGCGCGGACCTTGGCCGCTTTCTCGGGATCCATGGCGGCGAGCTTTGCCTCCATCTCGGCAGCCTTGAGCGCGGCCTTCGCAGCAGTTTCATCGTGCTGAGCATCGGAGCCGGCAGCCGCAGCGGGCTGAGCGACGGCAGCGCCCGCAGCATCGCCAACGCCCGCAGTGCCCTCCCCCGCAGCGGCCATGGCAGTAGCAACCTTCTCGGCCGCGGCCTTGCGCGCCTTGTCCTCGGCAGCGGCACGCACCTTCATGGCCTTCTCGCGCGCGGCCTTCACCTCGGGCGTGATAACGCTCATGGGCTCGGCAGTCGAGACCTGGTAGAAAAAGCCCTTAAAGTCGATCTGCATGTCGGTGATGGCAAGACCAAACAGGTCGTGCGCCTCGTTTTCAAACGGGAATACCGCGGGGTAATACGAGCTGATGGACGGAATCTCCTGGTACTGGTCGATGCCCTCGACTACCAGGTTCTCAATCGCATAGTTGCCGTCCTGCGCGATCTGCTCTTGCGCAGCGCGGACGTTGATGAACGTATAGACCAGGCGATACGAGCCGTCGTCGACGTTGCGCTCGGCGTGCATTTGCACAAAGCGCGCGCCGACGCCCTTGAGCGCCTGGACATGCGACAAGAGCTCGTCGATTCCGACGGTGGTATAGATAGCCTTTTGCATTACTCGGCCTCCTTTGCAGCGGCGGGCGTCTCGGCAGGTGCGTCGCCAGCGACGGGCGTTGCGGGTTTCTCGGCAGGCGCGTCACCGGCACCGTCAGCCCCGGCCCCAGCCGCGACCACAAACCCGTCCTCGCCCAGCTCAACGCCACCGTCCCAGGTAGCGGCACCGCCCACGGTGAGCGGATCGCCACCGGCGCGCATCACGGCTTCCTTCTGGTCTAGAATGCCGCACGCCTCCACGATGGCATCGATCACGGTCTCGGGGCGAATGGCGCACCCGGGCGCGTACACGTCCACGGGAATCGCGCGGTCCACGCCGCCGATCACGTTATAGGCATCGCGGAACACGCCGCCCGAACATGCGCAGATACCGCAGGCCACCACGCACTTGGGCTCGAGCATCTGGCTGTAAATCTGGCGCACAACGGGCAGGTTCTGGGCATTGACCGAGCCCGTCACCAAAAAGATGTCCGCATGCTTGGGGTTGCCGGTATTGACCACGCCAAAGCGCTCCGCATCGAACAGCGGCGTGAGCGAGGCCAGCACCTCGATATCGCATCCGTTGCAGCTCGAGCCGTCGTAATGAATAACCCACGGCGAGCGCGACATTTTATGATCCATGGATGCCGCCTCCTAAATAAACACGTCGACGAGGATGGGCATAAGGTTGAGCAGGCCAAACACCAGTGCCACGCCCCAGCCGAGCTTAAAGCAGCTGCGCCAGGTGCTGCGTGCGAAGGTGTTGTCGATCAGTACCTCGACAAAGTACGTCGCGGCCATAACGACCAGGGCAACCAGCCAGCTCAAGGGGTTATCCCAAACAAAGAACATGCCGACCCACATCAAAAACAGCACGGTCTCGCACCAGTGCATAAGGGTCATCTTGGCCAGCGTGCCGCCGCTCATCTCGGTGGCGACGCCCTGGACAATCTCCTGGTGCGCGTGATGCGAGTACGAAAGGTCAAACGGCGACTTGCGCAGCTTGATGGTAAGCACCGCGAGCAGTGCGAGGAAAATGGGCGCGCTGTACACGATGATGGGGGCCGACTGCCCCGTCACGGCGATGGAATCGAAGCTATCGGTGGCGAGATACAGGCCCACACTCATCAGCAGAACGGCGGGCTCGTAACTCATAACCTGCAGCAGCTCGCGGTCGGCGCCAACCTGGGCAAACGGGCTTTGCGTCGAGGCAGACGCCAACACCACAAAAATCGCGGCGAGTGTCACCATAAAGGCGCACAGCAGCGTGTTGGAGCCCGACACAAAGATGCCGCCGCCCACCACGGTAAAGATGAGCGCGCACGCCATGTAGGTATCGTCCATGGTGTTTACGCTGGCAGGGGCCTTGCGCAGCAGCTTGGCAACGTCGTAGAAGGGCTGCAGCAAGCGCGGGCCCACGCGGCCCTGCATGCGGGCCGAAAGTTTGCGGTCAAGGCCGTCGATCAGGCCGCCCACAAGCGGCGCAATCAAGGCAAACGCCACGGTACCAATAAAGATGCCCACGACGCCCGAACCTTCGAAATACTTGCCGCGCAGCACCGAGGGCGCGCTCATGGCAAGCCGCTCGGGCCCAATCCATGCGCAGCACAGCAGCGCAAACAAGATAATGCTGCAGCACACGACGCTACCCGCGGGACCAATACGCTTCTCGCCAAGGGCGTCCTCCGAGTACCAATTGCGCTTTTCGGCCTTCACCTCGTGTCCCATCGAGCCGCGGAAATGGCGGTAATTGTCGGTTCCCACACCCGAAAGATATACGTTTACGTGCGGTTTGTTGCTCACGCGGAACGACGTTAGCAGCACCACGGCGATAAACGCCACGATAACGACCATCAGATACATGGCGTCCTTGCCAATAACGTACGGCACGCGGCCAAACACCATGGCCAAGTAAGGCGACACCAGACCGCTCGAGATAACCGGGAACGCCACGCAGCACAGAATCAGCAGCGCGGCGATGGTGTTGAGGGCCATCCATTCGGTCTTATGGACATTGACCTCAACGTTTTGAGCCGTGGGGTCGATGCCCGAAAGCTTGGCAAGCCACTTGCCCCAGAAGAAGAACGTCGCGGCCGAGCCAAAGGCAAGCACCATGATCATGAGCACGTTGCCGGTCTGCGCGAACGCCACCAGAGCGCCCCACTTGGACACGAGCATGCCAAACGGCGCCACAAACATGCCCATGATGCCCAGCATCATCAGGCGCGTCAGGTGCGGCATGCGGCTGAACATACCGTCCATGTCCTCGATATTGCGGCTGCCGATATGATGCTCGGCCGTGCCCACGCACAGGAACAGCAGCGACTTTGCCACCGTATGGAACAGGATCAGGAAGATGGCCGCCCATACGGCCTCGGGCGCGCCGACACCCAAGCAGGCACTGATGAGGCCCAAGTTGGAAATGGTGGAGTACGCGAGCACGCGTTTGGCGTTGCTCTGCGAGATGGCCATGAGGGCAGCGAGCAAAAACGTGATGGCACCCACACTCGTGACCATAAAGCCGGTCACGGGATAGATGGCATAGAGCGGGCTCAGCTTGACCATCAGGAACACGCCGGCCTTGACCATGGTTGACGAGTGCAGCAGGGCGCTCGTGGGCGTGGGGGCAACCATAGCACCGAGCAGCCAGGTATGGAACGGCATCTGCGCGGCCTTGGTGAGCGCGGCGAGCGACAGCAGAACGACCGGCATCACCAGCAGCGCGGATTGCGCGGTTCCGGCGCCGGAAAGCTCGATCATGCCCGAGATGGTCAGCGGCATGCCGTTAACGTGCAGGTACATGAGTCCGGCCAAAAACGCGATGCCGCCCAGCATGTTGAGGATGATCTGGGTGAAGGCGTTTTTAATGGCCTCGGGCGTACGCGTGTAGCCGATCATAAGGAACGAGCACACGGTGGTGATTTCCCAGCCGCAGAACAGCCACTCAAGGTTGTCGCTCGTCACGATGACGAACATGGCCGAGAGGAACAGGAACATAAGCGCCAGGAACTGCGGGCGACGGTCGGGCGCGGTCTGCCCGCGCAGCGCTGCCTCGTGCTCGTCGTGGGCCTGGAAGTCCTTCATGTAGCCCAGGGCGTACACGCAGATCAGGCTGCCGACGATGCCGACGGCAAGCACCATGATCACGCTCATGTAGTCCAGGTAGAGCGGCGTCGCCGTGACGGCTTCGGCCGCGGGCAGCGTCATGGTCGCAAAGGCCACCGAACCCACCAGCTGCACCACGCCGAGCACCGTGGTGAGCGCGTTCCTATATTTGTACGCGTTGTACAGGATAACGGCGCACAGAATTACGTCGATGACGGAGCTGATGATCGAGAGCACATGCGAGGTGCCGGGGGCAACCTCAAAGCTCTGCGGACCCGTGCCAAAAAACATGACGGCGACTACAACTGTCACCGCCATAATAATGCCGGAACCTATGAGCCCCACCGCATCGCGGGCGCGGTCACCGCGCGCGAGCAGCATGCCCAGCGCCGGTACCAGCGGAAACAGGGTAAGGAAATACAGTAGCGTCATACCATCACTCCCCCATGCAAAAACGCTGCAATTGTTTAACGTTATAGCTCAATTGAGGAGCAGCGGCGGCAGGTTTTCGGTCAACTGGGGAGTTTTAGGCGTACGGGGTAAGGGCGTGTCCGTTTTGGAGCAGAGAGGCGACGCTCCCCCTATTGCAGCGATGGGCGCGCGGGCACTGCACGCGGTTTATTGGCCACTTTGAAGGATGTCCCGATAGGCACGCGGCAATCCGAAAAGTTGGCACGGCAAGAAAAATGCGCCCCCGTGGGCGCACCATCCCGTTCGCTATTCCGCCTTTTTAACGCGCGGCTTGCGACCCCGCGGCTTATCGACCAGCGCCGCCTCGCCGCCGTCGCGGTACAGGCGGCACCAAGCCTTGACCGAAGACTCGCTGGGGATCTTGTGCTTGATCATGGCCTCGCGAACCGTCAGGCCGTTTTCCAGACGGTCCTTAACCACGGCGAGCTTTACGTCGTACGAATAGGTGTGATGGCGAGCGCCCGCGTTGAGCACAGCGTCGGCACCGCCCACGGCATATGCACGGGCCCACTGACGAGCCGTGGCCTGGGGAATGCCGAGCTTTGCAGCGAGGGCGCGGTGACCGACCCCCTCTTGGAGGATCTCGACGGCACGCTGCCTAACCTCGGGCGCATGCGTGCGAGTCCTAGTTGCTTCCGACATACCTGCCACTTCTTAGCCTTAACCGTTAATCTGCTTTCTTACGTGCACGCTAGATAGTAGCATTTTGCTGTTTGCTCAAAGCAGTTAATTAAAATAGACGCGGCATTATCTGGGCATTTGACACCTATTTACGACGTTTCTTTATCGATTATTTACGCTGGTAGCTAGCTCGCAGCTAATCGTCATTCGTTTGCCAACAAAATTGGCATCTCTTTATGTCCTTTGGTCTAGAGGGAATAATTATTAACCCCTCCCCCAATAATTTTGAGCGGCCTGCAGGGCAGTGACGCCTCACTCCTCATGATTACCGCGCATTGCCATCCACCCGAGCAAAACAAAAAGGACGGGACCTGCTGCGCTTGCAGACCCCGCCCCGGTTGACACCCGATGGGACGCAGTCGGGCGAGGCAGGTCCGTGCTACCGCCCCGCCTGGCCGCGATGTTCAACTACAGCTCGTTGGCCGCGTGATATGCCGTGCGGATGGCGCTGGCAATATCGGCGGTGCGCTCGCCCGAGCAGTCGCCCACGCAGGTCACGGGCACCGTCACGCCGTCCAGATCAAACGCGTTGGCCTTGGAGCCCACGGCCATCACCACGTAATCGCAGGCGATCTTCACCGGCTCCTCGGCGCCGTCCTCGGTGGTGCGAACAGCCTCCACGCCCTCGTCGGTAATGGCGGTCAGGCGGGTCTTCACGTGCTG
>ERZ827498.3129-NODE-3129-length-14469-cov-23.013320_pt1 | contig 14469 bp, 17 predicted proteins | sample MGYA00519865_ERZ827498 | MGnify/ENA primary metagenome ERZ827498 (study PRJEB31778, sample SAMEA3449328) | human gut metagenome | biome: human gut; feature: human-associated habitat; material: faeces | place: United Kingdom | collected 2010/2012 ...
CAATGAAAATGGCAGTCAAAATTTTACTATGCACAGTATAGTATTGACACGGAGAAAAAAGTGTGGTATAATATAAATAAAAATCTTGTGAGGTATCCGATGAAAAAGAAAATCATTGACACGTTAGATAAAGATCTGTTGTATATGTCGTCGAGTGAATTAAATTATTACTTTACTTGCGGTTGGTCTATCTACTGGGTTGCAACACGCATAGACAACGTTAAATGCGCTGTAACGCAACTTTACCGCTCAAAGGATAGATTACCCTATGAAGATATTAAAGCCGCCTTGGAAGCCCGTACAAGCGGAGTTGAGGTCATATCAATTGTGGAGCGCAGACAATGGAAGAAAAATTAATTTACTATAACGGTGACCGTCTGAGAAACAGTGTTGACATCAACGGAAATCGACCTGAAATATTTATCGTGGAAAGCAACCGAACTGCGGGTAAAACAACTGACTTTGCTAAATTTTTGATTGACCGCTTTATTAAGCATAAGGAAAAATTCGCCGTTTTGGTACGGTGGCAGTATGAAGCAACTAATTTTGCTGAGGCTTTTTTTAAGTCGGTACAAGGACTTTTCTTTCCCGAATACGAACTCACACAAAAAATGATTGAGAAAAAATACTGTGAACTTTACCTTAACGATATTGAGTGTGGCTACCTTATCCCGATAAACTCAGCGGAGTTTATAAAACGCCGCTCTCATCTTTTTAATGACATTACTTCCATATTTTTTGATGAAATACAGCCTGAGAATAACGGCTATGTGCCTGACGAGTTAAACAAATTTTTTAGCATACACACATCTATCGCCCGTGGCGAACATAAACAAGTGCGTTATGTACCTGTTTACATGTGCAGTAACTCGGTGTCACTGCTGAACCCCTACTATAACGCTCTTGGGGTCGTAACACGTTTAAACAGTAAAACCAAATTTTTGCGTGGCGATGGATGGGTTTTAGAGCGCAATTTTAACGAGAGCGCACAAAAGGCTCAAAAAGCCAGTGGTTTTAACCGTGCTTTTTCCGCTGTGTCTTACAGCGACTATAGCTCAGAAAGCGTGTATCTGCGTGATAATGAAGCTTTTTTAAAACTGCCTACAGGGCGTGGACAGTACGTTGCAACAGTCCGCTTTGAGAATCGAAAGTATGCTATATGGATATATCCCAACGAAAATCTCATGTCATGTGATTATCGTGTAGACGATGATTACCCAGTCAAGATAAGTGCAACCGTGCAAGACCATGCAGAACAGTATACGCTTATCGGTGGCGCAGGCTTTATCAAAGAGCGTATGCGGCGATACTTCATTAACGGTAATTTTCGCTTTAAAGATCTTGCATGCAAAAGTGCTGTCTTAATGGCACTCTCATATAAATAAGTTTGTCAGTCTGCCTATCTGTGTTAAATATTGATGTTCCGTGGGCGCATGGCTTAAAAACCACCTCGGGCATTATCGGTGTTGCACCCGCTTTATTGACCGATACGGTATAGGCTGTATATAAAAGTTAAGCGTTAAGGCACTGTGCCTTAACGCTTTTCTTAGTTTTTACGATGGATTATGAAGGTTGTTTCTGCAAGTAATGTTCCGCCTTTAATTTGTTTTGGTAACAGTTTTCCGTCAACCTCAAGACCTACTTTAAAATCTGTCAAACTTGCTTTGCCCGAAACTAACATATTGTTAAAATTTTCCTTTGCGCCCTTTGACATACCCGCACACTTGATAAGGTAGTACGGCTCAACTTTCTCTCCGTCCTCATGGGTCGTATGCTCAATATAGGTTTTTGCCCTTACAAAAATTGCTTTATCCCAGTAATTTTCCAGTTTCCAACAACAAAAATTGACAGGGTGTATCTCTATACCTTGTACGTCCTCGGGCGCAAGGTCACAATGTATGCTATCAGTATCTGCGTATATAAAGCCCCGTTCACAAGCCCCGTGAAAATTTTTCTGTGCCGCTCTTATGGTAAAGGCTCTCGAGTATGAAGTTATTGCCGAGCCTATCGGAATATACATTGGTTTGCGGTCATTTGCTTTTTGCGTGGTAAATTTTAACACGCCGTCTGACAGTCGAGCAATTTTGAAGCTTGAATCGGTACTTTGTGCCATTTTGCCGTATAAGTTATTTAAAAATAGCTTTGCGACTTGCCTTTTAGCCCCTTTACTTTCTTTTTTTATTTTTGAGTATTTGTCTATATATGTATCAAAAATGCCAATGGCGGACTTGAACACACAATAATCCAAAATTTGGCAGTCAATTAAATTATAATGCTCCTGCAACAGCTCCCAGTCGGTACATGTCAAAGTAAGTATAACACTTGTGTCCTCAATCTCTCCGCTCTCAGTCCTTATGTACTCGCAATACTTGCCGTTTTCATCGAGAACATCAGAGGACTTCAAAGGCGTTCGGCTCGGATAACGCCAACTACCATTTATTACAATAAATGGCAGTTTTCCGTGCTTTAAATAAAATCTCGTTCGTATTCTGAGAAAAAAATAATAATTTGTTTTATCAAGATACTGTTTAGGTATAGTATCCCCCTTATAAAACCTCGGTGCGCCAACAGGGTAAAAATTGCCCGATTGACTTGACATCATAGAGGGATAAAGGGAGTTTACGTCTGCTGTCACTCCCTTAGTAAAAATCTTATTTTCTTTGCCTTCGACAACGTACACCCAACCGCCTTTATAGCTTCTGCGGATATACTGGTCGGCGTTTTCTGCGCCAAAGGCCTTAGGGTTAAGGTGTTCATCGTACATGTCAGGAAAATTCGCTTCCCAGTCCTCTTTTTTTGTCATTTTTTTGAAGTCGTGGATACAGCAAGCTCCGATAGTCGCCTTATTTTCGGCAAGTTTAAAGAAAATTTGAAGTGCTTCCGCCATAACAAGAACGTCATTAGCAATATACTGTCTTTCCTCGTCCGTAATAACGCCCCCTGCGTGTCGCTCCCCCGTGTACTCAATGGCGGTTTTTTGGTGTTTTGTACCAAAATCTTTGCCAATTTTAGCCACCGAAAAAGGCAAAAGCTTCAAACTGTCACGAAATGTTATTAGGTGTCCGTGCCACTTTAAAGCAATATCATACCATTGCCCCAAAGCTGAAATCATATACGAAAATTCCCCGTTTTTTAACTCGTCAGACTTTTTGAAGTGCCAATCACCGTGTCTGTCTTGATAAGTAGCTTGTTTAAAATTATCTTGTGATAACATAAAGTTTAATAAAAACGAACCGTCAAACTTTAAGTTATGAAAAAATACAATAATATTTTTATCAAATGCTTGATTTATCATATCATTGAAAAAGTCATATATGTTGTTACCGATAGTAACATTTTCTGAACCGAGTCTACACCAAGCATATGCCCAAACTTCTGTAAAAGTTTGACCGTCAAAAACTGTCGTTTCAAAGTCCGCCATATATGTGGCTATCATACAGTGTCACTCCAGTCCGATAACTCCGTTAATTTTTCATTGACTTCTTCGGGCACATTTCCTGCTGTCAAAATGTCAACAAAGGTATACCATGACATCATGTGCGTAGGCTCAGAATCCGAGCTAAAAACATATCCCTCGACCGCTTCAACAGCCACTTCTCCCGCCGTTGCAAAACGATGAATAACAGCTTTTTTGCCAATTTGGGCAATAGTTTGATTTAGTAGCCCTCGTATATCGGCGATATGTTCCGCATATCTCCACGGCGGTATATTTAGTGCAGTATCATAAGGGGTATCAAGTATCTGCTGTATTCTTCTCCATATCATTTCCCCTTCATTGTGTGGGGGACTTCCGATAGGTCGGGTTTTGCGAACAGGAAGCGGCTTCGGTGGTCTTGCGCTTGCAGGTTTTTTTCTGTAGTCTGTTTTCTTTGACTTTTTGACTTTTTGAACAAGCTGTTTTTTAGTGCCTAGGTCTATAGTGTAATTTTTGTCAGACAGCCTTGCAAGGCTTTTAGGTGTAATGGATTTCAAATCATCAATCATTTTTTGGGTGACTTTTTTGGGCGTGGTGTGCTGAAAATCGCCAACAACTGTGTAGCCCCTTTTCTGCATTTCAATCAGTCTTTTATCAATTCGTGTCAACTGCGCTTCGTACTGCTGAGCCAGTGTTTTTCTTTTTGTCATGCGCTTCATTCCTTTCTTTCCATTGTCTATATTATAACGCCCCTTTGCGAAAACTGTGTGATAGTTTTGTGAAAATTATGTAAAAATAAAAAGCCCCGAACGAATCGGGGCTTTGTTCCACGTGGAACTTTTTACTTGACTATCTGTAAAGATATAAACTCCCTGCCGCTCTTTGCTTTGCGGTGTACCACACTCATAGGTAGCTCGTCCACTTCATCGAGTAAGTCTATGAGAGCGGGTAACATATCTATGACCGTAGCTGATATAGTGCCGTACACAGTGCCGTCCTTGTCAAAGATATAACCTACCTCAGATATTTCGCCACTCTCAGCATTTGTTTCATCGGCGATAGCCGCACCTGTTACTGTCAGTGTGTCACTGACAGTCTGTAAAGCGGTACTTGCGCTTTTTGCGTTAAAAAGTTCCATTTTGCCTATGTTCTTTGTGCTTATCATGATAAACCCTCTCTCTCTCCCGCCCCTCTCAGCTGGGCGGATAGCTGGTACTTACGCTAACTGCACAGGGATAATGCAGTTTTTGATTTTGCAGCAGTTGCTACACTGATTTAAACAACGAGTGTGTTATTGTTTTGCCGACACACGGCGGGCATATTTTTGACCCTTGCGGGTTGGGATGCGGCTGATTAAAGGTCAACCGCTCAGAACCTTAAATAGAGAAATCAAACGTTGCTCCCGATGATATTTTTAAGATTTTTACTTCATCAGCATACTTTCCAGTCTTAAATCTTTCGGCAATGTCCAAAGCGGAAGAAAAAGAATCTGTGAAAGCAGGGATTATGTTTCCGTTTTTACACTTACACAATATTAAATAATTCAGTGTCATTTCTCAGTCCTCAATGCCTTCTATGTCGAAGTAAGCTGTTACCAGCGGGTCACCGTCATCAGTTATTTCGGCGATACCACCGTCTGCGTTCGTGTAGTGATGGTCTTTACACCACTCTCTGCACTCCTCAAGTGTGCCATTGATAATGTCATCCATGTAGCTGTTAACCTCAAGCTCAACGCTGTAAAATATCTTTGCCATTTGTTTTTCCTCCTGCCCTTTGGGCTGTCTTTTGGTTCTGAGGTCTTACCACTCGTTTCATTGTCTATATTATAACGTGCTTTTGTGAAAAACTGTGTGATAGTTTTGTGAAAGTTGTGTGAAAACTATCTTTTATTTTGTTTGACCTCTTTTTTGAGCCTGTCGAGTATAAGCTGACCGCTTGCGTTGCTCATACTCGTAAAGTAATCGGACTTTAAAAATCTTGCGACCTCGGAACGCATTTTGGGGTTATTGCGGTAATCGTTCACAGCTTGATTGATTACCGCTATCCATAGTTGAGTATACCCCCCATTTGTCTGTATAACGCTTTTTCTATAAGGTCTAATTTTAATTACCTCCTTTTGCCCCGAAGGGCGAGAGCGTTTAGTCATCGTTTTCCATCATCATCCATTTGCTTTTTCTCCTTTAATCAATTATATTATTACATTCTCCGGCTCTCCATGCGTGCCCCGTCAGTTGACACATTCCCGCATCATTATATTGCCACTCCTCAAGCCAAACAAGCCGAACGTTTAAAATTTTTTGGGGATAAGATGAAACAATATAGCCATAGGTGCGACGTTTTAAAAGCTCATTGTATCCGCTGTCAAAATCGTCAAAAACCATCACAATTTTGCGAAAACTGCTTGAATACCCGCCAGAATAAGCACCGTCAAAAATGCTCATTTGCTTGCTAATAACAGATTGCATAATGTTAAGTTTATCGATTGCAACCAGCGCCGTACAAAGCACATATTTTTTCATTGTTTTTCCTCCTGCCCTTTGGGCTGTCTTTGGTTCTGAGGTCTTACCACTCGTTTCATTGTCTATATTATAACGTGCTTTTGTGAAAACTGTGTGATAGTTTTGTGAAAATTAGGTGAAAAAATAAAAAGCCCCTCACAAGAGGGGCTGTGTTCCACATGGAACATTTTTAGGCAAGGCGGAACAGCTTGACATCGCCGTCAACACTGCCGATAGGACCGTTAGACCGTATAGTCATCTGCATGATACCGTCTATATCTGCAAGGTTTGACGGCTCTATATATAAAGTAGCTGTTAAAGTTGAGGTGGGGTCAGAGCCGAGGAAAGCACTAAAGCGCACTCCCGCAAACTCAATTTGCACAAAATTTTGAAAAGGTATCGAGGTATCGACCCCCGCACACACTATCGTGACATCCGCCTTATAGTAAGCGTTAAGCTCAGAGGTGATAAGCGTGCCGTCTGACTGCGGCGCATATCCGATACACTTTGCAGGATTAAACGGCAAAACTTTTGACGTAGTGACATCACCGCCGCTATATACTGCATGCTGTAAGACAAGTTTTGCGGACGTATCAAGGTCGCCGATAAAGTTAGTGTAAAAAGCGCCGTTAGTCTGTAGCGCAGTCGATAAGACGGACGACCACATAGGTACTGTCGCTGTACCCTTATTAAGCATAATATTATTGTCTTTATATATCATCGTAAACTTATGATAGGTGTCTGTTGCCTTGCCGAGTGTAAGCGCGGTGTTAAGCGTAGACGAGCATACCGTGTTACCAGTAACTGTAAGCGTAAATTCGGACGCTGTGCCGACAGCTGTAAAAACTCCTATGATACAATCAGCAAGCGGGGTATCAGTTGATACATGAAAATTATAAAGTACATTATCTGTAATTTTTATATTGCGTGCGGGTATGTTTGGCGATAAAAAGAGCCTTGTGAGGGTCGCCGCAGTATTTGTTATCCGATTGTTTGATATAACGCAGTTACGCAAGCTGTCAACCGTTGCAGTTGTTAATACAATGCCAAATACAGTATTTGCCGACCAAGTATTATTACTAAATATATAGTCAGCACTTGTATACTCGTCTGTACACTGTATCTGCGAAGCTGTAACACCGCAGTTTTTGATGTTGATATTGCTCACAATTACGGTTGCACCGTCTTTTGTCAAAATATTACAGTTATCAAAGTTTACACCGTCAGATGTTATATGTTTTAAGTTATTGGTATCGTGCATTATTTTAATATCTTTAAAACTACTTATAAAATTGTTTCCATTTACAAGTGTTAAAGTATGCTTTGCGGACGGATTACTATACACTTTAAGTGTTTTTTGTGTCATATTAATATCCGACAAATCAACTGTAAAGTCAGCGTCTATAAGTATCGGATTAAAATTGTATTTACAGCAGTTGATCATTTGCACACTGCGGGCTGTAGCTGTTGGAGCTGTTGCTATGCCGAGTGTGGACGCTGTATACTCCGAGCGCAAAAATGCGACACGATAGTATAAGTCGCCATCTGCATGCGGTAGAGCGATATGCACTATCCCCTCAGCAAAAGCTCCAGGCGACGTCGTTAGTGCTAAAATCTCCCATATTGTAAACACCCCGTCCCCCGCATGGTAGTTTTCACACACGCAAATTTCTTTGCCTGTAATTTGGGTAAAAGTTGCAGTTTTTAAGTCTGCGACAGTATCAAAGTGCTTAAGACCCTGTAAAGACCCCGCCAAGTCGGCGACTACGTTGTCATAGTGGGTCGGGTCGTTAAGCCATGCATTTACTGCGTCCACCACCATAGCAGGGATTTGCGCTATAGTTTTGTTATACTCTGTGATAAAGGTATTAACCCTGTCAGATATAGCAGTTATCTGTGTATCCTGTGCGGCGATTTTGTCGTCCTGTGCCTTAAATCGCCGCTCCTGTACAGCAAACTCGTCTTGGATAGACTCGTTGACACGGTACCTATAGTCGTCAAAATCTCGGTTGATTTTTGCTGACAAGTCATCAAATTTTTTGTCAAGCCCTGCGATGTACTCGCCAAACGCCTTATCAATATCATTTTTGTAAGTGTTCCAAGCGGCAAGTAAGCCGTTAGTGCTATCTATGACTTCGTTAAGCTTTGCTCTCGTCTTACATAGCACCTCATAGTAACTTAAACTATCCTCATAGACGAGCGGTAAAATCTTATGACACCAATATCTTAAATTATCAATCATTGCAAATCCTCCTCACCATATCTGCATAAACATATCTGATAAATCGTTTATTATCATCATATCTATATTTATTATGCTTTTACTGTACTTTGCAAGTAACTCACCCTGTATTTCACCACCCTCATAGCCTGACACCTTGTCGATGTGCTTGCTGTCACTCACTGTTTTTCCAACATCTGACACCGTACCTGTATGAGCGACTGCGCTTGTGTCTGTGACCGTGCTTGTACCCTCGTCTTTTACTGTACCCGTCTTTTTTAAAGTGCGACTATCAGTCACCGTATCGGTCGAGACGTTTGTCTGTGTACCCGTGTTCACAGTCATATCCGTAGTATCCGTGGCGGTCGTGTCTTTTCCTTTTGTCGTTGTTGTGCTATCCGATATATTTGCAGTAGTCATATACTTACCAGACTTGACATCTGATAAACTGCCTTGTGGGGTGTCTGACGAGTAGGTGTCGACATCGCTTGACGTGCTTGCCTCACTGCTGACGGTCGTATCAGTGCCGACCGTCTTTTTAGCGGAGAGGTTGTCAGTGCGTGTGCTGTCAGTATCTGTCACAAGCTTGCCGCCGTTTGTGTCGGTCAGGTCGTCAGTGCGTGTATCGGTATGCGTTGTCTTTACATCTCCGCTGTGTGTATCTTTGAGATTGTCGGTGCGTGTCGAGGTTTTATCGTCTGTAACATTTCCTGTAAACTCTTTGACAACATTTTTATTATACAGTGGGTTTATTATGCTTGCCGATATACTGTACAATTTGTTATATTTTGGCATTATTTCATGCATTTTGGTATTTAATTCCAGTTTCCACCGCCCCACGGTTTCAAAAGCTATTTCGTCCATGTAGTAGTGTCGCAGGATTTTTTTGCACAAAATCTCTCGATGCGCTTCATCAAAAATCGAAAACTCCTCAAAAATTTTATGCCATGAAGCGTTTAAGACTTGCGCTACATCATCGTACCCGACATCACTCGTCAGACCCGCCGCCGTTTCGCATATCGCTCTCACTGTCGTTGTGTAGTGGCTCATTGCTTGATACCCCCTTTTTTATACTATTATCTATGTCAATGCTATCAAACTGATACCATATATCTAAATCAAACATTTTGTTAATTTTCTCACACGCTATCTGCCGTATTTTTTCAGGGGAGTTTCGTGTAGCTATCACAGCCCCCTGCGCCGTCAGCACTTCATCCTTGATCATGCGTTCACGCTTCGTTGTGTCGCTGTTAGGTATACCGAGTTGCGTTAAAGCTTCGTTCCAAATTTTAGCTTTTAAGTCATATATCTTGTCTGCCACCCATGGAGCGTCTGTCTTTAACACTGTCAAGCTATCATCTGCCAATGTTTTTTTACCATATATAATCGGTTGATTTCCGTCATATTTTTGATAAACATTTTTCATCGTAAGTATTTCGTTTTGGTCGGCTTTTATAAGTATAGGCGTTTTTTGCGCATTTATATTTACATCAATAATTCTGTCATACTGATATAATCTGTCTGCGTAATATTTTATATCAAAAATATTTGGTGTTCGCAAGTAGTTATTATATATGATAACACTGTTATTAATATTTAGACGTCTATTATATCCCATATCGGATATTGCGATAAACTCCCTCGGGTTGCCGTATACATCAAGTGTGCCGTCTAACGTCACAGGCAAGCAAAGATAGCCCAGCACATCGTCATAAAAAAACACCGCCGCCCCCCGAGTTATAAGCAACTGCTCAAGATACCTGACATCTATAGTATCAGGCATGCCCGACCAAAATCCTCTTGACATCGCCATTTCATATAGTCGATATGTGTAGTTATTCCACGATATTTTATTTTCATCTAAACTTGCATTAAAAAATGTATCTCTTACTTTTCTAGGCATTGTTTCACCCCCCTTATAAGCCGTTATCAACGCTAAAATTTCCGACATTTCCTAAAGTTTCCCAAAGGCACAACCCGCCGTCTAAAGCTGACTGTATATCTTTTAGTGCTGTGTCAGGTATACCCAGTGTGTTTGCACCGAGTGAGCGTATACAAGCATTGCGTGTCTTACAATAATTGTAAGATTTGCGACGCTGACTTTGTGCAAACTGCGGTACTTTTAAAGTGTTGACAGTATAGCCGTACATCGTAAAAAAATCGTCATACTGCTTAGCCACCGACGCGTTGACTGTCACTCTATACCCAATAAAAAAATTTTGGTCAAAAAGTAAGTTAAAGTAGCCGCTTGCCGTACCACCTATTGTTGAGGTCTGACCCTGCAAATCTTTTAACATTGCAAATTCATTTACTCCCTCCATGACATTGCCTGCCAATGAGGTTATTACGCCCACAGGATTGACGGGAGCGGTCGCAACTGCCGTCACTGCGCTAACCACCCGTGATAGTTCCCCTGCAAGCAGACGATTTGAGTTGTTGCCGATATAGTCATTAAACTCAGACGTGATAAAGCTTGTAGCGGGATAAGTATCATAAATCAAACTGCTGTCCCAATCTAACAAAAATCCTCTGTAATTTTGTGGGGTGCAGTATACCGACTGGTCGGGGGTCACCCCACTGCTTGACAGTCTAAACGAGGCGTTATCAGTTGTAAAAAACTCGTACCGGTAATCTTTTGAGCTACCTAAGCTGTTGTTAAGCCTAAAAAAACAAAATGGATATGTGTATAATTTGTTGTTTTTTGGCAAATATCCGCCAAGTTTATCGGTCACGGCTGGCTTAGGCACGACCTGTGCATAAACAGCAGGCAAGGTATTTGTATTGACATTTAGAGCCAGCCACGGGTGGACAGTATCCCAGTCATCCCCTGTATACGCAAGTCGGGGGATAAGATACATTCCCAGTATACCGTTTTCGCCTGCTACCCTAATGTAATTATTTACCACATCATAAAAATCTTGTAAGCTTGACGGGACAACATTACACACGTTGTACTCTCCTGCAAGACAAGCCCCCGCAAGATTACCCTGCGTAGCAGTTTGAAAATAATATTCAGATTTCACAGGATTTAACAGATTATGTGCCGTTACAATAACTGTAAAAACCCCCTCTGTTAAACCCTCTGCAAGAGATTGATAGTTTGATATAACCTCCTGACCCGATGTTATCACAGGCTCAGGTGTTATACTATCACCGATGTTATCAGTTATACTGTGTTCCCGTTCGATATAACTTGCATTAAAAGACACATCAAAAAAATAAGTTTGAATGTTGTCTATACTATATGTTATAAGGCTTGTTTCGTTATTAACATACTCAACATCAGTAATAAAAGCATAAAAGATTTTATTGCCAAAAGAAGTGTTGCGAAACATCATATAGTTACAAGTTAAAAGGCTGTCAGGCGCAAGCGCAACGCGTATTGTATTATTACTATGTCTTATATAGCTTTGTGCAGTTAAAGTATATACGCTATAAGCACTAAAAGCTTCAAACTGCGCATTTTTACTTGACGGGCGATAGGTGTATTTTGAGCGACTGTCAAGCGGAACACCTCGGCAAATCCAAACATCTGAGTTTGGTGCTATATATGCCATTTAAAATACCCCCTTTGTATAATATTTGCGGGAGCAGATATGCCCCCGCATAGATTATTTAAGCTACAGTTATTGTTGCAGTACCTGACTTTGTGTTATCATAAACAGACGTTGCCGTTATAATAATTTCGTCCCCCGCTACAGCGTCTGCCGATACTGTCACTATGCCTGTGCGTGTGACTGTGGCTTTTTCGCTGTTTGACGTCCATGTCAACCCCGAAGGTGCAAAATTTGTACTTGCGACTGTTGCGGTTAGCTGTATCTTTCCACCCTTTGACAGCGTAGCTGTCGCAGGTGATACGGTCACGCTTGTGATTGACGGTGTTCCCGCAACAAAAAGCGCATTGTTGGCAAAGGGTGATATTGCATATATGCGCCATGCGTGTAAGGTCATGTTGCGATAAAGTCCTTCTGGGTTTTCAATCGCCCTCATTTCCGTGATTTTTTCATAAATCTGGAAAAAATCCTTATCGACAAGCACACAAGGCACAGCGTCAAGAGCTTCCATTTCGGACTGTGAAAATTCATGATAATTTTCGTCACCCTTGAACAACTCGTTCAGACGCTCAATGTCGAGCGAACCGAAGCTGTCTATCAGCTTAATGTGCCCGAGAAACTCAACTTTATCCATATTAAAGGCGGAAGCAAGAACTTCAACGTTACGCTTGGCGTTAAACTTTGCTGATACTATAAGGTACTGGTCGTCCTTGAGTGCAAAATTGTCAACGCCTACAAGATTATAGTCCTTTTTTAAAAAGGTCATATCGTCAGATACTGTCTGTATAGCTTCGATGATGTCTGTCATATTTGCTTTAGTGACAGCGGGGATTTCATAGGGTTTCATAAGCCCGTTGTAAATCCTATATGCAAGCATATATTTTATAGTTAAAAACTCGTCCTGCTCCATGGCAGTAAACATCGTGGTAACGATTTTTTCAATAAAGCTTGATACGCCGCTGATTGATAGGAAAGCATTCTCAAGGTCATACGGCTGTACCGTCTGCTTGTAATACTTCTGATAGTTCATAACATAAAACGCCGACTTAACGTCAGGAAACTCACGCTGAAAAACAGTTGTTTCCGCCCTTTCGGGGCTGTAGTTCTTGACGTGGGCAAGGCCAATAAAAATATCCTCAATTACTTCGCCCAAATTAAGCTTGCCCTTTTTAAACACCGCAAAAGGGTTTGTATAATACTTGTTGGTAACTTTTACCTCGGCGATTCTGTTTATCAGAGCGGATAAAAACTCGTTCTGAATTGCAGGAAAATCCATAATGACATTACCGATACTGCGTATGGTGTTTGCATCAGGGGTCGCAAGCGGCACATGGTCTCTATAGTTCTGTGACGCGGAGTTGCGGATTGCGTTAAGCACGTCAACGCTTGAGCTTGTTTTTACATCTCGATATGCAATATTTGGCATTGTTAGTCACTCTCCTTTTCCGTGTAGAGGTCATCAATTGTAATTTCCTCTGCGTTGTCTTTTTCATCAGCCGTTTTTTCAACGTCGACTTCGTTCTTGTTTTCACCGCCATTCATAAAGCGGTCAATGTATTTTCTTCGCCATTCTGTCTCAATGGCCATTAACTTTTTGTCGTAGTCACCATGGGCGGCGTAGTCATCGATAGTGTCTGAGATGTTCTCGACAAGGGCGATTGTTTGGTCGTCGGCACGGTCGCCGATATATGCACGGATTTCTTCCATGATTTCGTCTTTAGTCTTTACCATTTTTTTTTACACCTCAACTTTCCTTATAAATGCGTTGGTAAATCCTGCCTTTTTAACCTTATCTAAAAAGGCTTTTGCGTTTGCTTCGCTTGCATATGCCCCAACTTGTACTCGATATATGGTTTTGGTTTTAGAAGCGTCTGCGGTCGTTTTTAACTTGTTTTTCACCTGCGTTCTAAACCAGTCCATATTTTTACCGTATTTTGACAACCAGTTTTCGGGGTCACCGTGACTGCTTGCATATCCTGCCTTTGCCGCTTCTTTATGACTTACTATGTTTTCAACATTTATGTTCAGCTTTTTACAAAGATATACACAGTACTCAATTGCTGCATTAAACGCCTTATCAAAATATGCCTTATTATTAAGGCTATCCTCGCATATCTCAAACTGTAAATGTGGATACGGGTCATAATTATAACTACCTTTTGAGCCGCTACCACAGCCCCAACAAGCGTAGTTATAAGGCAGAGTGTGATACACTTCAACAATGCCTTTATCATTGCGCCCGATATATGCGTGCATACAAATGTCATTGTAAACCCCGTTGATATACTCTTGGTTATGGTGGTTGTTGTATATGTTTTTACCGAGATCGGCAAGTATCGTGGCTGTATCAACGTCTGCCGATGTAGGCTGTACATAACGCCTTAGCATTTCATTGTCACAGCCCGTACTATGTACGACTATTCCAACGGGCTTTATATGCTGTGCCGCCTTATAAGCACCGTTTTCATAAAAAATGCACTCCTTAAGTATCATCACTATTACCCCCTATCTTGTCGATTAAGTGATTCAGAGCTATCGTGTTATTGTTGATAGCTTCATTCAGCTTTGACGTTTCTTCTTTATGACTTTCATTAAGTTTATTGTTCTGCCAAAACATGGCAACACAACATGCAATAGGAAAGCCAAGACTTGAGATTATCTGAGCAATTGTGCTTGCGTCCATAGTGTCACCCCCTTGTTTTCTGCTTATATTATACCACACTTTCTCTCCGTGTCAATACTATACTGTGCATAGTAAAATTTTGACTGCCATTTTCATTG
>ERZ827498.3136-NODE-3136-length-14449-cov-5.638322_pt1 | contig 14449 bp, 10 predicted proteins | sample MGYA00519865_ERZ827498 | MGnify/ENA primary metagenome ERZ827498 (study PRJEB31778, sample SAMEA3449328) | human gut metagenome | biome: human gut; feature: human-associated habitat; material: faeces | place: United Kingdom | collected 2010/2012 ...
AAGCGTCCCTGCCAGTAACTTTGCGCGTCCGCAGACGCGCCCTCAAGCTGCTCTTCCCCCAAGATTCCGTGAAGAACCAAATGACAGCCATCCCCCCGGCGTTCGCGACAGCAAGAAAATGGTCAATTTCTGCGCCACGCCGGGGCATATAGCACAATTTTCAAGCATCGTCAATTGTGCGCAAATGCAAACGCGCCCGCCAGCCTTTCCGCTGACGAGCGCGTTTATTTCAAAACAGAATCACCAGTTTTTGTCACGGTACGGCGTATTCTCGTACCCTTCCGCATTCAGCCGCTTGACCATGTTGTCGAGCTTGCCGCGCCACAGCTTCTTAAACCACGCGGTTTCGCCAAACCACTTGACCAGCGTCGGGCTGACCGCGTAGTAGGTGCGCACAAAGGCACGCCCGTACCACGTTTTCGCCAGCGTATCATCACGGTAACGGCGGAGCGTCCAAACCTGCGGGCAGTCGTAGGAACCATAGACGGCGGTGGCGACGTAGCAGCCAGCGTTAGCCGGTTGAGCGGCAGGCTTAATTTCAGGTATTTTATATAATGGGTCAACTTCTTTGATTTTTTGATGGAATTTCAATACAGTGTCTTCCGATATTGTACACGACAGTTTGAGTCCTCTCACATAATTAGCCAAGTCAAGTGCCAATTTGTAATAATATATGCGTTCTTTCTTCTGTTCATCCGGCACTTTTGCCGCAATTTTATCAAGTGTATTCATAAACGCAACGCTTGTATTTACAAACAACCCCACGGTAGCACTGCTGTCAGACCATGTAACCGTGCCATATTGGTTTTTCTTTGTATTATAAACAAACGTTGCCGTAAACAATCCTGCAATATCCGTCTTAATTTGTTCCAGCAGTTTCTTCTGTTCTTCTGCCTTTTCCACGTCAAAATTATCATCAATCACGGATATTGAGTTGTTTAGGACCTTGAACGTAGCCTCTCTTTTATAATAATCTTTGTCAATGAGCGACGTTCTCGCCTTCCCGTATGCGCTGTAAAATACTGCCTCAATGTTGGTCGGTTCATTCTGCTCCACCATATTGTAGTATTTTTCAGTTTCTTCCCAGTCCTCTTTCGCTTTTGCACGACGGGCATTTTGCAAATAGCGTTCTACGAATGAAGAGTTGTCAACCTTGACAGTGATGCCAGGCGCAGCATCTCCGCCTTCCATCATCATCCTTTTTGCTTCTTCCAGCGAATACTTTGTGCCACACTGTTGGCAAACAAAGCATCCTTCCTGTTTGACAATATCGTCACTGCCGCACAACTCGCAGACCAATTTCTTCATTGCCGCTCAATCTTCCTTCCTTTATATATAGTGTTGCAACAGATACTCTTTTCTATCGTTACTCAACGTAGAATTACGATTTGCCCTCCTTTCCGCTTACTATTTTCACTTCCATTTTACCCCCCCCGAAAAAAGTCAAGTGTTTTCTTGCAGAATTATATATTTCTGGTATATCTAACAAAATCACGTCAAATTGTTGTGCATCTTCACAAGAACTTTCGTCTTGGCGTGTCCCTCCATTGACGCGCCTTTTTCTTTGAAGTTACCCGTCCCAAATTTCCCCTTCCAGCATCAAAAGAGCGCCCGCCAGCCTTTCCGCTGATGAGCGCGTTCTATTTTTATACTATTTTCAAATTCGCGGCGCAGGATTTCGCGCCCGCAGGGAATATCACTGCCCCGCCGCCGGCGTCGGCAGCGGCTCCGGCGTGCGGTCATCCGCCGTGACCTCCGGCGTGGGCGTCGCCGACAGTTCCTCCGCATACAGCAGATTCAGCGTCTTGACATCCGCCGTCCCCGTCGCAGACAAACTGTTCGCCTTCTGGAACGCCTTCACCGCGTTCTGCGTGCCTGCCAGGAATGTGCCGGAGCATTTGCCCGAATAGTAGCCAAGATCCGTCAGCTTCCGCTGCATCCAGTACACATCCTCGCCGGAGCTGTTCACTTTCAGCGTCCGGAAAGGCTGCGGCGGCATCGTCCCGGCGCGATAATCCGGCTCGGCGGTCGGCTGCGGCGTGACGTAGGGCAGCATGTTCTTCGTGTTCAGCGAGGGCAGCTTCAGCGCGGCGCGGAGTTCCGGGTCAGCGGGCATATCGGCGCGAATCGTGACGACCGTCCCTGCCCCGCAATTGTTGTAAATCCACTTCGCATCCGCAACGGTCAGGCGAATGCACCCGTGCGACGCGCGCTTGCCGAGGTTCTTGTAGGACTTGACCGATAAATCCATGGTATTGACCGTGTTGTAAATGACGGAATGGAACGCAATGGACGAGTTGATGCGCGTCCAGTACTGTGCGTGGCTGCCCCACTCCGGGAAGTAGCACCAGCGCGCCGTGCGCCCGTTGAGTGTGAATGTGCCGATATCCGACGGATTCTTGCGCGTGCCGGTGGAGCAGAGCATCTGCCGCACAACAACGGTGTAATCGCCGTTTTCGTCGCGCCCGTAGACGGTCGTCACCTGATTGTTGACGTCCACCGTGATGGCAAACGGTACAGGCGTCGGTTCGGGCGTAGGCTTCGGATCATCAGCCGCGGCACGCACATCCGGGTCGTTGAACAGCGCGTTCCATGTGTTTTCGCCCACGATGCCATCCACGCTTAGCGCGTTCTGCTGCTGGAATGCCTTCACCGCGTTGCGCGTGTGCCCCAGAAAATTGCCGCTGATGTTGCCGGAATAGTACCCCAGTTCCGTCAGGCGGGTCTGCACGAGCTTGACTTCTTCGCCCTTGGACTTGTTGTATTGCAGTTTCTTGACGAACGCCACCGTCGGCGCGGGCGTCGGGGTGGTGGTTTCATCCGAGAGGTGCATTCCGGGCGTGGGCGACGGGGTGGGCGTCGCCGCGGCGGACGAATCCCGGCTGATGGCATCACCGCTGAACAGGCGTTCCAGCGTCTGCACATCCGCTTCGCCCGTAATCGGCAGGGCGTTCGCCGTCTGGAACAGGCGGATGGCTTCCTGTGTCGCGGGCAGATAGCGCCCGGAAATCTTGCCCGTGTAGTAGCCCAGCGCCATCAGGCGAATCTGCGCCTGCCGCACCTCCTCGCCCACGCATCCCAGCCGCAGCGGGCGATAATCCGCCGCATAGATGGCTTCCTGCGTCGCTTTGTCCGCCATGCCCGTCACCGCAAGGGCAAAATCTCGCTGGAAATCCTCCACCGCGGTTTTGGTTGCCTCGCCATAGCGCCCGGTTACGTCACCGCTGTAATAGCACAAATCCGTCAGCGCGGTTTGCAGGGCGGACACGTCGTCGCCCTCATCATTCAGGGTCAAATCGCGCGTGATGTTCGCCGCGCCCTCCATCCACTCCACGCTGTCATCCGGCACGGCCTCCCCCGCGTCCTCCGCCGACGCGAAGGGCAGTATCATCATCACCGCCAGCAGGAGCGCCGCCAGCGTTCGTTTCCACAAAGGCATCAAAAGCACCTCGTTCATGCTGATATTCAGGAATACGATTCTATTGTACTGGTTTTTCGCGCAGTTTGCAAGCGGATTTTTCCCCACGCGAAAGGCTGCCAAGCGTCCTGCGCCTGACAGCCCTGCGGTTATTGCCATTAGGAAGTTATTTTTTCAGCGATACTTTGTGTGTCTCCTGATTTTCGTCGTCTGCTTCCGGCTTGGATGCTTCTGCCGGAACATTCTGCGCTTGCAGGTTCTCCAGCTTCTCGGCGATGGCCTGCATATTCGCGGCGATGCTGCGGATGTTCTCGTCGCGCGTTTCCTCCACCCACGGCGAACCATCCGCCGGGCGGAGCGAATCAACGCCGATTCGGATGAAGTCAATCAGCGCCCAAATGCCCGCGCCGCCCGCGGTAAGCAGCTTCAATACGCCCAATGCCGTGTAGCCGAGGTAGAAGCGGTCAACGCCGAAGAACCCCGTGAATCAAGCCCAGCAGCCGAAGCACCACCGCCAGCACGATAAATGCCCGATTCAGCCCTTTTCTTTGAATTTCCACGTCATTTCCTTCCCTTGTGATTTCTTACTTTCATTCTACCCTCCCCTCAAAAAAACTCAAGCGTTCTCTTTTTGAATAATATAATTTTGGCATTCCTAACAAAAGCATCCCAATTTGTTGTGGAACCTCACAAGAGGATTCCGCTGCTTGCGCCATCCGGGCAGCAAAAAAGACTGCCCGCACCCGGCAGGCAGCCTTGCTTCTGATAAGCCCTTCATCAATATCGGTAGTTATACTGATAGCTGCTGAACCCATCCATGATCGACACGCCCATCACCATCCCGACAATCGACAGGATAACCGCCACGATGACCGCCACCAGCACGCCGCACCAGTAACCGCGCGCAAAGTTGCGGCGATTCAGGTTGTCGTCATTCAGCGCAAAGACGATGGCGAGAATCCAGCCAATGACCGGAAGCGTGAACAGGATGCCATAGCCCACATACGCCCACGGCGACAGCAGTCGATACTGATTGTTTCCGTTTTCACTCATGCGAAAAACCTCCTTTTTCATCAGGCGGATTTGTCCGCCGTGATACCCCTTTCAGTTTTCCCTTACTCCTGATAGTCCTGCAGCGACACCGACACCATCCGGCTCACTCCCTGTTCCTCCATCGCCACCCCGAACAGGCTGTTGCAGCGCTCCATCGTCCCCTTGCGGTGCGTCACGACGATAAACTGCGTTCCCTTCGAGTATTCCTTCAAATAATCCGCGTAATACCCGATATTCGCGTCATCCAGCGCGGCTTCAATCTCGTCCAGAATGCAGAACGGCGTGGGCTTCAATTTCAGCATCGCGAACAGAATCGCAATGGCCGTCAGCGCGCGTTCGCCGCCGGAGAGCAGCGACAGGAGCTGCAATTTCTTTCCCGGCGGCTGGGCGTTGACCTCGATGCCGCAGTTCAGCGGGTCGTCCGGATCCATCAGCTTCAGTTCCGCGTGACCGCCGCCGAACAGGCGCGTGAACGTCTCGGCGAAGTACCCCTGCATCTTCGAGAAGTTCTCGACGAATGTAGAACGCATCTGAATCAGCAGCCGCTCGATGAGTTCGCGCAAGTCCATTTCCGCGCGCTTCAAGTCCTGCTGCTGAGCGGTCAGGTCGTCCACGCGCGCCTTGGTTTCGGCGTATTCCTCCACCGCTCCGACGTTGACCGTTCCCAGCGCGCGAATCTGCCCTTGCAGCTCGGCGGCGCGGCGGTCGCTTTCCTTCTCGTCGAAGGGCGTGCGGCGGAACTCCTCTGCCCCGGCGTAGGTCAGCTTGTAGGTGTCCCAGATGCGGTTTTGCAGATTCTTCTGGTCGCCCTCGATGCGCGCCTTCGCCAGCTCGGTCTTGTGCAGCTTCTCGCTGTCGCGGTTGTAGGCTTCGTGCAGGTTTTCCATGTCGCTGAGGATGTCGCGCAGGTCACTTTGCGCCTGTGAACGTCGCTGCTCGATGGCCTGCGCGGCGCTCTCCTGCCGCAGCTGCTCCTTCTGGCGGCGGGCGGATTCGGCTTCCTCGCGCTTCATGTCGTTCTCGTCAATGGCGTCCAGTTCGTCCATCTCGTGCAGCAGCTGTTCGCGGCGCTCCTGTTCGCGGAGGATTTGCGCCTGATCCTGCTGCGCGTGGGCTTCGTCGCGCTCCAAGTCGCTTAAGCCGTGGCGCAGGTCGGACAGTTGCAGCGTGCGCACCATCAGGCGGTCGTTTTCCGCGCTGGCTTCCGCGCGCGCCTTGACCAGCGCATTCTGCATTTCAATGGTCTTTTGCTCCATCGCGCTCTGGTCGCCCTGCGCGCCCGTGCGCTGATGTTCAATGGTTTCCAGCTGCTGGCGAATGTCCTCCAGCGACTGGTGCAGCTGCACGCGCGCCTGCTCAGTCTCCTGCATCCGCTGCAAATGGGTGTTCAGGTCGGCGAATACGCTTTCGCGGCGCGCCTGTTCGCGGGCGACGGCAATCTCCTGCTGATGCAATGCGTTCACCGCGTCGCTGACCTTCTGCCGCTTCTCCTGCGCCGTCTGCTGACGCTGCGTCAGTTCCTGACGGCACTTGTCCAGTTCCGCGCGCCCGGTTTGCAGCTTCGCGGTCAATTCCTTCAGTTCACGCTCGCGGCTGAGCAGGTTGGACACCTTCGACTGCGCCGAACCGCCCGTCATCGAGCCGCCGGAGTGCATCACGTCGCCTTCCAGCGTCACCAAGCGGAACGCGTGATTGCCCGCGCGCATAATCGGAATGCCGTGGTCGAGGTTGTCGGCAATCACCGTGCGCCCCAGCAGATTTTCCACAATGCCGCGATATTCCGGCGCGCACTGCACCAGTTCGCTCGCCACGCCAAGGCAGCCCGGCAGCTTCAACGCATTGCGCTCATTGCCATAGAGCGTTTTGCCGCGGATGGCGCTCATCGGCAGGAACGTCGCGCGCCCCAGCCGATTCTGGCGCAGGTAGTTAATCAGTTCCTTCGCCGTCTCTTCGGTGTCGGTGACGATGTTCTGCTGCGCCGCGCCCAGCGCCATGTCAATCGCCGTTTCGTACGCCTGCGGAACGGTCATCAGCTGCGCCAGTACGCCCTTGACGCCCGTCAAGCCGCGCTGCTTGGCGTAGGTCATCGCGCGGCGAACCGCCATGTTGTAGCCTTCCATGTCGCGCGTCATTTCGGTCAGGACGTTATGACGGCTCGCCGCCGCCTGCATATCGGCGGATTGCTTTTCGACATCCGCGCGCAAATTGGCATACGCGGTATCCGCCTCATCCGACGCTTGCCGCGCCTGCGCCAGCTTCTCCTGACACTGCTGCTGATGCTGATTTTCTGTTTCCATCTGCTTTTCGACGGCAGTCAAGGCTTCCCGCAGGGCAGCTTCCTGCTCCTGCAGTGCCCCGCTGGATTCTTCAATCTCCGTCAAGCGCGTTTCCATCTGCGCCTGCATGGTGTTCAGGCGCGTCTTGTCGTTGCGCACATCGGACAGGCGATTCATTTGGTCAATGACAGCGGCTTTCTGCGCTTCCAGCGCTGCGTCCGCTTCCTTTTCCTTCGCCTGCGCCTTTTCGGCGGCTTCCTGCGTCGCCCGGAGGATTTGCTCCGCGTCGGCAATCAGGCTGTGCTGCTTCTCCACGTCCGCCTGAATCCGTACATGATCCTTCTCGATTTCCGCCAGCCGCTCCTGTGCTTCCTCCTGCTCGCGGACGATGCGCTGGCGGTTCTCGCTGCGCGTCTCGCGGCGGCTTTGCAGGGCGGAGAGTTTCTTCTGCGATTCGTGCACATGCTCGGCGCATTCCATCAGTTCGGTGCGCGCCTTCGTGATGGCTTCTTCCAGCTGATCGATGCGGTTCTGCGTCTCGTCGCGGCGGGTGGTCTTGTCGGTCAGGTTGCTTTCCGTATCCGCCAAAATCGTCTGGACGGTCAGCAGTTCGCTTTCCAGTTCGGACAAGCGTGCCCGCGCCCGGTCGGAGCGAATCAGGAAGAGGTTCAAGTCCAAATCCTTCAGTTCGGTGGACAGTTCCAGATACACGCGGGCGTTGCGGCTCTGTTCTTCCAGCGGCTTCAGGCGCTTCGTCAGCTCATCCAGAATATCATCGACGCGCTCCAGATTTTCCAGCGTCCGCTGCAATTTCTTGTCCGCTTCTTCCTTGCGCGCCTTGAACTTAACGATGCCCGCTGCTTCCTCGAACACCTGCCGGCGATCCTCGCTCTTGCGGGAGAGGATTTCGTCAATGCGCCCCTGTCCGATGATGGAGTATCCCTCTTTGCCGATGCCCGTATCGCGGAAGAGGTCGACCACGTCCTTCAAGCGGCAGGCGGTGCGGTTTAAGTAATATTCGGATTCGCCGTTGCGGTAGACGCGGCGCGTGACCATAACCTCGGCAGCTTCCATCGCCAGCGCATGGTCATCGTTGTCAAACACCAGCGATACTTCGCAGTAGGACAGCGGCTTGCGCTTCTGCGTGCCGTTGAAAATCACGTCGGACATACTCGCGCCGCGCAGGGTTTTCGCGCTCTGTTCGCCCAGCACCCAGCGCACCGCGTCGCCGATGTTGCTCTTGCCTGACCCGTTCGGCCCGACGATGCCCGTTATGCCCTCATCAAAGACGATTTCCGTCCGCTGGGCAAAGGATTTGAAGCCATACAGCTCCAATTTTTTCAGCTTCATTTATTAACTCCCATAGCGGGGATGCCCGCTGGTTCATGGGCATTCCAATAAACACCCATAATAAGTATAGCACAAACCCTCTTCTTGGACAACTGCCGCCGCCTGATTTTCCATGCTTTTTCCCCTCCCTTTTTCCCTTCTACCCGTTGCAAAGGCGGGCATTTCCTGCTATACTGCAAGCAGATTCCTGCAAAGCAAAGGAGAAGCATTATGTTCCGTCCCCTCTGCGCGGAAAATCCTCTGCCCGCCGCTCGGCGCGTCTATGAATACCTGCAATCGCTTTCCGGCAGGTGCCTGACCGGGCAGATGGAAAGCCAATGGTGCCGCTCGACTGAGCATGAAATCAGCTATCTGACCGATGTCACCGGTCGTCAGCCTGCCATTCGAGGGCTGGATTTCATGGATAACGACTATCTGGGCGTGACGCAGCGCGCGAAGGACTGGTGGGCGCGCGGCGGCATTCCCACCATCTGCTGGCACACGGGCGCGGATTTCTTCTCCGGTTACCCCGAATGCCGCGAAAGCGAACTCGACTGGGCTTCCGCTTTTGTGGACGGCACGGAAGCGAACCGCCGTCTGCTGGATGGGCTTGACCACGCTGTCCCCTACCTCAGGCGCTTGCAGTCAGATGGCGTCCCGATTCTTTGGCGGCCTTTCCACGAGATGGACGGCGGCTGGTTCTGGTGGGGACGCGGCGGCGCGGCGAATTTCGTGCGCCTGTGGCGGCTGATGTACGACCGCTACACGCATGTTCACGGTCTGCGGAATCTGATTTGGGTGCTGGGCTTCTCTGACGCGACGGAGGATTTGCGCCCGTGGTATCCAGGGGACGACGTGGTGGATATTCTCGGCGGCGACAGCTACAAGGGCGGTGCGCAGGGGGATTTATACCGGCGATGTGCCGCGCTTGCACCGACAGGGATGCCGATTGTGTTCCACGAGTGCGGACAGATTCCGACCCGCGCGGAGATGGACGCGGCGGCGGCCCCGTGGGCGTACTTCATGGTGTGGCACACCAGCTGGCTGACGGACAGCAGCAAGGGGAACACGCCGGAGTCGCTGCGGGCGATTTACCGGGATAGCAGCTTTGTGACGCTGCATCAGCTGCCGGATTTCATCGAAAGCGACGAATGATTGCTGAAGAACATGCAAGGAGGTTATTCTCATGACCCTTCACGAACAAGTCACCGATATTCTCGCCTCCGCTGTCGAAGCGCAGGAATGCGCAGGCATCAGCGTACTGGTGCGGCGCTGCGGAGAGGAAATGCTCTATACGCAGGCGGGCATGTCCGACATTGCGTCGGGGCGGCTGATCCACCGCGACAGCATCTTCCGCCTGTACAGCCAGTCCAAGCCGATTACGGCCGCCGCCGTGATGCTGCTGGCGGAGCGCGGGCAGATTGACCTGATGGACGGCGTAGACCGCTATCTGCCGGGCTTCCGGAATGCGCGCGTCGTCGATAAGCAGGGCACGATTCGCCCCGCGACCCGCGCGCCGTGGCTGATGGAGCTGCTCGGCATGACGGCGGGCGTCTGCTACCCCGACAGCGACCCGGCGGGGCAGTATGCCGCAAAGGTATTTGACGAAGCAACGCAGGAAATCCTTGCGGGCGGCGGCGTGCCGACGGTGGAGTTCTGCAACCGCTTGGGGCAGCAGCCGCTGTCCTTCCAGCCGGGCACGCACTGGCGCTACTCCACCTGCGCGGACATCCTCGGCGCGGTGGTGGAGGTCGTCAGCGGAATGCGCTTCGGCGAGTTCCTCCGCAAGGAGTTTTTTGAGCCGCTGGACATGGTGGACACCGGCTTCTACGTTCCCGAAGGCAAGCGAAATCGCCTTGTGACCGCCTACAAGCGCACGGAAAACGGACTTGTGCCGTGGACAAGCACCCACCTTGCCGTCGGTGTTTACGACCGCGAACCCGCCTTTGAATCTGGCGGCGCGGGGCTTGTTTCGACGCTGGAAGATTACAGCCACTTTGCCGACATGCTGCTGGCGGGCGGCACTTACGAGGGGCGGCGGATTCTCTCGCCCGCGACAGTCGCCTGCATGACGCAGCCGCAGCTGAAAGACGCTGTTCGCCGCGATATGTGGGATTCGCTGGACGGGTACAGCTACGGCCACTTGATGCGCATTTGCGCTGAACCGGGGCGCATTGCCGGATTAGCTTGCGCGGGCGAATACGGCTGGGATGGCTGGCTGGGAACATATTTCGCGAACTTCCCCGGGCAGCAGATGACAATTCTGTCGATGCAGAATACGGTTGATTCCGGTACGACACGGGTGGTTCGACAGATGCGCAACGCGGTTCTGGCGGCACTCAGCCGCGAAAATTAACCATAAAGGAAACGCGCTCAAGCCGGAGCGCAAAAAAAGGGTCAAGGGACAATGTCCCTTGCGGAGTCCAGAGGCAGCGCCTCTGGTGGGGCTTGGGGCAACGCCCCAACGGTTGGTCGTGTGACCATTCCAAAGGAAAAGTCAAGCCCGACACCTTGGTCGCAGGCAGCGAAGCGTCCCTGCGCAGTAACTAAAAATGTTTCGATAAAAGTCAAGAAACATGGGAGTGCATCCGAAGGAGTCCAGAGGGCGACCGCAGACTTCGTCTGTTTTCATTGCCCTCTGGTTGCTGCATAAAAGACCTATATTGGAAAAGCAGCCAACTCCGGCAGCCACGCTCCACAATTATATTATTATAATGAAGGAAGTACACACCATGCAATGCGGTGACTACACCTACCGCGCCATCGACACCGGCGCGGAAATCATGGAATACTACGGGCAAGGCGGCGAAATCAACCTCCCGGAAACGCTCGACAGCCTCCCCGTTGTGAGCGTCGGGCTGTGCGCGTTCATCATGCGCACCGACCTGACCGCCGTCACGCTCCCTAAAACGCTCCGACACATCGGCGGCAGTGCCTTCGAGGGCTGCTCGGCGCTGACAAGCATCACGCTGAATGACGGGCTGGAAACCATCGAGTACCGTGCGTTCGCGTCCTGCACCGCGCTGAGCGAAGTCGCGTTCCCCGATTCTGTGACAACCGTCGGCGGCGCTGTCCTTTCGGGCTGCACCGCGCTGAATAGCGTCCACCTGCCGAACGCGCTGACCGTCCTGCCCATGCAGGCGCTGATGAACTGCACGTCGCTGGAATTCTTGAATCTCCCGGACACCCTGACCCGCATCGACCACGAAGCCCTGCGCGGCTGCACACACCTGACGGCACTCGCCATTCCCGCATCCGTGCGCGAAATCGGGCATGACGCGCTGACGGGCTGCTCCCGGCTGAACGCGCTGACCCTCCCCGCCCCCTTCAGCGCCCGTGCGCGTGACCTGCGCGTCGGGCTGGGGCTGATGACAGAGGGCGATACGCTCATCGTCGGCTCGTATCTGGGACAGGCAGAGAAGGGCAGCACCTACTCGGTCATTGAGTACATCGGTTCGGATACGGAACTCATCATCCCCGCGTTCATCGAGGGCTGCCGCGTGACGAAGTTCAATCAGCGAATTCTGGAGGACATGGACAGTCTGCGGATTTTGTCCGTCCCGGCGGGGTTTGTGGTTGAACCGACGCTGGTGCCGGAAGGCGCACAGGTGGTTGTGCGCCCGCAGGTTTAAGGTAACTTTCCATTTGCAAACATAGTTTCCACGGACGAAAGTTGGATAAAAAGGAGTAACAAAATGAAGAAACTGCTGAGTTTGCTGCTGATGGTGCTGATGCTGCTGGGCGGCGCTGCGTTCGCGGAGGAGAACGAAGAGGACACGACCCCCGTCGTTGCGCCGATTGTCACGTTCAAGAGCGGATTCTACGTCGGGTATCTCGACCGCGAAATCAAAATCACCGTATCGTGCAAGAACAAAAGCAGCGCAACCGTGCCAGAGAAGTATCTGGAGCTGCGCAATCACCGCGGCGAAGTGCTGGAGCGCGCGTTCTGGCGCAATCCGCGCTACGACCTGACCTTCTCGGTCTATGTGACGGAAGACATGCTGGGCGGCAACAAGCTGTCTGTCTGGCTGGACGGCGTGAAAGTGAACGAAACGGATTCCTTCGCCGCGTTCTCGGACATCAGCCTGCCGCGCGTCACCCGCCTGACCCCCTCTGAGCCCGCTGTCGGCGTGATGATTGTGTGCAGCGGCGCATCAGAAAAGCAGCTGACTGACATGCTGAACACGCTGGACAAATACGGCGTTAAGGGGACATTCTACGTCACGGGCGATTTCGTGCGCCGCAACCCGGAGCGCATCCAGCGCATCATTGATGCGGGCCACGAGCTTGGCAGCCACGGCAACAACCTCATCAACATGACCGAAGTCTCCTACGCGCGTGTGCAGGAGAACATCCGCGAGCTGAACGACCTGTGCGAAGAGACTTTCGGCGTACGGCCGCGGTTGTTCTGTGCGCATTTGGGCGCGACGAACAGCATCGTCACCGCCATTGCCCGCGCGGAAGGCGTAGAGGACTGCCTGTTTGCAATTGACGCGTGCGACTGGTCGGACGCGTATAAGGATAAGGTGTATCAGATGGTGTACCGCGTGACGAGCGACCGGGTGACGAGCGGGTGCGTGGTGCAGTTCCATATCAATGGGTATCATACGGCGGAGGTCCTGGATAAGGCGCTGGATAATTGGATCAATGTGAAGGGATTGCGTCCGGTGACGGTGGGTGAATTGATGCAGCTGTCTGGGCGGGATTTCCCCCCGCTCCCGGACTACGGTGACTAAAAGAAGAGAAAGGGCTAAGCGTACGGTTAGCCCTTCTTAACTTTTTTATCTTCCATCAAGCAGGAATTTTCGCCTGCAACCGCGAAATATCATTCTCGACCCCATGATTTCAGCATAAGGAGGAATTTTCCCATGTACGAAAAAGTATTTGCTTATCTGGATGCGCACGCGGAGGACTATGCCGCTCAGCTGTGCCGCTGGGTGGAAGTGCCGTCGGTGAAGGGCGCAGCCACGCCCGATGCGCCGTTTGGCAAGGATGTGCGCCGGATGTTGGATGTGGCCATGGCGGACGCAAAGGCGTTCGGCTATGAAACCCGCGATTTCGACGGCTATGCGTGCGATATCACCCTGCCGGGCGAATCGGAGGAAGCCATCGCCGTGCTGGGACACCTCGATGTCGTTCCAGCGGGCGACAACTGGGCGACCCCGCCGTTCACCGCGACGCGCGTGGGCGACCAGATTTTCGCGCGCGGCACGAGCGACGACAAGGGCCCGGCGCTGGCGGCGCTGTATGCCATGAACGCCATCAAGGCAGCGGGCATTCCGCTGAAGAAATCCATCCGCCTGATTCTTGGCTGCGACGAGGAATCCGACTGGGAAGACATGGCGTATTACTGCGCGCACACGGAAATGCCGGAAGTCGGCTTCTCCCCGGACGCCTCCTTCCCTATCATCAACACCGAAAAGGGCATGATTCACGGCTTCTTCACGAGCAAACTCGCGGAGGACGGTCTGCAGGTCAAGCAACTGTGGACGGGTGAGCGCGTGAATGTCATTCCCGGCGAATCCAAGGCGCTTATCGCGGGCGGTCAGGAGGTTGCCGACAAGGTGGCGGCCTATGCCGAAAAGACCGGGCTTCCCTACACGGCAGAGGTGACCGCGGATGGCGTGTGGGTGACGGCGGAGGGCATCCCCGGACACAGCGCGTATCCCGAAGGCCGCCGCAACGCCATCGGCATGATGCTGGTGCTCCTGCGCGAGATGGGCGTGACCGGCGCGCTGAAGACGCTGGCGGACGCGGTCGGCATGGAGCACGACGGCGCGTCGCTGGGCTGCGCGTGCTCGGACGAGATTTCCGGCGCGCTGACGTGCAACATGGGCATCCTGCATATCAAGGACGGCAAGGTGACGGCGTCGCTCGACCTGCGCTGCCCGGTTGCGGCGGATTTGTCCGCGCTGACGAACGCGATTCGCGCGCATCTGCCCGGCTTTAGCGTCGATTCGCTGGAAATCAAGGAACCGCATCACGTTCCGGCAGACAGCAAGCTGGTGCGCTCGCTGCTGGACTCCTACACCGAGGTGACGGGTGAACCCGCCGCGCCGCACGCTACTGGCGGCGGAACGTACGCGAAGGTGCTCAAGCAGGGCGTTGCGTACGGCGCAGCATTCCCGGAGGATGAGGACTTGGCGCATCAGGCGAATGAGTACATCCGCGTGTCGCAGATGGTCAAGGCGATGAAGATTTATGCCGCGGCGCTGATGAAGCTGGCAGCGGAATAAGGGGTACAGGCAAAACAGGCTATGGCGAATGGGTCATAGCCTGTTTTTTATTGGTTCTTCACGGAAAGTTTGGGAAGCAAATAAGGGCTTAGGCGAAGCACCAAAAAGCTGCACGCGGAAGGAGCATGAAAGCGCGA
>ERZ827498.3141-NODE-3141-length-14441-cov-25.661963_pt1 | contig 14441 bp, 15 predicted proteins | sample MGYA00519865_ERZ827498 | MGnify/ENA primary metagenome ERZ827498 (study PRJEB31778, sample SAMEA3449328) | human gut metagenome | biome: human gut; feature: human-associated habitat; material: faeces | place: United Kingdom | collected 2010/2012 ...
CTTATTCAAATAACTCCCTGCAAGCGCCATGCACCAGCGTTTCCAGCACCTGCGGATACAACTCCCCGATCTGCTCTTTATGGGAAACTGTGAGGATCAGTCCCCGCACCGTCGCGGCAGCCAAAGAAGCGCCGCGCCTTGGCATCAGGTCATATTTTTCCAAGAGCTGACGAATATGCGTTTCGTCATCGTGGTAATGTTCCTTTTTGACGCCCTCCGGCAATCTCTGTAAAAGCAGCTTGGCATCATGTTCAATGAAAACCATGTCTCCGGTATCGGAAAGACGCTTGCATACTGCAAGAACCGCCTCTGCCGCGCGCTCCGACGGGGGCAAGCCGTCAGTTTCGCTCAGTGCATGGTCAGCCACTCCGTAAAGCTCGGCATGGATGCCCTCTAAAACCGCAAAGAAAAGCATTTCCTTGGATTCGTAGAATTTATAGAACGAGCCCTTCGCAATCCCGACCGCCTTCGTCAGCTGCTCTACGGAGGTTTTCTTCATCCCCAGCGTGACAGCACAATGTCTCGTTTCCTTCAGCAACGCCTTGCGGAGCTGCTCAGTCTCGTAATCGGTAAAAGCCAAGGTCGCACCCCCATGAAATATGACCGTTTCGGTTCTTCTAGTCATATTATACCGCGCTTTTTTCTGGTTTGCAAGAGGTGCGGAGAAAAAATCACTAATCAAAAGGGGTGCAGCGTTGCAGAAAGAGACGCTGGAATTCCGGTAATCGTTGTCGCCGCTGTAAAAGAAACTATATCGTAAAAGGGCATCAGAACGAAGCATCCAAACGCTGCGTTCTGATACCCTTTTTGTTTCATATTGCACAGATGGGGTGATTGCAAGGAGAAGAACAGAAATTCACACAACATGAATGACGTATTCACATAATACTACTGCTTTTGCACTATCATTAACGTTCGATCTTGCATCGATCCGTTTTAAGGTGAGACCTTTTAAGTTGCTCCGTACTCCTTCGCCGCATGATCATCTGCCGCGCCTGCCGATTCTCCGCATCCTCTCCAAGCAGACGAGACGCTTCCTGCTTGGCGCTGAGCAGCATAATAAGGGAAGGCTTCTCGTGCATGGTGCCCTCTAATTGCTGTTCTACCTCCTTTTCCTGCACAGGACGGATTGCATTCCGTGCTTTGTACAGCTCCACCGGGTCAAGATCCACGGCCTGCGCTTTCAGCTCGGCATATTCAGCCAGAACCTTATCTAATTCAGCAGCGTATTTTGCTCCTGTGCCTCCAGCCTTTTCAGACCGGACTCCATGATGGCAATATCCTTGCGGAACGCTTCTGCGCCTGCATCCTCCGCATACTCAAATTTTTGCAAAAGGAGTGCCTTTTCGGAACGCAGTTCCTCCAATTCTTCCGTCAGCTCTGCAATGCGGACAGCCAGTGCCTTGTGGCGTTTCACATGATATATTAGCAATTCCTTTTTCTCTGCAACCAGCGATTTGTGTTCCTTGCTCTTTTCCTTAATCTGCTGCACCAAGCCTGTATAGCGTTCAAGTTCCGGCTTGACGGCCTTGATACGCTTGCCCATGCTGTTTTTACCCATACCGATATAACGAAGCTGATAACTGAAAATCAGTATGCTGCTGCGTAGCTTTTCCATTGCCTCTGCTATGGCAGGAACCGTATTCTTTACCGCCTGCATCAGCTTCTTGACCGTCGCTTTCAGTTCACGCAGCAGCGCATTGTCGGCTTTGATCTGCCGGTTGATTTCGCAGCGGTCAGAGATGATCCCCTTGCGCTCCAACGCCTGCGCCGTCACACCTTCATGGATGGTAGGAATCTCATCCAGCCCCCGTGCGGCGTTGCTTCGGTGGTCAATGCGTTCCTCCCGCCCGGCGCGTTCCAGATAGCGGTTGGACACGTCAGCCCATGCCGCCCGCCATGCCGCAAGATGTTCCTCACTGTTCCAGCGCTCGGAGATGGGGTTCTGTCTGCCGTAGCGGGTGCTTTTGGGATGTTTATCTGCTCGAACAAGCCCTTGTGCCTCGGCAGCAGACGGAGCCATATACACCTTTTTCTTACCGACTTTGTACTGATACTGTTTCTCCCAACCATCGGTTTGTGCCGCCTTAAACTCGGTGGCGGTGAAGCCGCGTTCCTCGCCGTTTTTCATACAGAGATATTCTTTCTCGGTCTCGTACTGCCACTTACCCCGTTCATCCAGCGGGCGCACCGTCAGCAGAATGTGGGCATGAGGATTGTGGCCGTCGGTATCATGGATGGCAGCATCGGCGCACATCCCGTCTGACAAAAACTGCTCTTGGATAAATTCTTGCAGCAGCTCGATCTGTTCCTCACGGCTCAGCTCTATGGGCAGGGCAACCACAAACTTCCGCGCCAACCGGCTGTCCTTAGCAGTCTCCACTTTCTCTACGGCGTTCCAGAGTTTTTTACGATCCTGCCATTCCTGCGGTGCATATTCCGGCAAGAAAACCTTCTGCCAGACAAGCCCCTGTTTTTTCGTGTAGTCATGCTGTATCCCGTCGTAGTCGTTGTAGAGACGGGAACAGCTCAGATAAGCGGAGGCGGCCACAGCGGAGCGTCCTGCGCCCCGGCTGACCACCTTCGCCTCCAGATGGTATATTGCCATTGTTCGTTCACCTCGTTTTCTTTTTTCTGTTTCTCTTTCGCAAAAGAGAAAATGGACGGGCTGAACGCCTGTCCATCTCTGCGGCAAAGCTGCCGGTGGCAGGTTTGCGCAGGCGGTCGGGAAATAGCGTCGGTTGAAGCGACGGTATTTGCCCAATCGCACAGACGATGACAGCAGCACCCGCAAGTGCTGCGGCATTGTCTGAAGGCTGCCGCAGCAGCCGCAATCCCACTCGGAGAGCGCACGGCTTGCCAACGGCAAGTACCACTACCCCTTCGGGGTGGTGAGTAAGTGCGCCCTTCGGGAGAAAAAAGAGGGAGGCCCCCGGTTTCCCGGAGGCCTCCCATCTGAAATTTAGATTTGTTTTCCCAGCTTCCGTGAAAGGTACCCCTCCAGCTCAGACAGCTCAATAGCTTGAATCTCCGGCAGCACCTTTTCCAGAATCGCACCCTCCTGAATGAGCCTGCGCGTTCTCGCTTTTCGCTCCTTGACGCGATCCCGCGCCTGTGCTTCCTCCAATCGGTGCTGCGCCTGCAACAGCTTCTTTTCCGTATCCGTCATGTGAACATCCTCCTCACTTCCGCCTCTGCCAGACAATCTCGTACCCCAGCGCATCGGCAAGCTGGACAGCTTCGACATAGCGCAGGGATTCCCGCTGGAGCTTATTGGACAGGTTGGAAACGCTGTCAGACCAACCGTGTTCGTCCCGTAGCAGATCGACCACCTCCTGCATGGTCATTCCCTGACGAATGATGTACGACTTGATCTCATTTCTCAGATTGGATTTCATCAACTTTTTACCTCCATATTTTCGTGATATTGGTTTTTGAGTAAGTGAACTGTGTGCGCTTTGCGGTGAAAAATCTGCCGTGCCGCAAATCCGCTCAAATTTCCATCCGTGATGCCTTTATGGATTATCCCCCGCAAGGGGGCTATTTTAAACCTATAGCAGAAAAATAATCGTGAAAAACCGCTTAGTTAATCAACCCCACTCACACGTCGTCAAAATAGACCCTCAGAACTACACAAATCCCGCCCATAGTGGAGGGTATCTTCTACGGGTCAGGTAGATTGGTGCTTTTTAAAATTTTAAAAAAACTGGTAAAAGCCCGCTCTACGCACAAAGTTACCCCTACGAGCATCCGAGATAAAGATGTGGTACAGGCTAAAATCCCTAAAGTCTACCTTACGAGCGGTCTTTCGTCGGTGGTATAAGCCTATAGGGTTGGTATGTACAGGCTGACGTCTTCGAAGAAAGCTTCTACAAGTTCTATATATGTACGATCGTCTTACGCGCCGAAGGGCGCGTTTTTTTTATTTGTGTTTATCGCTACGCGCTAAGCTTCTACCCTCTACTTCTGTTAATAATTTATTCATAAATTTAACCTTCAGATTTTGGTAAATCAGCCAACCTCGGGTGTAAGGTATATACATAACATGGTGGTACAGGCTACGGCGTAAGCCGTTTCAAGGCAAATCCGAGGTGAGCGACACTAATAAGGCGAACGGAAACGGAGCGCAGCGCAGTTAAAGGCTTGCTGAGTTCGCCTCAAGATGGAGCGAACCGAGGATGCAGTCTTCCTTTAGAAATAAGGCGAAGCCTTCCACCCGCCTACGGAGATGTTTGAGGGAGGCGTCAGCGGTATCTCCGAAGAGAAGTTAGCGAAGCTTGCGAAGAGAACTTCTCCCGAGGTGGTATAGCGTAGCCACCCGCCTACTCCGTAGACGGAATTATGTGGCGAGCAAGGACACGTTAGTGGACTTGTGACCTTCACATAACATATATTGTTTTTATAACAAGGGGGTGCTCGGATGCCTTGATACACAAGGGGTGTGAGATAGCTCGGAACCTTTTGGTTTCCAATTAAAGAAAACGACAAAACTCAAAGGAGGAAAACACTATTAGTATTAAAGTATGCGACGCGATTATGGGTGCTGGTAAAACTGAAGCTGCCATTACCTATATGAACGAACACAAGGAAAAGAAATTTATTTATGTAACACCGTATCTGGCGGAGAGCAATCGTATTAAAGAGGGGTGCCCAGAGCTGCACTTCGTCGAACCGAGCAACAAGCTGGGTGAATACCATTTTAGAAAAACTGAGCACACGGCGGCTCTCGTTGAAAAGGGGCGCAATATTACCACTACTCATGTGGCTTTCAAGAGCTACTCCCGAGAGACCTTGGCTAAGATAAAGGAACTCGGGTATACCCTCATCATAGATGAGAGCTTAGAGGTTCTTGTTGAAAGCCAATTGAAGCCTATTGACGTAAAAATGCTCAAGGCTACAGGATTTTTGACGAATGACAATGGTGTATATCTGCCGACGGGTAAATGGTATGACGAAGGCAAGTTCTCCGAAGAAATGAAGATGCTTCGCTCTCATAGCATTATAAGCCTCAACAATGGGTCAAAGGAGAAGCTTTATTATTGGGCGCTGTCACCCGAACTGCTTACTTCGTTTGATGAGGTGTTTATACTGACCTATCTGTTCGGCGGGCAGAGCCTTTGCTATTTTGTGAAAGCCAATAAAATCCCCTATACATATATAGGTGTGTCGCTAAAGGACGGGGTCTACCGCTTTTCGGATAATACCGATTATGTGCCGGAGTACACCAAACACATCAAAGACCTTATACATATAATAGAGTCGCCAAAGCTCAACCGTATAGGCGACCCGCCCCATGCGCTGTCTATGAATTGGTATCAGAGACGCAAGGCTGGTGAGGATGGCGAGCTCAAGGCTGTTAAGAATCATATAGCCAACTGCTACAAACATATATGGAAGAACTCACCTGCGGACGAGCGTATGTGGGGAACCTATAAGAGCGCCTGTAACAAGGTTAAGGGCAAAGGCTACACCAAGAGTTACGTCGTCTTCAACGAGAGGGCTACTAACTCATATATCAACAAGAGGTATCTCGCCTACGCCGTCAACCTGTTTATGAATGTCGCGGAGAGGCGTGTGTATGAGAAATTTGGTGTAGAGGTAGACCAAGATATGTACGCCCTTTCAACTATGTTGCAGTGGATATGGAGATCGGCTATAAGGCGTGGAGAAGAGATATGGCTGTATGTGCCGAGTAGAAGAATGAGGACACTTTTAAAAGATTGGATGGAGAGGGTTCAGAATGGCGATAAAGACGAAGACGATTACGAGTAAGATATCTGTGAGTGAGCGAGAGACACACATATATAGAAGTGGCGACGGATGGACGATGGACAGCACCGTTCCGAAAGACTTCAATGCCGCGCTGCGTAAGGGTTGGACACCTGTAGAGCAGACGGTTTATGACGACGGCACTGTGTGCGGGATGATTCTAAAGGCTATCCCTTCCGCAGTTACTATAAGAAAGAACGCCGCTCGAAGCGTCTCTGAGGAACAGAAACGCAAGGCGACGGCGGCGTTAGCGAAGTACAGGGCGGAGAAGTGATGTGGGGCTGTTAGACAAAAATGTCAAATAGCTTCCCGGCAAAAATGTGGGTAACACCATCCCCTTGAATTAGGGTAGTGGTCTCAACTACAAGAGCAAAACGACGACTTATGTTAAAGCCGTGATTTATTAGTAAGGGTGTAACAAAATGCGACTCCCTATAATGAGGACTCATCAGAACACAGGGCGAGGTTATTTTTCGGGGTTGCGTGGGCTACGAAAATAAGCTGACTCGGCATTTCGCCGACTGTAGAGCTCTCGACTTAAGCAACCCTACAATAGCGACAAGCCGTCTCGACGAGGACGAGCGGGCTAAGTTCAACTTAGGGCGACAATGGGTCAAAAAAAATACCGTCGTAAATCGCGACGGTATGCCACTATGGCAAGGGGTGTCCAAATCTGTCACCCCCTCAACTGCCGATACAGTACTTTAGCTCAAAAATGAGCAAAAGTCATACAAAAATATAGGGGGGGTACGCAAATGTGACCCCCTGCAAATTTTAACATTATAAATAAGGAGAAAATGAAATGAATGAATTAATCAAAATCAACTATGAAAGCGACAGACCTACGGTCTTAGCGAGAGATCTGCACGAATTTCTTGAAGTCGGAACTCCCTATGACAAATGGTTCCCGAAAATGTGCGAATACGGTTTTGCTGAGGGAGAGGACTATTCGACATTTTTGTCGAATAGGTCTGACGGCTTACCGGGCAAGCCGAAACAGGATGCGCAGCTCACCATCGATATGGCAAAAGAGATCTGTATGCTTCAGCGCAACAAAAGGGGTAAGCAGGCGAGGCAATATTTTTTACAAATCGAAAAAGCGTGGAACGATCCAGACATGATAATGGCGAGAGCACTTAAATTTGCAGAAGGCAAACTTAGATTAGCGGAAGCCAAAATTTCTGGTCTGCAAAGCGAGCTCGATGTCGCTCAGCCGAAGGCGGACTTCTACGACACGTTTGTTAGCCCTAATAAATGTACAGGGCTTCGAGACACCGCCAAAGAACTTGGTATCTCTGAGCGTAAGTTCGTTAACTTTCTGATAGATGAAAAGTACCTGTACCGCACTCCGACCAAACAGCTTCGTCCTTACGCAAAGAAGAGCAACGAGGGCTTATTCGAGACAAAAGATTGGTACACTAAGTCGGATATCGTATCGGTAAGGGTGCTCTTTACGCCGCAGGGCAAGCAGTTCTTCCACAAGAAGCTTATAGAAAAGGGACTTATCGGCGCACCTATGGTATGCGCGTGAAAGAACCAGTAAAGACAAGATATTAAATGTGGGGTGTAACTACCCTACCGGGACACTTTAAACCGAAGTTTGTAATATATAGACAGCAAAACTCGGACGAAATGAGATATGGCTGATATTTTAGGGAAGAGGTGTGAACGGCATTTTACAGAAAGGATTAGAGAAAGAAGTTGAACAGAGGATTTTGTGAGGGTTGCCCGTGGATTAACTGTTGCGGCAACGACGACAACGACTACCCCTGCCACGGCAGTTGGGATGAGGTCGCTTACATAGACTATGGAAATCAAGCCATAAATACGGATATGGATGAGGAGAATTAACTATAGGTAATACAATATATATACCGGGTATCGACGCTAAGGATATATACATAACAAATGAGCTATACCCCGACGCAGGTTATTCGTTGGTGGATAAAGACGGCAAGGTCAATTATAGACGATATGCCAACACACTCGACTACAGTTTAGATCAGATAAAACTGCGCGAGGTTTATGAGAAAGTGTACCGCCGCACTAACTTCAGCTTTTACGGAAGAAAGAAAGAGTATACCTCGCGTGTAATAAATGTAACCTTTAAATACTCGGTGGCGGAGTTTAATAAAGCCGGAAGAAATAGATATATTCGCTTTGGATATAAAGACTCAGACCTTAACTTCAATGACTGCGTGGCTATAAAAGACGGCGAGCTGGTGGGAATAATACTTGGACAGCCTGTGGAATATCCGGTATCTGACGAGGTGCTCGGTAAATACTTCGGTTTTGAAGGTGGCGTATACACGCTTATCAAAACACCTAAGACGCTGAAGAGCACAGCGGAGCTGCGCAGGACACTGTATAATGACGGCTTTGTGTGTAATGGAGTAAGGTATGTCAGGTGGAAGAGGTCAAGCGGCAGTTCTCGCGTTGGCAAGTGTCTCTTTATTGACGAGAAGCTGTATGCTCGTATGCACAAGTGGGAGATGTGTGGACTGAAAGTCGCCGAGGGTGAAGAGGTAGACCTTGCTGCGCTTGAGTCATATATCTCTCTGCCGTCAAGCTCTATTATTGATATACTGGAAATAAACCCCGAGAACATTCTCGTGATAGACGACTACGAGAGCAAATTCTTCGATAGGGTTATGTCCGTCAGCGAAGATGGCGACCACCTAATCGCCGAAGAAAAAGACGAACAGATAACCAACTCTATCTGGGACGGACAGGGGCTTATAGATATATCAGCTATGGGCAAATACAGCGACAAGGGCATGATACTACTCCGCAACCTCTTCTTTAAATGCTGTTGCTTCAATACAAACTTGCAGCAGTGGTTTGCCGACCACGGCATAACAGAGGTGAGCCAGCTAAAGGGCTACACTAAAGCGAAGCGTGTGGAAGATATTAAGATAGTAACCACGCCGAGCAGCATCAAGTATCTGAAGTTCGGGACGATAAACGATTGGATGAAGCACATCGACAATACTTTTGGCGTTGTTAAGTATGATAAGCCGACTCACTTCTTTGACGGGCGCATGGTGCAGACGCACTATCAGCTTCTCAACAGCTTGCAGATGGACAAGGCTGAGACGGCGGCGTTCCTCAAGGAGACATTTGACTATATGACAGCTATCAGAACAGACCCCGCAGTTCTGCGCTACCATATCAAATATCCGATAGAAGACGAATTCGACATCTCCCCTGCTGAGTCGAAGAATGATGTTGTATATAAGCTTCTCGGTCTCAATGACAGATTTGCGCAGACGAAGCTTTATCATGACTTCAAGATAGATATTCTTAAGTCTTTTACAAAAAATCTTAGGCTCGGTCATGTGCTTGTCGAGGGCAATTACGAAACCTTGTTTGGCAATCCAGTTGAGATGTTACAGGCGAGCATCGGCAAGTTCGACGGCGTGTCGGTGCTGGGTGTTGGCAACATACATACGAAGAGGTTCGGGTACGGGCAGAGGCTTGTAGGTTCGCGCAGCCCCCATATCTCAATGAGCAATGTGTGGGTTCCGACGAATGTGGAGTGTAGCGAGATCGACCGCTACTTTAATCTGACGAACGAGATAGTCTGTATAAACAGCATTGGTGAAAATGTCTTAAACGAATTATCTGGTTGCGATTTTGATTCAGACACCTCGCTTGTTACGGATAATCTTCACCTTATCAATGCCGCGCTTAAGAACGAAGGTAAGTTTTTGATAGCGGTTCCGGATGTCTCGTCCGTTAAGAAAAAACGCAGATACACTCACGACGAGCAGGTTGACCTTGATGTTAAAACGAGCAACAATCTTATAGGCGATATCATCAACCTCAGTCAGGAGCTCAATACCCGCATATGGGATGTCCTCAATCGCGGCGGCAGTTATAGTGATATTGAGGAAATATATAAAGATGTATGTATCTTGAATATTATGAGCGGCATTGAAATCGACAAAGCAAAGAAAGAGTTCAATATCAATAATGCTAAGGAGCTTCGCCGACTGCGTGATAAATATAAGATTGAGGGCGATGACGGAAGAGCCATTAAACCTAACTTCTTCAAGGCGAAGGATATCGGTAAAGGTTACTATGACCGCAAGCGAAAGAATTACAAGAAGCATTTGACGACCATGGATCATGTGCAGACTTGTATTAATTCGTACAGGGCTCAGAGAGAAGAGATAGGAAAGAAGCAGGAGTACCTCCCCTTCTCCGCTCTTGTGGGTAATGGCATAGATGTTCATCGTAGACAGTACGAGAAAGTCACCCGCGTCATCAATGCCGTAACAGACATGACAAATGAGATAAAGAGTGTATATGCTTCGGACATAGAATCTTCCGTCAAACAGATGCAGTGTTGCGATATCAGGCAGGAGTGCGTAGAATATGTGGGCAATATGTCGTTCACCAAGAGCGATATGGTCTACCTCCTGCACCAGATAGAAGAACCTCGTTATTCTCAGATTCAGCGTAAGATATTTAACATACTCTTTGGCTACCCCAACACCTCGTTCTATGAGGTTCTCGAAGCGGGTGCAGAACCTATCGGACTGCTCGCAGAAGACGACGAGGGTGATGTTGAGCTATATGGAAAGAGATACACTCGATATAAATATTTCGCGTAAATTGACAACAAATCACGCAAAAATTTACAAAAAATAGGCTAAAATCCGACCCAAACGGGATAAACGACCCCTTAAAATAGCCGTATTATGCGACAAATTTTAGGGGTGTCCCGTGCGGTTACAATAGGAGAGGGGTAAGAAAACTCGCTCCAAATTAATAAAAAGGAATGGTTTATATAGTTAAAATCTCGCAGGAGGAAGCTTTTAAGATTAGAAAGAAGTTTCCGGGAACGCATATAACGGTAACGAACCGCTACGCTCCCAGTCGAAAGAAAACATACTACTGCACCGAGGGCTTTAAGGTGATACGCTACCTAAAGAAGCTTCGCCACGAACCGTGGAGGTGAGCCGCTGATGGAAGACTTCGCTAAGAAGCAGAGCGGAGAGTCCTATGTTGACTACTTCGTTCGGCTCTTCGACAACAAGAAAATTTATGGTCTCACTTGCGACCAGATAGCCGAGTTGCTCAATACAGAAAGCGGTCAGACGCTCGGCGAGAGTGCTTATCGAAAAGAATTTGCCGCTTTCAATCGCGGTCGCAACTATGAACGTGAGATAGCTGAGCGCGGCGTGGCGACGAGGGTTCTGTCTATATCAGACCTGCACTTCCCGTTCGCAAAGCCTATAGAGACATTTTCAAAGTATGTCGGGCGTGTAGACATCCTACAGCTCAACGGAGATATATTTGATTGTCAGTCGATATCCAAATTCTCGAAGTCGTATCGCATACCGTGTATCGAGGAACTGGTTGAGGGTCGGCAGTACATTATAGACCTTATTGACTACATAAAACCGAAGAAGGTCATCGCAAACTACGGCAACCATGAGCTTCGCCTCGGAGCATATCTCGCCAACCACCTCGATTCAGACCTTCAGGAACTTATGCCTGAGACGGCACTGGACTACATCTTCGTTGATGGTTTCTATCATTACGACCGTCGCAATCATATTAAGACGTGGTTTGAGCCGCTTCGTGAGACATTCGATGATATCGAAGTCGTTTATACTGGCGAGTGGTTTTCGCAGATAGGTCATGTAATGTTTGTTCACCCGAAGGCTTTTAGCAGTTCACCTATGAAGACGGCGGAGAAAGCTGTGCTGTGGTTCCGCAATGAAGGGTATGATTTCAACTGCCTTGTAATGGCGCATACGCACAGGCTCGGTTCGTATAAAATCGGAAACACCACTATGTATGAGCAGGGTGCGGCGTGTGAGACACAGAAAATGAGATATGGTGACGGCGCGTTGGTTAACTCTCAGCAGCAGGGCTGTATTTATGTGTGTCTCGATAAAGATGGTTATAACATTGAGTCGGCGACGAAGCTTGTCGCCTTTTGAGGAAAGAAAGGAAGATAATTTGAATCGCAAGGAACTTATAAGACTTGTGGCGAAAGATAACTCTCTCACCCTCGGTGATTCAGAGTTCTGCATTAATGCAGTGTGCAACGCTATCTCCAAGGTCGTTAATGACGGAGATAAGCTGTCAATATATGGTTTTGGTACATTTCAGAAGGTCAGGCGTAAGCCGAAGCCTTACCGACACCCGGTAACGGGAGAGATGTGTGTGCCGGAGCCGTCGGATGTTATTAAGTTCGTGCCGGGTATAGCGTTCTTCCCGAGCACTGAGCCCGACTACGCCGACCTGTAAGGGAGAGATATTATGCTGATTGCATTGATCTACAACTTTTTAAACGTCTTTGCTCTCACTGGCGGTATTGCTATTGTGGCAATTATCCAGCTGCTCGCGAGCCTCGGCGTGATATAACGATACTTCTGTCACCCACGTCTAAGCGGAGATCCTGCGCCGTAAAAGCAGGACTTAAAAAAGCGGTTATCCCATACCGTAAGTTGGGACTTAAAAAAGCGGAAATCCCTTGCCGTAAGTAGGGACTTAAAAATGGCGAGATGGACTGTCTATCTCACCATTGACTATGGGTGCAAGGAGTTTAAATGGAAAATTTACTTCTTTTTGCAAACTGTAATAATGGCGGTTATGCAGTTACTGATTACGCTCTACGAGGATGCGCCGCACCATAAGCGGTAGACGAGTCGTAGGGTTTACAAAGCCGTGAACTCGCGGCGGGAACTAAAAGACCCTGCGGATAGAAAGTCGCTCCACTGATGAGGAGTAGACAGTTTCCGCAGGGCACTGATAAAATCTTATATTAACCAAATTGCCGACATCGGCAAAATGGTGCGAAGCAAAGGAGTGTGCTAAATGAGTTATTCTCTTACTGAGATATCCACAAAAGACCTCGTGGAAGAACTTAAAAAGCGCGAGGGAGTAGAAGCAACAATAGTGGAGCCACATAAAGATAATAGCGTTATAGTAAATGGTCCCGCCGTTGTGCTTGTGGTCACTGATTAATCAACAAAAAAATTCAAGGAATGGAATGATTTGATTGTTTGACAATTATCCTGATGTGGTAACTGTTAAAGAGATGCAGACAATGTTGCGAATAGGAAGAAAGGCTGCGTATGACCTTGTACATAACGGCACTATTCCCTCTGTTCGTATAGGTACAAGCTACTTAATTACTAAAAAGAGTATTGAAAATTTTCTTTCTGCCGGTAGTTGACATTTTGCGCTGTTGTGCTAAAATGACCGTACAACAGCAAGCGGACTACAGAAAGGAGATTATTTAATTGACAGGAAGCTTGCAAGCAAAACGCGGCAAATATTATGCCGTTCTGAATTTCGTAGACAACACTGGAAAGCGTAAGCAGAAGTGGGTTTACACAGGTTATGAAGTAAAGAATAATCTGCGTAAAGCTGAGGCGGCTATGCGGTCAATAATTAGCGAGTATGAAAGTGCTCAGCTGATTTATGAACCCAATATACTTATCTCGGACTACTTAGACCAGTGGCTCACGGAGACTAAGCCGTTTATAGATACTGTAACTTGGGACGGTTATAAGGTTATAGTCGATTCTCATGTTCAACCGTATTTTGAGGAACACAAAATAAAATTAGTGGATGCCAACCTTGACAATATACAGCAATATTTTGACTATAAGGCGACCCACGGCAGAAAAGATGGGAATGGCGGTCTATCACCTAAAACCCTTCGTCTGCACAAGAATGTTCTTCAGCTTGCCTTTAAGGAGGCTATGCGGCATAAGCTCATAAGGTCTAATCCCTGTGAACTCGTGAGGCTCCCAAAACTTGAGAGACGGGAGTATGAGTGGTATAACGCCAGTGAAATTAACACTCTGCTTGAGACCATAAAGGACGAACCTTTGCATCCGCTCATCCAAACTACAGTCATGTATGGACTGCGGCGCAGTGAGGTTTTGGGTCTACAGTGGCAAAGCATTGATTTTGACACAAATACTATCCTTATACGCCACACGGTCTCTATGTCAACCAAGGTTGTTGAAAAAGACAAAACCAAAAACAAATCAAGTTATCGGTCGTTTCCGCTGTTTCCTGAAATTAGAGAGCTACTGCTTCAGCTCAAAGAAGAGGAACAGAAGAACAGAGAGTTCTTTGGAGACACCTATGTGGAGAATGATTATATCTTCAAATGGGCGAATGGCGCAATGTATGACCCGTCATATATATCGCACAAATTCGGAGACCTATTGAGAAAATATAATCTCCCGCATATAAGATTCCACGATCTAAGACATAGTTGTGCGAGCCTTCTTCTCGCCAAAGGTTGTTCGCTCAAGGACGTCCAAGATTGGATGGGTCACGCCGATATAAAGATGACTTGTAATATATATGGACACCTTGATTTGTCGAGGAAAAAGATGACCTCTGAAATTATTCGCGAAACTTTAGCTCAGGCGTGTTAGACAAAATGTTAGACACATGGGAATTTCGAGCTATTTTAAAAAATGAAAAAGCCCTGAACCCGTTGAGGCTCAAGGCTTCTGAGATGGCTCCCCCTGTTGGACTCGAACCAACGACCCTGCGGTTAACAGCCGCATGCTCTACCGACTGAGCTAAGGAGGAATGTTACTACCGCCCAGTATTAGTGGGCGGTAATTTGTGTCGGCGTCGACTTATCTTCCCGGGAGGCTGCCCTCCGAGTATTGTCAGCACGA
>ERZ827498.3152-NODE-3152-length-14408-cov-3.189577_pt1 | contig 14408 bp, 9 predicted proteins | sample MGYA00519865_ERZ827498 | MGnify/ENA primary metagenome ERZ827498 (study PRJEB31778, sample SAMEA3449328) | human gut metagenome | biome: human gut; feature: human-associated habitat; material: faeces | place: United Kingdom | collected 2010/2012 ...
TGCGCAGCAGGATGTCGGGGTCCTTCTCGATGAAGAACGTGTCCTGCATGTCGCGCGCGGGGTGTTCGGGCGGGAAGTTCAGGGCCGAGAAGACGTGCCAGTCGTCTTCGATCTCGGGTCCGTCGGCCACGGTGTAGCCCAGCCGCGAAAAGACCTCGACGATCTGGTTTTTCACCAGCGAGATCGGGTGGCGCGAACCGAGGTGCTCGGCCGTGCCGGGGCGCGTCAAGTCGCCCGACGACGAGGCCTCGTCGGCCGCGGCGTTCTGCAACTGCTCGCGCAGCGCGTTGATGCGCTCCGTGGCCTCGTTTTTGAGACGGTTCAACTGCTGGCCCAGTTCGCGTTTCAGTTCGGGGGCTACCGTCTTGAACTCCTCCATCAGGGCGGTCAACTCGCCTTTCTTGCCGAGAATCCGGATGCGGAACTCCTCGATTTCGGCGGCGGCTTTCGGCTTAAACTCCTCGACACGTCGCAGGAGTTCATTGATTTTGTCAGTCATATTTTGATCGTGTTTCTTTTTTGTCTACTTTTGAACGACATCGTAGTAACGTGCAAAGTTATAAAAAAATTGAGATATGTTGCGTAAAATCGGCTCATTTGTCCTGACGTGCCTGCTGGCCGCGCTCCCCGCCTCGGCCCAGAAGGTCGGGGTCGTGATGAGCGGCGGCGGCGCGAAGGGGCTTTACCACATCGGCGTCCTGGAGGCGCTCGAAGAGAACGGCGTGCCGATCGACTATGTGGCCGGGACCTCGATGGGCTCGATCATCGCCGCGATGTACGCCGCAGGATATTCCCCGGCCGAAATGCGTGCGATCGTCAACTCGGGGGTGGTCAAGGAGTGGGTCTCGGGGCGCATCGACCCCAACAAATACATGGCCTATTACCGGCAGGTGGGGAGCAATCCCGCGTTTTTGAGCCTGCGCATCGACGTCGAGAGTCCCTCCGGGAAGCGGCTGCGCGTACCCCGGAACCTGATCTCCTCGACGCAGATCGACATGGCCCTCACGGAGCTGTTCGCCCCGGCGACGGCCGCTGCGGACGGTGATTTCGACCGCCTGATGGTTCCGTTCCTCTGCGTGGCCAGCGACCTGAACCACCGCGGGCCGGTGGTCCTGCGCGAGGGGGATTTGAGCGAGGCGGTCCGCTCGTCGATGTCCATTCCGCTGGTGTTCAAGCCGATGGTGAAAGACTCGATGCTGCTCTACGACGGCGGCATCTACGACAACTTCCCGTGGAAACCCCTCGACGAAGATTTCCGGCCCGATCTGATCGTCGGCTCGATCTGCACCGAGGGCAACACCCCGCCCAGCGAGGAGAGCAACATCATGGACCAGGCTTTCATGCTGGCCATGCACGATACCGACTACACGCTGCCCGAGGAGCGCAGCGTCACGATCCGCCGCGCCGTGGGGGTCAACATGCTCGATTTCGACCAGGCCGAGGCGATTATGAACGCAGGTTATGAGGACACCGTGGCGGCCATGCCGCAGCTGTTGGAGAAAGTCGCCGAACGCCGCGACTCGGCCTACTACGCCGGGCGTCGCGAGGCGTTCCGCGCCAAGTGTCCGCCGCTGGTCTTCGACGACTACAAACTCGAAGGGCTGAAGCGCGCCCAGCGGGAGTATATCCGCGATTTCGTGCAGGTGGACCGCCGCACGCCGGGCATTCAGCGGCCGATGGGCTTCGAGGAGCTGAAAGACAATCTCTTCGAGGTGCTTGCCGGCGGCGATTTCACGATGGACTTCCCCACCGTGCGCTACGACTCCGTCCGGGAACGTTATTCGTTCGAGGCCAAGTTCGGCACGCGGCCCAATTTCAAGATCATCCTCGGGGGAAACATCTCCTCGACGGCCTTCAACCAGGCCTATATCGGCATCAATTACAAGAACATCGGCCGCGTCGCGCAGCAGTTGGGCGCAGACCTCTACCTGGGGCCGATCTACACCTGGGGAGCGATCGGGGGCCGGACGGATTTCTATGCGTGGAAGCCGATATTCCTCGACTATTCCTACAATTTCGCGGTCCGGAATTTCCGCCACGGCTATTTCGGCAACGTCACCAAGGTCCGCAACGCCCAGCAGGTCAAGAACAGCGAGAGCTTCTTTTCGACGGGCGTGGGGATGCCGTTGACCCACCGCAGCCTCCTGACGCTGCGCGCCAACGCCGGACACGTCAACTACCGCTACGATTCGGACGTGCTGTTCGCCGACGACACCGACCATTCGCGCTTCTCGTTCTTCGGCCTGCGGGCCGGGGTCGCCCGCAATACGCTCGACAAGTTCCTCTATCCCCGCCGCGGCTCCGAACTGCATCTCTCGGCCATCTATGTCGCCGGACGCGACAAATACCAGCCCTACGATGCGAAAGACTTCGTTTCGCGCGAAACCAGACAGTGGTTCGGAGGGCGTTTTTCGTGGGATAAGTTCTTCGATGTGCCGGGCGTCAGCTGGTTCTCGTTCGGTTTGAACGTCGATGCCGTGTGGACCAACCACCCGCGGTTCCGGACCGAATCCGCGACCCTGATGTCGATGCCCGACTATGCGCCCGTGCCGCATGCCCGGATGATCTACATGCCCGATTTCCGGGGCAAACGCTTTGCGGCGTGGGGCCTGATGCCGACCTTCGACCTGCTGCCCAACTGCTTCTTCCGGACGGGGTTCTACACCATGTTCCGTGAAAAACGGGACTTCAACCCCCTGAAGAATCCCGACGAGCGCTGGCATTATATCGCCGAGGCGTCGCTGGTCTACCACACGCCGATCGGTCCCGTGAGCCTCGCGCTGACGAAATACGACCTGAAAAACTGGCGCAACATGTACCTGACCTTCAATTTCGGGTATGCGATTTTCGCCCCGAAAGGGACGTTCTATTGATCGCGAGGCCGGTTTCGCCCTCCTGTAAAAACGATACCCGGATGCACATGCTGCATCCGGGCGTCGTTCATTCAGCGATCAGGGCCGGCGAGTATCCGGGGTCGATCTCCATCCGGCAGCCGCCCTCGACGGGGCGGAAACGCACGTCGGTGATATACATTTCCCGCGGATGGATCGCGCCTTTGCTTTTGTGGGCATGGAAAACGATCTTCAGGTTGCCCGCCTTGTCCCGGAACAGGGCGCTGTGCCCGACGCCGACCAGTTCGCCGGGATTCTGCAACAGCGGATTGCGGTCGTATTTGGTCCAGGGGCCCAGCGGCGAGTCGGCCGTGGCGCAGCCGATGCCGTAGAAGGGACTTTCGTAGCTGTTGGCCGAATAGGTCATGTAGTAAGTGCCGTTCCGCCGGATCACGAAGCAGCCTTCGTTGACGCGGGGCCAGACCTTTTCCCACTCCTGCGAAACATGGATGCAGGGGCGCATCGTCTCTTTTTTCAGCGTCGTGCAGTCGTCTTCCAGCTCGACGACCCAGATATTCAGCCCGTCGTTGAACCGGTCGAAATACATGTACGCCCGGCCGTCGTCGTCGATGAACAGCGTGTTGTCGATGCACTTTTCATCGGCGATCATCGGTTGCCGCGTCTCCTGTACGAAAGGACCCAGCGGCGAGTCGGAGGTGGCGACGCAGATGTGCTCTTCGGCCGTGAAATACATGTAGAATTTGTCATTCAGCCGGTAGACCTCGGGCGCCCAGAACCATTTTTCGCCCCAGACATCCGTGCGGTGCAGGGCCAGTCCGTCGCGGGCGTTGCCTTTGGCCCTCTCCCACGTGGAGAGGTCGCGGGATGTCCACACCTCGATGCCGCTTCCGGCGCCTGTGCCATAGGCGTAATACACCCCGTCGTAAAGCAGGATGAAAGGATCGGCCAGGGGCACTTTCCGGAGGTTTTGCGCCGCACAGCAGGCGATGGCGAACAACGTCGCGATTAATGGAAGCAATCGTTTCATAGGTCGTAAGATTTAAGGTTGGGACCGGGGATGAGGGCCGCGGACGAACGGGCTTCGGAGTCTCCGGACCCTGCAAAGATAGGTGTCCGGCCCGGCGCAAAATGGAAAAATATTTCCATAATGTATAACTCTTTGATCAATTGCGGCCCATCGGGTGGCGGCATGGCTGAAAATCGGATAAAACGAATAATTTTGTCGGAGTACGCGCCAAATGGCATTTTACGACGGATTCAAACCATTCAAATAACCTGTATGAAAAAACTGCTCATCTTCTTCCTGCCGGCGATCCTGCTCGGATGCGACTCGCCTGCATATCGTAATCCGCTCGACGTTGCGTTCGGCGACCCGTTCATCCTCCACGCCGCTGACGGAAAATTCTATATGTACGGAACGAGCGGCGACATCCGGGGTTTTCGCGTCTGCGTCTCGGACGACCTCGTTACCTGGCAGAAGGGCGATGTCGTCTACGACGGCAATGCCTCGGCATGGGGAACCGACTGCTTCTGGGCGCCCGAAGTGTATGAACGCGACGGCCGCTATTACCTGTTTTTCAGTGCCAACTGGCGGCATAACCCGAACGGCGACCTCGAAACGTTCCGCATCGGGGTGGCGGTTGCCGATTCGCCGTCGGGTCCCTTTTCCGACCTGTATGACCGTCCGGTGTTCGATCCCGGCTATCCGGTGATCGACGCCAACGTATTGTGGGACGATGACGGCCGGGTGTATCTCTATTATTCGCGCTGCTGTTACAAGCATCCCGTCGAAAGCGAGCTTTCGGCGTGGGCGCGCGACAAGGGGCTTTTCGACGAGATCGAGGAGAGTTGGGTGTACGGTGTGGAGATGAAGCCCGATTTCAGCGGCGTCATCGGCGAGCCGGTCGTTCTGCTGACGCCCCCGCAGTCTGCCTCCGACCCGCAAACCGGGTGGGAGAGCCGTTCGGTCACCGCCGGAGAGGTCAACCGGCGCTGGACCGAGGGGTCGTACGCCTTCAAGGAAAACGGGACCTATTACATGATGTATTCCGCCAATTTCTACGGCGGGCAGCATTATGCGGTGGGCTATGCTACGGCCGGTTCGCCGCTGGGTCCCTTCGTGAAATCGTCGGACAATCCGGTCCTCGAGAAGAATGCGGACAAGGGCGGCGAGGTCACGGGAACGGGGCACAATATGGTGTTGAAGCTTCCCGGCGGCGGGATGTACTGCGTCTACCACGGCCGGACGGCCCCGACGGGCGATGCGCGCATGGTCTTCATCGACCCGATGGAGGTGACCGAAGACGGTCGTCTGAAGGTCTTCGGCCCGACCACCTCGCCCCAGCCTGTACCCGTGTGGACAAAGGGCCTGTGAGGGGGCGGCTTTCCTGCGAATCGGCGGGGCGTTCCGTTCTCCGGGTGACTGCGGCCTGATACGGACAGAGCTGTAACTTTTCAGGTTACAGCTCTGTCCTTTAATGGGAGCGGGGATCAGTCCGTCAGCGTCAGTTTCACCTTTTTGTCCTTTACGAGGATGAAGTAGTCGCCCGGTTCGAGGAACCGGTTGCCGTTGCCGTCCGTGAAACTCAAATCCTTTTCGGGGTCGATCTCGAACCGGAACGTGCGGGTCTCGCCGCGGCGGATCGGCTGTTTCTCGAAGTGTTTCAACTCCCTGACGGGGCGTGAGATGCGGCACACAGGGTCCGATATGAACCAGTGAACCGTCTCGGCGCCGTCCATGCCGCCCGTGTTGGTCACGGAGACCTCGACCGTCACCTTTTCCCCGCGGCGCAGCGTGGTTGCCGACGGGCGCAGGTCGCCGTATTCGAACGTCGTATAGCTCAGGCCGTGCCCGAATTCATAGAGCGGCGTGCTGGGGATGTCCTGATATTTGCCCTGATGGGTGCGGCCGCTCTGGCGGCGGTTGTAGTAGATCGGAATCTGGCCCGTCGAGCGGGGGAACGTCATGGCGAGGCGTCCCGAGGGGTTGATCCTCCCCGACAGAATTCCCGCCAGGGGGTTTCCGCCCCGGATGCCGGGCTGCCACATCTGCACCATGGCCCCGCAGAGGGGTTCGAGGCGGCACAGCTCCAGCGGCCGGCCGCTGGACAGAACCAAGACCAGCGGTTTTCCGGTCTGGGCCAGTTCGGCGGCCAGCTGCTCCTGGATTTCGGGAAGCGCGATCGTCGAGCGCGAGGCGTTCTCGCCGCTCCACTGCTTTTTCTCCCCGAGGCAGAGGACCACCACGTCGGCAGCCGCGGCCGCGGCGACAGCCTCACGGAATCCGGAGCGGTCCTCGCCGTCGAAGTCGCAGCCCCGGGCGTAGAACAGTTCGGCGCGGCCCCGGTATTCGTTTTCCAGCCCGGCGAAGAGGCTCACCGCGTCCTCTTCGCGGCCGTGTGCCGACCACGCGCCGAGCAGGTGCAGCCGGTTCTGCGCCATCGGGCCGATGACCGCGATGCGGCGGGCGGCTTTCAGCGGCAGCGTGTTGTTCTCGTTTTTCAGCAGCACCATCGACTCTTCGGCGAGCCGCTCGGCGACGGCGAGGCTCGCGGGAAGCAGGAACCGGTCCGTCTCCTCCGACTCCGGGGTGTAGGGGCGTTCGAACAGCCCGAGCCGGAATTTCAGCCGCAGAACGCGGCCTCGTCGAGTTTCTCCTGCGAAACCTTGCCTTCGCGGACCAGGGCGGCCAGATGGGCGTCGTAACAGCGGTTCATCATGTCCATTTCGACACCCGCGTTGAAGGCCTTTTCGGCGGCCTCCTTCCGGTCGGCGGCCACGCCCTGCGAGCGCAGCTGCTCGATGGCGGCCCAGTCCGAGACGACGAATCCGTCGTGCGCCCAGCGCTCCTTGAGCACCTCGGTCAGGATGTAGGGATTGGCCGTGCCGGGCGTTCCGCTGATGTCGTTGAACCAGCTCATCACCGTAGCGGCTCCGGCCTCGATGCCCGCCTGGTAGGGCGGCATGTAGGTGTCCCAGAGCGTCTGACGCGAGATTTCGGTGTAGACGTAGTCGCGGCCGGCCTCCGAGGCGCCGTAGCCGACGAAATGCTTGAGGCAGGCGGCCACGCGGCGGGAGTCGGCGAGGTTGTCGCCCTGGTAGCCTTCGACCGCCGCCACTCCGTAGACGGCGTTGGCGTAGGGATCTTCGCCGTAGCCCTCCGAGACGCGGCCCCAGCGGCCGTCGCGCGCCACGTCGATCATCGGCGAGAAGGTCCACTCGACGCCCGACATCCGCGCCTCCTGTGCGGCCACTTCGGCGGCCTGCTTCACCAGTGCGGGATTCCACGAGCAGGCCTGGGCCAGCGAAATGGGGTAAGTGGTGCGGAAACCGTGGATCACGTCGGCGCCGATCAGCAGCGGGATGCCCAGCCGGCTCTCCTCGACGGCGATCCGCTGCAACCGCTCGGTCTCCTCGAAGGACTTGATGTTGAATACGCTGCCGCAGCGCCCTTCGCGGACCAGCCGTTCGACGGAAAGTTCCGTCTTGTCGGGTCCCGTGACGGCGCCGCCTCCGCGCTGCTGGACCAGCTGGCCGATCTTTTCGTCGAGCGTCATGCGTTCGACCAGTTCCGCGGCGCGCCGCCGGTCCTGCGGGGTGACGGGCTGCGCCCCGGCGGGATACAGCACGAGGGCCGCCAATACGGTAAAGATGCTATTTTTCATCGGTAAAAGTTTGAAAAGACATGCGAAGGTAATGAAAATACCGCAAAAAAAGGGCTTCGGAACGGAATAAACTCACTCCCGCCCGAAGCCCCCGCGATCGCAGCGGCGTCACTCCTTCACGCAGCGCATGCCGTAGGCTGTGGTCATCTTCCGTTCGTAATAGGTCCCCTCGCCCGTGGCGTCGCCCGCCTTCCAGTCGTACATCGGGAGCGGCTTGCCGCCGGCGAGCGTCGACGAACAATAGGCTGCCGAACGCCCCGGATAGTGGATGCGGCCGTTATCGCCCTTGCGGAACATCGTCGACGGGCCGATGAGGGTTCCGCCCGAATTGAGCGCATACCAGCGGCTGTACGTGTCGCCCGAGTCCTGGTTCTTGGCGGCGTTGCCGTCCACGTAGGCAAGCAGCGACTGCCATTCGGCCGCCGTCGGCACCCGGTATCCCACCGGGCAGGGATCGTTCAGCCCCTTGCCGCCCTCGGTCCAGCCTTCGGACATCGCTGCGGACGACCGGGTATAGAACGTCGTCGGATTGCCGTTTGCCGTTGCGGCTGTCATCTCCTCGCCGCTGACCTGCCAGCCGGCGGTGCGGGAGGCGTTGAAAACCACCTCGCGCGTCATCGCGCCGAAAGCATCGGGATACTCCGCATGCCCCTCGTAATATTTGTTCTTCGAGAGGATCTTCGCGCCGATGAACGGCTCCTTGCGGCCCCACTGATAGAACAGTCCGTAGGAGCGGAAATCCTGCACACAGGCCTTCGGATCGGTCGAATGGTATTCGGCCCCGACATTGCGGTCCTGCCAGGCGATACCGCCGACGGTCACGTCCGAAGGCATCTTGTCCACGACCCAGACCAGCCACGACCAGACAACCGCGCCTCCGGCGTCGAACAGCGCGACCAGCCCGCTGCCCTGCTTCGACTTGGCCGCAGTGCAGGTGATTTCATTCCGGGAAGCGTCGTAGTCAAGCCCCGAAAGCAACTCTGCGTCGGTGGTCCAGACCCAGTCCGCCGCAACGCCCTTCACATACGCGCCGTCGGTGCGCCGCGCCGGAAACGCACGGGTTTCACCCGCCCGGACCACGACCGTATTCGCTCCGGTCGACCGCTGCACGACGGTCACCTGCTGCGGTTCGACGCCCTCCATCTCGGAGGAGACGGTCAGCGTCGCGCTGCGCGGACGCACGCCCTCGCCGTCGTCGGTCAGCAACAGTTTCACGACCGAACTTTTCGTCCCTTCGGACTGCGACACGGCGCACCAGTCGGTCGCGCCCTCGATTTTCCATGCCACGGATGCACGCAGGTTCAGGGCCGGTTCGCTCCCGGCGCCGTAGACGGTTATATCGGCGCCGTTCTCCGCCAGCACGAGGATCGGCTCGAACTTCTCCTGCGTCACGGTCACGGTGTGCTTCTCTTCGCCCGCGGCGTAAAAACGCACCGCGGTCGTGCGCTCCTCGGGCAGGAAACTCTGGTCGACCGTCAGAACGATCTTCTTCGTGTGCGAACCTTCGGCGACGTTGGTGCGGCACCAATCGTCGTCGCAGGAGACCGTCCACGGCGAATCGGCCGTGATTTCAAGGACGCTGCGCCCTCCGAACATATCGAACGTCACGTTATCCTCGAGCAGTGAAAGGTTGGATTCGGCGACCTCGGGATCGTCGCTGCACGCCGCACAGCAAACGGCTGCCGCGACGGTCAGAAAAAGAAAAAGTCTCTTCATCGTTGAAGTTGTATTTAAGGTTTTGTTCGAATGTCGTATTTACCAGGACACGGACGATTCGTAGGTATGCCCGAAACTGTCGGTGACCCGCACCATGCCGCCCCGCTCGCTGCCCGGATCGACCCGGAACATATGCCACGTATTGGTCGGCGTCCCTCCGCGCACACCCGTCGCCAGCACCTCCTCGTAATAGGGATCGGTGCGCTGCGTCCGCTCCATTGCCACCGCCTGCCCGCCCGAAGCGGGAATCCACTCCACGGCGCTCCAGGCCGTGTCATAACCCCAGACATTGGCATAGACACAGGCCGAATTGGTGCGTCCGGGTGCATAGAGGCGCATCTGCATATCGCGCTTCCCGCCCGCCGGCTTGTAATACCACGAGAGCCGTTCGCCATCGACCTCGACCACGGCATAGCCGCGCGGCGTGCCGTCGCAGTTGACGTCGCCGTTGATGAACAGGTCGCCCGGCGTGCGGGCGATGCAGTGCATGACCTTGCGTCCGTCGTCGTAACGGTAAATGTCATGGTAGTGCTTGTGCCCCCCGAAGGCATGGACCTTATAGGGGCTTATCGCATCGAGGAAACGCTGGAAATTGCGGTGGTTGCGCGCTGCGGTGTTCTTCGTGTGATAGAGAATCGGGCAATGGGACGAGACGACGAGCGTGCTGCCCGCCGGAACGTAGCGCAAATCGGCTTCGATCCAACGGCAAATTTCGTCCGTAAGACCGATCGTATACTCCTCTTCGGCGGTCGGCGCATGGTCGAAAAGGATGTTGTCGAGGAACAGATAATGGATTTTCCCGATGTTCACCGAGTAGTTCGCCGGACCGAAATAGCGTTCGTAGCTCTGCAAGGCGAGCGAATCGGTCAACTCGGCCGGATCGTGATCGTGGTTGCCCGGCAGGCTGAAGGTCGTGAAGCCAAGCGTCTCCAGCCCCTGACGGTACTTCGGGAAAAGCGACATATCGTTCCAGACCAGGTCGCCCAGGCTGACTCCGTAAACCTCCGTCGGAAGCCCCTGCACGGTTTTCAGCACATCGGGAACGACATGACCGAGATAGGAATCCACCGACGTGTTATCGGCAGCCAGCTGAATGTCGGCCATAACGATCAGCGAATGGCGGTCGGACGGAGTCTTGCGTCGTGTCAGCGTAAAATCGGCCCGGTTGACGGCCTGTTTGCGGTCGATTTTGCGGTAGAACCGCGGACAGCCCTGCGTGGCGGGAATCTCGCAGTCGGCAGGCACGGAGACAAAGACGAAATTGCGCCGCGCGAGGTCGGAGGCCAGATAGTAAATCCCCCGTTCGTCGGTCGCCGTCACCTCCAGGCCGTCGCTCACCACCACCCCGGCAATGCCATTGCCGGCGCTGTCCTTCACGATTCCCTTCACCGTCATTCCGGCCTTATCGGGGATCTGTCCGGCGGTCGGGCCGTCGTCACCGCCGCCCTCCGAGGAGGAGCAGGCCGCCAGGACAAGGGCGGCGAGGCACACCGACAGAAGCCGCATGTAGAATTTTGACATATTTTTTTGCATTGAGGATGCGGAGGAGGCCGGACCTCCTCCGCATCACGGTTATTTCATCACGACCCGGATGATTACGCTGTTCTTTTCGGGACGCACCTTGCCCTGATCATCGGCCCTGACGGAAAGCGGCAGCACATAGGAGGAATCAATGCCGTCGGCAAGCATCGAAGCGGCATCGAAGCGGATTTCGGCGCGGTCCATGACCCTGTCCCCCGACAAGCGCACTTCGGGGTCGAAGGCGAAATACCTGTCGGGCATCACCTTCAGTTCGAGTCCGTTTTCCACGTTATAGACATCGAGCACGGAGGGGTCGACCACCAGTTTCACGGTGATTCCGTCGTCATTGTAACCGCCCTTGTAAAGATAGAGATCGTAAACGCACGCCTGGCCCGAAGCGGCATCGTATTCGAGGACCTGGAAATCGTTCTTCGGGATGCAGACCATAGTGTCCGCCGTCTCGTAGACGACGTAATCGTCGCCGCACCCTACGGCTCCCAGCAGAAGCAGGAGGCATATCGCAAGATTCTTCATCGCAATCGGATTATTAAGGTTAGTAACCGGGATTCTGCACGAGGTTGTAGTTGATATTGATTTCGCTCAACGGAATGGCCATCCAGTAGGTCTTGGGGGATTCGAACGTGCGGACGCCGCTCTCCTTCATCGTGGAGACCCGGTAGAAATCGGCCGCCGTCCTGCCGTCGAGGTTCCACGCCTTGGGACGCCGGGACATCGCTTCGCCCGCCTCTTTCCAACGGCGCAGGTCGTGGTAGCGCATGCCCTCCATCAGTAGTTCGATCGAACGCTCCCGGTGCAGCACCTCGCGCAGTTCGTCGCCGGTGGGAATGCCCCCGGCCAAGGCCCACGAATCCTTGAAATCGGGCAGCCCCGAGCGGCGGCGGACCAGATTCAGGTAATTGAGGCTCGCGTCGCTCAACGACCCGTTGTATTCGAAATCGGCCTCGGCATAGCTCAAATAGAGTTCCGCAAGGCGGATGTAAGGATAGGCGTACTTGCGGTAGGTCCACGACTTGGTGTCGTAGTTGAAGGCCGACTGGCGGTGAATCCACTTCTTGAGAATGTAGCCCGTACAGCTCTGGTACTCCTTCGAGGCGTCGAGCACGCTGCCCTGCATCTCGCCGGCGCGGCATTTGAGAATGAACTCCTCGCCGTTGATGGCGTACTTGCCGCGGTCGTAGCCCACCGACGCATAGAAGCGCGGCTCCTTGTAGACATGAAGGTTGGCAGTCTCCTTTTCGGCATTATAGGCATAGGGGTCGATATGCATGGTCTCGGGGTCTCGGTCCCACGGCAGACCGTTGTGCGTGTAGTACATCTCCACGCACTCGAACGTCGGAACGATGTTGATGCAGAAGCCGTCGGTACTGTACGGCAGCTTCAGGCGCGCGCCTCCGTAACGCTGCAAGTGCGCGATGCCGGTCTGGTCGCCCATTGCCCAAAGGTACTCGGTCGTGTTCCAGAGCGGTTCGACGAAGCAGTCGTGGTAGTTGATCTCGCCGCGCTCGGCAGCGGTTGCAGCCGCAGTCGCGTTCGGGCTTTCGTAGAGCCTGTGCCCGTTGTCCTCGGCCAGCGTGATCGCTTCCTGGCAGGCGTCGAGCGCCCACTTCCACTTTTCGGGATTGTAGGTCTGGCTCATCAGCGGCGTGCCGTCGTTGTTGCGGAAACGCGCGTAGAACTCCGTGTTGCCGTTGCAGAGCGGACTGGCGGCATAGAGCAGCAGCCGGGCCTTCATCGCCTTGGCCGCCACCGAGGTGGCGCGCCCCAGGTCGGCATCGGGACGCGTCGGATACCCGTGCAGCAAATCGGCCGCGCGGTCGTAGGTCTCGGCGATGAACGTCACGCATTCGTCGAACGGACTGCGGGCCACATAGACCTGCTCCTCGGGAAGCCCCATGTCCAGCTGCCCCCTGACGAGGATGACCGGGCCGTAGTGAGTCAGCAGCACCCAGTGGTAATAGGCGATCAGAAAATAGGCTTCGCCCTTGAACTCGTCGGCCACGGACGGCGAGATGCCCGGGACTGCGTCGATATTGTCGATCATGATGTAACAGTAGCGGATGCCCTTGTACATGTCGTAGTTCGTGCGCCCGGACGGGGAAGAGGTCGTCGCGTCCCACAGACCGTAGTAGGTCTGGCTGGCGTTCTCCTCGTTGTAGAGCATGCTCTTGTAGGGGAAATAACGGGTCTGGCCGTTGGTGGCGGTGATAATGTCGTCGCCGGCGCAGAAGTCGGGCATGTAGCGGTAAGCCGCGATGTTGGGGGCGTAGGTGTAGAGCGTATTGAGGTACTTGCGGGCCTCCTTGGAGGTTTTGAAGATGTCCTCCTGCGTCGCCTGCCCCTCGGGAACCACGTCGAGGAAATCGCACGCGGCAAGCGCTCCGGCGCACGCAAACAGCAAAATGGATATGATTTTTTTCATGTCGCTCGAATTTTAGAAGTTATACTGAAGGCCGAGTTTCACCACGCGCTGCAACGGGTATTTCAAGCCGTTGCCGCTTCCCATTTCGGGGTCCCAGTATTTGAAGGGCGAAATGATGAACAGATTCGTGCCGGCCAGATAGGCGCGCAGGCTTTTGTACGTGAAACCCAGTTCGACGCTCTTCAGGCGCAGGTAGCTGCCGTTCTTGATCCAGAACGACGAGGTCTGCGTGTTGTTGGCGTTGTAGCGGTAATCCAGGCGCGGATAGGCGGCATTGGGATTGGGATCGGCTTCCGACCAGTGGTCGTCGGCAACGTACTGCGTCATGTTGAAGCCCGAATACTGATTGTCGCGGAACGGGTGCATGTCGTACATGCGCAGCGAGACGCGCGCCGTGCCCTGGAAGAAGAACGAGAAGTCCCAGCGTTTGTAGTTGACCGAGGCGCCGAAGCCGTACATGATCTCGGGCACGGTGGGATAACCCAGCGACGTGCGGTCGTTGGCGTCGATCACGCCGTCGCCGTTCATGTCGCGGTATTTGATGTCGCCCGGCAGATAATCGGGCATGAAGGTCTGCCGGGGCGAGTTGTCGATCTCCTCCTGCGAGGCGAAAAGGCCGTCGGCGACCAGTCCGTAAACCGAATTGACGGGTTTGCCCAGCACGGAGTTGTATTTGTTGGGCAGGTATTTCGCCTCGTCGCGGGCCTTCACCTCGTTGTGCGCATAGGTGAACGTTCCGCGCACGGAGACCAGCAGGTCCTTGTTGAACGCCTTGTTGTATTCGAGCGAAACATCGACGCCGCGGTTCTCCACCTCACCCAGATTGCCGTAGGGCGTGACGCCCGAAAGGCCCATCGTCGAGGGCAGCGAACGCCGCTGCATGAAGATGCCGGTACGATTTTCCTTGTAGACGTCGACGTTCAGCGTCAGGGCGTCGAACAGTCCCAGTTCAAGTCCTACGTTAAGTTTGGTGCTCTCCTCCCACGTGGCCAGGGGATTGCCCACGGTCTTGATCTCGTGTCCGGTCTGCTTGACGAAGTTGGGCGAAAACCACACGTAGAGCGCCTTGTTCATGTTGACCGTCGTGAGATAGGGGAAACGGACGATGTTGTTGCTGCTGTCGGCCAGATAGTCGTTGCCCGAAAGGCCGTACGAAGCACGGATTTTCAGCAGGTTCACCTTGCTGCGGATACCTTCCCAGAACGGTTCGCCCGA